>ENA-ORTH01000686-ORTH01000686.1-human-gut-metagenome-genome-assembly--contig:-NODE-686-length-40704-cov-40.645600_pt1 | contig 40704 bp, 30 predicted proteins | sample MGYA00241914_ERZ509192 | MGnify/ENA primary metagenome ERZ509192 (study PRJEB26280, sample SAMEA2338826) | human gut metagenome | biome: human gut; feature: human-associated habitat; material: faeces... | reverse complement strand
AGTACTCGACGCCGAGCTTCTGGAAGAACTCGAAGGCGTAGTCGACCTTGGCCAGGGCCTCATCCTCAGCATTGGAGTACTTGCCGTGCCACGGACGCTGGGCGGTACCAGTACCGAACGGATCGACCAGCTCCTGATCGAAGGTGTGCCACCAAGCGACGCCGAAACGCAGCCAGTCCTTCATCTTCTTGCCGGCAACAACCTTGTCGGCATCGTAATAATGGAAAGCCAGACCCTCCTGCGGTCCCTTTTCGCGACCGACATACGGAATCTTTTCGATATCCCACAGACCCATGGGTTGCTCCTTTGCTATTGGTTTTTACTTTCGTAAGACCTTGCTTTTCCCGTCAAGCGGATTCCCGCCTGTTTTGATGTACATAATAAAATCAACTTCCTAAGTTTGTCAATTCAGTGAACTATTCGGCGTTTCCATTGAAAAATAGTCAATTGTCAACTCAGTGATAAGGTGAACATGTTTGTTGCATCGCAGCGCTACGCAACGAAGCGCGCAATCGAAAGAAGGAATCCATGAGCGAAAACGTCGACACCATCTGCGTGCAGGGAGGCTACCAGCCCGGCAACGGCGAATCCCGCACTCCCCCGATCATTCAGGCGACAACCTTCAAATACAAGTCAAGCGAACAGATGAGCCGACTGTTCGACCTATCCGAATCCGGATACTTCTACACTCGACTGCAGAATCCAACCAACGACACCATCGCCGCGAAAATCTGTGAAATGGAAGGCGGCGCGGCCGCAATGCTGACCTCATCCGGCCAAGCGGCGAACTTCTTCGCACTGTTCAACATCTGCAACAACGGCGACCACATCGTCGCATCCTCCGCAATCTACGGCGGTACGTTCAACCTCATCAACGTGACCATGCGCAAAATGGGCATCGAATGCACGTTCGTAAGCCCGGAATGCACCGAAGAAGAGCTCGAAGCGGCATTCCAGCCGAACACCAAGGCGGTCTTCGGCGAATCCATCTCCAATCCGGCACTCATCGTGCTTGATTTCGAAAAGTTCGCGAACGCGGCGCATCGTCACGGCGTGCCGCTGATCGTCGACAATACGTTCCCGACGCCCGTCAATTGCCGACCGTTCCAGTATGGCGTGGATATCGTCACGCACGCCACCACCAAATATATGGACGGTCACGGCTCCTGCGTGGGCGGTGCGATCGTGGATTCCGGCAACTTCGACTGGATGGCGCATGCGGAGAAATTCCCCGGACTCACCACGCCGGACGACTCCTACCATGGCGTGACCTATGCCAAGGACTTCGGCAAGGCCGCTTACATCACCAAGGCCACCGCACAGCTCATGCGCGATTTCGGCTCCACACCGGCACCGATCAACTCGTGGATCATGGGCATGCACCTGGAGTCGCTGGGCGTGCGCATGGAACGCCACTGTGCGAACGCGCTCAAGGTGGCACAGTGGCTAAGCGCCGATCCGCGCGTCAGCTGGGTGAGCTTCCCGGGCCTTGAGGGAGACAAATACCATGCGCTAGCCGAAAAGTACATGCCGAACGGCACTTGCGGCGTTATTTCCTTCGGCGTGCCTGGCGGACGCGAAAAGGTGTCCGCGTTCCTCGACCATTTGAAGATGGTGTCCATCGCCACGCACGTGGCCGACGCGCGCAGCTGCACCCTGTACCCGGCAGGCACCACGCACCGTCAGCTCACCGAGGAGCAGCTCGTCGAAGCCGGCGTTGGCATTGACCTGGTGCGCCTGAGCTGCGGCATCGAAAACGCCGATGACATCATCGCCGACCTCGATCAGGCACTCGCCGCTGTGCAGTGATTCTCACTCAAAATCACATCAGGAAGGCCGTATCCTCCACTCAGAGGTGCGGTCTTCCTCCTATCCGAGTGGACTCGCACGCCATACTCATCTTGCACGGGCACACCAATCATCTGAAATCCCTTATATGCGGCAGATTAAGGCATCTTCAAAATCCGATTTGCGCTATATGCGGCAGATTCACACTACATTCGGGGTTATAAATCTATAGAAAAATCCCGTTAAGAAATCTCAGGTCTGCCACATATAGCGATTTTGACTTTTCCAGCACCGTGGAATCTGCCACACATAACGGTTTTCATTCAGCCTGTTGGTACGTCCAGCGACCGGCAAGCATAGTGCCAAGCACATGCTCGGGCATGGCACGCATGGCCTCCGGAGAATCGATTATGCTCGGATCACAGTCCAGAAGCACCAAATCGGCCGCGTCTGCGTCCCGCAAAGCCACGCGTCCGACCGCGGTGGACGAAGCGAGCGCCGTTTCAAAATCAAGGCACTGCTCAGGTTGGAAAGGCTCGCGGTCGGAACTTTCCGTACCGAATACCGCCGCGGAGATGGCCAGCCATGGATCCAGCGGCGCGACCGGCGCATCCGACCCCATGAGCAGTTTGGTCCCCGCCTTATGCAGACTATTGAATGCGTAGGGGATTCCGGCGGGGGTGCCCCAGAATCGCGCGATGACGTCACGATCGTCCATGGCGTGCTGAGGCTGGACGCTCGCAGCCAAACCCAAGCGTGCCAGCCTTGGAATATCGCGCTCCTTAAGCATTTGCGCATGTTCTATGGAACCATGCGCATGCGTGCGTTCCGCACAGTCGAGCACGATGGCGTTCGCCTCGTCGCCAATGGCATGACAGGCGATATCGAAACCATGCTCCGTAGCCAAACGCATATACGATTCAATCTGTTCCGGCGAATAGCTGAGCGTACCGAACGTTTCCGGCGACACCCCCGAATATGGTGTGGAGCAATAGGCGGAACGAGTGTTGAGCGAACCGTCCGAAATCATTTTCATCGCACCGACATGCCCAAGCCCGTGACTGCCCGGAAGTTCACTGCCGGTATGCCAGCCGTCATCGATGGCCTGTTGGAGTCGTTCGGGATATATGCCAGCCTCGACACGCAGACCATCAAGCCCTTGCGAGAATCGGCTAATCCACGTGTCGATGTTCTCCGCCATCTCATAGTCGCGCACGCCGACCACGCCTTTGCTCGCAGCGTCGTGTTCGGCGTTGCGCAACAGATGCATCAGCTCATTGGCCGCACCAGGTCCTTTGTCCAGCTTGCAGTAGGCGTCGAACCACTCAAGCTCGCCGACGAGTCCGGATTCGTCCACATCTACGCCAAGCTTGCGCGCGGCGGCAGAGTTCACCCAACCGCAATGCATATCGGCACTTGACAGCGCCACCGGCTGTTCTCCCGCCGCCGCATCGATCGCGGCCAGGGTCGGCTGGGCGTCATCGGACCACAGGGAATGCCGGAAGCGCATGCCGACCACATATTGGTTCGGGTCGAGTGTGCCGCTTTCACGACGCTCCTCCAAGTGTCGACGCAACATGTCGAGCGCTTCGCCGGCACTGCGTGCATCAATCAGATCGAGCCGTCCCAACGTGTACGACCACTGCGTGAAATGCGTGTGGCAGTCCCACAATCCGGGAATCACCCATATCTTCGAAGCAGCATCCGTTGGCCTTCCCGAAGGTCGCACCGAAGCTATTCGCCCGTGACCGACAGCAATGTCGACCGGCTTATCCGAACCTACGAAACACACGTTTTCAATCACACACGGCTCGCCCATACATCCTCATTTCAACGTGATGTTCTACCCGTGCCATGGTATCCCGCAGCAGCGCAGCAGCGCACGTTCGTCTCAATCAGGCATGCCGGCGGCCGACTGTTTATCCACATTTTTTTGCGCATAACCTCGGTTATCCACTTATCCACTGTTTTTCGAATGCGGATGGCAGAGACCGACCAGTCCCTTTATTCTTGCTCCATGGACAATGGAGCACAATATTCTGAGAGTCTCGCGCAGCTGCGGACGCGTACCATCGAACAATGCCTTGCGGCGCAGCAACGAACCGGTAAGCAGCTAGTGTTTACACACAGCACGGCATTATGCCTGCAAAGAACCGAGATGCCAAGATATCCCGATCAGCAAATGCTGTCTTCTCTGCATGCCCTTGCCACAGATAACAACTCACGCACGCATCTTCAAAACGTCCAATTTGAACTGTGGACAGGACCAATCATCGAAACCGCTACGCATTATGGCAAGATTCGCCATACGGATCCAGTAACCACATGGGCAATGCACGCGAATCGGCTTCCTCAAGAAGAACTGATAACGCTTGGCGATTCAATGCTAAGAAGGAACCAACGTTTTCCCCAAGTCTGCATTGACGACTTCCATGAATATCTGGAACGGCTCAAAGATTTCAGCAACTACGCGAATGCGAATAGACAACGTCCCATCCGAGGAATCAGAAAAATGCAACATGCGTTACAGTTCATGCGCGAAGGCACGGATTCCTCGCAGGAAAGCCGTTGCAGGATTGCTCTGATTCGCAATGGGCTACCATGTCCGAAAGTCAACTGGAAGGTTCGACTGAACAATGGGAAAATCGCGCTTTTGGATATGGCCTATCCAGATATAAAAGTGGCCATCGAATACGACGGAAGACATCATGCCGGCCAATGGCTCGCCGACAGCAAGAGACGTGAAGCCTTAGAAGATGACGGTTGGGCATACATTCAAGTGACCGCCGAAAACCTTATGAACGACTTCGAGGAACGGGCACTCGCGCAACGCGTGGCCGACCGGATGAGCCAACGATTAAGCAAGCCCATCATGCTCTGTCAAAGAATGCCCTCGGGAAGGATACACATCCGCATAACGTCTCTCGCCAATGGAAGCAGAAAGATTCTCATCTGAAAGCCACTATATGTGGCAGATTTGCCATCCCCGGACAAACCAAAACCGCTATATGTGGCAGACAAGACTGGTTTCAAGCTTCAAAAGACCCCAATCAGTACCCCCCAGACGAGATTTTCCTTGGGAGACTGCCACATATAACGGAAATCATTTTTCTGAAATGCCAAAAACTGCCACATATAGGACATTTCAAACTGAAAACACGGCATAGACATATCACCTTTTTCGTCAGATCGAAGACAGCATTTCGAAAACGTCATCATCATCGACGACGAGGCTATCGATTTTGCGGCGGCCGAGTTCGCGCAGCCATTCGTCGGGTTCCGTATCGGCGAGCGCACGGATGTCGAGATGCAACGGCTTGTGCCTTCCGACCACCACCTCGTTAGCATCCACAGCTTGGACCGGCCCGTCGAAATGGGCAAAGGCACCATCCGGAACATCCAACTGATCCGTCCGACCCGGAAGGCGTGCGGCACTTCCCACCGATCCTTCCGTACCGTTCGAATTACCCGGGACACCCGCACGGCCACCAGTCGGACATATACCCAACACCGCCGCATACGTGTCATATAGCCCGCGTCGACGTACAGCATATTCGGCATCAGATTCCTCCGCATGTTTTCTGCCGTCCACAATGTACGGCATTCCTGTGGTGATGTAGTGGAAGAAATGGCGATTGATGGCGTCGCATTCCGCCCGCATCACGTCATATACCACTTCCACACCGGTTTCCTCAAGAATACGAAGTCCTTTGCCGGCCACGATGGGATTCGGATCGATCGAACCGACCACGACGCGCGTTATGCCGTGCGAAAGAATTAGATCGGTGCATGCCGGCTGCGATCCGACATGGCAACAAGGTTCGAGAGTGTCGATGACCGTGGCTCCATGCATGTCAATACCATGCTTGTCGGCGTAGTCGAAGGCCATGCGTTCCGCATGCGGTCCGCGGTAGCGGTCGTGGTATCCGGCTACGAGAATCTCGCCGTCGCGAACCACCACCATGCCGACCAACGGATTCGGATTCACCCAACCGGCTCCCTTATGGGCCAGTTCCAGCGCCTGCGTCATGTATTTCCGATATTGAGGCATGTCATCCATGGTTCCAAGCATATTACGTCGATTGCGGTCCCACCTTTCAAAATCGCCATGAGACATTTCGTAAATGGATAGGCGCGAACCGGTCATCCGTTCCATCGCCGTACGGCGTCGCACAATAACGCCATACAATGTTGGCAGACCAGCAAAGGAACCAGCGAGAGGAAGCACCACATGCAGCGTGAAATCATGACGTCTATCCCATTTCTGAGCCAACCGTCCGTCGAGGCCGAAAACACCGAAGCGGATTTAGCCGTGGCACAGGACTTGAAGGACACGCTTGACACGAATCGCAATGGCTGCGTGGGCATGGCGGCCAATATGATCGGCATGCCCAAACGCATCATCGCGTTTGTGGACGAGGATTTAGGTGGCCGTATCACTGTCATGTTCAATCCTCGCATCACCGCGCAGGACGGTGCCTACGACGCTTCCGAAGGCTGTCTTTCCCTCAAAGGCGAGCGCCGAACCATACGCTACCAGCGCATCGAGGTCTCGTATGCGGATCGCAAGTTCCGCGAACGCCATGCCACATTCATCGGCTTCACCGCACAGATCATCCAGCACGAGATCGATCATTGCGAAGGCATTATCATTTAAGGCATTAGCATTATCATTTAACGACTTTTTCAGGCATGGCACCTAGCGGCTTTTCGGGCGCTCTATCTAGCGACAGGCTTAGGAAAAATCGTTTGATGTAACAATCGTACGTAACCGCCTTACGTTACAGTTTCCGTAATGCACCGTAGGGCAGTGTCAAAGGAGATTTCATGGGTGCCATCGATATGTTCAACGATTTCGTCAAACTCATTGAAAGCAAGTCCCTGCCCGTCGAAGCCGTTGCGATTGCGGATGGCGACGCCATTATCGCGGAACGTCATTTCGTTCCCGACCAGGATCGCAATATTTATTCCCATACGAAAAGTTATGTTTCGACGGCTATCGGCATTGCGATCGAAGATGGCTTGCTGTCGCTCGATTCGCGATTGGTCGACTCATTCCCCGAGTATGTTCCCTCCGATGCGCAATTGGAGTTGGGTCAGATCACGCTGAGGCACTTGCTGACTATGTCGAGCGGTTTCAATCATGCGTATTTGATGAACCCTGACCGGCGCAGTGGTGTTGGTGCGCCTGATTATTTACGGTACATGTTCTCTCGCAGGGTTGAGGTGGAGCCCGGCAGCACGTTCTGCTATTCGTCTGCGGATTCTGATTTAGCGGGCCGCATGTTGGAGCAGGCTGCCGGCATGCGTCTTGGCGAGTATTTGTATGGCATGATTTTTTCCAAGTTGGATCAGGGTTGGCCTGTTTGGGAATGTGATCCGCAAGGTCATCCGATTGCAGGCGGCGGAATCTACATGTCGCTTGCAAATATGTTGAAACTTGGCCAGGTCTATTTGAATGATGGCACTTGGCATGGCACGCGCATTGTCAGCGAATCGTGGGTCAAGCAGGCTTCCGGCAAGCAGATCGACACTCCGTATAGCAATATTTGGACGTGCGGTTATGGCTATCAGTTCTGGATGTCGCCTTATGAGGGGGCATATCGTGCGGATGGTGCGTACGGTCAGATCACTACGGTTTTGCCGAAGCAGGGTTTGGTTGTTGCGATTCAATGCCCGGAATCTGGCGATTTCGACAATATCGTTCGTCCTGCTTTGCATAAGCATCTGCTGCTTCCGCTTACTGCCTGAGCGCACGACTTTCGCCCATACCGCCGTGTAGATGGGGTATGGGATAATTATGCATGGTATTGTGCGTGGGTTGCGTTCCGGAATCCTTGATTGAGTTTCCGTTGACCGCTCATGCAACACGCTGGAATTCCAACGTTTCTTAAGGATGGAACACAACATTGGCTGAATTCATTTACCAGATGATCAAGGCCCGCAAGGCTTACGGCGACCGTGTGATTCTCGATGACGTGACTTTGAGCTTCCTGCCAGGCGCGAAGATTGGCGTTGTTGGCCCGAACGGCATGGGTAAGTCCACGCTGCTGAAGATCATGGCCGGACTCGACACCGTGTCTAATGGCGAGGCTTCTTTGACTCCGGGTTATACCGTTGGCATTCTGCAGCAGGAACCGCCGCTGGATGACACCAAGACTGTTGGCGAGAACATCAAGATGGCGTTCGGCGAGATCGCGGAAAAGGTGGCTCGTTTCAATCAGATTGGCGAAGAGATGGCCAATCCGGATGCCGATTTCGATGCTTTGATGGATGAGATGGGCAAGCTGCAGAACGATATCGATGCTGCAAACGGTTGGGATCTTGATTCTCAGCTTGAGCAGGCTATGGATGCTCTGCAGTGCCCGGATCCGGATACTCCGGTGACGGTGTGCTCCGGTGGCGAACGCCGTCGTGTGGCATTGTGCAAGCTGCTGCTGGAAGCTCCTGATCTGCTGCTGCTTGACGAGCCTACCAACCATCTTGATGCCGAGTCGATTCTGTGGTTGGAGCAGTTCCTGCACCAGTACAAGGGTGCCGTCATCGCCGTTACCCACGATCGTTACTTCATGGATAACGTGGCTGAGTGGATCTGCGAGGTCGACCGTGGTCAACTGTACCCGTATAAGGGCAACTACACCACGTACTTGGAGACGAAGGCCAAGCGTATGGAGATCCAAGGCGCCAAGGACGCCAAGCTCGCCAAGCGTTTGAAGAGCGAACTTGATTGGGTGCGTTCTTCGCCGAAGGCCCGTCAGGCTAAGAACAAGGCTCGTCTGGAACGTTACGACCAGATGGAGCAGGAGGCTCGTAACAATAAGAAGCTTGACTTCTCCGAGATTCAGATTCCGGCTGGTCCGCGTCTGGGCTCTACTGTGCTGGAAGCCGAGCATATTCACAAGGCGTTCGGCGACCGCGTGCTCATCGACGATTTGAGCTTCACGCTGCCGCGTAACGGCATTGTCGGCGTGATCGGCCCGAACGGCGTGGGTAAGTCCACCCTGTTCAAGACCATTGTCGGCCTTGAACCGTTGACGTCTGGCTCGTTGAAGATCGGTGAGACCGTGCAGATCAGCTATGTCGATCAGAATCGTGCTGGCCTTGACCCGAATAAAAACCTGTGGGAGGCCGTGTCTGACGGTCTTGACTTCATCGAGGTTGCCGGCGTTGAAGTGCCGACCCGCGCGTATGTGGCGTCCTTCGGTTTCAAAGGTTCCGACCAGCAGAAGCTCACCGGCGTGCTGTCCGGTGGTGAACGCAATCGTCTGAATCTTGCTTTGACTCTGAAGCAGGGCGGCAACCTGCTGCTGCTCGACGAACCGACCAACGATCTTGATGTTGAAACCCTTGAATCGCTTGAAAACGCACTGCTTGGCTTCCCGGGCTGCGCTGTGGTGATTTCTCACGACCGTTGGTTCCTCGACCGTGTGGCCACGCATATTCTCGCGTGGGAAGGCGATGATGAGAATCCGGCCAAGTGGTACTGGTTCGAAGGCAACTTCCAGGCCTATCAGGAGAACCGTGTGGCCCGTCTCGGCGAAGACGCGGCTCGCCCCCACCGTCTCCATCGCAAGCTGACCCGCTAAGCCGTTAAGCAGACAGTCCTATGGACTGTCTGTAGGCTTAGTCTGAGTAAGGCGACAGCCGAACGAAGGCAACAATGAGCCTTGCGAAGCAAGACCGTAATTGCAGGGCCACAGGCTGACCTGTTAAGCGAACAGTCCAGTGGACCGTTCGTAGGGTCAGTCTGAGTGAGGCGACAGCCGAACGAAGGCAACAATGAGCCTTGCGAAGCAAGACCATAATTGCGGGGCCGGTTAACCCCGTATTTCAGTAAAGCGCCGTGCTTCGTTACGAAGTGCGGCGCTTTACCGTATGTGAATCGTTTGACGATTATCTACCGTTCACGCTTCTCACGCATTCGTTACAAAACAATCCGGCGAAATTTACCGCCTTTGCGTAGACTCGAATCCGGAACGAAGCGTTACCTATGCGACTCAAAAGAATCGAGGAGTGTCATGACAGAAACGGCAATCACGCCATTGCAACGGTTAGCAAAGGTACTTCAACTGGGCACGCCGTCCATGTACCGCAACCACACGTACGTGAATGGTGAAAGCCTGTATTTCCCCACTGGCCGCGTGTATGGCGGTCAGGTGATTGCGCAGGCTATGATGGCCGCGTCCAAAACGGTGTCGCCGTCTCGTCTGCCGAATTCGATTCATGGCTATTTCATTTCTGCCGGTGATATTCGTCAGGATTTGCTGTTTGATGTGGAGAATCTGCGTGATGGCCGCTCGTTTTCGGCTCGTCGTGTGAATGTCACGCAGGCTCAGGGTTCGATTCTGACCGCCATCGCCAGTTTTCAGGAGCAGGGTCAGGAGGGCTTTGAGTTCGCCGATCCGATGCCGGAGGGTGTGCCGGAGCCGGAAACATTGACCAGTGCGAAGCAGATTATGGAACCATTTGCCGAGAAGTCTTCGTTTGCCAAATATTATGCGGAAAAGTCGCCGTTCGACATTCGTCATGTGACGCGCACGATCATGCTGGGTGCCGATAAGAAGAGCGCCAGTAACGATTCCGGCAAGCAGATGGTGTGGATGAAGGCCGACGGCACAGTTGACGTTCCGCAGGTCATGCATCGTGCGATGTTGGCTATGGGTTGCGATCAGGTGATGCTGGAGCCGGTGTTGCGTCGTGCCGGGTTAAGTATCGCCACTCCCGGCATTTCGTTCGCTTCGATCGATCATTCGATGTGGTGGTATCGCGATATCGACATCAATCAGTGGCATTTGTATGTGCAGGATACGCCTACTGCAGCTCACGGACGTGGCTTGGGCCAGGCGAAGGTGTACACGCAGGATGGCAAGCTTGTTGCCTGCATGACCCAAGAGGCGATGATTCGCGTTCCCGAGGAAGATCTGAAGAAGTAAGGAAATTCAGACTTTCGATTGTGTCGCTGATTTGGTAGCTGCGGCCGCGTAACGGTTACGTTGCGTGGCCTTTTTCATTTTCGGGCTTTCCGGACCGTCGATTGGTGGAATTTGGCACAGCCACTCCCCCACAATGCCGATGATCATATCGACTATGCATACGATTGCCGCGATCGCGCATTCGAGGATGGCTTGGCTGTAGAACGTTGCTTCGCCATGCGGCAGACTCATGATGAGCTGCCCGCCATACCATCCGGTCAAAGCGGCCCCGGCCACGCCCAATGCCTTGCATGCCACCAGTGTGGAGAACGCCTTCTGCGGGTCTAGGGGTTTCAGTTGCGCGCGTTTTTCGGGATCTTTGGTGGTGTATTTGTGGATCTGCAATGCTCTATACAGCACGGCGAGTCCCAGAACCGCCAGTATCACGGGTACGATCCATGGAGCGCCGACCAATGGCAAACCTGAAATCTCGCCATATTTCGCCAATCCTATACCGGCAAGCAATCCCAACGCGACGGCAAGAACGTAATACCACCAAGGGGTTCTGCGGGCTTTCATAGCGTACCTCCGATAATCCAATTGTCGGTCAGCAGCCCTACCTGCGCAGTATCTGGAGCCATGGCCAGCAGGAATGATACCGGATCTTTGCCCAGTCGCGCATCAGGATCCATGTCGAGCCATGGCGCGAGCACTGCAGCATGTTCTCGTGCGGTGGGCCATGGCACCTTGCAATCGGGTTCGTCGCATGCCACGCCTTCCATGTCGATAAGGTCGAGATCGAGGTCTTCGCCGACGGAGGCTTCCACATTGCCTAATGCTTCGATCAGATCATGGGCGCCCATGCGCGTGGAAAGCTGGATTACCGCGGCCATTTTGTCGGGGAGTCCGTCAAGTTGGCTCACATGGTAGAGGGGTGAGATGCCCTCGACTTGGTTGCCGGGAATGCCGTCCAACGTGACGATGGCCATGCGGAACTGCTGTTCGGCATCGGTTGCTGGGCTATCAAGTGAGATTACCGCACGTTTCGATGCGGGTTCTGGCTGTGCAGAAGCAAGTGCGGCCGCTTTGGCTGCGGCGGTTCCTTCCGGCAGATCGTTGGAATCGACCGCACTGTAGGCTTCGCCCATATCATCCGCATCGCCCGCATTATTGGTATCGCAGGCAAGGTCGTCGACACCGTAGCCGGTTGGGCTTCCGACCATCCAATCATCAGCGATTTCGTCGATATGGTCGCGGTCGGATGCCTCGTGCAATAGCTGAGCCACGGAACCGGCATGTTCGCCCGACAGTTCGGCATCCGGTTCGAGTGCCAGCCACGGCCCCAGCACGAACGCACGCTGCCATGCACGGGGGTGAGGCAGCGTCAGGTCCGGATCATCGCTGCTCTGCCCGTCAAAATCGATGATATCCAGATCGAGTGTGCGCGAAGTCCAATGGTCGGTACGCACTCGACCATGTTCGGCTTCGATACGCTGCAATCCTCGCAGCAGTTCCATTGCCGATAGCTTGGTGGTCACGGAAACAACCGCATTGTAAAAGTCAGGGGTACCATCGGGCATGCCCCACGCATCGGTACGGTACAGCGGCGAAATGCCCGTAACCTGAGTGGACGTCAGTCCGTCGATCGAACGCACCGCGTCACGCAAGGTGGCCACTACATCGCCCTGATTGCCACCCATGGCAATGATGGCATGATGCACTTGCGATGCAGCCGAAATTGTTTCACGAGAACGTTCCACGGTTACGCTCACGTCGTCGAATGGCACTACGATTGGCGCACTCGGCTTATGCACGGTCACTTGCGTTTGTGCCACGGCAGGATATTCAAGAATCATATTGGCGATGCGATCCGCCAGTTTTTCAATGAGATCGACATGCTCGCCTTCGATGATGGCGACTATTCCTTTGGCGATAGCACCGTAATCGACGGTGTCCCGCAGGTCGTCGGAATGCCCGGCTGGCGCGAGATCAAGAAACAACGTGGCGTCGACGACAAACGTTTGCGCACGCTCATGTTCGAAATCAAGCACTCCGTGTTTGCCGACCGCGCGAACGCCAGTCAATCGAATCTGATCCATGCCAGCCTTTCTTTGCATATCCTAAGAGTTCCAGTGGTTTACGGCGTTGTGATATCTGCGCTGTCGGGCGCGTATCAGTCGTTAGCGAAGGCACGCCATGCGTTGCCGATCGCCACCGCATCGCGGCTTTTCTTCACGTCATGCACGCGCACGGCCCACGCTCCATGTTCGGCACATAGGGCGCTGATGGCGGCGGTCGCATTGTCTTTGCTATCCATGTTTGGCTTGTCAATACCAGCATCGGCAAGCGCCGCGCCGACGAATCGTTTACGCGAGGCTCCAATCAGCACCGGATACCCGGTAGCATTGAACCTCTCCAATGCCGTCATCAGCGGGAAGTTATGCTCGACGCTCGGTTTGGAGAATCCAAGACCCGGATCGATGATGATTTGTGACGGTGAGACGCCTGCCTGAAGCACGTCGTCGACCTGCTTCATGAGTTCGTCATACACGTCATCCACCACGCCATTGGCGTACACGGACGTATCAGCGTCAGGCACGTCGCCTGCGGAACCGGCAAGCCAGCCGCGCCAATGCTGCACAATATAAAGGCTTTCCGAATGCTCGGCCACCACATGGGGCACTTCGCGGTCCAGCCGACCGCCGGACACGTCGTTGATGATTTGCGCACCATGCTCCAACGCCATGCGAGCCACCGATGCGCGTTTGGTGTCGATTGACAGCACCGCACCTTCCGGAATCAACGCATCCACGGCACCTAGCACGCGGGTTTGCTCATCTTCCTCACTGACGCGTTTGGCTCCGGGGACTCCGGGGCGAGTGGATTCGGCGCCGATGTCGATGATGTCAGCCCCATCCTTCATCATCGCCTCGCCGTGCGCTTTCGCATTCGCAGGATCGAGCCACAGCCCTCCATCGGAGAACGAATCCTCCGTAATGTTGAGCACGCCCATCACCAGCGTACGGTCACTATCATGAATCGCTTTCATATCAATGGTCATCCGGTTTCCCCTCCTATGTCCGGTTATTGTTATTTACGATTCGGCTTGCTGCAGCCGCATCGATCACGAATGCTGCGACAGGATCAGGCTCATGGCTTCGGCTCGCGTCGTCGCGTCTCGCATGCAACCGCGTACCGCCGACGTGACCGTGCGCGATTGCGCCTTCTTCACGCCACGCATGGCCATGCACATGTGGTCGCATTCGGTGACCACGATCACGCCACGTGCTTCGATGCCTTCCATCAGCGCGTCGGCCACCTGTTGGGTGAGGCGTTCCTGCACCTGAGGCCGGCGGGCATACAGTTCCACCAGTCGTGCAAGCTTGCTTAAGCCCGCCACTTGGCCGTTTGACGGAATATAGCCGACATGGGCCACGCCATGGAACGGCAGCAGGTGGTGTTCGCATACCGAGAAAAGTTCAATATCGCGTACCAGCACCATTTCGTCGGTATCGACTTTGAACTTGGTTTTCAGTACTTCCTCGGGGCCGTGGCCAAGGCCTGCGAACAGCTCCTTGCAGGCACGCCCGATACGGTCTGGGGTGTCGAGCAGGCCTTCACGGTCCGGATCTTCGCCAATGGATTTTAAAAACAGGCGTACTGCCTGGCGCACGCCTTCCTCGTCATAGCCGACAGGCCCGGCCGCATGGGCGGCACGGGCCTTGTCGTCGAAGAGGGTATCGAATTCTTCGGTATCGCTCATCAGTTGGTCAATCCTGCGCTTTTCTTCAGGGATTCGGGAATCGGAACCGGCGGAATGTCGGAATCCGGGCGCTTGCTGTCACTCAGCCACACTTCACGCTTCGGCGCCTTCTTGACATTAGCGAAGATTTCCGCGAGCTCCTTTTCGTTGAGTGTTTCCTTGACGAGCAGCTGACGTACAAGCTCGTCAAGAATCTCACGATTCTCATTGATGACGTTCCACGCTTCGGTATGCGCGGTTTCCACCAGTTTGAGCACTTCCTCGTCGATGATTTCAGCGGTGCGTGCGGAATACTTGTGGTTCAGCGATCCAAGGTCGCTCTGCTCGTCATCAGACCACTTGATGGCACCCAGCTTGTCGGAGAAACCGTAGTCAAGCACCATCTGACGTGCGATGTTCGTCGCCTTTTCGATGTCGTTGGAAGCACCGGTGGTCGGATCGTGGAACACGACCTCTTCCGCGGTACGACCGCCCATAGCGTACGCCATCTGGTCGAGCAGCTGATTGCGCGACATGGAATAACGATCTTCAGTAGGCATTACCGCGGTGTAGCCAAGCGCACGGCCACGCGGCAGAATGGTGACCTTGGTGACCGGATCGGTATCGTTCATGGCGGCTGCCACCAGCGCGTGACCACCCTCGTGGTATGCGGTGTTGCGCAGTTCGTCGAGCGCCATGCCCTTGGAACGGCGCTTCGGGCCCGCCTGCACGCGGTCGATGGCCTCATCGATGGCACGATTGTCGATCAGCTGCGCACCGGCGCGGGCGCACAACAATGCAGCTTCGTTCAACACATTGGCCAGATCGGCGCCGGTGAAGCCCGGCGTACGCACGGCAATCATATGCAGATCGACGTCAGGCACGAACGGCTTGCCTTTGGCATGCACCTTCAAAATAGCCTCGCGGCCTTCCAAATCAGGCGCTTCGACGGCCACCTGACGGTCGAAACGGCCCGGGCGAAGCAGTGCCGGATCAAGCACGTCGGGGCGGTTGGTCGCGGCGATGATGATCAGATTGGTGTCGTTATTGAAGCCGTCCATCTCAACTAGCAGCTGGTTCAGTGTCTGCTCACGTTCATCGTGGCCGCCGCTCATACCGGAACCGCCACGCTTACGACCGACGGCATCGATCTCATCGATGAAGATGATGGCCGGAGCGTTCTTCTTGGCCTCATCGAACAGGTCGCGCACACGGGATGCGCCAAGGCCCACGAACATTTCCACGAAGTCGGAGCCTGCCATGGAATAGAAGGGCACGCCGGCCTCGCCTGCGATGGCTCGTGCCAGCAGCGTCTTACCGGTACCTGGAGGACCATACAACAGCACGCCACGCGGAATACGGGCGCCCAAAGCCTTGTAACGAGATGGATCCTTCAGGAAGTCCTTGATTTCTTCGACTTCCTGTACGGCAGCCTCTTCGCCGGCCACGTCGGCGAACTTGGTGGTCGGGGTCTGGCCTTCGAGCAGCTTGCCGCTGTTCTTCTTGCCGCCCATACCGAACATACCGCCGGCACCGCCCATACGGCTCATCATGAACCAGAACAGACCAAAGATAATGAGGAACGGCAGTAGCGAGGTAAGCAGATAAGTCCAAATGCTGCTCTGCTGCATGGTCGCCGTCCAGCCCTTGACCGGATCAGCCTTCTGCACGGCCTTGACCACGGTTGCGGACTGCGCGTACGTGTAGTAGAACTGCACGTTTTTGCCGTAGTTCTTCATACGCCCGGTATCAGGGTCGGTAGCGGAGTAGTCGCTCTTAAGCTTGAGCTTGACCTGCTGGGTGTTGTCTACGATCTGCGCGTATTCAACATTGTTGCCGTTGAGGATCTGCAGACCATCCTTGGTGTCAATGGTCTGGGAACCGGTTCCGGCGAAAATCTGGAACATGGTCACGGCAAGCAATGCCACAACCACAACCCACAGCCATGGGGACTGCCAGAACGGACGCGGACCGCCATTGGATCCGTTGCCGTTGGACTTGTCACCCTTGCCGTTGGAATCGTTGCCATTGCCGGCGTTATTATTGCGTCCAAACGGATTGGTGAACGGGTTATTGCCGCCGCCGTTGTTATTCGGCGACTGGCCCGGACCAGGAAAGCTCATGCCTGACCTCCTTCATACACTTCCGGCTTCAGCACCGCGATCGAATCAAGATTGCGGTATCGCTCGTCATAGTCCAAGCCGAAACCGACCACGAATTCATCGGGAATCTCACGTCCCTTATATTTCACAGGAACATCCACCTTACGGCGCGCCGGCTTTTCCAACAGCGCAAAAATCTCCACGGAAGCGGCACCACGGCTTTTGAGCTCATCGACGAGCCACGCCAACGTGACGCCCGAATCGATGATGTCTTCCACAATAAGCACGTGACGACCGCGAACATCGGTGGACAGATCCTGCCGCACGGTGATCTTGCCGCTCGATTGAGTGCCGGAACCGTAGCTCGACAAGCTCATGAAATCCATCTCCGCGTGGATGCTCATGGCCTGCGAGAACGCCGCAAGCGTGTTCACCGCACCCTTGAGCACGCAAACCAGCAGCGGGTTCTTGCCACGGTAGTCTTCACTGGCCTGGGCCGCAGCATGGTTGATGATGTCGGCAATCTCTTCTTTACTGATCAGCTCGTGATCAATGTCTTCTTGTACGTCAGCGATTCGCATGCCCACCATCTTGGCACACGCGAATGACGTGTTTCTGGCGATATGCTGAATATCCGCTGGGAAGATTCACACCTTGCTGACCATGCCAGTCGCATATCAGCCTGTCGATCCCTTCAACCTGCCGTGCCATGCACGAAATGCCGGCTTCTGCAAGCGAGCGCACAATCACCCGTCTTCTGATGGCAATGTCTTGCGATTGCAGCGCACGCACGTCGATGATTATATCGCCGTCGTTCACGGTTACGGCTTGTTCCGATACACGTTGCGTCACGCCGTCAAGATATGTGCGGTCGGCTTCGGCAAGCCTCGCTCCAAGCGAAAGTCTCGATACGACGTCGCTTCCCGCAAATGATTCAAGATATGGCATGAGATCGTGCCGTACGCGGGATCGCAACGGATAGTTCGCGGGAAGAGGCTCGTTTCCATCCGAATTCCCTACATCCGGCCCATTTGTGGGATCGTCCCACCAGGCAAGCCGTAAATCCTCGCAGATGCCTGTGGTTTCTTCGCGTGTAACATTCAGCCACGGGCGTAGAAAACGCACCCCGTCTCGCATGAAGGAACCGTTCATACCGCAAACCGCATCAAGGCCAGCGGAACGTAACAAACCGATGATAACGGTTTCCGCCTGATCGTTTTTCGTATGAGCCAGAAGCACGGCCGAAGCGTCGGAGCATGCGTCGACAATCGCATGATAGCGTGCTTCACGCGCCGCAGCTTCAATGCCGATGCCGCGGGAGTCGGGCACGTCAATCGCACGAACATGAACTGGGTCAAGACCCAACGCAACGCAACGATCGGCGGTTGCCTGCGCAACCTCGGCAGAGCTTTGCTGCAACTGGTGGTCGATGATGATCGCCCCGCATCGCAATCCCAATGAAGCACATGTTTTCGCCGAAACCGCAGCCAACGCCATCGAATCGCGCCCACCGGAACAGGCCACCATGATTAGAGGAGCGTCCGCATCTGGCGCGTGCTCGCCATGACGGGCGAATCGGGCATCCTGCAATCCAAATCCTGCCGATTCCAGAGCGGCCCGCAACTCACCAATACCCTTACGCAAACGAGACGAATACACCATGGCATCACAGCTTCGGCAGTGCGGCCACGAATGCGTCGATAGCGGATTTCGCAGCCTCGAAATCATCGGGATTGTTGACGATCACGGCAAAGCTCAACGCACCCCCCTTATAACGCGACACATTGCCGGTCATTGAGGTCACTTCCCCTAAACTGCCGGTTTTAACACGGATGAGACCAGCTTCGTCGGCATCGTTCAAACGATTCGCAGCGGTACCCACAAAACCCACAACCGACAATCCTTCGGCAGCGGCGGCACCGGCGCCGGCCGTCAGATTACGCTGCTGCACGTCGAGCAAGGTATGCGCGGTGAGTTTGGAATCATCAGACAGCCCTGAACAGTTGAGCATGGTGAGGCCATTGGTGGAGATTCCCCGCTGAGTCAGCACCTGTTCGACCGATTGAACCGCGCCGGCCGGCGAATTATTGGCACCGATATGCAAAGCCAGCAATCTGCCGAATTCCTCAGCCAGAGAATTGTCGGAATGCCGAAGCATGAACGCCATGATCTCATTCAGCGATGCGGAATGCACGGCCGAGATGGGACTGGTGCCTTCGGGAACCGTTCCCTGTTCCACGGAAGAGTTCACGGCAATGCCCTGTTCAGTCAAACGCTGCGCGAACACCTGCGCGGCCTCGCGGGCAGGCTGCGTACTCAAAGCGGGGTATGCGCTGAACACATCGGGATCCGCGGGATTGGCACCGTTCCAGTTGCGCCCGCCATCCACCGCCATGGACGCGGTCGGCGCGTAGTACACGTGGTCCGAGTCTAGTTCTGCGATGCCGCTTGGCCAACGGTCTCTACCGAACAGGGAATCATCGTAGACAAGCGTCACGGAGGCGATGTCCCGCTGGCGCAACGCCTGAGCCGTGTTCGCGGCAAGCGTTCCCAGTCCGGCACGCCCATTGATATGTTCCGAATCGGATGCACCGGCACCGAGCAGCATGTCGCCATTGCCTTTGAGCACCAATCGCGCGGTGCCGTCCTCACGCTGTTCCAGATAGGTCTGCGTGTCCAACGTCTTACCCATGTCGAGCGTGGTCGCCGCAGCATATGCCGTCAACGTTTTCATGGTGGATGCCGGCGTATACGACTTGTCGAGATCATGCTCGGCCACCACATTGCCGGCCGCATCGGCGATGGCGATGCCATATTCGCCACCGAAATCGGAGGCGGCCGTTTCGAATTGGCTGATCAGCGCCTTCGCTGCAGCTTCATCCACGGTCTTCGAAGCGTCAAACCCTTCGACCACCGTTGCCGCAGGAACGGCGTTGCCCGGCGTCTTGGCGGTGATGCGTTCGACTTCCTGCAGGGTAAGAACGCCCGGCAGCTTGTCGAAAATGTCGGCCACGACATAGCCGACGCACAATACCGTGGTGAGTGCCACGGAAAGCGCCACCGTAATGTATCGGCGGCGTTTCACATGCCGGTATTCAGCCGAATCATCCATGGAACAACAACACTCCAGTCATAAGCGGAAATCGAAATGAAAAATCGAAATGAAAACGAAAAAGCAGGAAACACGCAAGCCTGCGAACGAACGTCATCCCTTATGCTCGATTGGCTTCCATTCCGACTTGGCGAACATCGCCTGGAACGAGATCGGCACATAACTGAACATGTAGATCGGGAAGCTCAGCACATACGCGAACAGTTCCTTGTTGGTGGCGCCGATCTGATCGCGTTCCACAATGATCGTCAACGCGGCCAACGCCATCATGCCGATCACCGACGTCACAATGCCGGACGTCCAACTGGTCAACGAGCTCAACTGGCTCTGCCATGTCACGAATCCGCAGGTCGCGAACAACAGTCCCAGCAGAACGCGCATGATACCGATCACCGTGAACGGACACAACAACAGTGTGAAATCAACGGCGGAGAAATCGCGTTCCCTGATGGCGCGTTTGATCAAGTCCGGCCCGTAATAACGGAACACTTGCAGGAAGCCCTTGCTCCAACGCAAACGCTGACGCCAGCTCTGCGCGAAGGTGACAGGCTGCTCGTCATACAGAATCGCGGTACCGCAGTAGCCGATGCGGTCGCCGTGCAGCACGGAATCCATGGTGAATTCCAAATCCTCAGTCAAGAGGTGGAATTTCCAACCGTTATTGCGACGCATGATCTCCTGCGAGAACATGAAACCCGTACCCCCTACATGACAGCTGTTGCCGAGCCACATGCGCGAGGCCGACAGGAATCGAGATTCACGGATGAACCACAATGCGGAACCGGAAGAGACCCAATTGTCGGACAAATTCACGGAATTGCGGTAGCTGGTGAGAATCTTGAAACCCGACTGGAACGCCTTGTTCATCTCTTCGACGTAATGCTTGTCGAGCTTGTTGTCGGCATCGAACACGAAGAACGCGTCGTACGGGTCGGATGCGCCGGATTCGTTCATCCGGTCAAGCAGATACGTCAATGCGTAGCCCTTGCCCACAAGTTCCTTATTGAAGCGTTCGATCACATGGCAGCCCATGTTGCGCGCCACTTCGGCAGTATTGTCGGTGCAGTTGTCGGCGACGAGCCAAATGTCGATCAGCTCGCTCGGGTACGTCTGCGTTTGGATGCAGGTAATGAGGTTGCCAATGACTTTCGCCTCGTTTCGCGCGGAAATCAGCACCGCGTAATGCTTGTTCATCGGTGCGTCGGGAAATTTGATCGGCTTGGTGAACAGGGAGATGAGAATGCACACCGCCTGATAGACCACACCTGCGCCGCCGACGATGACCAACAGAATGTCAAGTACACTCAGCAGTACCATTAACGCCACCTACTTCTTGGATTGTCATCCACGTTTTTCGCGCTTCCTCCAGTTTCCCGCGATTCACCGTTCTTCCGTTCATTGCCGGATTCCGGATTTTCGTTGGATTCCTGCGATGCGTTTTCGCTCTCAAGACCCCGCAATGGCTTGCGTTCCGTTTTGCTCGTTTTGCCCAACACATGCTTCGGAATGGCGACGGTTTCGTCCGATTCCAGCGATTCCTCGGAACGGGTGATATTGTACGCCTGCTCCTGCAACTGCCGCACTTCGTCGGAAATAGGCACATGCGCACTGGATCCCTGCACCGCGCGAGGCATACTGTGCAGATGCTCGCTGATCACTTCGGCGCCTTCCACCAGCTTCGACTTCTTTTCAGGCACCGGATCGTCCATCAGCGGGGAATCGACCAGCTCGTACCGCTTCGTATAGGTGCGGAAAATCGTCTGCACGGACGCGACCACCGGCAATGCGAGGAACGCACCCAACGCGCCGAACAGCGAGGTGAACGCCAGCACCGCAAGGAACGCCACGGCATCGTTCACATCCATGGTGCGCTGGGAGATCTTCGGCGCGAAAATCAGATTCTCAATCTGCTGGTACACGCAAATGAACACCAACACCACCACAGCCTGCCACAATCCGCAGCTACCCCATGCGAACAGCACCGGCAACGCGCCGCCAATATACGTACCCAACATGGGAATGAACTGCGAAACCATACCGCAGAACAGCGCCAATGGCATCCAATAGGGCACATGCAGCAACATCAGACAGATTCCGGTGAAGAACGCGTTCAGCAACGCGAGAATGGCACGGGAGAACAGGAACGACGAGATCTGGCTCTGGCTCACCGTCCATACGAACAGGAATCGCCGCTGAGCCGCCGGAGCCATCCACTGGCATGCGGCACGACGCAGTTTCGGACCAGCCGCTGAAATGTAATACGTGGTCATGATTATCGTCATGAGGTTGATCAGGAACGAGAACAATCCCGACACCGTATTCAGCGCGGTACCCGCGAAATCGGTGACCCACGACGTTTGAACGTTCTTCAGAATCTCATTGCCGAGATTATTGATCTCAGGAAGTTGGAAATCCGCGTATTGACTGACGAACTGGCACATCTGCTCATACAGGTCGGGCAGACCGTTCCCCAATGCGATCATCTGCTGCACGAACAGGTTACCGAACAGCGTGAAGAGCACGCCGAGAATCACGGCCAGCATCAGCAGCGAGAACAGCGAGGCGACCGAACGTTTCCAGCCATGCTTGACCAGCGGCACCACCATAGGCTCCACCGCGAGCGCGATGAACAGCGAGACGATGATGTCGATCACCAGATATTCGATCTTACCCCAGCTGCGCCAGCAGAAAGTAAACACCACGATGGCTATGGCGATGTATAGCAGCGCACGTCCCAACCATTCCGGCGGTTTTCGGGAATCTCCTTTGGCTGGAAACAGGGTGCCGAGATCCCAACGTTGTTCGCTGGTGTTCGTACCGTTTTCGCTCTGCGTATTGTTCATTCGCTGTTCGCTTTCGCTCATGGCTTCCTATTGTAGCGATAGGCGTCGTGTACAGGCTGAGCTATTGTGGTAGTTATGCTGAACGTTTCAATTGTCATCCCCGCTTGGAATGAAGAGGAGCGTATCAACGATTGCCTGTTGAATGCCACTAGGCAAACCGTGATGCCCCATGAAGTGATCGTTGTCGACAATCGTTCCACCGATTCGACGGTAGCCGTGGTGGAGCAGTTCATGAAAGATCACCCTCAAGCTCCCGTCCGTTTGTTGCATCAGGATGAGGAGCAAGGATTGATTCCGACGCGTGATTATGGCTTGAACCACGCCACCGGCGATATTCTTGGCCGTTTCGACGCTGATTGCATGATTCGCCCGGATTGGGTCGAAGTGGTGTCCGGCATTTTCACTGAGGATCCGGAGGCCATGGGTGCCACTGGTCCGGTTATGTATTACGACCTACCGAGCCGCCATTTTGGTTTGCGTGGGGATAATTCCACACGCAAACGCATTTACAAGGCCGATGGCGGCCAGCCGTTGCTGTTTGGTTCGAATATGGCGGTCCGCGCTTCAGCTTGGCGTGAAATTTGCGACGAGGTGTGCCGCGACAAGGCCGATGTGATGCATGAGGATATTGATATTTCGCTGCATCTGCTGGGCAAGGATCTAAAAACCGTGTACTGCCCACGCATGATCGCCGGCATCAGCGCCCGCCGTATGGACACGTCGCTCACGTCGTTCAACAATTACATGCGTCGTTTCAAGAACACGTTCGACGCGCATCCGCAGCATTCGCGCAGGCATAAGCCGGAGATTCTGCTCACCGCGCTGTATCCGGTGATGCATTTGCTGTATCCGGTATGGCAGAAGGTGCTTGACACTGCCGACATCAATCCTGCGGAGGCTGCGTGGATCAACGAGCAAATGGAATTGGCCGAGCAGGAAGGCCGTGAATGGTATGACGACACTCCCACCGATGAGGAGTGGAGCGAAAAGCACGAATAATTTCACGCAATCGCAATTGACAATCACGAATTATTATTGCGATTGATCTGCGATTTACATACAGATATGCAAAAACGTGGTGCGAATATCTTTCGAAGATTCGCACCACGTTTTTCATGCTTATAATGATGTGCCCTCACGATTGGTTTTCACTGCAGATTCACTGCATGCGATTGCCGATTCGTGGAAGCTTTCGCATTACATCAGGCTCTTATAGATGGCGAGGATATCCTCCTGCGTGGCCTGACGGGGGTTGCCCGGCGTGCACACATCGTGGAAGGCATCATGGGCCAGCGGCTCCAGATCGGCTTCGGTGGCGCCGACCTCGGAGATCGTGGTCGGGTTCTTCAGGTCCACGGTGAGCTTATGCACAGCCTGGACGGCCTCTTCGCGCACGGTTTCGATATCGCCGGTGTAGGCGTCCGCGATGCCGAAGGCGTCAGCGATGTCACGGTACTTCTCACCGGTGTAGTCCTTGTTGTATTCCATGACCGGGGCCAGCAGAATGCCGTTGGCAACGCCGTGGGCCACGCCGAGACGGCCACCCAGCGGGTGGGCCATGCCATGCACCAGGCCGAGGCCGACGTTGGAGTAGGCCATACCGGTGATGTAGGAGGCGTATGCCATCTGCTCGCCTGCCGGAATGTCGCCGTCTGCGCTCTTGGCGAGATTCTTGGCGATCATACGGATGGTCTGCATGGACAGGCAGTCGGACAGGCTCCAGGCACCCGGAGTGATGTAACCTTCAATGGCGTGAGTCAGGGCGTCGAGTCCGGTAGCAACCTTGAGGCCACGCGGCATGGAATCGGTCAGATCCGGGTCGACGAATGCGACGATCGGAATGTCGTGCGGGTCGACGGCCACGAACTTGCGCTTGTTGGCGGTGTCAGTGACCACATAGTTGATGGTGGTTTCCGAAGCGGTGCCGGCGGTGGTCGGCACGCCGAAGATCGGCACGGACGGATTCTTGGTGTCGGCAACGCCTTCCAGGGAGAGCACGTCGGAGAATTCCGGGTTGGCGGTGATGATGCCGATGCCCTTGCAAGTGTCTTGCGGGGAGCCGCCGCCCAAGCCGATCAGGAAGTCGGCACCGGATGCGGCGAACTTGGCGACACCGTCCTGAATGCATTCGACCGGTGGGTTCGGCTTGACGTTGTCGAAAACCTCATACGGCATGCCTGCCTCATCGAGCACATCGGTGACCTTCTTGACGGTGCCGGTTTCCAGCAGCACCGGATCGGTGACGATGAATGCCTTGGTGAAGCCATGCGACTTGGCAACACCCGGAATCTCCTTGATGGCTCCGCGGCCGAAATACGCCGTCTGGTTGAAAATCATGCGATAGACCATAGATGTCTCCTTTAAGCGACTGTGCTTGTTCGCCGTGTCATAGCAACCGTTGCCATGACTAACGGTTCTCATCATAGACCCCATTTTGCGATTCGGCTGGAAATCGACACAAACTTTTCTGTGAGCGTTCTCACAAAATATGCGAATGCATCACACAAAAACGCATAAAGCCAGACAATACGGCCTTATGACTCGAATAATTCCGGCTCGACCTGCGGCAAATCCTTCTTGGCGAACACCCACATGGTCTCATCTTTGGAACGTTGATCGGGAAAAATCGTAAGCATGAACTTCTCTCCGTCGTTCCGCGTGTACCCGTACTGCCACACGCCGGCGAACTCGATACGGGCATGAATGAAGTCGTAATCCATAAGCAGAGAGAAACTGTCTTTGCAGAACGGCGCCACCAACCGTTCACAATAGTCATGCAGCGCGCCTTTGAACGAACCGTCATGCGCATCAAGCATCTTCTGGAAATAATCGGGCACCATGATCGCACGCTGTGATTCAGTACGCAGATTCACCATGCATGCGAATGAATAGCGTCCATTCAAATGCCGCAGCAACGCTTCCATATCCTGATTACGCACCAGAATGCTCTCAAGTTTTTCGTTGAGCCCGCGCAACTGGCGTTTGCTGCCACCGCGCACGTAGTATTCCTTCTTTTCGCGGCGCATCTCGTTTTCGGCCTGTTCGATGGTTTTCGGCAAATCGGAAGTCGACTCGCTCGACGCTACGCCCACCGATATCTCGCAGCCTTGCGTATGCAAGCGCTCACGCATGTAGTTCAGCTGCTTGCGTGTCTGCGCTTCCGTATGTGCGGAACTGATCATCACGAATTCGTCGCCGCCGATGCGATACAACCGGTCATCGCCGAAGAACGCGCGCGCCGTGTCCGCGAACTCACACAACATTCTGTCGCCCTGCTTATGCCCGAGATGGTTGTTCACCTCGTGCAGGCCGATCATATCCGCATACACGCACACCACCGCCCCAATGTCGGCGCTCCGCAGCTGCTCCACATCGCTGTCGTATGCATTGCGGTTGAGCAATCCCGTCAAGGAATCCTGCCAATAGGTTTCCTTCATGTTCTTGGCGATTAGGTCGAACGACATGTCGATTCCAATCAGCACCACGGCCCACGGATTGGCCTCACTGCAATCAGGGGGCACCAGCATACCGAATGCGATCACACTGGTTTTCGCCTCGACCTCGCTTCTAAAATACGTGAATTCCGATTTTTTCTTACTGAATAGTCGGTCGCGCAAATCAGACAATCGCGTGTATTTCAGGAATTCTCCGGCATCATCTGGATGAATGATTCGTTTTGAAACCAATGCATGGCAGTAATCATGAAAATCATCCGCATACACGTCTGGAAGTTTCGGATCGCGTTTGATGGTGCGATATTCTCCCGTGATGAGATTCAGTCGGGACAGTTCCGCAACGCCCTTGTTAAGGATTTCAAAAATATGCGCCGACAATGACGACGATTCGAGCATGCTGCGGCCGTTCGTCGACATGCGGTAGTCGCGATGCATCAGATCTTTGGAGATATTCCAGAAATGCCGGCCATCCGGGCGGTGTTCCAGCAAATCCTCCATCTTTCCCACAGTGAGCGGACGGTAGAAATAATATCCTTGGATGTACATGCATCCCAGCTCACGCAGCCTGCTCACCTGTTCGGCGGTCTGCGCACCCTCCGCAATGATCGACAGTCTCAGCTGGTAGGCCATGTCGATCACGGATTCGATGATTTTCAAACCTTTCGCCGCATTGTCAGCATTCAGGTCAACGAATTTCATGTCGAGTTTGATGGCATCGACGTTGATGTCCTTCAACATGTTGAGTGACGAATACGCCGACCCAAAATCGTCCATCAGCACGGCAATACCTCGCGCATGCAGGTCCCGAATGGTCTCTTCGACCACATCCATGTTCTGCGCGATCGCACTTTCTGTGATCTCCACCTGCAGCAGGCGAGCATCGATGCTGAACCGATCGAGCAGGTCGCCAAGCACTCGCGCCACATCGATCGCCTCGATATCCTTCATCGACACGTTGACGGACACCGGCACCAGATTGCGCCCCTCCCCATCCCAACGCGACAGCATTTCACACACGGAACGCCAGATGAACAAATCGAGCCGCGTGACCATTGACTCACGTTCAAGCAGAGGAATGAATTTGCCGGGAGACACCAAGCCATATTCCGGATGATTCCAACGCACCAACGCCTCCGCACCCACGATTGCGCCGGTTTCAGCATTGCATTTGGGTTGCAGGTAGAAGCAGAATTCGTTGTTGTCAAACGCCTGGTTGATGTCGTCAAGAGAGAATCTGGGTACGATTTCGTCGTTGCTGGGCGCCCTGCCCGTGGATTCCAGCCGCGCGCCTGCGGCAACATCGAATTGATTACCCATGATACTCACCGTTGTACTGTATCAGCGTCACGTCTTCGACACCCTCAATGGCGCGAACGCGCTCGGCGAACGTCATGTCCTTATCATCACAGAATACTTCAACCGCCATTTCCGTGCGTTCGCCACGCATGGTTTTGGATTTGACGAAGAATTTGGTACGCCCGAACGCACGCGTGATCTCATCGCCAACCATATCGCCCACGTAGTGGATCACCGCAATGTATACGCGACCCTTGTCTTGACGCGAGTAGAACAGAGCCAACATACCGATCATCACCAATCCGGCAACAATCACCAGCACATACATGCCGGCACCCGCCGCAATACCCGACGTGATTGACCAGAACAAATACAGCAAATCCATCGGATCCTTGACTGCAGTACGGTAACGCACAATCGACAATGCACCGACCATACCAAGCGAAATCACAATATTCGTACTGATGGCCAGCGTAACCATGCAGGTAAGCACGCACATACCCACCAACGTGACCGCAAAACTACGCGAATACACCACACCCGTATAGAAACGGCGGTACACGTAATAAATAACGATGCCAACGATCAATGCCACCAGCAACGACAACGCCACTTTGGGCATATTGTATTGGCTGAAGGACTTCAGCACCGATCTTTTGATCATGTCATTAACGCTCATATGTTTTCTTTCTCTCTTGCTTCCCTGATTCGTAACGTGTGTTGTTTCGGAATATGCCAGCCGAAGTGTCAGCTGATTACAGACTTGGCTTTACAGACGGCTTTACAGGCTCGGCACGCTCCAGCCTTCCTGCCAGTAGTCGAACCCCCGCAAATACGAGGCTTTGTCGTAGCAGAGCACGTATTTCGAAGCCGACGTCAACTCCTGCGCCTTGCCAGGCAACAGATCGCGCACAACTTGCGGCAGAAATTCGGTGAATTTGACCTCCATCACCAGCTTGCCCGGCTCAAGCACCGGCAATACCGGCAGTGTGGCGTCGAAAACATCGAATCCACCGACCGCTGCGCGCACGTTCATATCGAAGGTAATGCGTACGGTGCCGGCGTCAAGAATCCACGGTTCGCGCTCATAATCGACGATCACGCGAGGGCGCATCACATTGCACACGCATTCCACATAGAATTCGCGGCACAACTGATGTTCGCTATCGCGCAGAAACTCATAATCGCCGGCAAGAATACGGTCGAACTGCTCATGCGTGAGCGGTGCGTCCTCCTTGTAGATCCAACTGTCGCTTTTGCGTTTACGTTCCAGTTTGATCACGCGATCGCTGTAATCGTAGATGCGAATACGGTATTTCTTACGCAGCAGCACACCGTCGACTTTTTCCTGATATGCGCTGTTCCAATAGTCGTCGAAATACAGGCTGCGAATCATATAGCCACCGTTGCGCGCATGCTTGTCAAGGCCAAGCAGCGGCGCCATACGCACATTCAAGTCGGCTTTTTGCGCGTATGAGATCAAATATTTGAGCTCATGACGGAACCGTTCCTTGGCTGTGCGCGGCGGAACGGATAATTCTTCGCTGACTCGACGTTTGACGCGCTGCAGCAGCGACGTTCCGCGATTGCCACCGTCACTGCGCATTGGCATCCTCCACAATGCTGCCGTCGGCTTTCACATAGAAGCATTTGGTGCCGTAAATCTTGTTGCCGTCGGTGATGTAATGATCGAACGCGTCTTGCGTGTAGCCTGACGCATTGCGAACGCTCACCTTGATAAAGTACTGGCCTTCGCCAGGCATATCTATCACGGCTTCCGGCAGCACGACATCGCTTTGCGAGAACACTACGTCGTTGCCAGCATAGTCCTTGGACACGGTGACGGTGTAGCGCAGATCCTCATCGTTGAAATCGTAGGCCACATCCCAGTTGAGCTTAAGCTTGCCGTTGGCGGGAGTCGGCTTGCCGATATAGAACGGCATGGGCTTGTTGAATCCGGTTTGGTACGTCTGGTAATTCCGCTCGATTTCGCTGTGCAATTGGTTTGCCACCGTGTCATATTGGCTTGGCGTCAGAGGCTCATGCATGGAGTCGGGCATCTTCTGCACGTATGGCTCAACGATGGAACGATACTGCCGCACCATGGAATTGATGCGACCGGCGCTCATGTATTTGTATTCGTCGTTGATGGCTTTATCGAGCGCGGTGCGGAACGACTTGGTCTGCAGGCAACGTCGTAACAGTATGTTGCCCCAATAGTTGCTGATGCCGTTTTCCCAGCTTTGGCCGTCGGCACGTTGCCTGATCTCATATTCCTTGCGCATGAGCATACCGTCGTTGTCCCAGTCAAGCAGGTAAAAAGTATCCGAATTCGTAGGACTATACAGGTACACATTACGGTTTTGTGTGTCGGTGTTGCCGGTCAACAATTGGAAAGCCATCCAATATGCGATGTTTTCGGTATCGAAATATTTGCCGAGGATTTTGCTCATCGGCACGGAATAATCATTGAGATCATCCAGCATGGCGATTAGTTTGGTATGGTCGTTGTCGCCTTTGATTTCCAGTTTTTCTTCGAATTTTGTCTGATTGTAGTCGGGATCGTCGGCGAGTTTGATCACGTCTTCGTCTCGATAGAATTCGAAATAATTGACTTTGTACAGCTGGCCGTTCTTATCAAGTCCGTGCGCTTGCAATGCGGTTTTGTTAAGCTGTTCGACCTGCGTGTACAGACCGTAATCGTCGAAGGAATCCGATCCGCTGGTCTCGTCTTTCACGTACAAGTGCACGAATTGTGTGCGCAGTCCCATCATCTGGTCGATGCCTTTGATAAGGTCGTACGCCATTTTGTTGCGGAAACGCAGACCTTCACCCATATGCTTGTTCAATGCGATGGTACGCTGTCCACGCCACTTGCCTTTGCCGCTTTTCAACTCGATCTTGTAGTTCTTCTGCTCGTTTTTGCTCGATGACTGACCACGTACCTGCACGGTGGCGTTCGGCGCGCTTTCGCCAAAACCAAGCTCCCCGGAAACCGGCCCCTGTTCGTCGCCGACCTGCAGCAAACCATTGACCTTGTAGCGTCCAACGCCCATTGCCGCATAGTCATCAACAGAATACTGGTTGATTTCACTCCAGCTATGGTCGGTTCCTTCCGACGAATTACCGCGCGATACCGTCAGATACATGGTTTCCACGCCGCTGTCGTCATACACCTTGTATAACGATTCGTTGTCGCGCAAGTGTGCGCCGTCAATGCTTTGTTCAGCGCTTTTCTTGACTTGCTCATGCGTCTGTGACGAATCCGATGATTGCGATTTCTTGCTTTCGTCAGGTATCGAGGTTGCGCATCCGGCGCAGGAAAGCACCGTCAGTATTGCAGTCAATGCCGCTATTTGCTTGACAAGCGCGGTAATGGCTTTTGTATTGCGTCGATTCCACCATGTCATGATTTATTGTCCCTCCCGATTACGCCATCCGTTTCTGCAATATTCGTTTTGCCAGAAGACCGTGCATGTTTTGAGCGATGCAATGATTGGTCGACCCGCTGTTCGCCACGTTCAAGCAGTATGCCCAATTCCGTGAAACGCCCCCGCTTTGTTTGCGCCACAATCGGCTGCTGCCCCAACACTCGGTACGGAAGATTGTCGGTATATGAGGCGAGACGGAAAGTCGCATATATGGCAAACAGCGACGCACCCATCAGAAAACCGAAACCTAATAGTGTCGTAGTGAAGAGCTGATTGATCACCGTGAACACAATCGTTGAAACGGCAAACAATGCCGATGCCGTCAATGCACCGGAATAATCGGTGAAATACAGCAGAATCAGCATCACGGTGTTGCCGACCGCGTAAAGGGCATACCCCACGCAGAGCACACGGAAATATCCGTGCATCGCATCGTCGAATCCTAAGGGAAGCTCATTCAGCACTGTCTTTTCCAATGAAATCACGGCAGCGGTCACCAGCAATTGTTTCAATGCCGTGTAATGCAATTCTCGATTGAGCACAGCCAGCATTTCGTTTTCGGCAACGGCAATGTCTTTGACCGTGCCTCCATCATTCAACAGACTGTAATACGACCTATATGTTGGGTAGAAATTAACCTCCACCGATACCACGAAATTCACCGTGGTGATCAGAATCGTCAGAAACGCCAGCATGGCGGGCACATCGTAATATGGCGCGCCATAAAACAAACCCTTCACCTTGATGCCGAGAGGTCCGCACCAAGTGATCACCAAATGGGCGAACAGGCCGATAGTGGTGAACAACCCGGTCAATGCCAACGGCAGAAACTGATCGACCCACTGCAAAAAAAGCCACGAATGCTTACGACTTTGCGGAAAATACCGATGCAACAAGAGCACATCCCACACCAACATCACACCATAGCCAAGCACCACTGCGAACAACAGCGACTCCACGGGCGGGCATGTCAACGCAAGCAACACGCATGACGTAACGAACGCCACCAACACCGCAGCGGCGAAAGAATACAGAATGCTTTTGTAATCCTTGATGGCCGTCAAATAGCTCATCGCATTCCAGTTGACGATCATTTCAAGAAACAGCCACAAACACAATGCTCCCTGCATCAACGTGGCACCGGAAAACAGCAGAAATACCGTGTATAACACCGTGCCCACTACCAGCATGATGCCAGTAGAACCCCAGAACGACGGCAGAATCATCTTCTCATCATGATCAAACAGCATATCCGCCAAAAAACGGGTGACCGGCATCGACAGAAAACTCGTCAACACCAACGAAGCAAGCAGCGTGTAGGTAATCATGCATACGAGCAGATCACGGTCGGGGCGTGCTACCTGCCACCAACTGCTCACCATCAGCACACCGAACTGCAGGAGTACGCCCAACAGCATCGGACCGGCACAAATCACACCGGCGTAGCCGTAAGCTCGCAGCATCGCCATCAAGCCTCTACGGCGGAATAGTTTCTTCAGTTCAAATCCAATACCGGCCATATCAGCGCTCCAATCCGAACTGATTCAATCCGAACTGATTCGCGGTATCGGCATACAGCTTGCGATAATCGTCAAGCATGCGCTCATGACGGTAATAGGCGTTCACACGATTGCGGCCGATTTGTCCCATGGTTTCACGCAACGTACGGCTGGAACACATTCGTTCCATGGCTCGACTCAAGCCTTCGCGGTACATCGGGGGCACGTAGAAGCCAGCAGTGCCGAAATCGTCGCCATCCTCGCCTTCCAAAAGCTCACGGCAACAGCCAACATCAGTGGTCACGCACGGACGTGCGGCTGCGAACGATTCCAACACCGACAATGGTTGCCCTTCGGAAATGCTGGTCAACACGGTGAAATCAAGCTTTCGCATGTATTCGACCACGTTCACGCGGCCTGTGAACTCAAGATTGCGCACACCCAACTGTTCCACAAGCTCATAGCATTCGTCAGCATACTCCTGATCGTCAACGCCGCCGAGAATATGCAGGCGAACGTTGTCAACATGAGATGAAAGCTCATGAAACGCGTGAATCAGGGTCTTCACGTCTTTGATGGGAGCCATGCGCACCACCGCACCGATATCGACCCAACCGTCATCGGGTTTCAAAGGAATATCGCAGAAACGCTCATACTGAATGCCGTTGGGAATCACCTGGCAAGCATCGGCGGGCGCACCCATATCAATCTGGATAAGACGGGCGCGGCCAAACAAGCTGGTAATACGCCATGCGCGATGGTAAATCTGTTCCGAAAGCATGTAGAAGAAGCGGATCCAACGCGGCCGGAACGCCGGCAGCACCCATTCGGCGGAAATGATTTCCTCCTCGCGTTCACGCGTGTAAATGCCATGTTCCGTAAGCAATACCGGCGCATGGTTGATGGAACCGCCCAAACAGGCCAACAATCCGCCATATCCGGTGGAAATCGCATGGTAGACCTGCGCTTCCGGCACTTCGCAGCCCATCAAGTACAACACCGGCAGCAACATGGAGCGCACGGTATGGAAAGCGTCGGCGTAGGCCACATACGGATATTCTTCCATGCAGATTTGCGTAAACAGGTCGATGAATTCATGGCTTTGCAGGAACGATAGCGGATGCACGCCTTTGGTGTGGAACAGGTTGAAAAGCACATCCCAATCAGGGCTGCCAAGATTCACCAGTTCACGCAACGCCTGCAATTCTTCGGCAGTGAACGATACTTGCGCACGTTCGCCACTGAGACGCAATGCATCATCGAGAAACACCTCATGCACTTCCACCACATTGCTGGGCAGGTCATACACGAATTTGCCGCGGTCTTCGGCTTTGGCGCCGATCACCCACAATACGAACTCGTGCTCTTTCATCGCTTCGATGTAGCTGTGCATCCACGTGGACACGCCACCATGCACATACGGGTAGCATCCTTCCAAAACCAGGCAGATTCTCATGCCGCTCCCCCAGTCTTGCGTTCGATATGCACGGTGGCGCTCGTAGCTTTGAGCAGATACAAGTTGCCGGTCAGCTTGGTTAGGCTTCCGCCGCGAACCCTGCCAGGCGTGCCATCGTTCGCGCGGAATATGAGCCAGCCCTGATCGGTAAGGTCGCCGAGTTTCAGATCCCAACCGGTATCGGACGTTGCCATCGAAACCGTCAATCCTGAGAATCGTTGCACCGCCGCAGCGCATTCCGTTCCAGTTTGCATACGAATGGACGGAGCCGACTTCTCCAACCAATCCAAATAATCTTCCAATCCCTTGCGATAGGTTTCCCAACCTTCTTTCGCACCACGATCCTCATCAAGCAAATCGTCAGGATGCATGAAGTGCGAACTCACGTAATGCATATTGAGTTCGGAAACCGCAACAAGACGCATATATGAATCATTCACCATGCTTCCCGACACAATACGGGGAGCTTCAACCACACCATCGGCGGCCACGCCAAACTCCTGCACATACGGCAGAGGACTGTCGGTAGGAAGGAACATGCTGGCAATGGCACGAATCTGAGGCATATCCTCGCCGAGGATTTGGCGGCTTTCACTGGAAAGAATATTGGACGGCGGCACGTATACTGACGATGTCGTAGCGGGAAGCACTGCCTTTTGAAAGGCAATCAGTTCGTTCAACGAATCGATGATGGCTTTGCGATTCGGCCACTGCACATACGTGTATTCGTTGCCGTAATCCGTATTCGGCAACACCAACGGCTGATGGTTGTACCCGTGATATCCGATTTCGCCGTTTTGCCGGAGCAGCAATCCTCCGTAATACTCGAATTGGGCGTTATCCGTCTGCCGTACGGGATCAGATTTGGTGTCATCACCATAATTTTCGATCATCACACCGGTGAAACGAATGCCATACCGTTCCGCAAGCTTGGTCAAATCAGGCCACCACACCCGAGAATAGAATTCGGAAATACTCATGTTGTAGTCACGTTTGATGTATTTGCCACTGCCGGACGGTACCGGAGAGGGAAAATCATCCAAGTAGAACGCCGCACTGTTGATCACCGGATAGGCCGTGGCAGAACCGAGCAGGCTGAACGCCGAAGCGTAAAAACCTCGAAACACCTTGCCGTAAATACCGATATTGCACACCACAGCCGAACCTGAATTCACGAACGTGCTCCAAATCAACGGTGTGCGCCCATTGCTGCTGACGGCCTTGACCTGTGCGCGATCATTCAGGCTTACACTCAGCGACGATTTGAACGGGTTGCTGACCGTGTACGTCTGACCGCCACCCAACATGAAATCCTTGGATGGCGTAATGCCCTCAGTCACCACATATTCGTATGAGGACGATTCAATGCCGATCTGGGGGCCGACCACATCCAAATAGCCGGTTTTCTCCGGGGTCATGGCGAACATGACGCCGCCGCCCTTTTTGACCCATTGCATGATCTGCAGCACATGCTCGCCCAACGGATCCAAGTTAGGCATGGCAATCACCATCGTCTGATACTGCTTCAATGCAGGAATCTCGTCACCTTTCGCAAGGTCGACAGTGACAGTGGGCACTTTCATGTCAAGAAGCACACGGTCGAGCATGCTCTCAGCATCAGCAACACCCTCCTGCGAACTGTCAACCACCAACAGATTCGTAGCTTTTTCGCCAGCGATGGCATTGGCTGCAGGAATGGCTTTGTTTCGATCCAAATACGTAATGTCGAACCGCGTGGCACCGTAATGCACGCCCAAGCTTTCCACCAGCAACACCAATGCGATGGCCATGAACACGGCCCACACTTTGACCAAACCTTGCCAGCGGAATCGTTTCCACTTGGCCAACACGTCTGACAGGAATCCTCTGATCATGCGCGTTCAGCCTCCTTGGTTCCGGTCCAGAACCGCAGCACACGTCTTCCTTGGCCACCGAGATAAATATGCTTGCTTTCGATTTGATGAACGGTGTGGCGCAACGCATCGCCATCATTGCGTGCGGCATCGAGTCGTAGACGCATCAGCCATACATCGCCTTGATCCGGCCACTGTTCCATAGCGCCGTCAATGGTGTGCGCGGCATCATCAAAGAGTCCAAGATCAATTTGCATTTGCGCAAGACGGCACGCAACGTAATAATCGCCATGTTGGCGAAGTCGTTCCTGCAATACTTCGGCATATCGCTGCTTCTGCAACTGCAATGCGTATCCTTGCGCAATACCGGAATTGATATATCGTTCCAGCGCATCGCAATAGCGTTCCAACATCGTTTCGGAATTTCGATGCTGCAGATAATCGTTGCGGCAGCGCTGCAATGCAAGATCTTCCTTGGCACTGATCTGTGCCAAGGCGGTAGCCGCGTAATGCACGACCTCCACATCCTCATTCAGTCGGGCCTGCGACAGCACATCGATATAACGGCTGGGATTGTCGTTGAGAATGGACATCACCAAGCTGCGTCGATGACTGGGACCATTGACGATCAACGCCTCTTCCAACGGCACGGTATTGGCGAAATCGGTACGTTCCTCAACGAGAATGCTTCGACGTTCCTCATCGTCCACACGCATCTGTTCGAGACCTGGAGCCGTATGCTCGCCCGCACGAATCAGCGTACGCACATGCAGCAAGAGCACGCATAACGGCCCCCACAGCGGCACCAGCAGCATAAAAGGAAGCAGACGCCCTTCCACACGAAGCACGCCAAAACGAGACAATACGCACATCAGCACGCATATCATTACATGCACGGCGATAAGCAGCATCGCCATCACCGTCGCATTCATGCTGCGCCACCTTCGTGCGATGCGGAGTCATTCGGTGCAGCGTTGTTGCGCGGCGTTTCATCCGATCGCGTTTCGACGGCCACTTGCGCCGAAGCCTCCGCTAGCAGCGTGTCTTCCTCTTGGTCGCAAACGCGCGTCACATGCAGTCCGGCTTGGGTCAAACGCCTGTTGATGATCGGCAGCTCATGCTCGCTGGCTTGATTCATGAGCACATACACATTGCCGTCCTGCAGTACGCCGGTCTCATCCGTTTGACGAATGGCTCCCCTCAGGCGGCTGCCATCGTCTTGCCAGGCGTCTTCCACACGCAACAGCAGGTGATCGCCCATATGGTCGTGTTTGAGTTCATTGGCGGCCAACACTTTGGGCAGGAACGCCTGGGCGTTCAGGAATTCAGTGCCGGGTACCAGCATCGACTGCCGTGCAACATCCTCATAATCGAAGGCGCGTACCATCGCGGATTCCACCAAGCCGCACATGATGGTGAACAGGTTCTGGAAGTACAGGTTCATTTGGTCGGGCTGCGCTTTGGCAAGCACAATCACCACGGCCAGCTTGCCATCGGCATGCACGCCCGCCGCATACATTGGAAGGTTTTGTTCAAGATTGCGATTTACCCACAATCCGCCATGGTCCAAGGCCATGACAATGTTGGCATAATTCTCGAGCAGCGCCGATTTACTGAATAAGGATTCAGTCTGCGGACTCGCAGCCATCAAACGCGCGAAACGACCACCATTATCGATTCGGTAAATACCGAAACTATCGCCGCCCAATGTGTCTTGCATAATGCGAATGGTCGTGTGATACAGCTTTTGCGGCTGCACTTCGTCCAATTCACGGGTCATCGCATACATTTTGCCGAAACTGTCACGTCTGCCGATAATCTGCCCGCGCAGCATACGACGATCATCAAGCACATCGTGGTACAGGTCACGCAGGAACGCAAGTCGTTCACGCAGCAAACTGTTTTCGTCACGCATGAATCGCAGGTTTTCGCGATTACGCAGCTGCACATACCCACATACTGCGCCGGCAACGAAATACACTACGAACGCAAGCCAGTTCGACGTGTCGTAAAACAGCGGAGCGAATGACGCACCCTTCGATGCATATGACAACGCCATGCCGGCACATGCGAGCGCGGCCGCGAACACACCTGCGTTCAGTCCGTACATCGTGCCGACAATCACCACGAAAAACAAGCGCAAATCCACTGTTCCCAACTGGCTGTTGCCTTGTACCGCGGTGCGAAGCAGTTCTTCCAATATGAACGTGATGAAGATTTCGATTGCGATCCATGGTTTTGAATGGTTGCGTAGAGAATCCCAGATCGGGTGCTTTTCGGATTGTTCCTGAGCACGCGCCTCTTTCCAGCGCTGCAACACTGGGGGAAGATCCTGTTTGAGCGAATATCGCGGCGACCAGCCGTATCGCAATCGAAGCGCATGATCGTCGTCCGGGTAGCGTTGCGGACGATCGTTGCCGTACGTGACCGACATGCCAGGAAACGCTTTGCCGATTACCTCGGCCAAATCGCCGTATGTGAAATTGGAAACGTTTGGTATGCGGAAAATTTCGCTGTCAGCGGTCCAATCATCGAAAATACGGTAGATCAATTCGGCGAGATCGTCGGCGCAGAGAAAACACGTTTTCTGGCTTTTGCGTTCGTGGAATGACAGTGCGCCTGATTCGGCCTGTTCAAACAAGGTGTTGAAATATGCGGTAACGCCATTACGATCCGGCGCATACAGGTACGGACTACGAATGATTTTGACTTCGATCTGATACGTGCGTGCGTAATACAGGCAGAGTTCTTCCAACGCTCGAGACATCAGGCTTTTGCTGGTATCGCGTACGTCGGCGTTTTCCGGATAGGTGAATTCGACTTCGGGGCCGCTGACCATCAGCATTTGCGTTTGCCTGTTGCGAATGGCATGCAGGAGTCTTCGCAATGTTCCCAGATCGCCGTCTCGGTCGCTGCGTGGGGTCAGATCTTCGGAAAAGAATACGATGCGATCAAATTCGTATGTGGTGAGGGTTTCAGCAAGGGTGCTGGCATCAGACATGTTGACGATTCTGAGACGGTCATTGCCGTCTACAGTGCCTTCTCGTTCCGCTATCACCACATGGTCTTGGGGAAAGGCATGCTGAATCCACTGTTTGGTAATGAAGTCGGTATTGCCAACCAAAAGCACTTCCATGCCGCCGCCCCAGTGAATACTCCCTTGACGAGGTTATGGCATAGCTCTGCCCCCACCCCCCATTGTTCTTGCTTTACGGTATTCCAGTGTAATGCGTCAACAGACAAATTCCCCCTTCAGCGGGGGTTCTTAGTCACTTCCAAGTAACGCATAAGATGACGCACCCATCGGAAAATGCCCTCTCCTGATACCGAAGACCAACGGCATATATGACCAAAATTGTGGCGAAAAACAAAAACCTCGGAGATTTCCGAGGTTTCAAACCATGGTGGCTCCGAGCGGCATCGATCCGCTGACCTAACGATTTTCAGTCGTTCGCTCTACCAACTGAGCTACAGAGCCATGAACAGGAATCTGTTCGAGCGACCCCGGCCGGACTTGAACCGGTGACCTCCGCCGTGACAGGGCGGCGCTCTAACCAACTGAGCTACGGGGCCATTGCCACCTTGTTACCAAGGTAAGTACCCCCTGAGAGAGTCGAACTCTCGTTGTCAGATTGAAAGTCTGGTGTCCTAACCGTTAGACGAAGGGGGCGCTTTCAGCGTTTCCGCGTGACAACTCGCTTAACTATACGCGAATCCTTGGAACATGCAAGTCTCGGCGTGTCGCAACGCTGCACAATCGCGGAAATCATGCTGTTCATATGTTGAAAATCGTTGAAATAAAGCCATTTCATCACACGAACAGCACAACACGAAGCCTCATACGCGGCGATACGTGAAGTCATGAATCACACGACCGGCAGCAAGTCCTTTTTTCTCGAAATTCGTCAAAACTCGACCGGAAAAACGCTTGGATTCACTGAAATCGGCGTGTCGCAGACTTGCGGCTTCGTCGGCATTTCCCTTGCCGACATGCTCAACCGGCAGACTCACCGTCAGCGCGCCGTCATTATGGAATCCTTCAATACCATCCATGACCTCATGCACATGCAATGCATAGTCTTCAATATCGGTAGCGATACGCCACACTCCCCCAGCCTGCAGCGTGCGATGAACCTCACAGGCAAGCTCCGGTTGCACGATGCGGCGCTTGTGATGACGCATCTTAGGCCACGGATCGGGGAAGAAGGTCCACACTTCGGCAATCGAGCCATCTGCGGCGGCCTTGAAGAGTTCAGGAGCGTTGACCTGTGCGATGCGCAGATTGGCAAGGCCCTGCTTGCCCGCAAGCAGCATGGTGTGCGCCACGCCCGGATCGTAGACTTCGAGCGCCAGAAAATTCATTTCCGGGTGCTCGGCGGCCGCGGCAACAACGTTTTCGCCCTGACCAGTGCCGATTTCCACAATCAGAGGATTGGCATTGCCCCACGCTTCCGCAATGTACGACTGGTCAAACACCAGATCGTTTCGCACGTCAAGGGAGCCTTCACCTGCATTGACATCCAAAAGATAGGTATCGGCATAGGTATCCCATGCGCGCTGCAAGCGCGCGTCGAGCCTGGCGGAACGACGTACGAAGGAAAGCACCTTGCGTCCATACAGAGCAGGGCGCCGCCCCTCATCGGATGGTCGTTCACCGTGCGTTTTTGACATGTTTTGTTCGCTTTCGCCGTTTACTTGATTCTCATTCGGCGTGTTCACATCTTCTTGCATACCCTAATTTATAGAGGAAACGCAGGAACGGATCGATTATGTGCGTTCATGTTCATGTGTTATACTCAAATTGTTCAAAAGGTAACAAACTAGAGCAAAAGTGAACAACGTTCGTTGAACGTTCGTTTTTCGAACCAAAACGCTTTATCGCTCATTTGGAGGAAAGGCCAGAACATGACAGTTCTCGTCACTGGTGGGTGCGGCTACATCGGCGCCCACGTCGTCCACGCTCTTCATCAGGCCGGCGAACAGGTCGTCGTCGTTGACGATCTGAGCTACGGCAAGCCAACCCGCATCGAAGGCTCCCGCCTGTACGGCATGGACATCGCCGCTCCGGGTGCCGGCGAACGTCTCGCCGAAATCATGAAGGCCGAAGGTGTCGACTCCGTCATTCACTTCGCCGCCCGCAAGCAGGTCGGCGAATCCGTTGAGAAGCCGCTGTGGTACTACCAGCAGAACATCAACGGCATGCTCAACGTGCTCA
>ENA-ORTH01000683-ORTH01000683.1-human-gut-metagenome-genome-assembly--contig:-NODE-683-length-40747-cov-8.359358_pt1 | contig 40747 bp, 46 predicted proteins | sample MGYA00241914_ERZ509192 | MGnify/ENA primary metagenome ERZ509192 (study PRJEB26280, sample SAMEA2338826) | human gut metagenome | biome: human gut; feature: human-associated habitat; material: faeces... | reverse complement strand
AAAAAACGTCGCTTTTCACAAAGAAATAGCGACGTTTTAGTGTAGGTTGGCTCGGTTTTGTTGTGTTTTATAATTATGCCCTTGTATAAAAACCTAACCCGTTCGAGGTAATAACATTTCCGCCGACCATGGCCTCCCCCATAACCGCGAGCAGCCCTTCCGCGAATTTGTAATCGCGGGAAACCTCTACGCTGTACGGGCCGAACAAATCGAGCTGGTAGGCGAGAGGCTTGCCGTAGCACATAACGTATTTTCCCGCCGCTGTGCCGCTGTCGGACACCGCCGCCAGTTCATTGTTGATACAGAAACGCACCGCGAGACCGCCGTCTTTGATGGTACCGACCGTGGTCGACATCGGGTCGAACTCGATCTCATACACGGCCTTTTTCTCATTCGTGCCGCGAATATCGCCGAACGCCATAAGGTCCTTTTTGTTCAGCAACAAGACACCGCCGCCCTCAAGGTTATCGTCTCCGCCATACCGCAGCGCGATATTGCGAAGGGTTTTCTCGTTGATTGCCTCAATCGAAAAATCCGTCCCCGACTGAATCGCCGCCGCCTTGAGAATGCCCGTGGGCTCGGGGATGCTTGCAGCCGGGTCGCCGCCCACAATCAAGCGGCTTACCTTTGTGCGCAGAGCGCGAAGAGCTGCGTCGGAAACGCGCTCCTGGTAGTTGAGCGGGGTCGTGCGCTGAATGTTTCGGGATACGTACCCCAACGTTGTTACAAGCGTCGGCGTAATTTTGGCAATTTTCAAAGTCGGCGTGCTTTCGCTGGCAGCGCGGCCGTCGTCTTTCTTCGTGCCGGCCGTCATTCCTGCTTCTTCGTAGGCGACGGAATCCTCTCCCATGCCGTTCGCGTCAATCACGTTCACCATGTCGATGATGCCGGAAACGGTGTTCTGTGCCGGATTGATGCCGGAAACTCTGTGCGGCTGCGCAATGTTGCCGCCCGAAAGGGTCAAGCTTCTCTGCAACGCACCTGTGGGAATGTTCATGCGCCCCTCACGCGCAAAGCTTTCTGCCCGAGATTGTGCCTCCTCGACGCGAATGCCTTGCAACGCTGCAAGGTTCGCCGCGCGGCTGTCCGTTCCGCTTGCATTTTCTCGGGTAATTGCCGCCCGGGTAATGGGATTCACGGGTGCGGGTTCGCCCTCCGGCTCCACGCTGCGGCTGATACGTTCCGCAGCGGCGCGGCGCTGGTTGAGATTCGCCTCCTCAGTGTCCAAGGCGTCCAGCTCTCGGTTCAGTTCGTCAATGTCGACCTCATCGTTCCCCTCAAGCATGGTGCGAATTTCAGCGCGGCGTTTCATGATTTCTTTCAGTCTTTTTTCAAACATTTTCTTTGCCTCCCTGTTTAGATATTGGTTGGATATGTACGGACGCGAGCTAAAAGGCGTTTCCGACGCTGTGCCTGCTCCAAAGCCTCAAGCTCTCTCGAGTGCTCCTCCTCGAAAAAGCCCCGCGCGGAAATGGATGTCTCTTGATAGGCGGGAAAATCCACCGCCGAAACATCGTATAGCTTGCGAATTTTAGTTATCGTCCGCGTGTGCGTGGTGTTGTCATATTTCGATTCACGCACCGAGAACGAAAAACTCATTTTGTCGATGTAGCCGCCGTCAACCTCTTCAAACAGGTCGCGGCCCGCCTGCGTGCCCGAAAGATCGGCCTCCATTTCGAGGCCCCGCTCTGTAACACTGAGCGATAATGTTTTGTTCCGCAAACGTGCGACTACTTTGCCGCCGTGATTGTAATTGAAAATCACGTCAGACATGTCACATTCTTCAAATGCGCGGCGGTCGATGATTTCGTAATATCTCACTCCGTCAAACTCATAAAGACAAGTTGGAGTACCAAACACAACCGCCGTTCCGCGCACGACATAGCTGTCTGTTTCGTTTTCGCGCGGTACGAGCGTGAAATCCTGCAATGCTCGGTATTCGCGCTCTTTTTTTACAACAGGCATTTACTTTCCCTCCTTCGGCTCTTCTGGTTCCGGCTGTTTTTCTTCGTTTTCCGGCTTCTTTGGAGCATCTTTTTCTTTACCTCCGAGCTGGTATTCGTCGATTTTTTCGGCATTCACCATGTTCAGTGTTTGCACGCGGCGTTTTCCTTCCTCGCCTCCTATGGGCGGGAATCCGAAAATGTCAAGCACTTGATCGAGCATCAAAGCTCCTATGTCCGTTAAATACTTTGCGGCTTCAACCCGATTTCCGAGCGTTTCAAATTGAATCCTGTCCCGCTCGCAAAGAATCTCATTCCCGAACTGTCGTTCGCGCTCGGTAAAAATGCAGTTTGTCAGCCCTTGAGAAAGCTGCATATAAAACGGCACAAGCTCGCCACGGTAAAAAGCATCCATTGTCTCCGCGTCCGCTTTCGCCTGTACAATTGCATCGTTCACCCCGAAATAGTCATATACTTCACGCCGCACATGCTCAAGCTGCCCGGTGGGAATTGGGGTTTGCTTCTCGTTAATCGGTGTGTATTCATATTTCCCATCTATGACAATGACACCGGAACCATTGTTTTCCGCACGCATATTGTCCCGGACAAAGTCGTCACGCCTTTTATTGAGATCTTCCGCCTTTGTAGTGGGGGCTTTCAAAATGCCTCGAATCACGGACACCAGTTTTGCAAATGCGCTCATACTCTGATTGAAAGAATTTGCAGTCTCAAGCGTCGGAATAAGGGGTCTGTTATCGTCTCCGAAAATATCGTTGTCGAGATAGTGCCGCCTTAAATGCACGAGCTGTTCATATGGGCACGCCCAAACGCTCCCCGTCGCAAATGTCATGCGGGCATACATTTCCCCATTAGCTTCCACCAGCTCAACGCGGCTCGCATTGATGGGGTATATCGCCATAAGCCTTCCGTTTTCAAACACAGGCAGTATAAAAGCATTGTTATACGTCTTGTACTGCGCAGCTACTTTGTAATAAAAGGCATACGCTGTCATATATGGATTTGGCCGCGTCTGCAAAATTCTGTTGATGTGGTCCGGCACATCCTCCCGTTTCCCTTCCGTCCTCTTGATGTGCCTTGGCTGTATCACCGCCGCATTGCGGGCCCATGCATCAATTGCCGCACGCACCGTCGAAATATCCCACGCATTCCCCGAAAACGGAGTAAAGCTCGAATCCCATGAGGACAAAAGGCGAAATTGCGAGAAATTGTTCGGAGGAGTGCGCGGCCCTTTCCCGAATATCTGTTGAAAAAGCCCTCTTATGTTCAATGCCATTTTTTCACCCCACACAATACATAAAATCATCGTAATATTTCACATAGATCACCCAGGCGTTGAGGAGGGAAACCGCCCCATCTATTCGCCGTTTATCTGTGATTTTCACCGGCTGAATATTATTCAGCCCGCTCTTTTTTACCGCCGTGTTCGTAAGGCACCAGACGAGAATTGGGTTTTGATTGTAATTCACCTTTTTCCCATCGAGTGCCGCCCCCATTTCGCGCATCGGTTGTGACCATGTAAACGGTCCTTGCGCCACGGGTTCCATATCAAAACTATTGGATTTCATTTCATCAACCCAATATCCGGCGAGGGCCCGGTCGTACCCTACTTTGATGCAATCAATTTTCCATTCGTCTCGCATTTGGCAAAACCACGCCGTTACCTGAGAATAGTTGACACGGTTCCCCTCACAGATCGTAAGGAGCCCACGGTCTGCCCACACTCTATAAGGAGCTTCGTTTGTGTTTCTCTCCTCAAGCAGTTGAATCCTTTTTTCAGGAAGAAAATATTGTTGCAGTACATAGACGAGAGGGTCTCCCGGTTTCCGAATGAGCAATGTTGCAGCCGTGAGGTCCGTTGTCGCGGAGAGGTCGCACCCGCCAACCGCATAAGTGTTATATACATCTGCCATTTCAAAACTGAGGTCGCTTTTCACCTGTTCATATGACAGCCAGACAGAAGCCGAAACCTCACGCACGTTAAAATCCTTGCATAAGACGCCCGGCAAATCGTCCGGTGAAGCCTTGGCCCGCTCCACAAACTGTGCAAGGGTCTTATATTGCTTGATTGTGCCGAGGCCGGGGTTTGCCTTTTCCCATTTTGTAGGGTCTGTCCACTCCTCTCGTGCATCCAATTCGTACAAAATCGGAAGGAAGGAATCTTCTTCTCGCGTTCCGTCCGCAATATCACAAGCAATTTGATATATGCTGTCAAACACTGATTCCCGAACTGTGCCCGCCGTAGTTATCATGATAATAAGCGGCTGGCGGCGGCTTGAGGTCGATTGCTTCATTACCTCGTAAAGATTTCTGTCCTTAATTGCATGCAGTTCGTCGATTATGACGGCGTGTGAATTGAGGCCGTCCAGAGTATTGGAATCCGATGCAAGCGCCTCAAACACGGAAGAAGTCGCCGGGAAATAAACATCATTCCGCCTCTTTCTAAGGACGGCGCTCAATTCCGGCGACTGCTTTATCATGTTTATGGCTTCTGTAAGAGTTTTCTTTGCTTGGTCTTTTTTTGTTGCAACACTGTATATTTCCGCCGCGCCTTCATAATCTGCAATCAACAAATAGAGTGCGATTGCGGCAAGAAGCGTCGATTTGCCATTTTTTCGACCGACAAGGAACATTGTTTCGCGAAATCGCCGGTATCCCGTTTCTTTTTCGAGAAAGCCAAAAAGCGCTTGAACAAAAGCCTTTTGGAACAGATCGAGGATGATTGGCGCACCAATGACACCTTGCGATTGCTTGCAAAACCGTTCCACAAACTGGATTGGCCGCTCTCCAATTTCTTCATCAAAGCAATATGGCGAATCCGTGGTCGGATTTTCAATCTCGCGCGCAAGCCTCTCATACACAGCGCGAACGCGTCGGCTTGTTACAACCTTTCCGCTCTCAATTGCCCGCCAGTATTCAAGTACATAATTCACCTTTTAGGTGCCCCCGGTGGTTTCGATGCAAAATTTAAGAGCTCCTCCCCGGCGCGCTTCTGTGTCGTTTCTGGCAGCATTTCCATGAGGCTTTTTGAAAGCATTGTAAATGATTTAACCGTCGCGTTATACGACTTTACGGCGGGACTTTCCCTTTTGAATTTCTGCGAACCTTGTTCAAAATTCTCCAAAATTTCGCCCTCATTTATTTCATCTACGAGGCGTTCAAGCGTGACAGTGCATACCGCGAATTGATATACCAGGCCGTTTACAAACTGCCTCTTTTCTTTACTTACGTCCTTGAATAAGCCTTTGATTTTTTTGACGTTTTCGGCAATTTTCTCCTCGGTTCCAAGGCTTTTGTACTTCTCTTCCGATTTTGTCACGTTTTGCCTCCTTTTCCTCGAATTTAATGTTACCCCCCCCTCCTACGCGCGCCCCGGTGGGTCACGGAAGGGGCCAGAGAGACGGTTCGCTTTTTGCCCCCAGGCCTCCCGAGGTGGGGGGGATAATGAAAGCGCACGCCCTTCTAACAATTCCGCTTTGGAGTTTCGGAAAATAAATTTCCTCGCTTACACGGAACGCTATGCTCTCTCCGCTTGTTCATGCTCGCATATAATCTTCCGAGCCTTTCTCTTCTTTGTGCTTCGCTATGTCCGCTTGCCTTACAGCGACACATTTCTCGGAATAAGATTCCCCTCGGGGTCGAATATGAGGGCACTGTCTGCGGGTAAGTCTGTTGCATGCTTGAGCCCGTGGCATTTGCGGCAAAGCAATTCGAGATTATCCTCGCCCAAAGAGACGGAGGGGTCCCGTATATTCTCCGGCGTGAGCGGTGTTTTATGGTGCACAATCTCTCCGGGGTCTCCACACTCCACGCACAGTCCGGCATCACGTCGAAATACATACTCGCGTGCCCTACGCCATGCGGGAGAAAGATAAAACTCCTTTGCAAATTCCCGCATCTTTTTCTCTCCCCCCTTGTACGGTGTTTGTTTTTTGTGCTATTTCTGTCACAATCCAAACACAACGAAAGCCTCCCCACTCCGATTGAGTGAGGAGGCTGAAAGAGAGAGGAGGATTGCGGCCAGTGCCAAGAGTGCTTTGTCCTGCGGCCTTCTATTTCCGCAATTACATATTATCACAGATGAAGCGCGCAAAACGCGCGACTTTCATTTTCTGTGTCCTTCTCCGCTTTGGTGCTGTAAAAATCTGTCATGGGCAGAACGAACGCCGGATGCCGTGTTCTTCCCTCCCATGCATGCGGCGACCTGCCCCCAACTCAAGCCGCTTACATAACGGTATGTCAATATCTGCCTCATGAAGCTATCATCTACCTCCGCAATCTCCCGCGTGAGCCGCTTGTACTCGATTTCACATTTCTCTTGCGAGAGCCGCAGTAAGGCTTGATACTCTCTTATTTTCGCTTTGATGTTGCTGTATGCTTCCTCGTCTATTACGCCCTCAACTTTAATTGTCCGCCTTGTGTACGGATAAAGCGGCATACATCCCGAAACAGTGGCCGCGCCTTTTGTTCCTTGCAATGCGGCTTCGAGTGCGTCTATCTGGCGGCGGTACATTTCCGCTTCGCGGTTTAGGCTGTAAACCTGTGAGAGCTCTTTTTTATTCATCCCATCCGCCCCACTTTTTCAGTATGTACGCCAGCAATGCCGAAAGGCCCACCGATGCAAGTGCCGCCACAACAACCACAAAAGCCGCTTTGATAAACTGTACGGCAAAATACACTATTTCCCCCATCCATCCGGCACCTCCGTTTTCCACCATCCTTGTTTTCCCAACGCCGCTATGGGTTCCGGGGCCGCAAAGAAATTTTCAAATATCCATGCATAGCGTCCCTTACGAAAATCTCCGAATTGCAGTTCTTCTCCGCGTATTTCCATGACCCCGCTTTCCGGGTTTCGCTTGTCGGTGAGAATGGCCCTTTCCTCGTTTGCGTCTATGATATACTCGCATGCTACAAGCTGCGCGACGCCCACAATATATCCGCGCGGCAGGCAAGGAAAAGAAATTCCTGTAAGCTCCTTCGATTGCCGAATCAGTTCAAAATATTTTTCTTGTGCTTCGTCTGTCGGCGGTGCATATTGCCCGCGTCCGGCGTGTATCGCCACGAGGCCCCTTTTGCTTGTGCGTCGGTATCTCGTTTCAAACCGCTTTTTCCCGTTTGCCAAAAGCGAAGCGTATGGCTGCATTATCGTGAGCGTTGGCAAAATCATTACAGCGAGCTCCCTTCTTTAGGCCACTTCCCACATTTTACGAGCGGCGCGCCTTCCGCATTCATTCCGCACGCGCCGCCATACAATGGACAATCCCTTTCCCCGCATTCCTGTGAGGCAACGAATCGCTTTTCCTCCCTACGCCTTACCCGGCATAGGGCTTCATCATACACAATACTCTTGTTGTCGGTATAAAAAGATATGCCATCCGCTCCATTTGCCAAAAGGTGTACTCGCTTTTGCCCGGACGGCAGCTTTCCGATAATCTCCGCTCTAACATATACCACTGCGAACATTCCCTTCTATTCAAATTTTCGTTAAAAAAATCAGAAAAAATTGCTTTACCCTCTTGACTTATGCGCATTAAATGCGTATAATATAATCATGAGGTGAGGACATGAAGCAAAAAGATTTAATTAGGCTCCTCGAAAAAAATGGCTGGTGGAAGCTCCGGGAAGGCGGCAACCACATCGTTTACACCAACGGAAAGGAGAGCGAGGTAATTCCACGGCACCGCGAGTTAAACGAACTTCTTGCAAAATCAATTATCAAACGGCGGGGGCTGAAATAAGCCCCCGGCCTAAAATATAGAAAGGGGTAATTTACCATGAAAGCAGTTTTTCCAATCATTCTCACCCCCGATAAAAACGGCTATGTAGTCAGCGTTCCCGATTTGAATATCAACACCGAGGGAAAAGATATTCCCGATGCCATCGAAATGGCCCGTGATGCAATCGGCCTTTGGGGTATCTGTGAGGAGGATGCCGGGCGCGCAATCCCTGTCGCTTCCAGTGAGTTTCCCGCTCACGGCGAAAACGAAATCGCAACTCTCGTTGATATCGACTTCGCTGCATACCGCCGCGCGAACGACCTTCGCACAGTGCGCAAAAATGTTACTATCCCGTCGTGGCTCAATAACCTCGCCGAGGGAGCCGGCATAAACTTTTCGCAGGTCTTACAGGACGGCCTAAAATCCAAGCTTCATGTTGCAGACAGATACTAACCTCAAGCCGGAGATTCTTCTCCGGCCTTTTTGTAAGGTATGTTTTTCAGCGCGGCCTCGGCGGCTTCGCGGTCAGTCATTGTCATTCCCTCCGTCCATCTTGGCTCCGCAGTTGGGGCAGAAGTTTGATGTATCTGCATACTTGGCATCGCACCTAGTGCATCGGTATAGCATTTCCTCACCTGTCATTATCAGAGCGCACGAACTGGGCCACCATTCCTTCCACTCACCATGCACAACCGGAGCGGCATCAACGGTGGGTGCATTCTCTACCATCCCATAGGCCAGATTGATTGCTTTGTCATATCCATCGGCCCAGCTTTCCGGCGGTGCTCCACAGCCTCCGGCATCATGCAACCGCTGCATGAGTGCCTTTCTGCTGATTAAATCATCTTTTTCGCTTGGCTCCGGCCGCGAAACTACCGACGAGGCGGGTTCTTGCAACTGCTTTTTCTTTTTGCTTGTCTTTTTAGGCGGTACAACTCCGGCTTTCAGCCGTTCGGCGGCGGCGCGCTGCTCTTCGTGCGGCCTTTTTGCCAGTCCGTGCGCCGCCGTGATTCCTACTTTCCCGGCCACAAATTCCGCTTTGAGTTCCGGGGTTAGCTTTTTGTCAATTGTTTCATAAATACCAACCTGGGCGGGTGATACCTTGAGCAGATCGGCTGCAATCTCCCTCACACGCCCCGGAACCTTTACGCCGTCCGCTTTCAATTCTTTGAGCCGCGTCTCAAGGCGTATGGCTTCTTGCATTTTTTCGGCGTCTGTAAGTTCCCGCTTTGAATTGGCGTAAATGAGTTTGAGTTCCTCCACGGCTTCGCTTGTTTCCTCCTCCACCTTGCACGGTGCAAGCGCAAACGCATCCTTTCCCTCGTCGGCAAGCAGAGTAAGTGCCCGATATCTTCGCTCGCCCGCTATGAGGCGATATTTTCCATTTTCCTGTTTTGGTGTCACAACGAGGTTTTCAAGCAATCCAACAAGCTCTATTTCTCGGGCAAGCTTTTCAATTTCCCGCATGCCATAAAAATTCATTGGTGACGGCTCAATCTCGCAAAGCGGTATTTTTTTCACGGTAAAAGGTGCTCCCGCAGCCGGTGCGCTTTGAGCGTTCAAAAACTGTGCCATATCAAACTTTGCCATTTTCCCGCGCCTCCTTTCCGCACATTGCGAGATATTCGCCGGCAAGTTTGCGATAATCCTGCGCAGCCGTACATTTCGGGGCATATTCCTCCAAGGCGCGACCCGCATATGTGGTTTCCGTTACACGGCATGTATCCCGGATTGCTGTCTCAAACATCGGATATCCCGATGCCTCCCGCAAAAATGCCTCGCCCTGCCTGTTTACAGAGTTTCGGCGTGCCATCGTAGCGAACAGCCCAGCCAACCGCAAGCTCGGATTAAAGGTTCGCACATCGTCGAGCTGTTCAAAAAGCTCCGCTATCCCGTCAAAGCTGAATTTGTCTATTTTGATGGGTACGAGTACATCGTCTGCGGCAACGAGAGCGTTCAACGTTGTCATATTGATATCAGGCGCACAGTCTACGATACAGAAATCATACTTCGGCGCAATTTCCTCGAGCGCGTCTTTGAGGCGTGTTTGTTGTGGCCGTGTGCAGTCAATCAAAATTTGTTTGTTCGCGTTTATTAGGCTCATATTCGCCGGAATCACATCTACAAGCTTGTAGCGCGTCTTTTGGATGTACCTCCCAACTTGTGCCTTGCGTACTGTCAAAAGCTCTGTGAGGCCCTCTCCGTCGCGGTCATGCACTCCGTAAAATTTTGATGTATTACCTTGTTTGTCGCAGTCGATCAACAATACCTTTTTGCCGTGCAGCTCGGCGAAAATAAAAGCGAGATTGACGGCGGATATAGTCTTTCCCACGCCGCCCTTTAAGTTGATGATACAAAGCACTCTCATATAAAAATCCTCCTTTGGGCTCGGCCCACTCTCATTCCGTGATAATCTCTCGGAATGTCCAACCTTGTGGCCGCGCGAATTTGTCGATGAACAGACGACGGCGGTAAACATAGCTCCCTTGCAAGCGGCGTATTGCTTTGCTTTTAATTTCCACGACCTCAATTTCGCCTCCGGCATGTGTCAAAACAAAATCCGGAGTGAATTCCGCTTTGTGCAATTTAATCCCGCAATACTCGGATGCCTCAAGAAGCAAAAATGTTTTATGCAGTTCGCAAGCGGTGATTTCCCCGCTTTGCAAAAACGGATATACCTGCCCGAAATAAAACTCACGTTCTCCTGCGCTGTCGAAATTCAAACCGTGCGGCGATACCGCTTTGAGCCGTGCAAGCCTATGTTCTTCTTTCCTTGCGTCCTGCTCTGCGAGCTTTTTAAATACCTGGGTGCGCGCTGCTGGGCCGAGGCAATTTATATCAATCCCCATACTGTCCGCCTATGCCGTTACAGTGGCATCCCACTCCCGCATACTAGCTATATGTACGCCTTCACACCATTCCGGGGCATTTGCGCGAACGAGAGCCGTGGCAAACGGAGGCGGGACCGCATTACCGCATCTTGCAACCTGCTTGCTTTTTCCATACGCCTTCCCGTCAAAACTCATGTCAATAATATAATCCTCTGGGAAGCCCTGTGCGCTGTATAGCTCGCGCGGGGTAAGCATGCGCAGGCCAATATCCGCAACGAAATGCGGCGCTCCTCCGAGTTCGATTATCAGCACCTCGTTTTCCCGAAGCGTATAGCCGCAATATTTGTTGAGGAGTTCTCTAATCTGCGGCCAGAAATAAAGCGGTTGTATTCCCTCTTCTACTTTTACGAGGTATGTTCTGCATGATGCAAATTCTCCGGCGCTCGTTGTAACGGTGTGAAGCGGGTCTTGCGGGTGCTGGCCGATATCGTTTCCCTTGAATTTGATAACATGCGCCATATTTACGGATATACCACCACTCGTAGTAATCGTATTGAGTGGTATATCCGGCGAGTTTCCTTTCCCGTGATATCCGCCCGCATGGTGTACCTCAAGGAACGCGACAGCCAGCGCCTCCCGGTCCTTGGTTGTAACCGTGTGCGCTGGTTCCCCCACTGTCTGTCCCGTGCCAACGCCATAGTATTTCACAAGACTTGCAGCAGCAACGCCATACCTGTTCGACGTGTCAACGGTCCCGAGCGGGGCCTCCACCGACTGTCCCCGAACATCCTCGTTTTGCTCCGTGTGATACTGTACCAGCGCAGCAGAAGTTAAGAAGTTTCTATTTCCTGTGGTGATTTTCGGCACTGGCTCTCCTATCATTGCCCCCACATTATTGGCATTGTTGCACATGATGCACGGCGCGAGGGTCGGCTCTACCACCCCATATTGATTTTTTGCCGTAATCGTCTTGAGCGGTTCCGCTGTATGCTGTCCCCGGAAGTGTTCATATTTGTGATTCGTTTGCACGATGAATGGTTCCGGGCTCTTCAATACGAATTTATCCATACCGCGAGCAATGCGCCTCAAAGTATTATCCGCCAGCGGGCGTACAGCATTGACCCCGTATTCTTCCTTTATCTGCTCTTTCGTTGAAAAAATCGACGGGCAGGGAAGAGACCAGTCTATAATTTCCGCTGCCGAGCGCCACGCTTTCTTTCTTCCCGAGCTTACTTCCGAGCTTCCGGCTGGCGCGTGCATCGGGTTCGGCCACGCCAAAGCACGACCGTCTTTCCGAGCGATAAGGAAAAAACGCTTTCGGGATGTTGCGGCCCCGAAGTCTGCGGCCACCAGCTCCCGCCAGTCTGCCGCATATCCAAGGCCTGCAACGAGCCGCTTTGCCTTTTCTCCGCCTATGTCCCACCCCAACGTTTCACATGCTTCCGCAAGCGCCGGATGCTCTGGCGATATTCCATCCGTAAGCATACCTACAAAGCCTTGAAAGGTCTCTCCTTTTCTCTCCGGGTCTGGGAACAAACTCCCGTCGATCTCCGTGAGCGGCCCCCATGTCTGAAACTCCTCAACATTTTCAAGGCTCAAAATGCGCGGCTCCACTTCCAGTGCCCAGCGCAGCACGACCCATGCAAGCCCTCTGATTCTTTTGTCAACGGGTTTTCCCCCTTTTGCCTTTGAAAAATGCTTGCAGTCTGGCGAAGCATGAAGCCATCCAACGCGCCGGCCGCGACACGCCTTTTCCGGGTCCACCTCAAAAACATCCTCGCAAAAATGCTCCGTGTATGGGTGGTTTGTGCGGTGCATTAAAACTGCGTCCGGGTCGTGGTTGACCGCAATATTAACTACGCGCCCCGTCGCCAGCTCGAATCCCGTGCTCCACCCTCCGCCTCCGGCAAACAGGTCTACAACGATTTCCTCAAGGATATCTATTTGCCCCTTCTTTTTCATTTTTAGCCCCGCCTTTCATCAAGCATTATTCGGGAAAACTTGCGGGCGTCGAACAGCATTCAGCTTGTCCAGCGCAAAGCTCTCGCGGTACAAAGCACGGTATGGTCTGGTATCCGTATATAGCAATACCGTGGCCCACTCCCTTTTAGATGAAATGAACGTCACAACCCCAACGCGCGGCAAAGCCGCAAGGGTTATGTTGTGGCCGTCACGGTCTTTTATGTATGTACCGTTTTGCTCGGCTTTTGTGCGTGTGATATGCACAAAGCTTCCTTTTTTCAATTCCATGTCAATTCCTCCATAGTTTACCGGGAGGCCTGTTGTCGGGCCTCCACATCTTCAAATAAATGCTCCATCCGGTATTTTCCCTGTATACCGGGCGCGCTTCCGCCAGCTCGTAACCGGGGTACTGCCTGTGCCAAAAATCCGGGTCGTATACTTCGCCGCGCACAATGCGTTCCACCTTTCGCTTTGTATAGCGTGTATCGTTTGGGCGCGGGCGTTCCGGCTGTTTCAACCCCCGGCTTTGCGTCCACCGCCGTTTACGGTTCGGATATTTCAAGAGATAGTTGCAAAGAGCTTCCAAGCTTCCCTTGTCGAGTTGCAGTCGGTCGGCGTTTGCCGTGCCCATTCGTTCAAAGCGTTTTCGCCCTCGTCCGGCATGCCACAGGCTTTCCAGCTCGTCACGGTTTAGCCCGCATGACAATATTGCATGATGGTGATACCGCACGCCCTTGCGCCCCGGCCCCGGCTCCTGGTGTTCCGTCACGCCGATGTATTTCGGCGGCGGCAATCCCAGCTTTTTGCACCGACGAGCAACACGTTCAAGCCAGTTTCTAAAGTTCCGTTCTGCTTCCTCTTCTGTTTTGGGAAGGTGCTCGCTGTCGTAGGTGAGCGTTACATGCAGATCGCGCCATGTAAAATTTGTATTTACGAGCTGGCGCAAATGGCGTTTTGCGTTCTCGCTGTTCAAATTGCACCGCACCATATCGCTCGCCTTTTTCTTTTTGGCCCGCGTGCTTGCCTTATGCTCCCGCACGGTGATTGGGTAAATATCTACTTCCATATATTCCGGGCCGCATATGTGCCGCTGCTCCCGGATGTAGTGACAATTCATTGTCCCTCCTTGCCTCGGGCGGGGCTGATATCTTTAGCCTCTGTTTTGTGTGGGGCTAAAGATATCAGCCCATACAGGCCCGAAAAGCGGCCGTGCGCCGCCGTTTTCGCTTGCTTTTTCCGTGGCAGGATGGTATACTGTATTTGTTGATTCTTGTATGCTTTGCATACCATCCGCCTCGCCCCGCACAGGTTGCTTACTGTGCGGGGCGTTTTCTTTTGTCAATGTCCATTTTTTAAAGGTCCCTGTACTGTTCATGTGGGCTTCGCATCGGTATCGGGGACGGACGAAGCTCCGGCGCGTTATAGTGGGCACGGAGTGCCGTAATCGCGGTTTCATTGAGGAGAGACAGTTCAAAAAGAGTTCTCTCGATATCGCTCGGCGGAAAATGCGACGGCACCCGCGCCGTGCTCTTGTATGCGTTATACAAAGCAGAAATCGCCGGGTGGTTTATATTCACGAGGTAGTACGGAATCCGCCGCCCGTCCCGCAGTGCGCGCCCTCGCTCTACCACGATTTCCCGCGCCAGTTCTTTTTGTGTCATTGCGGTGGTCCCTCCTCCCCTTCCAACGGGCGCGGGTCGATCATAACGCCCGCCCACGCAAAGGAAAGGCACGCAATGAGGCACACTGCCATCAGCACCAGAGCGCGCATGATACCGCCGCCTCGTTCATCAGCAGCCAAATTACATTGTGCTGTGCCGGCGCAAAAGCTGAGAACCGCGAATATATAACAGATGTTCGCCGCAATGGTCCGGCTCCTTTTATGAGATTTGGGCACGGAGAGATTGTTTCTTCTCACTTCTACACCTCCAATTTTGAGGACGAGGTGTCTTTTCGCTCTATGGTAAGATTACCCTTTGTGTTCCGCGCAATTTTCGCCCGAATGGTATATGTAACGGCGAGTTGTTGGCTCACGAGTTGTCGGTCGTACACGAGAGCCGCACCCGCTTTGAGCATTTCGAGAGCTTCATCATTCACAGGCTCCGCGTCCTCTGCCGCGCCCGTTCCGAACAAATTCTCGATCAGCTCCGCAGCATCCGCAAGCGCCTGCGCCCTCCTGGCTTCTGCGTTGAGTTTCTCACGGTATGACTGCGCCCCAATGCAGCGACAGCGTCGGGCCGCATCTTCATCGGCCTCACCCTGTGTCGCGTGTTCTCCCACGCTTTGTGCCTGTCCGCAAAAGCGGCAAACCCCGAATACAACAGGTGGTGCCGGACGGAACACTTCGGCGCGGTTATCCGGCGCGGGCTGGAACATAATGCCGAGAAGTTCCTCATACGGTATGATTGTCCCGGCTGCACTGTGCGCCCCTTGCTGATAAAAGAACGAAACAGTTTCCTCCAAAGCATTGCATGCGTCCGCCATGTTTTCAGCAAGCGCCGCTTCCTTTTCAAGATATTCTCCGAGGCGTATTGCTTTTTTACTCAAACTTTTCTCCTCTCTTTCGCTTTGAGCTCTGCGCCCTTAACTCGTTTATGAGCTGTTGAATATGTATCCCGTCCGGGGTTTTCAACCACTCCGCCGTTTCTTCGTCACTGGCGAAAAAATCACAGCGGTAAATACAGCGTGCGAGCGAGGCCGCAGCCTGTTTTTCAATTGTGACTTCCATAACACGGCCTCCCCTCGCTATTCGTATCTGTAAAAATTCTCTCCATATATGCCATTTACCATGTCGAATACTTTCGCATACCCTAAGCCGCGTTTATTTGGCATCCATAACCTTTTTCCGTCCTCCTGTGTCCACTCCCCGCCGCCCATCATAAATTCATATTGTCGCGGATGGGTGCGGCGAAGCCGCTGGAAACGTGTTTTCCCTTTTTCGAGGTGCGCACCAAACGGGCAGAACATGCACCCTGTCCTCTCGCAGCCCGTACAGCGCAGCGGCGCATCGGGTGAAAACGGATTTTCCTCATATTCATTGCCGTCCGCATCGGTGTAAACAAGGTCGCCGTACACACTGCATATTTCGATGTTCTCCCGCTTTATGTAGTGCAAGATATCCTGCTCGAGCCATGCCGAAAGCGGGTTGCTTTTCGCCTTGCCGCGCGGAGAATCCGAAAAAGTATTGCAGCCCTTACCAATCCACGAAGTAGTTCTCAAAACGCTTTCCGCTGCTGTGGTGCCTGTGATCGGGTAACGCCCCGTAGCCCGCTGGTATGTTTGCAGCGGGCGCTTTTTCATTGCTCCACAGCATTCATCCGAAATTTTTATCGGCAAATCCATCAATGGCAGCCATTTAGAGTAATCGAATCGGCTGCGGCCCCCATCATTTCTCCGATACTCCCCGTGCATCCGTTTCCAGCGTGAGCTTCCCGGCGTCCGTTTCGCGTTTACAATCGCATCACTCACCGCCTTTGAGATTAGCGGATAACCGCAATGCCGAAGCACTTCAAGAAAATTCATTTTCGGACGGACAGAAACAACATTTTCCTGCCGCATGGCAAATTTCCGAATTTCCGGGTATTCGAGGCCGGTATCTGAAAACACACTCGGAATATCCTGCAACAGCCTGCCCCCGCGCGCCGGGTATTCGTGTTCAATGAGGTATTTTAAAACCGTGCTGTCCTTGCCGCCCGAAAACGAGATATGGCAATTCCCATGCTCTCGCAGATAGAAAATTTCTATCATCGAAAGGCTGTGGTCGATTTTCTCGTCAAGCGTTGCCGCCTGTAATGCCTTTAAGTCCTCACGTGTGTAGCGCATGGGCACTGTCTCCCCCCGCCCTTGTTCTTTCTTATCGTGTTGGTGTATACTCAGAAAAAGGAGTTGATTTCATGCCTAAAATTGATTTGTCCTTTGGCGTTACCGCCATTATTGCAATTTGCGCACTTCTTTCTCCTATCCTCACCGCCCTTTTAAACAACCGCCATCAAATTAAAATCAAGCGGATGGATGAGAGGCGTGCCGCCGACGAGAGCGATTTTCTGCACCGCAGAAACATATTTGAAAATTATGTTTCTGCGGCGGGAGCTTGTCTGAATTATGGAGGCGGGGAAACTAAGAAAAATTACGGAGCCTGCTATGCTACTGCTCTTTTTTACGCACCCCAATCTCTTTCCGCTGAAATGCGTCTTTTGAATGAATTCATAGCGAACAATGATTTGGATAGAGCAATGCCTCTTTTGGATGAAATTGTAATCAAATTAAGCGAAGAAACGAAAGCAAAGTAAATCCGACGCATATGAAGAGAGCCTATGCCGTATATTCAAGAAAGTCTCGCGGCTGTTTTCTTTTCATGTACACTGCACATAAAACCGCTATGAGCCAAACAATGGCTATAATCAATATTCGCATTTCTATCCCTCCCCGCCCGCCGCTTTGCACGGCGGGCCTTTTTACATGGCATCATACGCCGGATAAGCGTTAATAAAATTGGCATTTTTGTTGCTTACAACAAATAGATATGGTAAAATTTCACTTAATGGAGTGAAGCAATTATGCGTGAACGGTATTGGTCTTTGTTTAACCAAGAAAAGCACAAATACTTTTACTTTGAAAGCTATAAGGTTCGCTGCGATAAAATTGACAGAAAGCTTAAAATTTTTCTTGCTTTCGCTTCATGTGGAAGCATTGCTGCTTGGGGGCTTTGGAAAGAGTTTCCCGCATTGTGGGCCATTGTTCTTGCCACTTCTCAAATTCTGAGTGTAATGCAGGACTATTTGCCCTTTTCGCAAGAGGCAACGAGTTTAAATTTTTTCTTGCCAGAGCTAAACGCCGTTCTTATCGAAATTGAACACGGGTGGAACGGTATAGACCGTATGAGCGAGGTTGAAATTTCTGAAAAAATCGTCCAATTCCAACGACAGATTGCCAACCTTGAATCTAAATACTTAGGCGGTCTAACTTTTGCACAGAATCAAAATTGTGGCAGAAAAGCAACCGAAGAACAAATAAAATTCTTCGCTTACTACGAAATGGAAAGAACTAAGGAGGTGACAATCAGTGAATCCCGGTAAGAACATTCCTACTCCGCCACCTAAGGGGCCGTCCGATACTCGTAACCAAGCACCGCAACCAACATATCGCGCTCCAACGCCGCCTCCCCCAAAACCTAAGGGCACAACCTAAAACTTTTGAGGATGCATTTGCGCATCCTCTTATTTTTTATCAACGTCTTTTCACTATTTTGATAAATGCATCGAGTAAAGTTGCTCCAAACGCTGCACCTAATAAAAAGACCGCAAACTTTTCCAGAGTGTCCCCCCCCCGCCCGCCGTTTCTACGGCGGGCCTTTTTTATGCGGCTCTTCCTCGACTTCCATTGCATCCCTTGCCGTCGCATCCAACTTGGGTGTATACTCATTTCAGAAGGGAGGAATTGATTTGATAAAACTCGAACGGCAATTTTTGAAAGATATGTGCTCTTTGGCAAAGAATGATTCCGATGTAATTTACATTGACCTTGAGGCCAAAACAGCCGAGTTGTTTGATTCCCCAAACGCGGAATCCATTTCAATTGAAAAATATGTGCCCATTTTGAACAGCCTTGCTTCTGACTTGGCCCGTGAGAGCAACGGTTATTTAAAAGGGCTCCATTTCAGCGAATACGATTGTTCCTTTTCTTTAACTTTTAAAGCCTTCCACTATAACTCAATCGTTTGGGATAAAGTCAAAGGCTTTTTGCTTAAAAGCATTGTGACCCCCATCGTCGTCTCCATACTCACCACACTCCTAACCATTTTGCTAACATCGTTGTCGCAACCGACGCCACAATAGAAAGCACTATCGAAACCAGCCACTCCACTTTTTCGCTTTGGGTCCATTTTTTCATACTGCCTACCTCCCCGCCCGCCGTTTTCTACGGCGGGCCTTTTTTATGCGGCTCCGCCTTGGTTTCCGCTGCGAACCCTCTTGCCCTTTTCTTTTGCATTGGTGTATGATAAGCAAGAAAAGGGGTGTCGTTGTGATAACTAATAACCAAATGAGGCTTTTCCGTTTCATTTCCAAGAAACCACGAACGGTCGCTGAATGTCGCAAGCATTTAAAAATTACCGATGATGAATGGGGCGAGTGCTTTGACGGAGCTTGGAGCTACTTTGCGGTTCCCACCCGCGAAGTTTTTATAGATACAACGGTAATCGCTATTTCCGATTTAGGGAAAACCCTTTATAAAAAGAACCACCGCGTCGATGCGGATTATGTAAGGGGCTGGATTACCACCGTAATTGCGTTTCTCGCCTTTATCCTTTCGATAATCTCTCTTACATGGCAGATGTACACATCAGGTATATTGAACAAGTCGACACAAGAATCGAGCCTATCCCAAAAATCAGAGGCAGCCACCATGGCGGCGGATTGTGCTTCATATACTCCCATATCCGATTAAAAAATTTTCTCATACTGTTTACCTCCTCTCCCGCCGTTTTCTACGGCGGTCCTTTTTTATGCGGCTCCGCCTTGGTTTCCACCGCTTGCATCAAAAAGGACTTCCAGTGGTTCCACTGCACCAAGCGCCCGCTTTATTTTTTTTGCTAGCGGCAAATTGATTTCCGACTTTCCATTGAGTTTTTCATAAAAGGAGGAGGCCGAAACCCCAACTTCCTTAGCGATTTCCGTTTTGTTTTTTCCACTCCGCTTTATGTATTGCTCAACCATCTTGTACATAAAATCACCTCACTTTCGTTTCCGAATTTTCGGAACGATTTTATATTATTCCTAATTTTAGGAATTGTCAATACTGTTTTCCGATTTTTCGTAAATTTATCTTGCTTTTCCGTTTTTCTGGAATATAATAAACACAAGGAGTGACCTATTATGAATATCGAAACCGAACTCAAAGAACTTATTCTTTCCCGCTTTGGTACAATGAAAGCTTTCTCTGAAAAAATCGAATTGCCTAATTCCACCATAGACAGTATTTTTCGTAGAGGAGTAAATAACGCAAGTATCACAAATATTATCAAAATATGTAAAGCCCTCGAAATAAGCGCAGACGCACTTGCTGATGGCCGACTTGAAGCCGCCCCCTGTTCCGCCAATTCCCTCTATCCCCCCTTTTCTCTTGATGAAATTTCTTTGATAAAAAAATACCGCCAACTCGACCCCAGGGGCCGTGCGGCGGTTATGGATACCGTAGAGCGTGAGCTTCTGTACTCCACCAGCGCAAGCAGAGCAGCGGATGCCAAAAAGCTCGCGGACGATGTTCTCGAGTGTATGGCCGGTGCCGATTTAAACGAACCCGTCCGAAAGGCGAACGAATAGTCGTTCCTCTCAAGGTTGGCGGGCTACATTTTATCTTTATTTTCTATCTGTAAATCAACAAAATCTTTTATCCGGAATAGGAAAGAATGGAGTATTTTTATGAAGATTAACGGAAAGTTCGAATATAAGAAAGCTATAAAATTAACGAAAACCCGATTACAAGAGCTGGAATCAGTTCTCCTCCGCTACACAGATCGGATGTCTTATTCGGGTCGCACGCTTTTAGGGAATGAGATTTCTTTTGATGATTTGACTGAGGTTTTAGATTTCGAAAATTTCGGCAACCAACGTCTCGTTTCTTTAGACATATACGGACATAAAGGATACTCTCGAATAATACATATAAAAATTTGTGCCGATGAAGGCATTCTTGTCAACTATAACAATACTGTCGTATGTAACTATGAATTTGAAAAATTGAATGACGTAACCCTTTTTACAAATGAATTATCAAATTTTTTTGAAAAATGTAAAACTAGTTATTGGCTGCTTGCCAAGATGAGAACTCTTACTTTCCTTCTAATTCTTGTGATTTTCATTGTTCTTATTTCTTGCGCTTTTTTACTGGCAAACGGACATCTGAAATCTCTTTTTTCTGCATCAGTCTCTCCCTTTGGAGTATTTCTTGCCATTCTTCTTTGTAGCAGTACATATTTTCTCGATTCTAAACTCCTTTGCTTTTTTATCCCTGTTGTATTCTATTGGGGGGAAGAAATCTCTAGGTTTGATAAATATGAAAAATTGCGTTCCAATTTATGGTGGGGTGTTGTTATAGCAATTTTTGTCGGAATTATCAGCAGTTTTCTCTATTCCCTTATTAATTAAAAATGAGGTAATCATATGATTCCCTTTTCTGTATCATCTTCCGCTCTACCCGATGGATGTAGTGGGTTTCTCCGCGCGGTAATCTACGCACGGTTTTCCCCCGGAAAGAATCAAAAAGAAATCAGTATAGAGGGTCAGCTTCGGGAGTGTCGCGAGTTCGCCGACCGGAACAATTATGAAGTGGTAGGCGAATACATTGACCGCCGCATCTCCGGCCGGAGCGACAACCGCGCGGATTTTCAGCGGCTCATGCGCGATTGTGAAAAACGTTGCTTCGATGTGGTGATCGTGTGGAAATTCGACCGTTTTTTCCGCAACAGGCAGGAAAGCGCAATTTATAAAAAGCACCTGGCCGATTTTGGCGTCAAGCTTGTTTCGGCAAAAGAATTTATCCCGGACGGAAGCGGCGGAATCATCATGGCCGGCATGATCGAGACCGTGGCGGAATGGTACAGCGCGAACCTGAGCGAAAACGTTACGCGCGGCATGTACGAAACGGCCTCGAAAGCACAATCGACCGGGCATCTGCCTCTCGGATATGTAACAGGACCGGACAAGCGGCTCAAAATCCAGCCGGTAGAGGCCGAGGCGGTGCAAATTGCTTTTCAGATGTACAGCGACGGTGCAAACCTCAAGGAGATCGCCGACGCGCTGAACGAATCCGGGCACACAACAAAAACCGGGCGTCCCTTTTGCGTGAACAGTTTCGGAGCCATTCTCACAAATCCGAAATACATCGGCGTGTATAAATGGCATGACGATATAGAGATACGGGACGGCTGTCCCCGCATCGTGAGCGACGAACTCTTTTTCAGCGTACAGCGCCGCCTTGAGCGTACACGGCGCACATCGGGGCGGGGCCGCGCCACGACTGAATATTTTTTAAGCACAAAGATATTTTGCGGGCATTGCGGGAAGCCCATGTGCGGCGAATCCGCTTTGAAACGCGGCATGCGGTATTATTACTACGCATGCAGTGAAAAGAAGCGTTTCCATAACTGCAAAAAGAAAAACGTCCCAAAAGACAAAATAGAAAATCTTGTATTTGAAAAAACGCTCGCCATGCTCACGGATGATAATATCGCGTATATCGCCCGCGAGGTGGAACGCATTGCCGCCGATGAAAATATAAACCTCGCCGCTTTGCGCCAGCTTGAGGGGCAGCTCGCCGAGGTCAACAAGCGTCTTTCCAATATCGGGAACGCAATTGCGCAAGGCATCATAACGGAAACAACAAAAGAGCTTCTTGTTTCCGCCGAGGCCGAACGGGCGGCAATAAATAAAAAAATCGCGCAAGAGCGGCTTCTCATGAAAGGGACCGTTAAAGCGGAAAATGTTGCGTGCTGGCTCCACAGCTTCAAAACCAAAAAGCGCAGCGACCTCGAATTTAAGCGCCAGCTTTTCGCCTCTCTCGTGCATAGCGTCTATGTATATGACGATCATTTAAAGGTCATTTTCAACGTAGAAAAATATGGTGCCGTCGAAATTTCTTTCGACGAATTGAGCTCGGCTACAAGTTCGGATGTGGTCGGATTGGCTCAACCAGCCAAAAGACCGCAAAGAACATTGATTCTTTGCGGTCTTTTGGCATTGGCGGCTCATACGCCCGCTGCGCCGCCTTCTTGTTTTTTCATCCGCCAAGGCGGCCCGGCTTTTCCAAGGCGCGCCTTGGCGCGCGGCGCCTCCTTGTAAGCACAACCGGCAAAAAATTTTCGTGTCGAAGGCTTTACATTCCTGCAAACAACTGCTATACTGAAACCAGTTCTTATACCATACCAAGAACTGTTATGGTTGCTATGATAAGGTCTTAGCACCGTAAAGCTCTGACGCCTCGCTTTCAGCGGGGCGTCATCTTTTTTGCCCAAAAAACACGGATATTTTTATCCACAGTGTAAATTGACGGCTTTGCTTTCATTCTGGCATGATAAGAATGGAAGAATGTCCCTTTTGTGCAAATATGACCGAAAGAGGTACTATTATGAAAAACACATTGTATGGCATCGGGCTGGACATCGGCGTGGCGTCTGTCGGCTGGGCCGTCGTCGGTTTGAACGGCACGGGCGAACCTGTTGGACTGCACCGTCTGGGTGTACGCATTTTCGACAAGGCCGAGCAGCCCAAGACGGGCGAAAGCCTTGCCGCGCCGCGGCGCATGGCGCGCGGGATGCGCCGCCGTCTGCGCCGCAAGGCGCTGCGCCGTGCGGACGTTTACGCCCTGCTGGAACGCAGCGGCCTTTCCACCCGGGAAGCGCTCGCGCAAATGTTTGAAGCGGGCGGCCTGGAAGACATCTATGCGCTGCGCACGCGCGCGTTGGACGAACCGGTCGGCAAGGCTGAATTTTCGCGCATTTTGCTGCACCTTGCCCAGCGCCGCGGGTTTAAAAGCAACCGCCGAACCGCCTCGGACGGCGAGGATGGGCGGCTTCTGGCCGCCGTGAACGAAAACCGCCGGCGCATGGCCCAGGGCGGCTGGCGCACCGTGGGCGAAATGCTGTACCGGCACGAGGCTTTCGCGCTTCACAAGCGCAATAAGGCTGACGATTACCTTTCCACCGTCGGGCGGGATATGGTGGCAGAGGAGGCCTCCATCCTGTTCGAGCGCCAGCGTGCAATGGGCTGCAGCTGGGCCGCACCGGAGCTGCAGGCGGAATATCTTTCCATTCTTCTGCGCCAGCGTTCGTTTGACGAGGGGCCGGGCGGCAACAGCCCCTACGGAGGCAACCAGGTGGAAAAAATGGTGGGCCGCTGCACATTCGAGCCGGATGAGCCGCGCGCGGCAAAAGCCGCCTATTCGTTTGAATACTTTTCGCTGCTGCAAAAGCTCAACCACATCCGCCTTGCGGAAAACGGCGAAACGCGCCCACTGACGCAGCCGCAGCGGCAACAGCTTCTCTCGCTGGCGCACAAAACCCCGGACATGAGCCTTGCCCGCATTCGCAAGGAGCTGGCGCTCCCGGAAACGGTGCAATTCAACGGCGTGCGCTGCCGGGCAAACGAAACGCTTGAAGAGAGCGAAAAAAAGGAAAAGTTCGCCTGCCTGCCCGCATACCACAAAATGCGCAAGGCGCTGGACGGCGTTGTAAAGGGCCGTATTTCCTCCCTGAGCATTTCCCAACGCGACGCGGCCGCCACCGCGCTTTCCCTTTACAAAAACGAGGACACGCTGCGTGCAAAGCTGACGGAGGCCGGTTTCCAAGCACCCGAGATCGACGCGCTGGCGGGCCTTACGGGCTTTTCAAAATTCGGCCACCTTTCACTGAAGGCCTGCAGAAAATTGATCCCGCATCTGGAGCAGGGGCTGACCTACGACCAGGCCTGCAGTGCCGCCGGGTACGATTTCAAGGGCCACGGCGCAGGTGAGCGGGCCTTTACATTGCCTGCCGCCGCCCCGGAAATGGAGCAGATCACAAGCCCTGTGGTACGCCGCGCCGTTGCGCAGACGATCAAAGTGGTGAACGGCATCATCCGCGAGATGGACGCAAGCCCCGCATGGGTGCGCATTGAGCTTGCGCGCGAGCTGAGCAAAACTTTCGGCGAACGGCAGGAGATGGACCGCTCCATGCGCGAAAACGCCGCGCAGAACGAACGCCTGATGCAGGAGCTGCACGATACGTTCCACCTGCTCTCCCCCACCGGGCAGGACCTTGTGAAATACCGCCTCTGGAAAGAGCAGGACGGCGTGTGCGCCTATTCGCTCCGGCGGCTGGACGTGGAACGGCTGTTTGAGCCGGGCTATGTGGACGTGGACCACATTGTGCCGTACAGCCTCAGCTTTGACGACCGGCGCAGCAACAAGGTGCTGGTGCTTTCCTCCGAAAACCGGCAAAAGGGCAACCGTCTGCCGCTGCAATACCTGCAGGGCAAACGGCGCGAAGACTTTATCGTCTGGACAAACAGCAGCGTGCGCGACTACCGCAAGCGCCAGAACCTTTTGCGCGAAAAGCTCTCCGGGGACGAAGCCGAGGGCTTCCGGCAGCGCAATCTGCAGGACACGCAGCACATGGCGCGCTTTTTGTACAACTACATTTCCGACCATCTTGCATTTGCGCAGTCCGAAGCGCTTGGCAAAAAGCGCGTTTTCGCCGTCAGCGGTGCGGTAACGTCGCATCTGCGCAAACGCTGGGGGCTTTCAAAGGTGCGCGCGGACGGCGATTTGCACCACGCGCTGGACGCCGCCGTCATCGCCTGCACAACAGACGGCATGATCCGCCGGATCTCCGGCTATTACGGGCACATTGAGGGCGAATATCTTCAGGACGCCGACGGCGCCGGTTCGCAGCACGCCCGCACAAAGGAGCGCTTTCCCGCGCCCTGGCCGCGCTTCCGCGACGAGCTGATCGTACGGCTCTCCGAGCAGCCCGGCGAACATCTTCTGGATATCAACCCGGGATTTTACTGCGAATATGGCACAGAGCATATCCGCCCGGTGTTTGTTTCCCGCATGCCGCGCCGCAAGGTGACCGGCCCGGGCCACAAGGAAACCATCAAGGGCGCCGCCGCGGCAGACGAAGGTCTCTTGACGGTGCGCAAGGCCCTGACAGAGCTGAAACTGGACAAAGACGGAGAAATCAAAGACTACTATATGCCCTCCAGCGATACGCTGCTGTACGAAGCGCTCAAGGCGCAGCTGCGCCGCTTTGGCGGCGACGGCAAAAAGGCCTTTGCGGAACCGTTTTACAAGCCGAAAGCGGACGGCACGCCCGGCCCGCTGGTGCGCAAGGTGAAGACGATTGAAAAAGCCACGCTCACCGTACCTGTGCACGGCGGAGCGGCCAGCAACGACACAATGGTGCGCGTCGATGTGTTCCTTGTACCCGGGGACGGGTATTACTGGGTGCCGGTGTATGTAGCGGACACGCTGAAACCGGAGTTGCCCAATCGGGCGGTGGTGCAAGGCAAGCCGTACAGCGAGTGGAAAGAAATGCGCGAGGAGGATTTTATTTTTTCGCTGTATCCAAATGACCTTGTGTACGCGGAGCATAAAAGCGGGCTGAAGTTTACGGTGCAGAACGCGGACAGCACGCTGGAGAAAACGCGGACGCAAACGAGCGCATTTGTATATTTTGTGGGCGGAAGCATTTCTACAGCTTCTATCACCATCCGCACGCACGACAATGCCTATGGCATCCCAAGCCTTGGCGTCAAAACACTGAAAACTTTCCACAAATACCAGGTAGATGTTCTGGGCAACGTCTTCCCCGTTCACAAGGAAACGCGGCAGAAATTCCGCTGATTCATCAAAAAAGGAGGCGGTTATGTCCTACCGATGCGTGATCGTCAGCAACCCCGCGCACATCAGCACGCGCAGCGAACAGCTTGTTGTGGAAACGGACGAGCGCCACACCGTGCCCATCGAGGACATCAGCGCGCTGATGCTGGAAAGCCGCCGCGCCACGTTTTCGGCTGCCGCGCTCTCCGCTTTGGCGCAAAACGGAACGGCGGTGTTCGTGTGCGACGAAAAGCATTTACCCTGCGGCGTGCTGCTGCCATACGCGCAGCACAGCCGCCAGCTTGCCGCGGCACGCGCGCAGCTTTCGCTGACGCTGCCCGCCAAAAAACGCTTCTGGCAGCAGCTCGTCACCGCCAAAATCGACAACCAGGCGGAATGTCTGGCGCTGTGCGGCAAAACACAAGAAGCGGCCTTTTTGCATTCCCGCGCACGCGCCGTGACAAGCGGCGATAAGGACAATCTGGAGGCAGCCGCCGCCGCGTATTACTTCCCCGCCCTGTTCGGCACAGGCTTTACCCGCAGCGCCGACGATGGCCGCAACGCCGCGCTCAATTACGGCTATGCCATTCTGCGCGGCTATGCCGCCCGCTGCGCCGCAGTTTACGGGCTTTTGCCGTGGGAGGGGCTGCACCATTGCAGCCAGCTGAACCAATACAATCTGGCGGACGACCTTATGGAGCCGTTCCGCCCGGTTGTGGATTTGTATGTAGCCGCCAATGTGGACGAGGCAAGCACGCTCGCCCCCGCGCTCAAGCACGCGCTGTTCGGGCTGATGAACGCTGACATTCTTTCCGGCGGACAGCACCACAGCGTGGCTTACGCCATGGAACGGCTGGTGCAAAGCCTGCGCACCGGCATGGAAAAGGGCGGCGCTTTGGCGCTGCCGAAGCTGCTGGCATGGCAGCCCCACGGTTATGAGTAGATTTATGAGAATGCTTGTATTTTTTGACCTGCCCGTCCAAACAAAAAAGCAGCGGCGGGAAGCCACTGCTTTTCGCAACTTTTTGATAAAGGATGGGTATCACATGCTTCAATACTCGGTTTACGCCCGCGTATGCAACGGCAACGATGCCGTGACAAAACACCGGGCGCGGCTGACAGGGCAGCTGCCGGCCAATGGCGCTGTGCGCCTGTTGGTGGTAACGGAAAAGCAGTATCAGTCGATTGAGATATTGCTCGGCCCATTTTCCCCGGCGGACACACCCTTTGCATGTGAACAGCTTACGCTGTTTTGATTTTCGGGAAGAACAAAAAGCGCTTCAGGCCGCAGCCTGAAGCGCTTTTTGCAACAGTCTATTATACCATACCAAGAACTGTTAGGGAACTACAACAGTGTAAGACGTTCTTCGGTTTGTTTTCTTATTATACCATACCAAGAACTGTTAGGGAACTACAACAAGGTGTTTTGCAATGCTGCCTTTGGTGGGATTATACCATACCAAGAACTGTTAGGGAACTACAACTTGACCTGCCGTCACCATCATATCAGTTTGATTATACCATACCAAGAACTGTTAGGGAACTACAACTTTTTGGATGATTGCAATTTCTCTATATCAATTATACCATACCAAGAACTGTTAGGGAACTACAACAGCAACGTGCAGCTGCTCACGGTTCCGTATATTATACCATACCAAGAACTGTTAGGGAACTACAACTGGTGTTGTTATTTTCCTTTTTCTTTTGTTATTATACCATACCAAGAACTGTTAGGGAACTACAACCTTCGGTGGTTTTAATCTCCATCGCGCTGGATTATACCATACCAAGAACTGTTAGGGAACTACAACTCCGCACGAAACAGCACCCGGCTGGGTTCCATTATACCATACCAAGAACTGTTAGGGAACTACAACGCATAAGCTTTCCAGTATACGTCGCACACGATTATACCATACCAAGAACTGTTAGGGAACTACAACAATCCACAGCGCAAAACGGGTGCAGACCTGATTATACCATACCAAGAACTGTTAGGGAACTACAACAAAGAAATTCGTGCATACAATAGACGCTTGATTATACCATACCAAGAACTGTTAGGGAACTACAACGGCTCATACCTCCTAAAACAGTTTCTGGTAATTATACCATACCAAGAACTGTTAGGGAACTACAACCCGCCCCATGCAGGGCGATAAACAAAACCAATTATACCATACCAAGAACTGTTAGGGAACTACAACCTTTGGTATCGACAACCGCTAATGGCTTGCATTATACCATACCAAGAACTGTTAGGGAACTACAACTGGTGTTGTTATTTTCCTTTTTCTTTTGTTATTATACCATACCAAGAACTGTTAGGGAACTACAACTTCCATTATTACTGAGATTGCGCAGCAGCGATTATACCATACCAAGAACTGTTAGGGAACTACAACCTGGATTGTTTTGACCGTTACAACAACGGTATTATACCATACCAAGAACTGTTAGGGAACTACAACCTGCACGGTGAGGAACTCACCGCGGAATCCATTATACCATACCAAGAACTGTTAGGGAACTACAACCGGAATGCGGCCATGAGAGCGCGAACGGCATTATACCATACCAGGAACTGCCGGGCGTCTACCAAAGAGGCGAAACTCCTGCAACATACCCCTTTTTCCAAAACAAAATGCGTGCCCTTTTCAGCGCTTTCTCTTTATTTTTTTCGTGCACATAGCCAAAACGGCCATACTGCTTTGTATCGTTTAAAATTTCCCAAGCAATAAACACCATTGTTTCTCACTCCAGCCGCAGCGCTCTGAATGTTTTCTGTAATCCAATTCTACCCAAAACAATTGGGAATTTCAACCACAAACAGGCTGGAAAGGAAAAAATCCGGCACCGCCCCTCCCGGAACTCCGGCAGAACGCTCCGGCAGCCCCGGTTGTTCCGCGCCGTCCCGCACCGGGGATGCCCCTGCGCAGCGCTCCTTTTGAATTTTTCCCCTGCGCGCCAGGCCCGATCCATTCATAAAACGGACAGCCCCGCCGTACACTTCACTGGAAGCCTGCGGCGGGCTGCAATATTCTTAAGGCAGCACCGCACAATTCACAGCTGAAGCCTTAAGCGTCGCCTCGCTTGCAGATTTTCCGGCAGCCGTCACAAAAATGCTCGCGAATGCACAAAGTATTCGCTGCGCTTTTTGTTTAACCTGCCAAAAAACCGGCCGGCGCGCTTCGACTCTCAGAATTGTGCGGTATTGCCTTAACATTCATTACCAATTCGTTACAATCGCGGCAAAATGCAAGAATCCGTCTTTTGAAAACGTATTGTGTTTCAAACGGGAAAGAGCTGTTTCCCGCGCGCCGCAGGCGTGCCGGAGCATTTAACGATCCAAGGAAAGAAGGCAGTGGAATGAAATTGAAGCTTCCCGAACGCAGGGCCGTTTCCGCCCCCGGCAGGCAGGACGGCGGCGCTCCGGCCGCAGCGCCCCTCAAAACGCGCGGCGGCAAAACCGCACGGCGCGTTCTGCGCCGCATCGGGTATATCGCGGCGTGCTGCTGCTGCGTGGGCGTGATGCTGGCGAGCGTGGCCGCCGTGGTATTTGCCTCGTATCTGGCCCGCCTGTCCGGCACGGACGCCGACATGCCCGACCTCTATGTGCTGAAGATGGCGGAAAACTCCATCGTATATGCAGCGGACCCGGCCGGCGGCGATTGGACGGAATATGCTGTTTTTACCGGCGAAAACGACCGCGTCTGGACGCCGCTGGAACAGTTCCCCCAAACGCTGCGGGACGCTGTCGTCAGTGTGGAGGACCGCAATTTCTGGAACCAGCGCTTCGGCATCAACCCGGGGCGCATCCTCGGCGCGGCCGTCAACGAGCTGACAGGCCACCGCCTGTACGGCAGCCGCCAGGGCGCGTCCACACTGGAACAGCAGCTTATCGAAAACCTCACCGGCGACAGCGCCCAGAGCATTTCCGGCAAATTCAAAGAGATTTCACGCGCCATCGTAATGGCCGGGCGCTACTCCAAGGATATGATCCTGGAGGCCTACTTAAACATCGCGCCGCTCACGGGCACGCTCTCCGGCATGCAGGCCGGCGCACAGCAGTATTTCGGCAAAGACGCCTCCCAGCTCACGCTGGCCGAATCCGCCACGCTGGCCTCCATCCCCCGCAGCCCGGTGGCGTACAGCCCTTACTCCAACCCGGAAAAGCTGCTGGAACGGCGCAACTGGGTGCTCAAACTGATGCTGGACCAGGAGCGCATCTCCCAGGCCGATTACGACGCGGCGGCGGCCGCTCCGCTGGGCGTGCGCAGCCGCGAGGAGGCCGCTGCCGCCTCCCCCAGGGGAAAGGTGAACTCTTATTTCACCGACGCTGTGTTTGAACAGCTGGCGGGCGATATCATGGAAAAAGAGAACTGCGGGCGTGCCGCCGCCGTCACCCGCATCCGAACCGGGGGCCTGCGCATCTTTTCCACCGTGGACCTGCGCCTGCAGCGCATGCTGGAAGCTTTCATGGAAAACGACGGCGAGGACGGCTACTTCCCCGCTCTGTGGCGGCAGGAAGAAGCCGACACAGGCATTCCCTTCGACAGCGCCGACGCCGTTTCCTACGGAGACGACGGCCTGCCGCTGAACGCACAGGGCGAGCCGGTGTTCAGGCCGGACGACACGCCCGTCTATGAGCAGGACGGCACAACGCTGCTCCGCGGCTCCAGCGCGCAGCCCAATGCCGACGGCGTCCACACACTGGTATTTTACAGGAACATCCGCACGCAGGCCGCCGTGGCCACGATGGACTATGAAGGCCACGTGCTGGCGCTTGTGGGCGGCGTGGGCGAAAAACGGTACGACCTTTCGCTGAACCGCGCCGCCGACGTGCCCCGTCAGATCGGCTCCACAATGAAGCCCCTTGCCGCGTATGCGCTGGGCATTGAAAACGGCGTCATCAACTATTCCTCCCTCATTGCGGACGCGCCGCTCTACACCCAGCAGGACCACCGCATGCTGAACACGGAATACTGCCGCAAGCTGGGCCTTTCGCTGGACCCGGGCGACCCCGCCAACCAGGCGCGGGACGACGTTTGGCGCGCCTGGCCCACCAATTACAACGGGCCCGGCACAGGGCGGCCCGTAGTGGTTGCGGATGCGCTTGCGCAGTCGCTGAATACCGTCCCGGTGCAGATCGGCGACATGCTGGGCAAGCGCAGGCTGTTCGACTTTGCGTACGGCAGCCTGGGCCTCACCCATCTGGACCCGGAGCGGGACAACGATCTCGGCCCTTTGGTGCTGGGCAGCCAGACCCACGGCGTTACGCCCGTGCAGCTTGCCAACGCATATTCCGTTTTCCGCGACGGCGTGTACCGTCCCGCGCTCTATTACACCAAAGTCACGCTGGCGGACGGCTCCACTTATCTGGACCCCGCGCAGGACAGCTATGCCGTGCAGGCCGTCAGCCCGCAGACGGCTTATATCATGAACCGGCTGCTGCGGGGCGTGCTCACCGCGCCGGGCGGCACCGCCCGGGGCATGGCGCCCGCCGGGGAGATGGAAGCCGCCGCCAAAACGGGCACTACGACGGATTACCGCGACTTCACCTTTGTGGGCCTGACGCCTTATTACGTCACGGCGGGCTGGTGGGGCTACGACGTCCCGGCCGACCTGTCCCAGCAGGGCGTGCGCACGGGCAAACCGCTGCAGACGCTCTGGCGGGATTATATGCAGCAGGCACAGGAAGGGCTGCCCTATTTGGAATTTCCCGTGCCGGAGGGCGTCGTTGCACGCCGCTACGACCCCGCCACCGGATGCCTTGTCCCCTCGGGCGGCGCTGTGGGATACTACACCGAGGACAACCTGCCGCCGGAGCAGCCCGCCCTGCCATAGCGCCGTGCCCCGCGCCGTAAGACAGGGCTTGACTTCGCTCTTTTGTTTTAGTATAATGTCAACTGCTCACTCGGAGGGCAGATCATTCACTTGGAAATGATGGGCCGGATAAGGTGACAGGCTGAGACGCCTGTTTCTTTATCCGGCTTTTTTGATGCCCGCGGGGTGTGCAAAACAACGGGAGGGATCTCAATGGATCTGCTGAAAGGAAACGTCAGGCAAATTTATTTCAGGTATCTGGGCGCGGCGTTCGGCAGCGCGCTCATCAGCTCCATCTACGGCCTGGTGGACTCGGCCATGGTGGGGCAGTACCAGGGGCCGGAGGGCACGGCCGCGCTGGCCATCGTCGCGCCGGTGTGGAACATCATTTACAGCCTGGGGCTGCTGACAGGCATCGGCGGCTCGGTTCTGCTAAGCGCGGCGCGGGGCGCGGGCAGGCAGAAAGAAGGCAACGAGTATTTTACCGCCGCGCTGGCGGGCACCGTGTTCTTTGCCGCCGTGAGCTGGCTCGCCATCGCATTTTTCGACGCGCCGCTGCTGCGCCTGTTCGGCGCGCGGGACGCGCTGCTGCCGCTGGCGCAGCAATATCTGCTCCCCGTCAAATTCGTGGTGCCGCTGTTCCTGTTCAACCAGATGCTGGCGGCGTTCCTGCGCAACGACGGCGAGCCGGGGCTTGCCACGGCGGCGGTGCTGGCGGGCGGCGTCTTCAATGTGTTCGGCGATTACTTTTTTGTGTTCACCTGTGACATGGGCGTATTCGGCGCGGGGCTGGCAACAGCCATCGGCTCGGGCATCACCTTCACGGTGATGCTGTCCCACTTTTTCTCCCGGCGCTGCACGCTGCGGCCCGTCCGCTTCCGAAATGCCGGAACCAAGCTGCGGCAGATTCTGACCACCGGCTTTTCCACGTTCTTTCTCGACATCGCCATGGGCATCCTGACCATGCTGTTCAACCGCCAGATCCTGCAGGGACTGGGCACGGACGCACTGGCCGTGTACGGTGTGAGCGTGAACGTGAGCACCATGGTCCAGTGCTGTGCATACAGCGTGGGCCAGGCCGCCCAGCCCATCCTTTCGGCCAGCTTCGGCGCGGGCAAATGGGGACGCATCCGCGCGGCGCTGAAGTACGCGCTGATGGCCGCCGCCTTTTTCAGCGCGGTGTGGACGCTGCTCGTCTTTCTGTTTCCCAACGGGTTCATCCGCATTTTCATGTCCCCCACCGGGGACATCCTGCGCATCGCACCCGCCATTCTGCGCGGCTACGGCGTTTCGTTCCTGCTGCTGCCGCTCAATATTTTCTCCACCTACTATTTCCAGTCCCTGATGAAGCCCCGCGCCTCGTTTTCTGTTTCGGTCCTGCGCGGGCTGGTGCTCAGCGGCGCGCTGATTTATGCGCTGCCGGCCCTGCTCGGGCCCGGCGCCGTCTGGTTCGCCATGCCCGTCACCGAGGCCGTCACCGCCGTGGGCGTGTGCGTGCTGATCGTCCGGTATACCCGTCCGGCGCCGCAAACGCCGGAATAATGCACAGCGCACAAGGCCCCGGCTTCTCTGTCGAGAAGCCGGGGCTGTATTTTCTGTTATTCCTATTCCTCCGCGCGCCCGCCGGGCTTTTCCAGCGCCGCCCTGTGCGCGGCCAGAATCACATCCCGCGCCCGGGCGGCAAGCGGGGCTTCTGCGGCGGGCGTACCCTCCAGCGGATAAGGGATGCCCAGCGCGTCGTACTTGGAACGCCCCATCGTGTGATAGGGCAGCACGTCCAGCGCCCGGACGTTGGGCAGCGATGCAAGAAGCGTCCCCAGCGCGTTCCAGCCTGCCTCGCTGTCGGTAAGGCCGGGCACAACCACATGGCGTACCCATACGGGCACCTCTTTTTGCGCCAGATAGCGGGCAAACGCAAGGATGTTCCCATTTTCACGTCCGGTCAGCCGCCTGTGGGCGGCCGGGTCGGTTTGCTTGATGTCCAGCAGCACCAGGTCCGTAACGGCGCACAGCGCGTCGAACTGCGCCAGCGCCGCCGCGTCCTCCGGGCGGAACGTGGCGCCCGAGGTATCCAGACAGGTGTGGATGCCCCGCCGCTTTGCCTCCCGGAACAGCGCGGTCACAAATTCGATCTGCAGCAGCGGCTCTCCGCCTGTGACGGTGATGCCGCCTTTCCGGTAAAACGCCTCGTTGCGGGCGTATTGCGCCAGCAGCTCCTCCACCGTGGTTGGCACGCCGCCGCCCGGGTCCCAGGTGTCCGGGTTGTGGCAGTACAGGCAGCGCATGGGGCATCCCTGCAAAAACACCACGAACCGCACGCCCGGGCCGTCCACGGTGCCGAAGCTCTCCACCGAATGGACGCGGCCCGTTACTTGCGCGGCCATCTCACATCGCCTGATGGAAGGTGCGGGAAATCACCTCGTCCTGCTGGGCCTTCGTCAGCTTGATGAAGTTCACCGCATAGCCGGAAACGCGCACGGTGAGCTGCGGATACTTTTCCGGATGCCGCTGGGCGTCCAGCAGCGTTTCTTTGGTGAATACATTCACGTTCAGGTGGTGTCCGCCCTCGGCCACATAGCCGTCCAGAAGGCTGACAAGGTTGTCGATCTGTCGTTCGTTTGCTTTCATAAACAGGTTCCTTTCTCTGCTGTGCCGCTTTTTCAGCGGCTTTTATGCCCGGCCCGTTTGGCCGGTGCGTTGCAGGCTTCGGCCGCGCCTTCGCCGCAGCAGGCGGCGCAGCGGGTCTCCTGCGCTTCGCCCTCGCCGCCGGTGACGCGCATGCGGCCCCCGCCGTTTTTCATAAAGGCGTCGATGCGCTCCACCAGCGCGTCGATCTGCCGTTGCTTTTCCTGTTCCGTCATGGCCGCCGCCTTTCTCTCAATGCTCCGCCTCAAACTCGGGCATTTCCACCTCCAGGTCGCCCGCGAAGATCCGGTCGTCCTTGCCCAGCGCCCCCGGTACGATGGAGAAGGTATTGGAAATGCCGTCCTGCGCGGCGCTGAAGGGCAGCTTCGCCACAGAGGCCAGGCTGGCCACCGCGCCGTGGGTGTCGCGGCGGTGCATGGGGTTCGCGCCCGGCGCGAAGGGCTCGCCCTTTTTGCGGCCGTCCGGCGTGGAGCCCGTGTTTTTGCCGTACACCACGTTGGAGGTGATGGTCAGGATCGAAGTGGTGGGGATGCCGCCGCGGTAGGTGTGGTTGCCCTTCACATAGCTCATAAAGGTATCCACCAGCTCCGATGCGATGCCGTCCACCCGGTCGTCGTCGTTGCCGTACTTGGGGAAGTCGCCCTCCACCTCGTAATCCACCACGATGCCGTCCGCGTCGCGGATGCATTTCACCCGGGCGTACTTGATGGCCGAGAGGGAATCCGCCACCACGGAAAGCCCCGCGATGCCCGTGGCGAACCAGCGGGTCACCTTCTTGTCGTGCAGCGCCATCTGCAGCTTTTCGTAGCAGTATTTATCGTGCATATAATGGATGATGTTCAGCGTGTTCACATACACCTGCGCCAGCCACTTCATCATGTCCCGGTACTTTTCCATCACGTCGTCGTAATCCAGATAATCCCCTGTGACGGGACGGTACCTGGGCCCCACCTGCTTTTTGGTGATCTCATCCACACCGCCGTTGATGGCATACAGCAGGCACTTGGCCAGGTTGGCGCGCGCACCGAAGAACTGCATCTCCTTGCCCACGCGCATGGAGGACACGCAGCACGCGATGGCGTAATCGTCGCCATGGGTCACGCGCATCAGGTCGTCGTTCTCGTACTGCACGCTGGACGATTCGATGGAGGTTTTCGCACAGAAGCGCTTGAAGCTTTCCGGCAGACGGGTGGACCACAGCACCGTCAGGTTGGGCTCCGGCGCGGTGCCCAGATTCTGCAGCGTGTGCAGGTAACGGTAGGACATTTTGGTGACCATGTGTCGCCCGTCGATGCCCACGCCGCCGATGGATTCCGTCACCCACTGCGGGTCGCCGGAGAACAGGTCGTTGTATTCGGGCGTGCGGGCAAACTTGATGAGCCGGAGCTTCATGATGAAGTGGTCCACAAACTCCTGGATCTGCCGCTCGGTGTAAACGCCCGCCGCAAGGTCGCGCTGGGCGTACACGTCCAGGAACGTGGAGGTGCGGCCCAGGCTCATGGCCGCGCCGTTCTGCTCCTTTACCGCCGCAAGATACCCGAAGTACAGCCACTGGATGGCCTCACGGGTGTCCTTCGCCGGACGGGAGATATCGAAGCCGTAGATCTCCCCCAGCTTTTTCAAGTCGTCCAGCGCGCGGATCTGCTCGCTGAGCTCCTCCCGCTCGCGGATGACGTCGGAATACATGATGACGCGGGTGGTGTCCTTCTGGTGCCGTTTGTCCTCGATCAGCCGGTCCACGCCGTACAGCGCCACACGGCGGTAATCGCCGATGATGCGGCCCCGGCCGTAGGCGTCCGGCAGGCCGGTGATGATATGGCTGGAGCGGCAGGCCCGCATTTCGGGCGTATATGCGTCGAACACGCCCGCGTTGTGCGTTTTGCGGTGTGTTGTAAAAAATTCCACGACCTCCGGGTCCACATGATAGCCGTTGTCCTCGCAGGCCTTTTGCGCCATGCGGATGCCGCCGTAGGGCATCAGCGCACGCTTGAACGGCTTTTCCGTCTGAAAGCCCACGATGGTCTCTTTCTCCTTGTCCAAATAGCCCGCCGCGTGGGAGGTGATGGTGGAGATGACGCGGGTGTCCATGTCCAGCACGCCGCCCGCCTCGCGCTCGGCTCTGGAAAGCTCCAGCACCTGCTGCCAAAGCGCCTTCGTGTCCTCCGTCGGCCCGGCAAGGAACGCGTCGTCCCCGTCATAGGGTGTATAATTTTTCTGGATGAAGTCCCGGACGTCGATTTCTTTTTCCCATACGCCGGGCACAAAGCCGGTCCATTCGTTTCTCATGCATAGCCCTCCGCTTGTTTCTGCCGGGCCGCGCGGCACATCCGCGTTTTCCGGTCATGTCTATTATACCATTTTAGTATAGTTTGTCAAGACGCCGGCCCTCCTCCCTGCCGGCGCGCGGCAGGGATGCTTTTCTTGACTTTCCGGATAGAGTATACTATGATTTCCCCAAACGGTCTGTTGTTATTCCAACAAAAGGAGGGGCGCCATGGACTTTTTATTTCTCTCTCAAACCGCGCTGTTCCGGGGCTGCTCCCCCCGGGAAACCGCCGATATGCTGCAATGCCTGCGCGCCGAGCGCCGCGTTTACGAGAAGGACCGCGTCATTTGCCATGCGGGGGACACCGTGGAAGCGCTGGGCCTGGTGCTCTCCGGCGGCGTCAACATCGAGAGCGTGGACGTCTGGGGCAGCCGGAGCATTCTGGGCCATGTGGGCCCCGGGCAGGTTTTTGCCGAAACCTATGCCTGTCTGCCGGGCGAACCGCTGATGGTGGACGCCGTGGCGGCCCAGCGCACCGAGGTGCTGTTTTTGAATACGGCGCGCCTGCTGCGCACCTGTCCCTCCGCCTGCGCCCACCATGCGGCGCTCATCCGCAACCTGCTGGCCGTGACATCGCAGAAGAACCTCGCGCTCTCCCGCCGGATTTTCCACACCTCGCCCAAAACCATCCGCGGGCGGCTGCTGTCCTACCTTTCCGCCCAGGCGCTGCGGGAAAACAGCCGCAGCTTCGCCATTCCCTTCGACCGCCAGCAGCTGGCGGATTACCTTGGCGTGGACCGCAGCGCGCTTTCCGCCGAGCTGGGCAGGATGCGCGCGGAGGGCCTCATCCGTTTCCGCAAAAACGAATTTGAGCTGCTGCGCGAGCCCTGAGCACGGCTTGCAGCGGCCGCAAAAAGAAAGTACAATAGGAGCAAAGAAAGGGGTGGCGCCATGAGCAAAAAGCGCGAGGAGCTTCTGGAGCAAATATGGGCCGCGCAGGACACCGCCTATGACCTGATGAGCGAATACGATTCCCTGCCCCATTCCTACGGTGAAAATGTGTTGTACCAGGCGGAGGCGCATCTCATCGACCGGATCGCCCTCCACCCCGGCGTCACCGTCACCGACCTTGCCAATATGGTGCGCAAAACACCCAGCGCCTGCTCCCAGCTCGTGCGCAGACTGCGGGACAAGGGCTGGGTGGAGCAGGTGCGCAACGCCGCCAACAACCGCCAGGTAATGCTCCGCCTCACCCCCGCCGGGGAGCATGTATACCGGGACCACGCCGCCTTCGACAAGCAGTGCCAGGCGCTGACCTTCCGGCGCCTGGAGGGGTTCACCGAGGCGGAGCTCGCCGCCTACCTCTCCATCCAGCGGCGCATCAACGAGGCCTATGCGGACGACGTGCGGCGCAGCCGCGAATACTTCACCTGAAAGCGCACGGCAGCGCTTCGTCAGGGTGTGCAAAAACACGCGCGGCTTTTGTTAAAAAGGACGAACCATATAAAAAAGAAGCGCTCCCCCTTGCACGCGGCTCTGTGCGGTGTTATTATGAAGCTGCTTAACATTTAAGCTGCTTTACAGCAGTATTTTCAACGCCCGTTCCGGCGGGTGAAAGGAGCAGGAGCATATGAAATACGATTTTACCAGTATCATGGACCGCCGCGGCAAAGACGCCATCGCCGTGGATGCACTGGGCGCGCCCGGCTTCGCACCCGGCGCTCCGAAGGAGGGCTTCGACGCCATTCCCATGTGGGTGGCGGATATGAACTTCCCCACCGTGCCCACCATTCCCGAGGCCATCATCGCCCGCGCCCGGCATCCGGCCTACGGCTATTTTTCTCCCACGGAGGAATATTTTGCTTCCATCATCCGCTGGCACGAAACGCGCAACGGCGTCACCGGCCTGACAAAGGAGTGCATCGGCTATGAAAACGGCGTGCTGGGCGGCGTTGTCAGCGCGCTGAACATTTTCTGCTCCCGCGGAGACAATGTCCTGCTGCACTCCCCCACCTACATCGGTTTCACCCACAGCCTGGAGAACAACGGCTACAACATCGTCCACAGCCCGCTGGTAAAAGACGAAAACAATGTCTGGCGCATGGATTTTGAGGACATGGAAAAAAAGATCGTGGACAACAGGGTCCACGCCGCCGTGTTCTGCTCGCCCCACAACCCCTGCGGCCGCGTGTGGGAGCGCTGGGAGCTGGAGCGCGCCATGGAGCTGTACAAAAAGCACGATGTAATGGTCGTGTCCGACGAGATCTGGTCGGACATCATCCTCGGCGGGCACAGGCATATCCCCACGCAGAGCGTCAGCGAGGACGCCCGCAGCCGCACCGTTGCCATATACGCCCCCTCCAAAACGTTCAACCTGGCGGGTCTTGTGGGCAGCTACCACATTATTTACAACCCCGTTCTGCGGGACCGCGTGGAGAAGGAAGCCTCCCTGTCCCACTACAATTCCATGAACGTGCTCTCCATGCACGCGCTCCTCGGCGCGTACCGGCCCGAAGGCTACGAGTGGGTGGACGAGCTGTGCCAGGTGCTGACGGCCAATGTGGATTTCGCCTGCGACTTTATCGCCCGCCGCTTTGAGGGCGTGGAGGTCTCCAGGCCCCAGGGCACCTACATGCTGTTTCTGGACTGCACCCGCTGGTGCGAAGCCCACGGCAAAAGCATTGAAGCGCTGCAGCGCGCCGGCTGGGACGTGGGCGTGGCCTGGCAGGACGGCCGTCCCTTCCACGGCCCGTGCCACATCCGCATGAATCTGGCGTTGCCGCTCTCCCGCGTGCAGGAGGCCTTCCGCCGCCTGGACGAATACGTGTTCAACGCCTGACGGCCGCACTTCGCCGCATGCCCGCCGGGCGGGATAAAGGGCCCCTCCCGCGGGGCAGCAAAAAGCAATTTTTAAAGGGCAGCCGTTCAGGCTGCCCTTTATTATTTAGATGCCGCGCAGACGCTTGCGGTTGGATGCGGAGCATGGTATATTGGCATCCGCACAGAGAATTGGAGGGAATAAAAATGGACCAAAAGCAAAGGGCACGGTTGGCTATATTAAAATCAGTAAACGCTCAACATATAAAAGAATCGGAATGGAACCGGAACACTTTATTGCAAGAATGTTTTCATGCGTTAGAAAGGTATCAAATCCTTAAAGATGAAAAAGAGATTGCTCAAATTGTAAAAATCATTAACACCAATGACGCAAAACAAATGAGCCATTGTGAAAAACCAATACCTCTGAAAAACCGTGATTATTATGTAGTTTGGGACAGTGCACAATTACCAGTCATTAAGTGCAACGGAAAGAGCCTTCTATCAAGTTGGGACGATGTAGTGGCAGTCGCATTTGATACTCGCATCGTTGATGCAGAAAAAGAGCAAACATTTTTAATCAGGGGGTAGAACCCTGGCTTGTTCATGGAGCATAAAATATTTGTGTGCTTTTCTAAACAATAGCATGACTTCTATCGCCCGGAAAGGCAATGAGCCCGCATAAAAAACAAAATTCCCTTGGACAGAAACACAGCCGCTCAATGGGGCGCCAAAAAAGCGAATGTCGGCAGGTTGCGCAAAACGCCGCCCGCCAGCAGCACGCCCACGGCCCCCCAAAGCAGCGCCCTTTCCCACCGGCGCACAGAGCCGTCCCCCGTGCGGACATAGCGCACGGCGTGTGCCGCGCCCCAAATGATACCGGGAAGCAGCAAAGCAAGCAGAACCGCGTTTGCCCGCAGCGCGCCCGGAAGATCCAACCGCAGCAGCGCCAGCCCCATGCGGGACGCGCCGCACAGCGGGCACCAGAGCCCAAGCGCCGCATGGATGGGGCACGCCGGGCCGCGCCCTGTAAGGCCGACCCACAGCGCATACCCCGCGCACAGCAGCACAGGCGGCAGCAGCCACCGGGCCAGCCGGCGCATGCGCGCGCGCTCCTCTTTTTTCACCCACGCACCCCTCCCTTTCCGCCTGTTCTGTTCCGATTATAGTTTCGTCCGCCCGGCGGTGTCAAGGAGGTGCGGAGAAAACGAAAAACCATATTGACTTTTACCGCCGCAGTATGGTAAAATATCATTCGCGGCACAAACGCCGCATGGATAAGCGAGGATGGCGGAATCGGCAGACGCGCACGTTTGAGGGGCGTGTGGTTATACCATGCGAGTTCAAGTCTCGTTCCTCGCACCA
>ENA-ORTH01000673-ORTH01000673.1-human-gut-metagenome-genome-assembly--contig:-NODE-673-length-41212-cov-4.392497_pt1 | contig 41212 bp, 51 predicted proteins | sample MGYA00241914_ERZ509192 | MGnify/ENA primary metagenome ERZ509192 (study PRJEB26280, sample SAMEA2338826) | human gut metagenome | biome: human gut; feature: human-associated habitat; material: faeces... | reverse complement strand
TATATTTTCTTCACAGAGCTTATAACCGGATTCCTATTTATATCCCTTGATTTCTTCTTCTGTCATGTTCAAAAGCCCAGTTACCCACATTCCTATGATATCGGAAAGAACGGGGTCACACCTGTATTCCTTTTCTCCATCCGGGTATGTACAGGAAAAAGCAGGTTCCCTTACAGCGGCTTCATAAAACTTCATAGCCAAACCGGCTAATTGATCGGGATTAAAAGAAAGAGATAATTTTTCAGCTATGGCACTGCGAATATTATCCCAGTCCCGATTCCGCTCTTTATAATCATCTCTTACCTTTGCCACATATGCCGCGCAAAAGGTATGAAGCAAGGTTTGATTTTCATACAGATATTTACAATCAAAATCAGAAATGCATCCGGCATGGAGCAGGAACGTCAATAATTCGTCCATGTTTTCCGCTACTCTCCCGACACTGCCTTCACTGGTGATAAAACCGATACTGCCGTCCTCAAGAAAAACATATTCTCCTCCGCTGCCGTCACAGGCAAAAGCCTTGCACAGCATGGAGTAGGTTTCCTGATTTTCCGAAAACTGCACGTCCTGAAGCTGTTCATAAAAATAAATATCACATTCATGCATCAGCATGGTATTCAACTCTTCATTTTTTCCTATACTATTACAAAAGAAGCTGTCCATATATCCCTCTCTCCATACGCCTTACAGCGGACGGTATTACTTAAAATATAAATAAGGATGCGCCTGTATCAGCGCATGCCAATCCCTGTCGTATTCTACTATAATACTTTTTATGGATAAGTACATTTATGATAACAACAATGGTCTATGGCATGAGCTGCAAGGCGATCATTACATACCCTGCCTGACAATTCCGGAAGAAGAAAAACATTCCATTAGCATATGGGAGCGGCGCAGGAAACGGTGCGACGGCCTTCTGTAACTGTTCTCCTTGTATCAGGAGTATTATTTCTTGACTATTCATCAATTAATTGGAAGTGCTTTTCTTAACCCATATCAATTATTCTCCAGCGGACTTTTATCGTTCAATCATTCTTCTTTGTTGTCTTTGGAATTGTTCCATCTGTTGCATAAAAAATTCCGATTCTTTTCTATCCGCAATAATATTTACACTCATTAACTTATTTAGTTTCTTCTCATGAAACCCATAAAAAACAGGATTCCGAACTTTGATGGTCAGCTTTAGACAATTAAACGGGCGCTTTTTAAATTTTATTTGTTCTATATCTTCGAGTTTAAATTTAAAATGCAATACACTCCGCCCTCTGCTTCCATAAGTATAATATTTAACGATATTATTTTCGTAAATTTCTAATTTCACTCCATTTATGAAGAGATAATATCCCATAAACCATACAAGGAGCGGAGCGCCAACCAGTACTATTGCCATAATAATTTTATCTGAAAAATCAGTATTATAACTCATAAGATGATTCAGTATCCACAGAACAATAAAAGATAAAGATACCATGGATGAAAAGCCTATCCTATTAAATGTAGACTTATGAGGATATGTCAAGATAAGTTTTGGTTCATCCTGTAAATGATCTACTCCCATAATTTACCCTTTCTCACTTATCATTTCATTTTATTTATTATTTAAATCTCAATTTATCCATCACTAAAAACGGGATTTGTAAGGCTCTTTTTTCCTCTTTGAAGCCATTTTCCATCAAAGAAAATTTTTTCTATTGCTGCTTTCGTATCGTGTAGCATAAAGAACGAGACTAATGCCCCAAACACACAGATGGTCATTATAACGTATAGTATGCTGTCCCAACACCAAGCTGCACGGACTGCGTTTGATTTCATCATTTGCGTCAAAAATCTTACCATGGCGTTTCTTCACACGCTCAAAGATTTTTCCGGTTCTGTTATGGACAGTGAGCTGACCGTCAGGATTGGAACGCGCATCAGAAGCAGTATAAAACTTCAAGGGACTATGAATATTACATTCGTCCTCTTAATAATCCTTTAGAAAGAAATAACGGCAGGCAGTCCAAACCATTTCGCAATCACACCATACAGAACCCAGGGCAGGAAAAGAAACAAAGGTGTCCCCAGGAAACACACGGCTTCAACTGCCGTTATGGCTGCATCCAGAAGCGCTCCGCCCAGATAGGTTGTATCCCAACTTTTTATGGCTTGATAGAGTACCAGGATATCTCCCCTGCTGTAAGACGAAGAGATGAGTTTTTCTCGGACTTTCCAACCGTAATGGTACACAATAATCTTCCACACGGAGAGTACTTCCAACGCAGGCAGGCAAAAGAGAAACAGTACCATCCAGAAAGAGCCTCCCCAAACGGCAATGCGGTTTATGATTATATATTGAAGTATATATATCTTAATTAACATAACCAGGAAGAACAGGGGAATCAGCAAAAAAATCAAGGGAATTTGAAAGAGTCGTTTAATGTCCATCATCTACACACCGCCCTTATGTCATCACAAGTTTTCAGAAGCATATCTCACGGTTCTTTTATCAAATCCTGTACCTCCATGCATCCGCACAAGTGCAGCTCAGGAACACCAATTCCGTTCCTTAAAGCATTGGACCCCATGCTGCCGAAGCTCTTTCATCAGTAAATCCGTGGATAAATCAATGATGTGTTCATTGGTAATCCAAACTATATGTCCATAGTACACACTGCCGTCAAAAGAAATCCACCGGCACCGATGACCATTCATTTTAATCACCCGTAATTCACCCACATAACCGCCCAGACTCCAACGGCCTCTTATAGGAAATTTTACAAATTGTACTTCTAAAATTTCATTCAGCTTATATGTATGAGCAAACAGTCCGTATCCTATGGTCAGGCTGTCTCCTTTGAAGCGGAGAACTTTATACCGTTCCCGCGCAGGAAGAGAGGAGATTTTCATTAAATTATACGTCGCGGCTCCTATACAGACAGCCGCTATCAGCATAAAAGCCAATAATACCGTTTCCATCATTTCATACCCCGCTGATAAACATCTTCTGCTGTCTCTTCAGCCCGTTTTACCACTTTTTTCTGCCTTCCGTTATTTCCTATAGACAGAAGAAATACCATGTCTTTTTAACTCCTCCCGTAAATACGCTATGGTCCGCTCGATATCTTCTCCGGAATCGAGGATCGGACAGAATTCTCCGGTGAGGGATCCGCTGTCAAACTGGAACGGTCCGCTTCTTGTCCCGTCTTTCATGATAATCAACATCTTTCCTGCATGAGCCCATGGAATGCGCCAGCTGTGCATGCAGGAAAAAATGATCGTTGCTATCTTATCCTTTTCATACCTGACAGAAAATAACGCACGGACAACCAGCTGATTTCCTTCTATGGTAAAGATTCCGGCGTGCAAATGAAATTTCTTCACTAAGAAATCCAGCATCCATTTAAAAATATACAGAAAACCAAAAATGAAAACTAAGCGTTCAAACAATTCATCCATATAATGCCTCAAATCACAAGATAATTTACTTCTGTAAACAAGGCCTCGGAAATATCCGGCCGTTCCCTGAATCAAAAACAGATGCCAAGGAAATCCTTTACGCAGAAGGCTAACCTTTCATACCTGTGCGGATTGTCTCCGCCAGCCTGGCATACCCCGGCGCGCCTTTGTATTTCCGGACAGATGCCAGCAGCCTGCCGTCCGCATTTTCCTGCAGCCATAATTCGATACCGTCATATACATCATAATTGAACGTATTTTCATATGTTTCATCAAAATACAAATCAATCATTTTTTCCAGAGCGGCAGGGAGATCGCTTTGCGCCAGCGCTTCATACTTTTTCATCAATCTTTCCATTTCATCATACGCATCCGCCATGCTTTTTCCTCCTTCGGCCGCCGTCGTCCGGACACAAAAAAAGAAACGAATCTTCATTTCTTAGGCCGATCCCGCAAAACGGCTCCAGGCAAAAAAGAGAGCCGCGCCTTGCAGACTCTCTTTATATGTCATCATCTTATTCATTCTTGGAGCAGCATTTTCAAATCGTACCCATAACCGGCAGTGCGGTCACAGGCAGTCTTCTGCCAATCCTCATGAGCCGTGCCGTCCTTATGGAGGAAGTACCCGGAATCCAGGTAACGGATGATGACAAATTCCGAAGTGCTCTGCCCGAAACCGTCACCCCGTGAGAAATCAATTCCATGCCCTGTATTTCTGGTCATGACGGCTTCCAGCAAAGGAACGGTCAAAGCGTTCAGGGTAACGGTCATCTTTGGCATGTCAAAGAAAAATCTTCCTTTATCCGTAGTATAGATGCACAGATTGCTGATCGTACCGTTTGTAATGCATTTGACCCGGCGGATATCATGGATGGGGATTTCCTTTTTCCCATTTGTAATCACCCCTCCGGACAGGCGGGTTTCCCTCTTTTTAAAGTAAGAATAATCCAGCGGCAAGTCCAGTGTGTCCAGATTGTCCGGAAAATCATCAGTCAGCTTATTACGGGCAAAAGCGGTAATAATGGCTTTGGTCTCCCGTATATTATGGCCGCCAGAGGTATTGTACCGATCCGTATCCAGCTCAGAAGCCATATTTTTCCAGTTCCGGCCGCGGAAAATAAGGTTATAACTGATGTTCGAATTCAGGTAACGTAAAGGCAGAATCCCATTTACGTCTTCAAAGTCCACATCTTTTAAAACTTCCCCATTGCTGTCTTTATACAGCAGACCGTTTCTGCTGACCGTCAGTACATGTCCGTCTTTTTCTTCCAGAATGACGGGCTGCGTATCAAATACAGATATCATGTTTTTCCTCCTGTGCACCTATAACGTTTTCAAAATGATTTCTATGACAAGCCCATGATTTTATTCAGCGGGATAACTCCCCTCTGGTTTTTGATTATAGCATAAGCTTTATTTGCACGTAAACGGTGTTGCTACATTAAGATTTTCTTGATTTTATCGAGTGGCCAAGAAAATGCTACGAAAATAATAACCGCCAAAATACGATGTTTTTGTTTAAATTTCTGCCGTATTTTTGCCGTTCGATGCAATAAAAAATTGAGGGGGGGGGTTCCGCCCTCAATTAGATACCGGATCACCTCCGGGAGATGGCCGCTCCCACGGCTACTACTGTTGTCATTATCCATAGATTTCTTTGCCGAGTTTTAATTCTTATTTTCCGTTCTGCCTCTTTCTCGTACTCTTTCAAGTATTGATTGGCTCTCTCTAATGAGTTCTGCGTCTGTTCGTTCAATGCTTGAGATTTCTTGATTTGCTTGTTTGCTATTTTCAACTGCTCCTGCGCTTCGTTCAGTTGCTTCGCTTGCTTGTCTAAGAGTATCGACTTGTCCTTGCTGTGCTGTTCGAGCGTTGTCAAGTTCATTTCTAACTGTGTCAGCTCCGTTTCGGAGATCGCGTACTGTGCTTCTGCCTGCGTAGACGAACCAAATAATAATGGAGATAACCAGAACGAAAGCAAGACCGCTGATAAAATAAGCTCTTTTTTTATTGTCCACATTTATACCTCCATCACGACATCCGCATCAAACAATTTTCCTTCAATGTTTTCGGATTCTGTATACTGCCAAATATGGGCACCCGGATAATCACATCTATTTGCAAACTGCGCACACCAAATTGCACAACCGCCTAACTGATCAACATCTAAAACATTCACAAGCCAGTCATAACAAGAATATAATCCCACATATTTATAACCTGCATTCCATAAGCGATTAATAAAAACATTGCAGATGTTTGTTAGTTCCTGGTTATCCGGCATGCCATGACGTTCTTTGTAACCATCGCCATCTTCCATGTCAAACCATATGCCCATAGGCAGCTTGTCCGTAGTTAATCCGCAGTCTTCCAGCGTGCGAATAACAAAGTCCGCCTCAATGCCTGCCGTTTCGTCAGACAATGCATAAGAATAATGATAAATGCCGATTTTTAAGCCGGCTTTTGTTGCGCCATTCACATTATCATAAAACTGGCTGTCTAAGTGCCCTTTGCCATAGCCGATACGGATAATAGCAAAGTCAAAACCCGCCGCTTTTACAGCTCCCCAGTCTACTACTCCATTGTTTTCAGATACGTCTATTCCCTTCATTGTTTGCCGCTCCTTTCTCTGCCGCGTCAGAATCACCGTTCCGGTTTTTATTAACCGAAAAAACTGATATAAAAGTAACAGCCCCGACCACTGCCGGAGCTGCATACTCTTTGAAAAATGTAATTAATTGTGCCGTATTAGCTGTGCCTGTTCGGTAAAAATCATGAAGCCATGCTGCGATTACCATAAAAAACAGAATCAGAAGTCCGGCTCCGTAAAGATAAACCACTTTTAAAGATGTGTTCGCACGTCTTGAAATACGCGGAACATATCGCGTCCATAGTCTTTTAATTTTATCCATCATGATTAATTGTCCTTTTGAATATGAAGGCGTCTAAGTTCTTCCATAATCGCTGTCCCTGTACCGTTGCCGCCTAAACCGTGATAAGCCTCATACATAGTAGACGCTCGTTCCAATTCTGTATATGTGATGGCATTTCGCTTTACGGCACATGCATGAATACTGATAAGCCTATCCTTGAGAAGCGCTCTGACGCCGTCCTCTGTCTTTTCCCTATTTTCTTGCAGGCCTTTAGCTTTATTCCAAAGAAAGCCTACAGCCATTGAAAGTGCCACATATACAATGTTGCTTGCGATCGGAAGCAGTGCATGAAAAAGTTCCTGTTCCAATTATTTAATACTCTCCTTTCCTAATGCTCGTCTTGCAATTCGGACTTGCGACATTTGTATTTCATCCAGCCTCTTTCGTTTAGCTTCACTGGATAAATTACTTTTCATGACTGCCTTTTTTGCTTGATTAATATTCTGAAAAGCTTTCACGGCATTCTTCATCTGTTCAAACTCTCGCGAATCGAATCCGTCCATCCGCTTATGCAGTTCCCGCCCTGCATTGAACAGTTTCAGCTGTCTATCATAGGCATCATAAACTTCCTGCACGCTTTCACTGCTTGCGTATGGTGTTGCGGTAAATCCACGAATCCCCGGTTGTTCCGTCCATTTTTTTGCCGGCCGTGTCTCATCCAGTCCTGCCACTCCGTCTGTAAGTGTCAATCCCAGTCCAGCAAGACTGCCGCCATATCCGCGGATGGTATTATCTACCTTGCGGGGAGAAATACCGAACGTTTCACCTATTTTGCGGCCTACCGCTGACGTGTAAGGACCATACTGCAATTCAGGAATCGTATCCTGTTGGCTTTGCGGTACGATATCACGCCCCATGAAAATTGAATGATTGGTTACCGCTTCGATGGCCGGTACTAATGCAGTCGGCAGGAAAGACGGAGCCATAGAATCAAGTACAGAGCCGGCAAGTCCTTTAAAACCTGCCCCCTTTTGTTTTCTTTTTCTGTCATAACCCCATTGCAGCATACGTTCCGGTACTGTACCGAAAAGAATCCCCAATTCAAACGGTTTGGGAATTTTAATCAGAGTGTCTTTCGCGGGAATAATCCAGAAAATATCTTTTTGCCATTGTGGTAACTCTTGATACCGCGGATCGTCCTTGTTGAGCTCCCAAAGCAGGACTGACGGCAAGGTAATCCACATAGCCGTTTTTACCGTCATATCCCGTGGGTTAGCTTTCCATTCACGGAACATCTTATCCGTCCCCTGAATAGCCGCATTGAAAAAGGCAATCGTTTTGTTCAGTGATTTTGTATGAGAACCTATTCGAGAGAAATCCAACGTTACATCACGGCTTTCAAGCGCCGCTTCTTGAATGCTGCCCGGGTTTCGCTTTCTGCTGAACAGCCGATTTCCGATACCTGTATACCCTTTCCGGACATTATGAAATTCTGCCAAGCGTGTAGCCATTTCTGTGGCTTCGGACAATCCGCGAAGTACTTCAATCGGATTGGTAGTAATCATCTTTTTGACGCTTGGCCGCTGCAAGAGCTCTCTCATTTGTCCGGAAAGGTAATTCCTATCCAGAGAAACAAGATTAGCCTGTGCCGCACCTGACCGCATGTATTCCCAATAAGTATCGCCTTTCTGCAGATACAGCCCTAACCCTTTAAGAGTGTCTACAACGGGGATAAATCCATGCTTAGAGTAGATCGTAGCGGAAATCATGTCGCGTACGGGGTTACGCAGAATAAATTCCGGCCCCAACGTCGCCCCGGCACGGAGCCATTTTGCAGGGTAGGAAAGAAGCTTTGTAAACATGTTTGCACCTTCCGGATTCAGCATTTTAAATGCCTGATACAACTCCGGCGTTGTGTTGTAAACGACTTTCTTTCCGTTTTCCCAAACGCTGAAACTATGATCCGTTACCTTCGCCGCACCGGACACTTTTTCAATCAATGCTCCCATACCATCAACGTTTGCCAGTTTTACAATAGACTGCCCGACTTTATTCCGTTCGATGGCGCTCATTATTGAGAAAGTATTCCGGATTATTCCTTCCAATGGGTCTACCACGTCCAAAGTGCTGCCGCGCATTTTCTTTGTGACAGCTCCCACATTGGCAAATCCCTTTCCTGTTCCATTCCGTTGTGCTTCTGCGGCTTCATAAAATTCACGGAAGAACGGTACATAATGAGGATATTTATTCTTCATGGCCATTGCGGCCTTTACCGATAACATACCGGCATCTACAGCATTTGCAAGCAGGAAATCATTATATCTGTGGATCTCTGCAGCAGCTTTCGCAAAAACAGGATTCTTCTCATAATGCTTGATAACGTCAAAACATTCTGATTTTGTAAATCTCGTAATCAGTGGGGTTTCATCTCGTGGTAAGAATGTATTCCAGTGGTTCATATCCAATTCGCGTAATGCGGTCAGATATGTAGAAAAATCTTTCAGCTGATTATCCGGGATTTTTCGGATAATCTCTTTAAAAGCGGGGATTCTATGCTTGGGCGAACCATTCTGCAGAAGGGCTTCTGCTTTACCTGCCCAACCGCGCGCAAGCCACGCCTGCTTAAATGTGTTTTCTTCTACTCTTAACTTTCTTCCTGCGCGTTTTTCCACTTCACTGATAAGTTCTTCTAACGGATGAAGCTCATCCACCAGTGTAGTATACGGTTCATGATAAACTTTCCGCGTGACTTCCTTAGAATCCTTGAAGAATTTTATCGTTTTCTGCAGCAGATTTTCTTTACCGCCAAAAGAAACAGACCCTTTCATCCGTTCCCAGACCGGCTGCGCATACCACTGATGACCGACATAAGACAGTTTGTCTACTGCAGCATGCAGGTCTTTATCACCTTCCAATATTTGTTTAAATTCCTTATAAAACAGTGGGAAATCAGAGGCTGCTGTTTTACGGCGCGTAACATAGTCATGGAAAAATTCAGCAATCCCTTCCTTTCGGATGGTTTTTATGCCACCTTTGTTATAGGCATTTCCGAAACGTTTATGGATAACATTAGAAAATTCCGTATCAAAACCGGGACGATTGCTGAATTTAAACCTTGCATCCACATAGTGTCCAAGTTCATGCATAACAGTTCGGGGATCCCCGAATGTTCTTGTTCGTATAATATCCGTTTTAGGGTTATACCAGCCGTTGGTGCCTTTCTTACCGACACGCCCCTTCTTGATTGTAGCCCCGAAAATGCTATTTACATCATCAAGAATCTGCTTGCGTGAAATCGTCTCTCCCTGCCATGTGGTCAAGTCATTGTCGGCTGCTTCCTCAACAGGTCTTGTCATAAATGACCGTTCATCACCCGGCAATTTTACTTTTCCTACTTCTTCTGCTACAATAGAGTTGCCAGATGGGTGGAGCTGGGTATCCGGCGTTGAACCCCTATCACTGGAGGGTTGCAGAGGATACCCTGACTGACGACCTCGAATATTTTCGCCGACGTAAATTAATTCGTCGGCGTTTTTTATATCCCTTGAAAGCTGATTAATAGCATTGTTGCGATGTCTTGGCTTATCCATAGCCGTACTTGAAGAGATAATTTTCCCTTTATCGGTTTTATCCATGCTGACCGCTATTTGATGTAACAAATTATCTTTCCCGCGCCATAGATTCACATAGAGTTTTCTTCCGTTCTTTTGCTTAAGAATAAAATCCGGATTTTGAACAGTATCTTTTATCAACCCGGTTGCAAATGCCCGGCTGTCAGAAATAGACATATTCTCGCCATGTCCGGAAGTAAAAGCTTTAACTGCGTCATCTACTGCATTTTTGTTTTCTTTGTCAAAAATAACTCTTACTTTTTCTCCCATCGGATCGTCTATTCCGTCAGCAAGTTTAAGCGTTTCCTGACGTGCATATTCAAACTTCTGTTTTTCCGGTAAATCTTTGAATGCGCTATATTCCGTTTCGTCATATGTACGGAATACTTCCTTAGGAATAGTTCCATTTTTGATATGATCGGATAATTCTTCCGGAGTAATATCTTTCACCGGATCCTTCATGAAATTTAAATTTGCTTCTTCCGGCGCGGCTTGTTTCACATCTTCCGCAAAATCATTGAGCCCGTTCTGCATGGGACGCTGCATCGGACGGACACTGCGGCCATCATAGACTTCTCTGGCCACCTGCTGGCGGTATGCGTCATTGGCCACTGCCGGATCCGGACGTTCATACTGTTCGCGGACAATATGCGCCGCTTCTTCCGGAGTGATATTCGGATTTTTGCGGAGTGCTTCAAAAGCCGCCCGTTCTGTAGTATTCATCTCTTCGGAGATAAAATCTACCTGTGTACGCCAGTCTTTAGGATTCAGTCCATTTTCCCGGGCAAATTGCTCTAAATGTGCCTTCCTATCGCCTGTCCACTGCACCAGCCCGTGGGAATTATATCCATCTTTTGAAAGCGCTTCTGTATCAAACATGGATTCCTGCGCAATATTTCCGGTAATCCCTGCCGCTTCGGAATCGGTAAATCCATTCTGACGGAGACGGTTATAAACATCTGTTTTTATATCTCCCGTTTCACCATATTCAGGCGGCAAGTTCGTTTCTCTGAAAGCTTGCGTACCCATCTCTGTATCACGGGCTAAATCGTCAAAACCTGTTTCTCCGCCACGTTTAAAAGAATCAAAAAAGCGCCCTTTCGCGTTGGCAAGGCCGCTCTTTACCGGATCAATAACATGTTCATTAAACGGTTCCGTTATATGTTCGCGGATAGGCTCACTGATACTTTTAGGCGTTGCTTTTTTTATGCCTTTGGCCGCTCCGTGAATGACCGCGCCCGGCAAGAATACTTTATCCCAGGTTTCAAGTGGATTATCCACAAGGCTCTGTGCATATTCTCCCGGATGGGTAACCGCTTCTTTAACCGGATTAATGACAGGATCCAAAAGAGCCCCTTTTGCTGTGCTGATAACAGGCGTACCGTCGTCATTTTCAATGTTCTGGTCATAAGTCTGCATCGTAGAATCGACAAGAGTCGGGACAGCTAAAGCACCGCCTGCCATGCGGACAATGCCGGGCATACCGGGTGTGATGGCGGCGTACCCGGCAGGTTTACCTACCAGTTCATTGTAGACATTCATTTTCGCTCGGTTATAATTTTCACCTTCAAAGCCTTGCGTCGGGTCTTCCATATTGATGGATTCCCCGTTGTTATATGCTTCTAAGGCACGTTCTCCGGCCGCCGCAATTTCATTGCCATAATTTTCTATGGCCTGTCCGGCGTTGGACGCATAATCGGAAAGAGTGTTCAGCACATTGGCTTTCGTCTTCTCCCATTGTGCTTTGCGTGCCGCACGCCCTTCTTCATAGGATTCATCTATGCTATTTAAAAAGCCTTTGGCCTTATCAAGCAAAGACGAATCCTGCGGCGGCTGATTCTTGAATTCATCAAAATATCTTTCACTGCCAGTATTACCGCCAGCGCGCTGAAATTCATCAAAATAACCCATATTTTACCTCTTTACGGTACCCATGCTGCATAGAAACCAAGTCCTTCGTTTCGTAATGCCTGCTGTACTTCTTCTTTGGACATATGCTGCCGCATTTCCATGATTTTATTACTGAGACCTTGCTCATCATTCACAAGCTGTTTCTGTCCGCCCGTCACATCTCCCGGTTGTCCGGGCTGCTGTAGTCTTAAGACTTGCTGCAGCTGTGCATAATAAGGAGATTTTGCGGGATCGAAATCATCATCATACATATGTTGCTTCTCGTACATCTGCTGCAAGTGACTTAGCTGTGAAATAATCTGTGAATTGTACCCGCTCGTTCCGGGCCCTTGCACTTCTCTTGCCGTACCCGGAACAACCTGCCCGCTTCTGACATCAAATAATCCGCCGCCGGTATTCACATAAAAACGCCGCGGATCTTGCGGCGGTGCATAATTCCCCATCTGCTGGACAGCTCCTGTATCGCCATTGATTCCTACAAGCTGGCCATTGGGCATTGTCTTATAAGAAATATTCGGTTTATCCAACGCGTTGATGTTATTTAGCATATTCATATCAATCTGCGGAAGCCCCAGTTGCTGTGCACGGTAATTATAAGCGACAATCCGCGGCGCCATTGCCTTAAGCTTTTTCGGATCATAACCGCTGACTGTCGCATTCCCGTCTTTATCCGTGGTATAGACAAGCTGATTCAAGATATCCTGCCTTGCCGGCTCAAGAACGCTGTCCTGATAGGCATTAAGCTGTTTACCAAATTCTTCGGCCGTATCATTTTCAAGCATTTCTTTTGCCATGCGTGCCGCTTCTTGCTGTCCATAGCCGCTCTTGATGAAGCTGACATATGCCGCCCCGGCTTTATTCCGAAGCGACTGCTTAATTTGGTTTTTGTCAGGTGCACTCGGGCGTGCTTGTGTTTGCGGCTGTGTCTGCTGCATATTCAACTGATAATGGGGGACGTCCTGTTCTAATGCATCTTGCCCCACTGGAGTTGAAGACTGCAAAGGCTGTGTGCCGGCAGTGTTGATCTTGAAATGGGGCATTGCTTTTTCAAGACCGTTCTGCGCAAAAAGGCCGCTGCCCATCTGCGGGGTCTGCGGCTGTGTCAATTGAGACAAAAGCCCCGGGGACTGTTCCTCTTGATAGCCCCCGAATACTCTTGTTGCATAATCTTTGGCGTTTCTTGTATCTTGTATCTTCTGCAGACGGTTTGCCGCCCACAGCCCCGCCAAATTCCCAATCTGATTCCATGGTGATTTATCTTGTACATAGATAACACTCATGATTATTTACCCGCTTTCTTAGTAACCGTCTTTCTTCTTGTTGCCGGCTTCTTAGCTGCCGGCTTTTTCTCTTCTTCTGCTTCGTTACTCTCTTCTGCAGATGTTTCCGTTTCCTGCATAGGTTCTTCTGCAGAATCTTCTGTCGGTTCCTTTACAGAAACAACGTTAACCGCCTCTGCAGGGATAATGTCTCCATCCAGTTCATTTGCTGTCTTGTCAGCTTCCGTCAACCCTTCTGCAAGAATGCCGTTTGCATAGAACATGTTATCTCCGGTTAATTCCAGCTCATAAACCTTTTCTTTTCTACCGGTAGCAATAATCGCTGTAATCGGCTCAAATCCGTTTGCGGTCATGACATTGTCACCCTCGGAAAGTTCGGATAAAGGTTTATTTCCATCAGGCGTCATGAATACTTCCGTCTGCGTTGTTTCTACCGCAAAAGACGGGGTATTAAGCTCATAAACATCCGCTTCACCCATATCGTGAAGTTCTTGTACTTCATTCACTGTGCCAAGAGAAATAACCTGGTCACCAAACGCCATCTGTTCGACAGCAACTGCACCTTCCGGTGTTGAAATTTCTGTTCCTGCTACAAAACATGCTAAATAACTTCCTAATCCGCTCATAAGACCTCCAAAGAATCCGCCACTCCCCTGCCGGACAATTGTCTGTCCCGGTGTGGCTACACTGTATCGCTGTTGCGATAATTGAGATAATAACCCTTGCGTTGGTGCATTCTGCCCCGTGGCCATAGCTAAGTACTTCATCGGCGTATTGATAGCCGCTTCCTGTGCCGTTGCCGCCGTCTGAATCGGATCCATAGCCATCTGTTGTGACTGGTTCGCCAGCTGTGATAAAGTAGACAGCCCCTGCATTCGGTTATTGAAATTTGTGTTGCTCAAATCAGATTGCTGTCCGTAGCCGGAAAGCTGGTTTTTGAACATATCTCCCAAAAGACCCGCCTTCCCGTTAATTCCTGCAAGCTGATTGTGATATGCCTGCCCTGCCAACCCCGCGGCCGTCTGCATATCGTTACCATACTGTGCTGCCAAAGTGTTGGACGCGTTGCGTGAAATATCATTGAATGCGCTGTCCGCCTGTGAAGAATTGATAATTCCCCTGCTGGCCAGCCCAGACAATGTATTTCCGACCGTATTAGTCAAATCACTTTGCAAGGCTTTCTGCCGGTTTTCTGAATAAGAAGACGGCAGCACACCATTTAACAATCCTTGCATAGCAGTATTATTGTTCTGCATGGCCGCGTTATACTCAGACGCCAATTCTTTGTTTCCCTGCGACATCGACTGAATCGCATTCCCAAGTAAGCCCGAGAAACGATTATTAGCTGTCGCGTTGGCGTCTGTATTTGCGTTCACTTGAGGAATCAGTCCCTGCACCAACTGATTGTTAGCAGCTGTCTGGTTCTGCGCCCGGTCATACAGCGTCTGCCAGTTTGGATTTGGCGTGACCTGCTGGCTGCTTAAAGCCTGATTTGCCATGTTGAGTAAATTCTGTGCCACCGGCTGTGTGGTCTGTGCCCATTTCAGCTGCTCGCCGAGTAACCCCTTTTCCTCATCGGACATTTTGGGAACCTGTGGATCCGTAGTTGTTATCTTTGTTCCCTTTTTCCCGAAAAGCTGTAAATCAAATAAAAGCATGCAATCTCCTTTCTAATGTAAATTTTCAATTGTGCCGGTCAGCACATAGTAATGACGTCCTTCGTAATCATAATCATGTTCCGGATGGTGTACCATTTTCCACCGCCTGATATGCCCTTTCGGATTGCGTGTCGTCATTGTTACGATATCTTTTACTCCATTAAGCATCATCACCTCTCGAATATAATCGGTCATTTTATGAAATTTGCCGTACGTTTCAAGAATCTGGAAATAAATTACACCTTCATGCTTTATCAGTTGCCAGAAAAGAAAGCCCGTATTCGGAAAAAACATAAGATGCGTCCCGTATTTGTCGTGGAAATCCCCATCAAAAAAGAGCCCGTCCAAATCGACCGACTCTCCGGTAATGCGCTCATAATCACGGACCATATCTTTCAAACTATCTAATTTCATAAGGCGTCACCTGACTAAAATTTGAATCTGTATAGTGTTATTAATATTGTTGAAGAAATAATGATATATATCTTGCCGTCCTTCTGTTTGGTTATCACCGTTATAATCCAAAACAAATCCATATTCCGTGCCGTTTATCCGCATATGCACCGTCCTATAGGCCCCATTTGTTGTTTGGATGACGAAACTACCACGAGAAGTTACGTTTATTCTTGTAAAGGTGACACCGTTTATTGTGTCAGGGGACATAGAACCGGCAGCGGCGTTCTTATTAAAACCATAATATATATAGGACTTCTTCACTGTTAAATTACATGTCGTCAGTGCTTGCTTCAGAATGGCAAAATCTCTGTTTGCGCTATTTACATGACAGCGAAGAGGACTTGCCAGCGGGTCATTAAATTCTCCCAGCTTCACGTAACATTCTTTTCCGTCTACATGACAGTACAGCCGAGGTTCAGGACACTCATTCGGGTCATCGTAAACATCACAGCTTCCTGTTTCCCCGTTCTCTTTCTGATAACATAAATGTTTAAAAACACTCATGAACACCACCTCACGCAAACCATATGTAATTGTTGCCAATCTTCAGCTTATTCTCATTGTTTGTGCCCACAATCTGATACCAATTGTTTGTGTTATCTATCTCATCTGGTGTATTCAGATAGCGATAAAACAAGCCGTTAGAATTAGCAAAAAACAGCTGTGTTATTAATGCTCGTCCGTCATGTGCTGGATAAGCACTCATTAAAACAGTTCCCCATTGCTTATTGCCGTTAATTACAATTTCATTGGCGCGGTGCGCAAGACAAGCATAAACGTTATCATCTTTATAGTGCTGACGCAACCAGTCATTCATTTGTTGCGTACCATTAAAAGAACCGGAACACAAATTACCATCAAGCGCCTTCGCGGTGATATCGGCTAATCCGCCTTGCGTGCCGTTGCCAAAACGATATGTGTAAATTTTGTGGCCACGAAAGCCGAACTGTATGGTTTCTTTATTTCCCGCAAAATTAACTTCGTTATCATACGTTACTGGCAAAGGAATCCCTTCATGATAATAGCGGGAATCAGCCTTATCCTTAGTGTAGTAATTATCGGGATCAAATATTTCTTTTTTGTTTACAACATCTATCGTTATTTTCGAACCATCTGCATCCGGAGTAATTTTAATGTTATCCCCGGCGATTAATTCAAGGACAGCCTGTTTCACTGCCGCAACAAGTTCTTTGTCACCGATTTTTACTTTAGAAAATGCGTTTTGATTAACTTCTGCTTTGTCTTCAATACCGGACAGTTTTTCTTTTTCAGCCTCTGTTATTTCTACCGTTGCCGCATTATTCATATATTCAATCTTTGTCACGCTGGTTGCATTCGTCGTTACCGCTGCAACAAAAACTCTTACGACAGCTTTCCATTCCGTACCGTTATACATGTACATCTTCTGTTCAAGCGTGTTAAAAACATGAGAATCTACAGGGATACCAGACGATAATGCATTTGCGAATATCGGCTTAACAGTTACACTGTTATATGACAGTGATCCAGAGTTACCTCTTTCTACAAAAAGATAACTTGTAGCATTGCCGGGCAGCGTCCATGCATTGATTTTTTTGTTTATTGTTTCTACATAATCTTTTGCCCCATTTTCATCAAAACCATCTGCCAGCGTCAAAACGACAGGAACATTACTGCCGTCGATAATGATAGACAATCCCACACCGGAAAGAAAACTATATTTCCCGCCGTTATTTTTTCCATACAAAATACGCTGCCGCAGGCCGCTACCACCGCCTTTCGGCTGCATAGAAATTGCATTTCCGATCGTCTTAATTTCTTCTCTGTTCTTTAATACAGCTTCTTTCGTGCTATCTCCCTGCGGCGTTGGATTTAAAGGATATTTTTCTTTGTAAGGCATTTAAACCTCCTCATAGGTATAATCAAACTGCCGCAGGGCAATTGCGCCTTTGGCGACAAATATTTTTATCTGCAGATGGCGGTTAGCTCCGCCGCCAATCTTATTTACCTTCGTATATTCATTGCTGTTCAACTTGCCGGTTGCGTTAATCAATTTTTCGTTAGCATAGTATAGCTTGGTAGCTGCAGCTTTAAACACAACCGGTTTTGCCCGTTTATCACTAATCGTAATACTGCCATAACCCTCAATGCGGTTGCTTGATACGAAATTATAAGAGAATAGTAGCAAAAACAGTCTTTGCGCCAATCTGTTCCCTGAAACAATAGATGTCGTAATCTGTTTTCCGTTGTCAGTATCGATTTCCGAATCCAACTTTCCTATCTTGTTGCCATATGCAATGTAAATCTCTTTACCGACAGTCAGGACATCATGCAGATCATGAACGAAACGTCTTGAAGTAAAAACACCTCTTCCATCTTCATATCTCGGTAAATAATGATAAATAAACACATCTTGATTTTTTCCCGGTTTAATCCATAGTTGTTTTTTGCCGGGGATGTGCCACATTCTGGCTTTTTCTGTCGTGATAGTTGTCAACTGTGCATTGATATTAAGACCCACTTCAGACGGCTGAATGTTCGCATATGTATTTGTCGGAATAAAACTCATCAGCCCCGCATCACCCAGATAATAACTTCGGTCATCAATACTGGCTGAACTGCCGCAGCATAAAGCCGTTTCTGAAAGAGGATACACCGCAAGCGTCTTTTCGTGTGGATTGCCCACCACTTGATACGCTCTGCCATATTCTTTGTATACAATGATTGCTTTTGATAAGAAATCAATAGCTACAATACAGCCGGGATCTTTATAACCAACCTCTACATACTGCGCAGAAGCGGAATTATTGCTGTCCGGCGTCCACGATCTATAATCACCAACAGCTGACCATGTGATACGGTGTCCATAAATAGACGCCACAATGACAGAGCCGCTGTGGCTGCCCACAAACTCGCAAGTAGGCCTTTCATCTACAGTAGACAGCACGCCAGCACCGGAAACAGCCTGCAATTTACCGCCGGAAGCAATCAGAATATCATGATCAAAAGCATGATATTTTGGAGTGCTGTTCCCCGTTAGCGTTCCCAGCAGCGTAACTGTTACCCAATCTGCCGTTTTGTACAAATCACGTCCGCAGGAAAAGTAAAACTGCTTGCGGTAATTGTCATAATACAGGCTCTCGATATCCTTTTCGTGTGTATAAATGACTTCTACCCCCGGCACCGTCTGCAATGCGCCGTCCGTACTGCTGTACTCGCAATTGATTGCCTGCGTCAGACTTTGCAGGTCAATGCTCTCTGCAGGCTTGCTCCAGTCCAAACCTAACCTAAAACCGTTCGTCGAAACAAAGAAACGTTCTCCCATATCAGCGTCCTCTTGCTGCTTGGATTGCCGCTGTCAGATCAGCGATAAACGCTTTATCCGCATTGGCATAATCCAGCATTAATGATTTCTTCTTGACAAGAAACGAAACCAACTGCACCAAAATGAAATGGAAGATTTCGCTGAATGGAATCGAATCCGTCTCATCTGATACATGCGGCTTTTTCACAGCGTAAAAAACATCATTAACAGTCTTTCCACCGTACGTCTGAAAAGACCCATTCACAATGCGTACCGGATATCCCACCGCCGGCACAAACGCCGTAAAATCTCCGGGTACCGGATAATTATTAGTTATATCCATAGACCTTACTACTTCCCTGTCTTTCATCGGGATAAGTGCCATCGTTAAATAATCAATAGCCGCATTAATATAGGGGATATATTCTGTGCTATCGTCCAGTATTTCATTCGTATCCAGATTAATCATCGTAATCAGTTCGCCTGCTGTCATACGGCCAGTACCCCCTTGCTATGAAACCATTTTCATCATCCATTTGGCGCGCTATTTCAGAGACTTCATTTTCCCAGTTCGATACAAACGATAAATCCGCTTTCAGAACACGTGCCACCATGTAATTGACGAGCATACTTTCCATTTCTGACGGATAACCGCTGTTATCACTCACGTCTTTATAATCTGCAGACGGGATATATACTACAGTTAATCCGCGTTGGTTTTTATCTTTTGCCGCCACCAGCTGATGTGCGGTTAAATCGTAATCAACGTCATTTCCCTTTGCATCTTTCACTGAAAGAATGCGGAGTGCAATTTTTGACAATGCTACATCCGGACGTAGCTGATGGCCGTTTTCGGTCTTGCTTACTATATCCGGAATATACCTCGCTACCAATCGATGCAGAATATGATTCCCTTCGTTGTAAAATTCCAGAAATTGATATGGTGTATAGTTCACCTGCGACGTATCGCCCACCTGCATATAAGCACGGTCAATTAAATCTCTTACAGTCATTGTTACTCCTAAAGAAAGGAAAGAGGGCTTTTTACAGCCCTCACCTTATCACTCTACAGCACCGCCGGTCATGACCTGAATCACGCCGTAGTCTTTACTGTTGTAAACAGATTTTTCAATGCCGCCGAAGAACGCGATACCATTCCCCTGTACATTGCCGTAATCGTCTTCATCTTTGATAAAACGAGCTTCACGAGCCACAGCGAAGCATGCCGCCTGCTGTCCCAAAAGCAAATTGTGAACAACATTTGCAGAAGACGCGCCAGTTTTCGTATTCTGAACACGTTCGTATTCATACAGAACAACGCCGTCATATTCGCCGAGTGCCCCCGTAAAAATCGGGTTCTTGCTGCCGCGGATGGCCGCATTCTGCTGTGCCGCCTGCCATACAGGATCTGCTTTCAAATCTCTTGCTGCCCAAGTACCAACAAGCATGATGTATTTATCCTGCCCATCAATTTTAAGAGGTTTCACCATCGGTTCATGCATTTTTGCCTTACGCTTCGCTTTTGCAATCAGCGCACAGGTCAGCTTGTCATTAGCTGTTAAAGAAACCTCTGTTCCTGCAGCAGACGCAAACATTCTCTCGCCGGTTGTCGGATTAGCCGTCAGTGCGGAAATCAGCTTATTGTCTTTCCAGTCGGACAACCACTGCGTCAATGTCCCTTTAATAAGCGGCAAGTTCGCATACGGGGATTTCTGATCATCCGCCTCAAAGCGTTTTACCGCATTTCTCTGCAATACAGTTTTCACGCTGAAATCATACATTTTCAGCTCATCTTCATTTCCTTTAAGAGTACTGTTTCCGGAAACGCCTGCACCATTAAGATTCATCGCCAGACCAAAGGAAACTTCATCCCCTTTAGCTTGTTTCAAATCCTTATTTGTGTGCACTACATTATCCCCGGAAGTGGATGTAAATTTGTCGAAATAAGAGGCCTTTAGACCTTCTCTCCATACTTTTTTCGTCCAAAGTTTCGGGACCAACTTTTCAGGAATTTTAAATTCGTTTGCCATACATTATTCTCCTTTTCGTAAAAAAAATTAATCAACCACAAAGGTCATCAATCTGCTTTCTGATTTCCACCGGAAGCTCGTTTTCACGACCTTCTTCTACATACTTGAGGATTTCTTCCTCAGACAGTTTCGCGCCGGTCGGAGCGCCGCCGTTTAACGCGCTTGCTTTCGGCAGTGTTTTAGCCGTTTCGAGCGGATTTTGTGCAGGTGCAGTCATCGCCGATTTTACCTTTTCGACGAAATCACGAATAATTTTGAAATCTTCACTCGTACCTATCCCCTGATCCAGTCGCGCAAATGCTGCGTCAATTGGAGCAGCGTCTTTTCGCGTCATGCCGTCCAGCATTTCAGTGCCTTTCTGCCACAGCTCGCCGATATTCGGAATAGCCTTAAGCTCGCCAATAAACGCTACATTTTTCTGATAAGTTTCCTGCCGCTCTTCCTGCTGGCGCGTCATCTGATATTCAATCCGTGCCTGTTCATGAAGCAGTTCTTGATACTTTTGTGCATCCGTGAACATCAAATCAGACGCGTCGTCAATCTTAAGCCGCCTTGCGGCTTCCTGCTGCGCATAACTGCGAATTTGATTCAAATCTTCCGGAGATAATACCGGTTTTTGTGACATACTCATCTGTGAACGCAAAGTGTTAGCCGCTTCTTCGGCCGCTTTCCTGCGAGCCCGTTCTTCTGCCAGCGCTTTCTTCAAATCGCCACCTGCAGAACCATCTTCTGGTTCTTTTGGTTCGATTTCCATTTTAGGTTCCGATCCCGGATTAGGTTCAGTTTTCGTCTGCCCACCTGCCGGATTGTCTTCCGGTTCTTTTGCCGGTGCTTTACCCGCCGGAGTTGCCGGTTCCTGATTATCAAGACCTGCCTCTTTCAAATCTTCTGCGTCAAACCCCAAGTCTTCTGCGTTCAGCATTGTTTCGTTTTCCATAATTATCTCCTTCTGCCGGTTTAACGACGTCGGCGGTCGAATAATTTTTTGTAGTTTACCGTCTCTTTTCGGACGAAAGAAAAAAGCCTTTTAACGTCGTTGCTTAGGACGATATATTAAAGCGGTAATGCTTTAATAACGTTGCGGTAATACTTGCGGTATCGGCTGCGGTTGTACCGGCGGAGCGGTTGCCCGCCCTTTTAGTGCTAATCTTTCCTGCATAATTTGATCAGGTGAGATATTTACCCCGATAGATTGAAGCGCCGTAGATAAGGCTTCCGCCGGTAAATCTTCAATGCTTGCACTGACTTTGAAATCCGGCATCTTCGGCTGTTCAGAAGCCTGCTGCATACGCTTCTTGACTGTTTCTTTTTCCGGGAAATCCATGAAGTCAAGAATGATATCCATCGGAATATCAACGCCCGCCTTCTTTGCTTCCAGTAGCTGATACAAATTCGCCCGCCGTGCGGTAGCGCTTGCTTGCGACGTTGTGATTACAATGTCGAAATCGAAAGCGGATAAATCATACAGTACTTTAGTTACCGGGTCACCGTTTTCATCTGTCACCGGCATACCGTTCTGATCTACCGCTTGCTGTTCCTGAATGGCTTGACCTAACCCCGGCTGTATCCGCACAAACTCTTTTTTGCCGTCTTCGCCGAGGATCCGCATAACCTTGTCTTTGTTATAAAACTGCGGAATCAATCCCGGTGCGTAGGTGTCTCCCCATAAGAGTTTTACAATCTGCAGTTCCGCCTCTTTGGCTTTATCGAATATTTCCGCCGTCTGCACCGTGGTAACCGACTGACGAAGATCAATTGCCTTGCCGCTCATCGCCCCAATACTGCCGGACAGGCTCTCCGGAGTAATGCCTGAAATCGTGTAAAAATCACTGCTTGAGCGGTTTTCGAGTTCTATATTATTGACGGATTGAGCCGACGGAAGCCCATCGGTAAATGTCACGCCCGGCTTTAAGAAAATATTCGCGCCCGGCGTTGTAGACAGATTCCGAATTTCCTGTTTTTCTTTTTCATCAAACTGCGGTCCAGTCCAAAAACGAACACCGAGCGACTGCTGATTGACGATATGCATACGCTGGCTGCGGTTCTTGTTGAGTTCCCGCTGTGCGTCTTTTAGATCTCTGACAATCCCCGCCGGTTCCAATCCGTCATCTAAATCTTCCCCGTAACCGGAAACGTAGCAATACTGCCGCACAAGCGGGAATTGATTATGCTTATAAGGACTTTCACCTTCTTCAAGCAATATCTCCCCACAAAACGTCGCATATCTGATTTTTGTCACCGGGATTTCTTCCGGTTCTGCCCCGGACATTAAAAAAGCCGAATACAAATCCGGCTGCGATTCATCGATAATCATTCCGTCTGCAGAAAACACTTTCTTCCGTGTGTATTCTTTATACCAGTACTGCACCACACGAAGCTTTTTCAAATCCCGCGAATACCAGAGCGGCTCTGTATTAACGGTTTCCAATTCGCTGTCATCGTATTTATGCGCAAGCATAGTAATTTCATCCGCTTTATCTGCATAAATCTGTTTCAGCTTCTCCGGATTTTCCCAGCTGTACCGCCCGCAGTAGAAAGCGTCTGACAAATCATCTTCCTTACACTCCGGATCTACAAATACATCGAACGGACTGATGTTTTTTATCTGTATTCGACCGTCCATGCGTGCATAGTCAAACTCATAACTGACCCAGTAATTTCCGACACCGCATATCACCGCGTCTTTGAACGCTTTTTTCTTAACGCTCTGGTAATTCGTCTTGTCGAAAGTGTACTTCGTGATACCTTTGGCTACTCGTGCTACGCGATCATCTTCTTCTGACCGCGGCAGGAAATCAGGTTCCGTCTCATTCTGCGCCGCATAGCCTGAAAGCAAATTAATAACAGGGCGTATCCGGTTAATTGTAATAACCGGACGGGATTTCTGTTTCATTACTTTCAGGTCCGCATCTGTCCACTGCTTACCGCGCATGAAATCATAATCTTCTTTTGCACTTTTGCGCCATTCACTTGTTAGCTGCAGTGCCCTTTTTACATTATTCCGCGCTTCGGATAAATCAAAACTCATTCGACAAGTTCTCCTTTAAACATCATTCCATACATCTGTTCAAGCTGCCAATCCGGCATCTGCGCTGCGAACGCCGCCAGTTCTTCATCAGATTTTTTTGCCGGAATTAAAATTCCATTCTCCATGTGCGCCCCGTACTCTGATTTAAGCACTCTATAAGCGTAATCTCTAAGCGCTCTGTCACTCATTACACGCCCCATGCCGTCGGTTCATCTCCTTCCTCATCTTCATATTTGTATCCATCATTGAATGGCTTTTCTACTTTTACCGGCTGAATCGGACGGCTCATCAAGAAATATCTGACGCTGTCATAACTATGGTCTTCCTGCTGTGTATCCACGTCCTCGACTTTGTGTTTATCGTACGTCAACGCCGGAAGCGTCCGTATTAAGTGATAACACGTCTTGAATATCTTGAGCTTCCGTTCTTTCAGCCGTAAATGTACCTGCATTTTTCCAGCCAACCTGTCATTATCCGCCGGATACCACGGCACGCCTTCCGCAGCGAAAACTTCTGCAATCGACGGACCGTCATGCCCAGTTTTCTGCCAAATAGCCGGATCTGCAATACCAAACTCACTGCCCAAATGCTTAATTTTTTGCGCCACTTCTCGCGCCGTTTCTTGTGTGCCTGTATTCACCGTTCCCGGCTTGCAGCCGTACCATTCATTGATTACGTATACAACGCCGTCGTAATCCACCGCATATTCATAGATCGCATACGGCTTACTGTAACCCCAGTCCATTGACCTGCCGCGCTGCCAGCTTTTCGGGATCTCGAACGGTTCAACCACATGTAAATCCGTCCTGAACTCCTCAAAGACCTGCCCCTCGAATATATTCCAGTCGCCTTCGCGATACGCTTTTCTTAGCTTGTCCGGTAGCGTATCAAGCGCGTCACTGTATCCCGCAGGCAAGTACGGATTATCATCTATCCGCGCCTGAACGAAAGCAATTTTATTCGCAAAATCCTGCATTTCCGGCGGTATATTACGGTCAATGAATAAGTTTCTGACCCACATATGACCTTTACCGCCGGGGTTCGTTCCGGCAATTAACTTCGGATCCTCAACACCGACCCAGCGAAGCCGCATGCGGAGAAAATCAAAAACAGTCTGTTCATTCAGCGTCAACTCGTCAATTGCAATGGCCGCAAATTCTGATGATAGATATTTTGACGGATTATCTAAGTTGCGGAAACATATCACTCCACTGCCGAATGCCGGATTCAGCGTAAATTCATGTGTTGCTTCTTTATAATTGCCGAGCCAGTCCGGGAACTCCATTTTTATCTTTGACAACTGTCTATCCCGCAGTGCCGGGTAGTCTTCACAAAACAGCCCAACGCGGATACCTTTTAATTTCAAATGCTTGTACCAACAAATCAGGAGATACACCAGTTCCCATCGTAATATATATGATTTCCCGCCACCTGCCGCCCCGCCGTAAAGAATATATGTATTATCTTTGACAGTTCGCATAAATTCCCGTTGTTTCGACGTCGGATGAATAATGTCATTGACAAGATTAATCGTCTGCAATGTCATCATCTACCACCAGATTAATACCGATATTGCCGGATAATTCTTTCTCTTGCTTATCTCGCCATTCCGGTTTCCTGTTCGTCAGCCAGAATACAATAGCTTTTACGTCCGGCGGTACATGCCGTGTTACACGTTTTGTAACTTTCATTACCGCTTTATTCTTTGCGTTTTTATCTGCAATAAGCTCCGATGTAGTCTCTACATAGTCATAGCCTTTTGCTCTTTTTAATAGCGCATTCTCAACCTCAATATCAACAACTTCTTTCCCGCGTGCTAATGCCTCAGAAAAAGCAGGATATTTCTTTTTCCAATCATACAATGTAGTTGTAGTAATACCAATATTATGCGCTATTTGTTCATCACTTAAACCATCTCGTGCCCACGCCTGTAAGCGCAGAAGATTATCCGCTTGCAGCCATTTTGCATATTTACCTTTTGCGCCCACAGCAACCACCGCCTTTCACGGGCAATAGAAAAGCACCCACAACTGTGAGTGCCATTTAATACAAATATCTATTCCTTACTCTTAACCTTATCTTTGCCGAGGAAGCTTTGCGCGGCTACCCCCAAAAATATGAGTCCACTTATTCCCGCAAATGTTATATTTCCCATATACAAGCTAACAATAATAACCAACAAAATCAGAACTAAAATAACAAAAGCCATCCACTGACCTCGTTTATCCTTTTCTATTTCTGCATGTAATGCTTTTTCTTTCATTTCCCGCACACTTTCGGAGTTTTTCTGGAAATCCTCAATTATTATTTTTGCGGCTCCAGAATAAACTGTATCATATCCGCGCAGTATCTCCGGAGCAGGTAACGGGCCAGAAGTAATTTGTGTAGCCACCTGCATTACAACCCTACCGTGTTCTCTGTTCTCCTCGATAGCCAATTGGGACGCAGTATTGTCGTTTTGCGGTACAACCTGATTGTGGCCAGAAAGGTCAGCCTTTTCTTCCAATTTCATTTTCCATCTTGCGGACAGCTTTTCTCATAGCTTCTCCGGTAAGCTGCCACCCTTCTTTAGTAATAGTTGTTCCGCTTTGTGGAACAAGTCTCATATAATCGGAGGATGGGAACAAATTAATTGCAGACATGCCGCAAAAAAGCATAGCAAAAAAACCTTTGATTGCACTTTTGGTCTTAATCACCATCTCTCACCTCCTTATGTACTACCATTTTACTGAATTACCTTTTCCCTGTCAATCAACGGGGCATTCCCTATATTTATTATACCAAGTAAACGAAAAACACGCATCCTGTAGACACGTGCCTTTCAAAAATTATGGAGGAAATTATCCGGATGCTTTCTTCATCCCTGCAATTTCACACTATCATAATACCACACTTAAAAGTCGCATTTAGTCGCAACTTGTGTTTTTCGTGAAATTTCTTGAATTGCTCTGTCTCTCATCCGCATGCACGTGCTTCTGTCAAAATGATGTTCCAATGCGATTTTTTCCCAGAGCTTGTTCATGAAATATCTGTCAATCATGATTGATTTCTGCTCCGGGTCGGATAGCAGTGACAACAATTGAAACCCTTTGGTACTCATATCTCCGTATCTGTTGAGCTCTTTTATCCGCAGTTCTTCTGCCTGCGCCATTTTCTGTTCAAAAGCAATCACGATATCCGATAAATCAGAAGTCACTCCGCCGTCCACAGGCTCCTTGTCGTACCTGCAGCCTTTTAATGAGAACAAATCCATTTCGTACTGCAGGCGATATTGATTGAGCGAATCAATATGCTTACGGCAACGTCTTATTTCTCCAAAAAATGCTTCTACCTCGCCGCATTTTCGTTTCGATTCACGATTTAGATTGTTTTTCGTCTTTTCGTACGTTGGATCCGGATTATGATAGATTCCCGGTCTCATACCTTCCGCCATTCTATTTACCTCTTTTCGCCGCCACACATAAAGAACAAATCAATAATCCTACACACGCCCCAAACATACATCCCAAAACAAACATCATTTTCTTGCCCCCACAGATTTTAAATACTCTTTCGAAATTTCCCCCTTAAGATATACATGCATTATTAAATATTCATCAGAAAGCCATGGTCGGGTATTATCTTCAAATCCGAATTTATCTACTTTGCATTTCATCAAATATCTTGATACTTCGGTACATCTCCCTTTGAAAATAAGTCTCTTCTGTTGCCAAATTTCGATTGGCATGTAATACGGATTAATGACTGAATGTAAGAAATTATATAATTTCATTTTAAATCAATCTCCTTTGCGCAAATCAAAATCCCCTCTATATCGTTATATCGCTTAGTAATAAGCTCTACAGCTACCTGTGCATCATCTTTCCAGTATCTACATTGCGTCATACAGTCTTTAAGCATTTTCACCATATTATCAGTATCCGGCTTTGTTATTTTATAGTTTCCATTTGTGTGATGTTTATCCGCCAGGAAACACCATATTGTAGACAATTGCACAGCACCTTCCAGTGGTTTCCCCGGTGCATGTTTAACCAAATACGCTATATATTTGCTCTGAATTTCTTTGAGCTCCGGAGGTGTATAGATAATAGCCTTACCATTTCGTACCGTAATTTTCTTTGCCTGAAATGTTTTTGTCGGAAGCTTCATATGAATAAAAAACCGAATCATTTTATCACTTCCTTGTATAAATCTGGATTATCGTATTTATTATTTATGACTGCAATCATCCTGATATCGTTAAATTCGGAATAATCATCAGATGGCAATAGTACAAATGCTTTTTGTTTCGAATTCCATTCCGCGACAACCAGTCCATAAATATCACCAAACCCGCATTTTGATTTTCTGGAAACCTTGATGATATCCCCCTCAAAAATACGATTTCCATCATAATCTTTAAAGCCAATATATTGTCCAATAGTTTCTTCTCTTACAGGAATAGAATACGCTTTCCCTTCTTCGTAGATTGAATAATCACTTTCTCCATGTTTAAGCAAGTCACCATAAATCCACTTTCCTGAATTTCTACATTTTCCGCGAAACAATATTTCTCTCATTTCCAATCACATGCCTTTCTATTAAAAAAACGATGGACATAACAGGGACAAATCTTTTCTCTTTTCAGAGACAATCCAGTTCCAGGAAAGGAAGTAATAAGGAAGGGTGTGTGGCGCAGCTTCTCGCCACACCCTTTCTTACTTACTTTCCTATAGGGACAAACCTATATATATAAACTGGAATGTCCGAATATTAGACGAATATTAAAACCTATTTTTTAGGGTAAATTTTACCCTCTCCGAGCTCATAATTTCCGTTTGCGAGAATATCTCTTCGTACTGTTTTTTCGGAAATATCTAAATATGCTGCAATATCTTTTACCGTAACGATTTCCTTGCCGCCCATACTCAAATTTTCATACGCCGTATCTATCTGTGCGATACGGTTTTCTTTCTGTTTCGCTTTGGCCTTATTGCCTGCCTCTCGGCCCTTAGCGCGTACATCTTCAAGGCTGCCCTCCTCGGCTGCCATCGCCAGCACTCCGGTTTCATCCAGACGATGAATCGGATACGTAAACCACGTATTAACTGGTTCAAACATTGGGAATTCACGAAGCGTCCCTGCAATACGCCATGCCGTAGGTTTGACTGTTATCCCTGCAGCCTTGTCTGCATCCCTGTCATAATCTGTCCGCCGGCTGTCGTTATTGACACAGAGCTGTATCATATCAAGAATAGCGTCAGGGTCACGGGCAAATACGCCTGAGCCGGACGCGCGATCCATAGACCGCTTCATTCCCTGCCCGCCTTTCGAATGATGGTGACAGTAAATTACAGCTGCAGAAAGTTCTGTACAGACCTTATCGAATTGATTGCAGAATCGTGCCATCTGATCAGCGCTGTTTTCGTCACCTGTGATAATCTTATAGATCGGGTCAATCACAATCGCGATATAATTCTTCTTTTGAGCACGGCGGATAAGCTTAGGTGCCAACTGGTCCATGGGAAGCGACTTTCCGCGCAGGTTCCACACATCAATATTAGAAATGTAATCAGGGCGTAAATTCAGCGCCGTATAGACATCCTTAAACCGATGCAGGCAGCTTGCCCTATCCAGTTCCAAATTGACATATAATACGCGTCCCTGCGTACATTGAAAACCGCACCATTGCGTGCCCTCTGCAATAGCGATACAAAGTTCAATCAGTGCGAAAGACTTACCTGCTTTTGACGGTCCGGAAATAAGCATTTTATGTCCCTGCCGAAGCACGCCATCAATCAATGATGGGGATAAATCAGGCATGTTATTCCATACATCAGACAAATCTTCCGGATCGGGCAAATCATCATTGACAGTCTCAATCCATTCTTTCCAGCTGTCGAAATCTTCCTTCCCGATGTGCGTTGCCATGAGAAACTGCTTTTTGCCATTCCTCATAATACCCGGCAATCGTGATAAACGGGACGGGTTTCTATCTGCGCCGTCAACAGGCAAACCGTTTTTCCGGCATACTTTATACAGATAATCCACACGGCGTCGGTATTCTTCCTGTGACGCTGCGTCGATATGCACAATGGCATGAATACTTTTATTTCCGGAATACACCAGTGCCGCCACCGGAAGTTCCAACTCTTCTATAATAGATTTCTGTTTCCCCGGCGGAAGCGTGTCAGATTCCACAAGAGCATATTTGTAATTGGATACATTTTCATTTTTAATACCCTTGCCGTCTAAAGGATTGAAACGGATCCATGCACCTGCTTTTTCATCGTAATCCGCAAGAGCATATCCGATGATATCTTTTGTACCGTAGCCGTTTCTCTGGTACTTTTTGATACGGGAAATATATTCTCCTGCTGTTAAAGAATACGTACCTGAACCGGATGGGGAATATTTCCCATCGTCCCGCCTGAATGAAGACATAACGATCCCAACTTTATCGGATCGGTCAAAGAGCGCTTCCAGATACCGAATAATCTCATCTGCCGGATTCCATTGTGCCGGCTCTTTAATTTCCGATTCCTGTACATAGTGCTGATCAACGATAACGACATTGTCTGTTACCGTATCATCCCAGTCCATTACTTTGTTACCGTCTTCTTTTGTATGCGGTTGCCATCCGTAATCTTTCGCCATCTGAGTAATGGTCGCTCCTGTAACCGGATTCGGATTCCCCTTGAATGACTGCCATTTTTTATGACATTCACCGTCATGATAACGTTCCGGATCTTTTCGGCTCCATTCATCCCACACATCAACGCTGTAGCCCTCATGACATAACGCCATCCCTACATTGATCCATTCTTCATAGATGCAGGCCGCGGGCGGTATATACTCCAGCAATGGTCGTAGATCTATCTTCGACATAATTTACGCTCCAAAATTCAATGTCTGATTAGGAACATATAAAGCCGGCTTGATACCGCGGGGAATTGTCCAGTGATGATTAGCAATCTGGGAAATCATGTTGTTTGCGTCGTTAAACGTCCAGATACCCACATGCTGAAACCCGCGGCTTTCCAAAAAGCGGATTTGTTTCGGAGTGGACAGCCCATTTTCCCGCCGTTTATTCAAACGGTCGAGTAAAAGACTGGCTTTACCTGCGTTGTCGATTTCGTCCGGGAATATGCCGAACTTTTCCAATGCTTTGAGCTGTTTGTCGCTTGCAGGTGCCATTTCCCAGCCGAAAGACGGGACGTAATCAGATAAATCTTCTGCCTGTATAGACATTTCAAACTGCAATGGATCTACTAACTGGCGTTTCCGTTTTTTCATCGCTGATAATTCTTTTGCAAGAGCTTCCTCCCGCTCAAGAATGGTTTCCTCCGCTGCCCGCTTGTAAGCGTCTTCTATGTCAACAGCGGCCCCGGACTGGTCCAAGTCCTTCGTCATTCTTTTTGCAATATCATCCGTCTTGCAGATAAGCGATGCCGGACGGCATAATTCATGCCGCGCCGTATTCCACAAAAAATCCAATACCAATAAATCCTTTTTGCCCGTTTCCGGCGAAAGCCTTGTTCCCCGCCCTATACACTGGCAATATAAGCTTCTGATCTTCGTTGCTCGAAGCATGATTACACAATCCACTGCCGGACAATCCCAACCTTCCGTCAATAACATTGCATTACAGAGTACGTTATACTCTCCTGCTTCAAATTTCTTTAGCGTTTCTTCTCTATCCTGACTATTTCCATTCACCTCCGCTGCTTTCATCCCAAAATGGTTTAAAATGGCTTTAAACTTTTTAGCTGTGGCTACCAAAGGTAAGAAGACTACAGTCTTCCTCCCGGCGCAATATGTAACCATTTCTTGGGCAATTTGCTCAAGATACGGGTCAAGTGCTGTTCCTAATGCGCCTGCCGCATAATCTCCGGCAGACATACCGACGCCCGTGATATCAATCTTGAGTGGTATCGTCTGCGCCTTGATTTTGCACAAATAGCCATCCCTGATAGCCTGCGTCAAAGAATATTCATAAGCTAAACTGTCGAAATAATTTCCTAGACACTGCAGATTATTCCGTTCCGGTGTGGCGGTTACTCCCAGTACATTGGCCGTCGGGAAATGTTGCAGCACTTGTTGATAACTGTCGGCTAATGCGTGATGTGCCTCGTCTACAATAATTGTGCCAAATTCATCTTTCGGAAACTGCCGGAGCCGTTTTTCACGCATGAGCGTCTGCACGGACCCAACAACAATTCTGTACCAGCTGGCAAGACTTGTTTCTTCCGCTTTTTCTTTAGCACATAAAAGCCCTGTCGCCGATCTGATTTTTTCCTGTGCCTGATTCAAGAGTTCTTCTCTATGGGCAAGAATCAAGACTTTTCTCCCCTCACGAACACAGTTTTCTGCGATTTTGGCAAAAGCAATCGTTTTGCCTGTACCTGTCGGAAGAACCAAAAGCGTTTTCTTGTGTCCGTCTGCCCATTCATGCATAACAGCTTCAACGGCTTCCTGTTGGTAGGGTCTTAGTTCCATCATCAGAATGTCCCGGCAGTGTAACCGCCCTGTGTTTCCGGAATTTTCTTATCATCCGGGGCAAGGAATTTCTTCGCTTCGTTGTAAGGCTGATCTTTGTAAATCCGGTGAACGATTTCTACATAACCTGATGCGCCGATGACTTTATTCCACGGCATTTTCTCTGTGCCGCCCTTTTCCATCAATCCCAAAGAAATGAAGAATTGGGCAATCAGCCACTGCTGTTTCGAAACCAAAAACAGGTTCCTGAATACAAGCGCGTCACCATATTCACCGCCATGCACGCGGAGTTTTAATGCAGCCTGCGGGCACCGTGGTATTTTAGCTCCGCCCTCGTAAATTTTTCGTTCAAAGCTTTCTACCGTAAACGGATAAACCCCTTCCGGTAATAAGACAAATTCATGATCTTTGCCGTCATCAGTAACGGTTTCATCCCAGTCTAATACCTTGTCTTCTGTAGATGTTGTTCCGAACTGTTCAAAATTTGTACTCATGTTCTTCTCCTTTATGTAAATTAATTAAATGGAACACTGATATTGTTTAAAATAAATGTTTTAATCTGTTCCCACGCCCCGATAAGTACACCGTCTATAAAATCAGGCGGATAATCTTCCATCGGCATATCTTCTGGGAAATATCCTTTCATGGCCACTGCTTTACGGATCTGCTCTTCTGTAATGTTTTCCTGCTTCATTAAGTCATAGACTTTCTGCAAAGTAGAATTTACGGTAGATGTTGCAGGGACAGCCGTGTCTTGAATCGGGACAATTGGTTTCTTTATCGGGACAGTCGATTCAGGTTCTGATTTTTTTACGGTCTTTTGTTTTGTTTCCTGTTTCTTTTCTTGTATAGGTTTTACACCCGGAGCTGTCTCATCCGGTATCAGTATTGCAATCTCGCTATAGTCAAACGGCAATTCTTCTGCTAAAGAAAACCGATTTTTGGCGTCTGCAAAAGTTGTATGTGTGGTATACATGATCCGTTTTCCGCCTGCCGCTTTTTTTCGTGTTCCGTCTTCAATCAGGATTGTTTTATAATTGGCGAAAAGCAGCAGATCTGCCCATTCTTTGACCAGCGGTGCCACCTTGTTTGTCGTCTTGCTGGACAATTTCAGTTCCCAATGGTCATATGTTCCCATCTCTTCCGGGAGCGTTACCGTTTTCAGAATGGCATGAGCAAGAACAACCACGTTAATCCCCTGCCCGATACAAGCATCCAGCTGCACAAGGAATCTGGCAAATTCTTCCACTAAATATGTGTAGCCGGCGCCGTAACCGAAATCTTCAATTCCTTTTTTATTGAATTTCCCGCAAATATAATCAATGCACATTCTTTCCGCCGCATCTGCAGTATCAATAACCAGCGTTTTGCAAATCAACGGATTATCATAAACTTCTTTGATGTTGCTCATCAGCAATGGCCATGATGTAATGTCTGTTACACGGCTGACATCAAGCCGTGCAGATCCTTTGTCTAAGTCGAAAAAGAGCGGGGCGGGGAACTGGCTGGCAAATGTTGTTTTTCCGATACCTTCCACGCCGTAAACACAAACTTTGACAGGCTTCCTGATAATTCCTTTTGTAATGTTCATTCTTATTCCCTTTCTTTAAAACACACCTTTGACGTACTTTGGCGCTTTTTCTTTAACCGCTTCCGTATCGCCTTTCACCATGCCGTCCTCAATGATGATGGAGCATTCATCGCCGGTGGAAACCCTTGTCGCTATAACCTGCAGACCTTCCTGCTTGAGCCATGCGCCAAATTCCTGCAGTGTTTCTAAGTCCATCTGCTCCAGCTTGTCCATCAAAACAAAGCCACATTGCGGGTTTAATTTACGTACAATAGCCGTTGCTACTTTGAGCTGATCAGAGCCGCTCATTCCATCCCATGGCATATTGTTATAAATCAGCTTGCCATCTTTGACGGATAATCCCGGCAGCGGCAATTCCGCAGAATCAAGAAGCTTACTTCTTTCTTCCCGGACGGATTCAATCTGTTCTGTCAGTCCGTCATATTCCTGCTGCAGATTATTAGCTTCTACTTCGGCGGCTTCTTTAGTAGAATTAGCCCTGATTTTGATGTTCAATGCTTCAATTTCCACTAGATTCTTTTCCAATTCAGCTGTGCTTTCATCATGAAGATCTTCTGCCGACTTCCGGGCAGTTAAACAATCCTGTTCTGCTTTCTGCAGCGCCGCTTTAGCTTCATCAAAAGCAATTTGAGCATTTGCCAATATTTGTTCATATCTATTAACGTCTTGGCGCTTTCGCTCATTTTCTCCGTTCCGTGCAAGAATCTCCTGCTGTTGTTTAATGAGTTCTGTTGCGCTGACGGGTTCTTTCGGTACGTTCGGGTACATCGGCATTTCGTCAGCTGCTTTCTTCTTGCGGTCCGCAATACGACCGACTTCCGTCCGCTGAGCATACAGCTGATTTTCTTTTACGTCCAGCTGCGCCAGCACATCACCAATCCCCAAGATTTTCAGAAGAGAATCCGCCTTGTCTTTATCGCTTCCGTTAATAAATTTCGGGAGATCCAATGCCAGCGTGGACACAAATTCATTTAAAAGCTGCTGTCCTGATTTATTCCCATTCGGGTCTGTTACTTTTAATGTGCTGTTTTTCCCTTTTCGTTCTACAATTAATCCGTTAGACAGTTCAATATGCAAGTTCGGCGGGACCAGTGCTCCGTCCCGTTCCGGCACGGACGGTTTATAATTATTGCCGCCTAATGCCCATGCAATAGCGTCTAATACAGAAGTTTTTCCCTGTCCGTTTCTGCCGCCAATGATTGTCAGTCCATCGGCGGACGGTTCAAACTGTACTGCTTTTACTCGTTTCACGTTTTCAATTAATAGTTCATTGATTTTTACTGGTTCTGTCATTGTTTATTGCTCCTGTTATCTCAACCACTCAATTTGTCTAAATATGTCATAGATCATCGCCGGAACACTGTCACCGCTTATGTTCGCTCGGCGTTTTTCTTCTCCGTGAAATGTAACATCTACAAAATCACCGTCGGGTGTTTCTACAAGCTCAATGTCCGTTACACCGCATTCAGAATAATCCAATGCTTTCTTCAGGTGCATGAGCGCATTCTGCCTTTTACTCCGCTCGATGAGCGTCAAGAACGTAAGATGTTCATCTCTTTCTTCAATTTCTGTCATTATTTACCTCCTGTGTTATAATAGAGGTGGAAATATCACTCATTTTTCCACCCGCCGATTGATAATTGCAGTTATCAGTCGGCTTTTTCATTACAAATTTGATTGCTCTTTGATTTCATCTATTATTTTTCTAATCTCCTTTTCCATTAGTGATGAGACATTTTCAGTTGTATTCTCGAGTATCTCAATCACTAATTCCCAGTCTTCCATATAAAGCGTTACTGTGCCTTCCAGATAATTCATTTCCTCGCCTCCTCAACTCTTACAATGACAAGCGTTCCAGGCTGCAGGTTGCCCACGTCTTTTATCCGGTTATCTTTCTTTGCCTGCCAAACTAATTTTCTTAAATCCTCTTTGTCCGTAGCAATCTCACCACAGATGTCCCAGAGTGTGTCGCCCGGTCTGACCTCTCTCCGGTACTCGACGATTTTCACCTCCGGGAATATTCGGTTATAAATGTTGTCCGCGTCCACCGCAGCGCCTGCCACCAGTGCGGCTGACATAAGGACTGTCGTACAAATTAATGGTTTGTTCATAGCTCCTCCTGCACTGCTGCCGTATTAGCAGCTATACAAATCTGGCGAATAACGCCTCGCAGTCGCGCATTCTCCTGCTTCGCAAGAGATAGTTCATTCTGCAACCTTCGGAATGCGGACGGGCGGAAATCGTCCGGCTTTTCACCGACCATCGCCAGCACATCCCGCTTTAGAAAACGGATGGCAGACAGATTTTTCACCGCCGGGAGGATGCCGTCATTTTTCATGCGGTAGACGACATCCGTTGATACGCCCAAGATTTCAGCGGTTTCTGAAACGGTGTACGTTCGTCGTTCCATTTTTCACTCCTTTCTATAAATTCTGTGGTAGGTTGTTATAACTTATCTTTTGTTAATTTTTTGTTTACTTTAAGTGAACCTTGAGGGTAAAAAAATATCGTCCATTTTGCAATTATATAAACGACAAAGAGCTTCAAAATTCGCTTTATCAATTTCAGTTTTGCCATTTTCCCAATTTACGATTGTCTGTTTGTTCTTTCTTAACCGTTTCGCTACATCTGATTGAGTCAGTTTAGCATTTACCCTTGCCGCCTGTAAAGAAACCTTCATCTTGTCACCCCTCCTTTCTTCAATTCTTTATTTGTATTATAGTTTACTTTAAGTGTACTGTCAATACCCAAAGTAAACTATTTTTTGTTTAAGTATTGATTCGGTTCACTTTTTGTAATAAAATGAAATCAAGGAGGCCTTCTCTATGGATAAATATAGACTAATTTTTATTAAGAATCTAAAGAGATATATGGATGTCTTTCAAATGAATCAAGTTGATTTAGCAACCAGAATGCAAGTAAATAAATCCGTCATTTCTTCCTGGCTAAGCGGTACCCGTTATCCAAGAATGAATACAGTAGAAAAACTTGCTACTATTTTTCATATAGAAAAATCTGATCTTATAGAAGATAAATCTATGAAAGAAAATTCAACTCGTAAGGGTATACGTATTCCTATTCTGGGAAAAGTTGTTGCTGGTATTCCAGTAGAAGCTATTACCGATATTGAAGGATGGGAAGAAGTTCCCTCTAAGATGGCCGCAGGAGGTGAATACTTCGCCTTGAGAATTAAAGGCTCCTCTATGGAGCCCAAACTACTGGATGGTGATATCGTCATTGTCCGTAAGCAGAATGATGTAGATAATGGCGATACGGCAATTGTGCTTGTAAATGGTGATGAAGCTACCGTAAAACAAATAAAAAAGACCGATACGGGAATTATGCTTGTCGGCCTGAATGTAGAAGTATATCAGCCGCATTTCTATACCAATAAAGAAATAGAACAATTACCAGTACAAATCATAGGTAAAGTTATTGAATCACGGCACACGTGGTAGAAAGAAGTAAAAAATGATCACATTGATAAAATCTTTTACACTCTTTTTGTCATTATTTCTTATTCCTTTTTGTAACACTCCCATAAATGCCATATCTCTTATTGAAATCCAAAATAATCCAGAACGATACGAAAAAATAGAAAACCTTATGACTCCATTAGGTTTATACATAGATAAAGAATCTGTAAAGTCCTTAAGATATGAACCACCTTACTACAACATCAGAGCTACAATATATCTGGTTTTCTATGATGGAAATCGTATTTTATCAGAAGATACAATATATAGCTATAATTTGAATTACAGTGCAAAATCATATGCCCAAAGAATAGAAAAAAATATCACATCATCCAAATCAGAAAAATTAGACATATGGGCAAAAAAACTGACAGAAAATTGCGGTATACAAAATAGCATTCAAGATCGTAATTCATACGATTTAAATGGCGTATTAAAATCACCATTAGACCGACAGCTTTTACCAAAAAACATTCAGATGGGTTCGGCAGATTACCTAATTGCAAACCAATTATTTTATAATTTATATAATCAATACTTCAGCATTCCTAATGATTTTTTCAATAATTTATACACGAAAGGAGATAGTCATGGAACATGATGGATTGAAATGGTATAAATTTACATGTGCTTTATTATTCATCATTATGGCATTTATAGGATTCACCATGCACCTTATGATGGAACGGATGGATGAAATAAATAAAGTGAACGCAGAACTGAAAGCCTCTATCCCGTCGCAAAACTATGACATCGTAAATCGGAATGAAAAAGCCATTGGTCTATTAAAATTTGAAATTGACCTACTGAAAGAAGACATGAAAAACGAGCAGGAAAAGACAATCGGACTTATTTCAGATGATGGCTATGCTTTTACATCAATCAGCGATTTAGATATCCGTATTTCTAAATTAGAAAAACAAAACAATTAGATTTATAGGTTGGTAATCAAAATCACAGAAAGAAGGTATCCCAATGCCAAAACATGACCCCAGACTTGATGATCTGGACTATATCATGAAAAATATGACAGGCTTCATGTGTAATCCTTTAGATCCCAATGCTCCGCCACCGACAAAAGAAGAACGCCGCGAACTTGCTAAAATAGTTCAAAAACAACTGATAGAAGATTCAGAAAAGGAAAATGGTAAAAATCCATTAGAATAATCTTCAAATGCCTTTACAAAGCACTTCATTATTTCTATAATGATTCCAGAACAAAAAACGGTTTTCCGTTTTGCGGGGATGGTTTCGTTATAGATACCGTCCCTATTTTTTATCAATATAAAATCCCGCCGCCATACGGACATATGACGACGGGAACCACGGAAGAATGGGGATTCTTTCGCGGCAATTGTAACAACCCTACCACAGGCTGGTTACGCATATATTATAGCACAATCAGCCCTATTTCAGAAAAGGAGCTGATTTTATTATGGAATATTCATTTTCGACGCGTGAGAAGAACGGCAGTATTTGCCTTATTCTGTCATACAAAGTGAACAGTAAATGGAAGCAGAAAACCAAACAAGGATTTAAAACCTTGCGGGAAGCAAAACAATACCAAGACAAATTGTTAGCTGACGCAAAAAAAGATGCCGCCTGCGGAGCCGATCCGGAACTCGCGGATATTACATTTGAGAATTTCACGCGAAATATATACCTGCGGGATAAGAAATCCTCTTTGGAATACAGTACACTAAACAACTATTTCAGTATGCTTCTCTGTATTCCTGCCCTGTGTAGTAAACCAATAAGAACAATTACTGCCGGAGACGTTATTAATGTTTATCAAGATATGGGGCGTTTTAGTGAGGGCACAAGGAAAAATCGTTTCGCCCAGATTCGTGCCATCTTTAACTATGCTATTAACCCGTATAAAATTATTACAGAAAATCCTGCGAATAGCGTTACACAAACAAAAGATAAAACCATCCGGAGAATAAACGCACTGACAGAAAAAGAATCATTGCAACTGCTTGACGCATTAAGCGCCACCCCCACTTTTTACATGATTGCTTTCATCGCCTTAAATACCGGCATGAGGTACGGAGAAATAGCCGGATTGACATGGAGCAGTATCAATTTCCCAAGACAAACAGTTACCATAGATAAGCAATATAACTGGATATCACCCCAAAAACGGGGATTTAAAGCCGTAAAATCACGGAATGGAAATCGAACTATACACATGAATACAAAATTGGCCGCCAAGCTAAATGAATGGAAACAGACCGCCCCTATATCCATTGACGGGCGGATTATTCCTACAACACCAAGCACTCATCCACTCATGAATAGGCAGCTGCGTAGATTAAAACAGGGGGTCTCTGTTCATACTTTGCGGCATACCTTTGCTACCATGCTTTTGTCAAAATCAAAAGATATTAATCTTGTTGCGGCTGTTTTAGGTGATAACGTAGCCACCGTTGCCGCTACCTATATTCATTACACAGATGATATCCGCAAAGAAGCAGACCAATACATTGAAACCATGTATAAATGAATTTTTTTGCCGTTTGTTTGCCGTCCACATAGAAAGCCCCGCAGTTATGGGGATTTTTTGCTTATATATTTTTTATAGCATAAACATAACGGCAGCGGTATAAATCAGATCGGCCCGTTATCACTTATTTCAAGCTTTCTGCCCGCCGGTTCATAGCGGAGTATATAGCGCCTGCCGCCGGTAAATCGGACCGTCCGCTCCTGCTGCTTTCCCTTACTTGGAAAAGACGGTATATTCGACAGCTGGTGCCGCAAGGTATATCCCGCCATTTCCAGCCTGTGCTCCCCGGGAAGAATATATACGCTCTTTCCGACCACAACAGCCGCTTTCGATTTTTGAATCGGCACGCCGTCTACGGAAAGGATCACGGCGCCGACGGCTTTCAGGAAACCGCCGCGTCTTTTCATCCGGATAAGGGCATGAGACGGATTCCTTTTCCGCCACCGCCATGCCAGCACAATACTTCTCATATACACAAGGATGATACCCAATATAGGCATGCCGGGCGCCAGTAAAAATGCTTTTTCCCTAAACCGGGTCAGCACAAAATCCAATCCCAAAAAGAGCAGGGTTATCAAGGTGAAAATGATGCCTCCTATTTTCAGCGCCTGCTTCCAGAAACTCTCTTCATAAGCAGAGCGGAGCTCCATGATCACCACACTCATATACACAAAGAGTATGGTCCCCGTTGCTATGATCAGGAACGGCAGAGATATGGAATTACTCATGACCTTTATTCTCCTTGGATGTTTTAAAATTGGAGAAGCTTTTCTCCTTCTTTGCCAAAAGCATTTTATACCTTTCTCTTAAATCAGAAGAATATACTTTCGGTAGGTCAGATTCTTTCACTGCCTGCCATAGGACAGCCGCCGCCCGCAGCGGATAACGAAATCCCATGTTCCTTTTATCCCGGAAGAAATCTTTTACAAATCGGTTCCACTCACAAACCGATGCGTCATATTTTGCATAGCCCGATTTCCCCCGGTATACATCCAGCATGTCCTGCATGGTAAACGATCTGTCTTCTTCCACTTTTACTTTCCGCCATGCCGCCGCCATATCCGCCGTGAATTTAAAAGGCCTGGTTCTTGTCTGTTTCGCAAAATACTCCCTGAAAAAAGCGTTAAAGGAAAAACCGCAGTCCAAAAGCGGCGTATGTAATTCTATATCAGATACTTTTTTAGAAAGGCGCGGTACACCTTTCCTTTCCGCCAATTTCCCGCAAAAGTACTCTTCTATATGATGATTCAGTTCCTGTTTGGTTCCCCTATATTCGATCCCGAGTTTTCTGCATATACCGGACAGTTCTTTACGGTACCAATAATATTTTTTAAACTCTTCATAAGAGGCCAATGTCTCAAAATCAGGCCGTTTTTCCATTTAATCCTCCTGAAGATAACGCTGACAGACAGAATGCACCTATCCGTATGATTGTCATTTTCCCTCATTAATATTGAATATCTTACGTTTCCTGTCAAATATAATTTGATAGCGTCGGCCGGCTTTCAGTGCAACGGTCTTTTCACACCGCCCCTCCTCCACAGGAAATGAAGGCCGTTTATAGCCATGCCTTGCTGTATATCCTGCCAG
>ENA-ORTH01000665-ORTH01000665.1-human-gut-metagenome-genome-assembly--contig:-NODE-665-length-41573-cov-20.438629_pt1 | contig 41573 bp, 22 predicted proteins | sample MGYA00241914_ERZ509192 | MGnify/ENA primary metagenome ERZ509192 (study PRJEB26280, sample SAMEA2338826) | human gut metagenome | biome: human gut; feature: human-associated habitat; material: faeces... | reverse complement strand
CAAGGGACATGTTCCTGTTCAGCTTCTATACCCGTGGCATGTCGTTCATAGATATAGCTCACCTAAAAAAGAAAGATCTTCAGAACGGATTCTTATCGTATCGCAGACGAAAGACCGGGCAGCATCTGGTTATCAGGTGGGAAAAATGTATGCAGGAGATTGTCGGCAAATACCCGGTAGATAGCCTCAGTCCTTATCTTTTGCCGGTATTAAAATATCCTTTTAAGGATACGCACAAGCATTACAGGAATGTCATGTCCGGAATAAACAGAAACCTTAAAGAAATAGCCAGACTGGCCGATATATCCGTTCCTCTTAGCATGTACTGTGCCCGTCATTCATGGGCAAGCGCAGCCAAAGGCAAGAACATTCCGATTTCGGTTATCAGTGAAGGGATGGGACATGATTCCGAGGCGACCACACAAATTTATCTGGCCTCATTGGACAATTCCGTAGTGGACAAAGCCAATGCACAAATTCTGAAAAGTCTGTAGGATTGGAGAACGTTTAGCAAAAGCATTCATTTCTTAGACAGAGGGACTCACTCTTGCGCAAAGTTATACATTTTATTGAAAATCCTACAATTCCGGCCGTTAGATTTTCATCCGGAAGTCATTGAATTTCAACTGTTGTTTAGCAATTCTACATATAATTCATCAGCAAATCAGCCTTATAGCCCCAAATCTCCCTCTGTCTAAGAGAGAATAAATTCATGTATTGTATTTTGTTTGGAGGGGCTTTGTATTAAATATAAAATTATGGGTACAAAGTTTTTCAATAATATACCGGGTAATACTCTTTTTGACAAGTTGAAAGGTATTGCGGCGGAGATGGTAACATTTGAACGCTTTTTAGCTGTTGTGGGTTTCTTTCGTTCATCTGGATATTTCAAGTTGCGTAAAGAATTAGGTGATATATCAGAAATCAAGATATTGGTAGGTATCAATATTGATGATATTTTCCGAAAGCATAACAAGGCTCTTTTGATGCTTGCTGATGAAGATAAAGCAAAAGAAATCTATCACAACGGTTTCAAGGAGGATATTGTAAATGCTCGATACTCTCCCGAAGTAGAGGAAGGCATATTGCAGATGTGTGGAGACCTTGTTTCCGGACGTTTGCAAATGCGTATTCATGCAACCAGAAATCTGCACGCTAAATTCTACTTATGCCTACCACAAAACCATAGCGAGAATAGCGATGGTTGGGTAATAATGGGTTCTTCCAATATCTCTGATTCGGGCTTGGGGATCAAACAGCCTCCACAGTACGAACTCAATGTGGCAATGAAGGACTTTGATGATGTAAAGTATTGTTCAGATGAATTTTGGGCTTTATGGAACGAAGCTGTTCCATTGACAGCAAAAGATCTTGAAGAGTACAAAAAGAATACATACTTGGGCTATCAGCCTACTCCCTACGAACTATACATCAAAGTACTTATTGATACTTTTGGTGACCAAGTGGAAGATGACTTCTCCATTCAGTTGCCCGATGGTGTCAAGGACTTGAAATATCAGAAAGATGCCGTTATTCAGGGCTATCAGATGCTGATGCAGCATAATGGTTTGTTCCTTGCTGATGTCGTGGGGTTAGGAAAGACTATGATTGCAACGATGATAGCCAAACGTTTTGTAGAGGCTAACGGTAAAAATACCAATATCCTCGTTGTATATCCCCCGGCATTGGAAGATAACTGGCGAAATACATTCAAACTTTTCGGAATATACAAGAAAACTCAATTCGTTACTAATGGCAGTCTGTCAAAGGTTCTTGAAAGTAAAGACAATTACAAGGACAAAGAGGAATTTGATTTAATCATTGTCGATGAAGCCCATGGTTTCCGCAGCGACAGTTCTGGCAAATATGATGAGTTGCAAAAGATATGCAAATCCCCCTGCCTGAATATGGGCTTGCTGAAAAGCACTCAAAAGAAGGTAATGCTTCTTTCTGCGACACCGCTCAACAACCGCCCTGATGATTTACAGAATCAGTTACTATTGTTCCAAAATAGCCAAAACTGTACCATTGACGGAGTTCCCAACCTCAAAGGTTTCTTTGCTCCGCTTATCTATGAATATAAGAGATTGATGCGAGAGCGTGACCAGCGTGATGTTACTGCTGAGGTGGATAAAATCTATGAGCAGATACGTAGTAAGGTTATTGATAAGGTAACAGTACGCCGTACACGCAATAATATTCTCAACGATCCCGATTATAAGGCAGATATTAAATCACAGGGTATCATATTCCCAAATATTCTGCCACCGAATGAATTGGAGTATGTAATGGATTTAGATACAAGCAACCGCTTCTATGAGACGCTTAAGCAATTGACTGATGGAAAAACGGATGAAAATCCAGAAGGCAAGGGACTGACCTATGCCCGATATCGTGCTGTTGAATTTTTGAAACCTGAATATCGTAGCAAGTATAAGAATGCTGTACATATTGGTCAGACATTGGCTGCCATTTACCGTGTTCATATGGTAAAGCGATTGGAGAGTAGTTTCTATGCTTTCAAGAAGTCGCTTCGAACACTTCTTCGTATTACAACTGATATGATTAAGATGTTCGATGAGGACAAGGTGATCATCGCCCCCGATTTGAAGGTGAAAGACCTGCAAGCAAAGAATATGGAACTTGATGAAATTATCGAGTATGCCATTGCAAAAGGATATGCAACTGAAGATATTCTCTTTCCAGCCAATGCTTTTAGTTCTGATTTTCTTGAAATGCTCCATCATGATCGTGGGATATTGGAGCAACTCAATGCAGATTGGGCGAAAGAGAATGATGATCCGAAGTTTGACAAGTTCCGAGAAAACCTTACTAATGTCTTTTTTGATACGACCATCAATCCATCTGGCAAATTGGTGTTGTTCTCTGAAAGTGTCGATACATTGAATTACTTATATGATAGATTGACAAAAGAGATAGGTCGCACAGATGTTTTGATGGTAACAGCAAGCAACCGCAACCGTTTGGGACAGACTATCAAAGAGAATTTCGATGCCAATTTTGACAGTAATTCAATGAGGTACAACATCATTATTACTTCTGATGTATTGGCCGAAGGTGTGAACTTGCATCGTTCCAATGTAATTGTCAATTACGATTCGCCTTGGAATGCCACACGTTTAATGCAGCGTATAGGTCGTGTAAACCGTATCGGTTCTGTTGCTACGAATATCTATAACTATATGTTCTACCCATCGCAACAGGGCGACAAGGAAATTCAACTCTATAAAAACGCTCTTGTTAAATTACAGGGTTTTCACTCTGCATTTGGCGAAGATGCTCAAATCTACTCAAAGGAAGAAATTGTAAAGGAATTCCAAATGTTTGACAACAATGTAAAGGACAGTATCGATAAGAAAATTGCCCTATTGCGTGAAGTGCGTGAGCTCTACAACAGAGACCGTAAACTATATCACAAGATCAAAGCTTTGCCAATGAAGAGCAGAGTAATGCGTGATACGGGAAAGCATTGTGGAAAGTCAGTCATCTTTGTTTCTTCCAATGTCAAGACCGAGTTTTATCTGGCAACTCAAACTGGTATTGAAATTATTGACTTCCTAGAAGCAGTAAAGTATCTCAAAGCAAGGCCCGAAGAACAACCATCACAATTTACTAATGATAAACAACACTACAAACATGTCAATAGCGCATTGGCTCAATATACAACCGATTATGTAGAGGCTGCAGATACATCATCTATCAATCGTACAGACCTTGACAAGACTTCGCTTGAAGCTAATAAATTCCTGCGGACCATTAAGCAAATAACAACCGACTGTGAGCTGAAAGCGAAATGCGATGTACTGATGGGATACATCAATGAGGGTATATATGCCAAACTTCCCCGCTATCTGAAGGCTTTATCACGAGAGTACAAAAACGACCGCTCTAAAATGAAGCAGGACGAATATAGCTTGCAAAACAAAATATCGGAATTACTTGGAGAATATCAGACAATGGACAAAGAACAACGCCATGATGCCCAAGATATTTCTAATCCTCAAATCATTATATCAGAATCATTTAAGTAAATATTTTATGGCAGCTACATATACACCGGATATTTTGAGAAAACTATTCCAATCATCTTTCAATCTGACTCAGTGGTACACTTTCCTACAATATTTTTTCAATGCAACCGAATTGAAAGAAGGACCAGAAAAGATCATTGGAAGCACCTCTGATAATGGTTACTATTTGGGAAATATAGATACTACAGACAGTTATCGTATCGGTTTATTTCATTACAATATTACAAAAGGCTCGGTCGCAAACAGGCGTGTAGGGCTACGCAATCTTGTAAAGTCATTCATTAATCCGACTTGGGGTGAGTTTGATGCCGCATTGGTGGTATTTGATAGTGGCGACCATTGGCGTTTGTCATTTATTTGTGATATCAAGGGAGAAGCGACATCGCCTAAACGATATACATACGTTTTTGGTAGTGATGATTTACTATACAGAACGCCTATTGAGCGTTTCAACTTCTTAAAGAAAAAAGGTATTTCATTTGAAAATTTGAAAACTGCATTCTCTGTTGAAGCTCTTTCTGATGAGTTCTTTGACAGATATCGCGAGCAATACGCCGACTTTATCCAATATATTACAGGTAAGCGTTTTGTTAAGGTGGGCAGTAAGTGGGAAGAGAAAAGACTTAGTGAGCCCAATGCTGCATTGATGGGAGCGTTTGACTACAACGAAAAGAAAATCCGTGATTACGTAAAGAAGATGATGGGGCGCATCACCTTCCTTCATTTCTTGCAACGCAAAGGTTGGATGTGTGGCGACCTCAACTATATGCAAAATATGTTTGAGAACTCACTGTACAAGAATGATTATCTCGACTCAGTGCTTGAACCGTTGTTCTTCGGTATCTTGAACACTAAACCTGCCGAGCGTGAAGCCCTGTTTGCCGATTACGATTGGGATAAATCGCTACTTAATGAATGGAAAGATATTCCATACCTAAATGGTGGTTTATTTGAGCGTGATAAGGAAGACGAACCCGAAAGTCGTTTCCCAGCTGATTATTTCAAACGTTTGTTCCAATTCTTCAGTGAATACAACTTTACCATTGACGAGAATGACCCTAACGATGCCGAAGTGGGAGTAGATCCAGAAATGTTGGGTAAAATCTTCGAAAACTTGCTTGAAGACAACAAGGATAAAGGAGCATTCTACACACCGAAAGAGATTGTACGCTATATGTGTCAGGAGTCACTTATTGCCTACCTCGAAACCAATACAAGTATAGCAAAAGACAAGATTCGTCAATTCGTACTTTCACCAGAAGAGGGAGTTAAGGATATTCCAGAGAATAAGAAACCGAAACTTCTTTCAGCACTTGAAAATGTTAAGATTTGTGACCCCGCCATTGGTTCAGGAGCATTCCCAATGGGCTTGCTCAATGAACTGCTACATTGCCGTGAAGTATTGAGCGGAGAGCATTACGACCGTGCCGAAATTAAGAAAAACATTATTCAAAATAATATCTATGGTGTAGATATAGAGAAAGGTGCAGTTGATATTGCTCGCTTACGTTTTTGGCTCTCCATCGTGGTAGATGAGGAAACTCCATCACCATTGCCTAATCTCGACTATAAGATTATGCAAGGCAACTCACTAATTGAGAGTTTTATGGGTGTGGATTTAAGTAAACTCACTTACGAAAAAGAATACAAGAAAGACAAAGGAGAGATTTCTCTCTTCGATGATGAAAAAAATCGCTTGCAAAAGACGGTATCGCATCTACTATCTTCGTACTACTCTTGTAGCGACCACGATAGAAAGGTGAAGTTACAACAAGAAATTTCCGAAACTATCAACAAACAGTTGGAGGCACAGGCATACGACCCAACTATTCTTGCCAGACTCAAAGATATCAATCTTGCCGAAAATAACAAATTCTTTCTTTGGCACACTTGGTTTAGCGATGTTTTCAATCGTGATGATGATAAAAATGGTTTTGATATTGTAATTGGCAATCCTCCGTATATCGATTCTGAGACCATGACTTTATTAGGTCAAACAGACCTACGTGAATATATTGCCAAACATTATAAATTCATAAAAGGGAATTGGGATATATACATGGCTTTTCTTGAATGGGGGTTAACTCTATCTAATGGATGCTTGTGCTATATCACTCCTGATAAATGGCTATCTAAACCATTTGGAAGTAAATTCAGAGAACAATGTATGATTCCCCGTATGAAAACAATTCTACATACAGGGAATAAAACTTTTGAAAGTGCAATGGTGGATGCCATAATAACTCTTTTTGTTCGTAATTCAGACAAAATAAGTGCATATAAATTTGATGGGAATAAAAATATAATACTTATGAATTCCGTTCCATCTAATTCAATTCCAAAACCATATTATATTGATTCTTTATTTAGTGAGAATAATTATTTAATCAGAAAAATGGAGGATAAAAGTATTATGCTTAGCACCATAGCAGAATGTGAGAATGCTTGTGCAACACACGATGCGTATGAATTATCTCCGTATATCTATAATCTCACATCAAAATACAACTCTGCAGCACAATCAAAACTTGTTAATACTGGTACTATTGATAAATTTTCTAATAGATGGGGTATAAAGGATATTACCTATTTGGGGGCAAAATATATGAATCCTGTAGTTAATAAAAATGAGTTTTGTCGTAATTTTGGGAATGCATATGTACGAAAGACTCTATCAAAGAAGTTGATTTTCAAAGGACTTAATCTTCTTGATGGTTTTATTGATTTAGAAAGTGAATATATCCCCGGTAAATCTACTTTAGTAATTTGTTCGGACAATATAGAGAATTTAAAATTTTTGTGTGGAGTCTTAAATTCTAACTTGGCAATTTTCTACATAAAATCAAAATATGCTTCAAGTAGCTATTGTGGTGGTATAACTTTTTCTAAAGATATGATAAATAATTTCCCTATCTCTTCTCAGAATGGATTTAAAGAAAAAGTAATTTCAATAGTTGATAAAATTTTAGATTCTGGATATTCTATTGGCTTAAATAAGCTGTTAAATGAGACCATATATTCTAGTTACAACTTATCGTCTACAGACGTAAAAATCATCGAACAAAGCGTCTAAATACAATAATAGCCTGTTGTTGTGCAGGCTATTATTGTATTCAATCGTTATAATAAACAAATTATTATAAGTATCTTTGTTATAAGATTATATTGAACTTACATTTATGGATAGAGGAGAAAAACTTAAAGTCTTTTTTAAAATGAATGAACGATACTATGGGTTGTTTAATATCATTCAAATGGGAACTAACGGAATAGTAGATTTAAAAATCACTAATTTTTATAACAATTTGGCAATTGTGGCAGAGAATGTCCAAGATGAAGAAAAAGGATATTTAACAGATGAAGAGATGGAAAAATCAAGATTTATCCATCAGGTAGAAATGTCATATCATAAAGATGGTAGTTTTTTACATAAATTAAAAGATAGAGGTAATGTAGAATATTCAAATCCTTATGGAAAAGGAGAACGATGGACCTCAACTAGTTGTATAAAGGATTTTCAACCGATATTCAATATTGCAATTCGCCGAATGAAGATTTACAATAAATCTTGCGAAACCCCAATCTTGAAATCAAGAGAATCTGCATATATCTGTGAGAATGATGAGTTGTTTGAAACCGAAGGTACATATTTTCTGGTTTGCTATATCAGAAATAAAAAATTTCCTGTAAATAGGTTTACTAATTCACAATCATATTCTGATATTATTACATCATTAAATAATGAATTAGATCTATGTATTCTTATTCAAAGGCATAGTTACCCTAATCCCAAACCATATTATTCAGAACATTTTAAGTGTATGATTACTCCATATCTTAATAATTCTATCTGTTTCTGTAATAAAGACTCTGCTAAAGATGAAATGATGGACAAACTGAAAAATGCTGTTTTTGATCCAATATTTAATCGCTTTTTGCAGGATATGACAGATGGGAATTTTATTAATCTAACGGAAGATAAATTACAATTTATTGATCAAATCGATATTTTTTATACTGGGAAAGAAGGTAAATTACCCGTAAGCAAACCGATATTTATAAAATTGGCATTAAACTACTTAGGTGATAAATTATCAGATTTTAACAAATTACCATCAACAGTAAAACAAAGTCTAATACAAACATGGAATAATGAACTTAAATTTAAAAATATCTAAGCAAAATCAAGAATAACCTAATGAATGCAGACTATAGATCAGCTTCGGAAGAAATATAGTTTTCAAACTTTCTACTACTTCATCTATCTATTCTTCTTATTATTCTTTTTGTATGTTGTTTATATTTGATGCTATAACAAATATTTTATTCTACGGCTACGTAGATAATTATTCATAATAGAAAATGATAGATTTGAAAAAATATAATTAATTTTGTATGACATAAAAAACAAATCACTATGGATACATTACGATTAAAAAATTACAGATGCTTTGAAGATACAGGGGTAATAGATATAAAACCTATTACTTTTCTTGTTGGTGCCAATAGTAGTGGAAAGAGCTCTTTTTTAAAGTTTTTTCCTCTATTGAAACAAAGTATGAATGTAAAGCGTAATGGCGTTTTCTTATGGTTATCAAATGATGTAGATTTTAAAGATTTTAATAATACTGTAAAAGATGGTAATGGCAGTATTGAATTATCATTTCAAGTTGATAGATTAAATATTTCTAATAATAGGAGATATACATCGAGGGTCATTGATAATGTCACAGTATCTTTGAAAATATCTAGGAAGAATGATGATTTTGATTTCTTAGAAGAACTTAATATCAGTTTTTATGATCAATATATTGTTATAAGATTTGATTCTAATGACAATGTTGAAATTAATATTAATGGTGAAATTATTCAATCTGATAGAGAAAAGGTAAAATCTATAGGTACTAATAGCTTACTTCCTCGTTTGTTGTTTTTTAAAGATAAAAACTTTGATGATGAACATTCTATCTTTTGTTATGATGAATTAAAGAGTATTCTTAATAAAGTTGATGATTCAGAAAATCTACAATTCAGAAATTTAAGACGTTTCTTATTTATTCCATATATAAATAGCACATCAGAGTTTACGAAATATCTTTTAAAAATATGGCATAATATAAGTAAGATTTCACCCCAAATAGATACAAATAGAATTAATAATTTATATTTGTATTATCACATTAATAATATAATAGATTCTATTAATCTAAATATAATAAATCTCGCTCATAATATCGTGTATATTAGACCATTGAGAGCAACAACAGAAAGATACTATCGCTTCCAAAATTACAATGTTGATGAAATTGATTCAGATGGAAAGAATTTGGCGATGTTTTTATATAATTTAGATGCTGAATTAAAGGAGCAGTTTAAACTATGGACCAAAAAAATGTTGAATTTTGAAATTGATATTATTGCCAATAACGGTCATATAGAACTGAAAATTTCAGAAGATGGTGGATCTTATAGAAATATGGTAGATATAGGTTTTGGATATACGCAATTATTGCCAATTGTTGCCATTATATGGAAATCAATATATATGGATTTTGAAAGAAGGGATGGGCAAAAGATTAAGCATGAATTGCTAATTGTGATGGAACAACCCGAATTACATCTACATCCAAGATTTCAGGCTAGATTTGCAGACTTACTAACAGAAATGATTTCTTTTTGTAAGAATGAGAAAAAAGATATTAGATTTATTATTGAAACACATAGTGAAATAATTTTGAATAAAATCGGAGAAAATATTGCATTGGAAAAATTTGATAGAGAAGATACAAATGTAGTATTGTTCAATGCAAAAGGTGAAAATATGGAGAAATATGTAGAAATTTCAAAGTATTCAAAAGATGGTTTTTTAACAAATTGGCCAATGGGATTTTTTGCGGAATATGTTGATTGAAATTTGTGAAGATATTGTCATAGCTGCTGAAAAAAATAAAAAGTCTGCTATTTCTGTTTTAGAAAAGATTAGTTTTGCATATAAATATGGAAAGCATATTATATATGTAAAATATCCTTTACTAATCCGTATTATAAAAATACAAAATCTTAGTAAGGGGGTAAGAAAATTGTATTCGGAATTAAAATCTAAGAACACTTTTTTGGGTAGCATATATAATGCTGTTAACTTTAAAACTATGATTACTTATTCTGTTTCATCACATAGAGAACAGAACTTGATAATTATAAATCCTGATGAACATAACTGTTTTGAATTTTATGAAGAAACTCATCTATTAGTGGAAAATCTAATTGATAGTAGTTTTTTTAATTTTTGCATTGAATTTTATAAACGGCAACGATCAATAAAATGTGAAACATTGTTTTACCCATTACAAGGTGGAGGTGACCCAATAGATAAAGTTTATGATTTAGAAGTCCGTATAAAGCAACATTTCTGTATCGCAATTACAGACAGTGATAAATTATATCCCAACGCAAATATTGGTCAAACTGCATCGAAAATACAAAAAGTAGACAGAAGAAATAGCCCATTTAATTGTTCGATTTATGTAATGAATGAATTGCGCGAAATAGAAAATTTAATACCTTTTCATATCATTAAATTAAATACAAATTATAAGCATGCTGATATTATAGAAAACAATATCAATTTTAATTTCTCATATTTTGATTTTAAGGAAGGTCTTAAAATTGCTAAAATGTATAACCAAGATAGTTTTGATTATTGGAAATCGAACATATGTCCATCTAATCCTCAGTTCATTCAGAAATTCAATGATATAGAAGACTCAAGAAACTGCTTTAATAAAACAGATTTTGAGAATTATTGGATAAAAGAAAATATGATAAATGGGTTTGGTAAGAATCTATTGGAATGTTGTTTGGAAGATTTTTCTCAACATTTAAAAATTATTACTAATTCAGATTTAACACCAGAACAATTAACAGAGTGGATGTCCATAGGAAAAATATTGTTTGAATGGTCTTGTTCTACTAGTTGTAGTTATGTGTAGTTTGTTTTCGTTGCGAATGCCTACCTTTGTAGGAATAACATTTATATAAATTGTTAATCTTGCATCCGTTATTTTACGAGATTTTTCTCGGTATATTATTTTGTTATGATAGAGAATTTAAGTATCTTTGATTGTGAAATAAGTGTTCTTTTATTTTATGCAAAATCAAGTGATTTGAAGAAGTCTACTCGTTTCTTAATCGTTACCTGTCTAAAAAATAAATCTTGTAAATTCTTTATTTTCAATAAGTAAGAGTGAATTATATGTCTTGGATCAGTGGAAAAGACTTAAAACAAATATCCATTACCGGTACAGGAGAAATAGACGGAAACGGAATCGCCTTCATGGGCAAAGAGCTGGATGATTCCTACGAGCTGAAGCCCGTCACTGATTTTGACCCACGCCCACATGTGCTTACCCTTATCAATGCGGAGAAGACCGTTATCCGTGACATCACGATTCGGAACAGCGCCTATTGGACAATACACCTGATAGGCTGTTACGATGCCTTGATTGACGGCATCTCTTTATTGAATAATCTAAAAATACGCAACGGCGACGGTATTGATGTGGATCACTCCAAAAAAGTACGTATAGCGAACTGCTTCATTGAATCGGGCGATGACTGCATTTGCCTGAAGAATCGTCGGGAATTTGAAGAATATGGCTCTTGCGAAGATATTGTAGTGACTAATTGTGTCATGACTTCACGCTCATGCGCTATTAAGATAGGCTCGGAAAATATGGACAAGATTGATAATGTATTATTCAATAATTGCATTATCAAAAACAGCAACCGGGGCATCGGCATACAAAACCGGGATGAAGGTACTGTGAGCAATGTCATTTTCTCCAATATATTAGTAGACTGTATGTTCTATTCTGATGTATGGTGGGGTAAAGCGGAACCTATCTATGTCACCTCATACCCTCGTGCCGTAGGCAATCATAAAGATGCAGGCTGGCGTTTCCCCAAAGGTGCAACGAAAGGACACTCGGGAGAAGTCAGCAACATTTTCTTCAATCAGATTAAATGCACTAGTGAAAACGGCATTTTCGTAGGGGGAGACACTCCGGAGAAGGTGCATCATATCTATTTTGATGAAATAGATGTCAAGTTGTTAAAACGTACCGGTTATGAAGGCGGTGTGTATGACAAACGTCCTTGTAACGGAGATGGTTTTGTATATGACAAGACTTATGCTTTCTATCTGGACACCGCTTCGGATATCCGGATTACCGGCTGTAACATTTATTGGGCCTTCCCTCAATTGACACAAGCCGGAGGAGATATCAAAGAGAAGAATACAATACGTGTAAAAATAAACAAGAAATAATTATGACCCACATTCCATTCAAAGTTTCTTTGTTAAGACTGGTCTTCCTGCTGCTGCCCGTGACGGTCGCGGCACAGGAAGCCAGACTTTCTGATTACGTAGATCCCAGAATCGGTTCGGAAGGACTGGGACGGGTATTTATCGGCCCCTCCTGCCCTTATGGTATGGTGAAACCATCGCCCGATTGCACTGTCCATCCCAATAGTGGTTGGCTGCCTATGCCCGAACAAGTCAACGGTTTCTCCCAAGTACACGTCAGCGGGACAGGAGGAGGTCCTAAATATGGCAACATACTTGTCATGCCTTTTGGCAAAGGTATGGATCAGCTCAATCATATAGACTATCGCAAAGATGAAACAATCCGCTTGGGCTATTATGCTACCGAATTCCAGAGAACAGGCATATATACTGAAATAACAACTGCTCCACGCGCCTCATTCTACCGATTCACCTATCCCGAAGATTCCTTAAAATCCCTGTTGGTTGACGCCGGCTTCTTCCTGGGTGAACAACCGACCCCCGATGCCCGCGAAGCACAACAATTTGTAGGTTCGGAAATTCAAATCATATCCGATCACGAAGTAATGGGATATACCCGTATTCGCGGAGGTTGGAATAACGGACGTGCCTACACCGTTTATTTTTATGCAGTAACCGACCATCCCTTTGTACAAACGACCACATGGAAAGGAAACCAGATCAGCAATGAACGATACCAGCCAGACTCCCAACAAAAAACCGGAGCTTTGTTGCGTTTCCCTTCTTCTGCAAATACCATTCAACTGAAAGTCGGAATTTCATTTATCAGTTCTCTCAAAGCCAGAGAGAATGTATGGAACGAAATACCTCATTGGTCATTTGAGGACACCCGGCAAGCCTTATTGGCACAATGGGAAAACTTATTGCAACGCATTGATATAGCCTCAAATACACCCGAAAAATATAAGCGTATGTTTTATACCGGCATCTACCATACCATGTTAATGCCTGTAGACCGTACCGGTGAAAATCCATTATGGAGTGATCCGGAACCTTATTATGATGATTTTTATGCTATTTGGGACACCTACCGCACCTCAACTCCACTTATCACACTGATTGACCCTCAAAGAGAAACAGACATCGTACGTTCACTGATCAATATCTATAAACGGGACGGCTACATGCCTGATGCACGAAGCGGAAATTGTAACGGACGGACACAAGGCGGCTCCAACGCCGAAATTGTTATAGCCGATGCATTTGTAAAAGGACTACCAAACATAGATTACCATCTGGCTTTGGAAGCTATGCTGAAAGATGCGACCATACCGCCCGGAGGTAACGAAGAAGCGGAGGGAAGAGGCGGACTGATTCCTTATCTGGAATTGGGATATATTCCATACGGTATTCCCCGAGCCGGAAACCGCACAATAGAATACTCCTATTGTGATTATGCCATAGCCTTAGTAGCAAAAGGACTAGGCAAGACAGACTTGTACCAGCAATACTTGAAACAATCTTCCAACTGGAAGAACTTGTGGCGGGCCGATTATGAACATGCAGGAGTCAAAGGATTCATACTTCCCCGGGATAAAGAAGGAAACTGGTTAGACAAAATACCTTTCGGAAACTCCCATATCCAGAAACCCACCTTCACATATACCCCCGTTACCTTTGAAGGCCCTTGGTATACTCCTTGGTGGAACATGTTCTTTTATGAAGCCTCCTCCTGGGAATATTCACTCAGCATTCCGCATGACGTACCCGGACTCATTGAACAATGTGGCGGAAAAGAGAAGTTTGACGAACGGCTGGATATTTTCTTTGACAAGGGTTTCTTCAATGTGAATAATGAGCCCTCCTTCCTCACTCCCTGCCTATACCACTGGGTAGGGCGTCCGGATAAAAGTGGCGACCGCATCCATGAAATTATCCAGAAGAACTATAATGACGGTTCTGCCGGTCTTCCCGGAAATGATGACTCCGGAGCCATGTCATCGTGGTTGGTATTCCACATGATGGGGTTGTACCCCAATGCCGGACAAGACTATTATTTAATCCATACCCCTCTACTGACAGAGAGTCGTTTCCATTTACAGGAAGGCAAAACATTCACGATCAAAACCGAAGGGCTTTCCGAAAAGAACAAGTATATCCGGTCGATTTTATTAAATGGAAAGAATTATCCATATTCCACCATCCGCCATAATGATATCATCAAAGGAGGCGAGTTGGTTTTAAAAATGGGCCCTAGTCCCGGTAACTGGGGGAGCAAACTATTTCCTGAATCTAAAGAGTAACATACGATGAAGAAAAAACTTTTTATATGCTTTCTGCTTATCGGCAGCCTGATGGGAAATGTAATGGCACAAGATATCATTACCAACCCTCTGTTATTTGTATTCAAACTGCATGGACAAACCCGAAAGTACCAATTTACTTTCAATCAGTCCAACGACACCCTTTATCTGCATTGGGGAATTGAAAGAAACACCCGATGGCAATCAGGCAGCTACGCCATGCCCCAAGAAGCTTTAAAAACGGCGGTCAGACTAAGCTTCTTACAGCCGGAAGACGGACAGCATATCTGTCTCCCCATTCAAGAAACCTTTGCCCTACTTTCAGCAACCGCTTTTCAGGAATTGAAAAGCCAAAAGGCATTTCATTATAATCAGACAGAATACCAACTGGCTGATACCAAGTCACAAGCTATGGGCTATTCCTTACTGCATGTAAACGACTCAGTAGACGGATGCGAAATGTGGATTATGGATAATCCGGATTTCCCTCTGATATGGGAAATACAAAATAATCCGCTCGGCATCAATTGGAAAGTAGCTCCCATAGATCTCCCCGCACACAATCTGAAAGAAGAAATCATCCAAAGCCCGGAAAAAATGGGTAGCATCTATTATGCTTATCCCACACCAAACGGCATACAAACTCCGGTACCCGAAGGTTACAGTCCTTTCTACATCAGCCATTACGGACGCCATGGGTCCCGCTGGATGACTTCGGACGAACGTTATCTAGAAGTCATTCGTGTCTTTGATACGTTTCACAATAAATCAGGACTTACCGATTTAGGTGAAGATGTGAGGCTCAGACTCCAGAAAGTATGGGAAAATGCCCGTGGGCGCGGAGGAAACCTGACCCCATTAGGAGAACGACAACACAAAGCCATTGCCAAACGGCTTTATCAACAATATCCCCATATATTCCGGGACAGCGCCAACATATCAGCGCGTTCGAGCGTTTCCGTACGTTGTATCATGAGCATGTCCGCATTCACAGAACAACTGAAAGAACTAAACCCCTCCCTCCAGATCACCCGCGAAGCCAACCAAAGACACATGGACTACATTGCCTATACTTCACCCGAAGCCGAAAAGCTGGGTTCGGCAAGTGCGCCATGGAGAACAGCTTTCCATACATTCGAAGAAAATCATATTCATCCGGAACGTTTAATCGCTTCACTTTTCAAAAATCCCAAAGAAGTCAGGAATCCCCGCGAGCTCATGATGGGACTTTATTGGATTGCTTCCGACATGCAAGATGTAGAGTTGCCTCTATCCTTTTATGATTTGTTTGAAAAAGAAGAATTATTCGGTATCTGGCAGTCTGTGAATTATCGGATGTATATTTGCAATGCCAATGCTCCCGTCAATCAGGGAGCAGCCCCCAAGAGTGCAAAATCTTTATTGAAGAATATTATAGAAAGTGCCGACCGCGCCATCCGTGAAGGAACTCCTTGCGCCACCCTCCGTTTCGGACATGATACCAACCTGATCCGTCTGTTGGCACTCATGCAAGTAGAAGGATGCTCCAATCAAGAAACAGATCCCGACCGATATTACCTGGCCTGGCAAGATTTCCGTGTTTCACCTATGGGAGCCAACCTTCAATTAATCTTTTTCAAGAATAAACAAGGAGAAGTTATTGTAAAATTGCTACATAATGAAAATGAAGTCAAATTACCCATTGACAGCCCTATTGCCCCTTATTATAAATGGGAAACGGTGAAAGCATTCTACAATCATTTATAAACATACAAATTGAGAAACAGCAATTTCCTTCAAAGTCCAATCTCCCTATTAGCTAAGGCTTTTCTTGCCTACAATTAAGCCCTTTCTTACGGTTACCTACTACAGACTCCCTCAATGGACCGTAGAGTCCATTGCAGCAGACTGTATAGTCCACCCAAGCAGACCTTACAGTCCACTGGCGGAGTCTGTAGCAGATGACTGTAAAAAAAGCTTAACTATATGGAAGAAACGGCTTACACAACCACTCTATTCCGGTTTTATCTTTTTCAGATAATCAGAAGGAGCCATACCGAATTCATCTTTAAAACACTGACGGAAATAGACCGTACTGTTAATTCCCACCTTGAACGCAACTTCTGAAATATTGTATTTCCCCTCTAATAACAAACGTTCCGCATATTGCATCTTTATTTTGCGGATATATTCATTGGTGGAAAGTCCGGTCAATGCCTTCATCTTCCGATATAGGGTAGAATTACTCATACACATGGCGTCCGACAAATAGCCGATGTCTATCTTCTCAGAAGAAAGACGATCTTCAATCAGCTTGTTAATCTTCTCAAGGAACTCATTATCCAATTTATTCATAGACTCGGCTACTGCCGCACGTTTGTCAATGAGTATGGAATTCGTATTAAAACGCTCTGCCAACAACTTGCGGGATTCAAGCAAATTATGGATACGGCTATGCAACAAAGTAGCACTGAAAGGCTTTGTCAGATAAGAGTCAGCACCCACTTGATACCCCTCTTCCTTATCTTGCAAAGAATCCTTTGCCGTCAGCAAAATAATGGGAATATGGCTGGTACGCAAGTCTTCTTTCAATTTCCGGCACATCACAATGCCGTTCATCACCGGCATCATGATATCACTGACTATAATATCAGGAATGCAGCCCAACGCTTGTTCCAAACCTTGTTCACCATTGGCGGCAGTCCTCACTTCAAAATCGTCCGAGAAAGATTCTACAATATAATCACAGATGTCCCTATTATCTTCCACTATCAGCAGAATACGCTTACCACTATGCACAGGTTCTATATTTTCTTCTTTTTCGTCCTTTTCATCGGAAGTTTTCTCCGTCGAGTCAGCATGCAGCACATGAGGATACGTGTTATCCGTCAGCAGACTGACATAAAAAGTACTTCCCACATTCAAAGAACTTTCAACCCTGATCTCCCCCTCATGCAAAACTACCAGGTTCTTTACCAGAGCCAGACCAATACCTGTTCCTGAAGCCTGATGTTCGCTTCCCTCTTGATAATAACGGTCAAAAATATGAGGCAATGCATCGGGAGCAATACCGAAACCGGTGTCACTCACACTGATTTCCGTATGGTGTATATTATTCCGGACCACCTGATGTAATCCTAAAGTTATAGTTCCTTTCTCTGTATATTTTATAGCATTGGAGATCAAATTATCCAGTATAATCGTTACTACCTCCTTATCAAAAAACAAAGACATATCTTCCTGCTCAATCTCAAGACAGAAATCAATCTCAGGTTTCCGGTTCAATTCCTTATACTTCAGTCCGATCTCGTGTACAAGGGCTGCCAGATTGTCACGACTTACACATAATTTCTTGTTTTGGGTTTCCGTTTTTCTGAACTCCAGTATCTGATTAATCAGGTTCAACAACCGGATGGCGCTTTGATGGATAACCGATATTTTCTGTGAATCTTTCCCTGATAAAGAATTACTTTTCTGCATATCTTCCAACGGTCCCAGAATCAACGTCAAAGGGGTACGCAACTCATGTGTGATATTGGTATAGAAACGTAAACGCTCATTATTCAGCTCCTGTTCCTGCTCATGATTTTTCTTCTCCAACTCATAGAGAGACTCCATATCCAGTTTCTTTTTATAGGCATGAAGAATAAAATACAGGACAGAAACACCCGAAAGAATATAAAATAACTTGGCCCACCACGTAAGCCATACAGGCGGGTCAATACGGATATCCAGAGAAGCTATCTCATCCGCCCATTCCTGATTCCGTATTCTTGTCTTTACCTGAAAACAATAATTTCCCGGAGGTATATTACGGAAAGTCACATTATTAGGATCGGTTACTGTATACCATGAATTTTCCAACCCTTTCAACATATAAGCATATTCCACTTGATCGGCCAAGGCATAATTCTGTATATTAAAGGTGACGCTGAAGTTATTTTGCATATAGCTTAAACGTACTTCCGACTGGCCTTCAAGCGCCATCACCTTTTCATTACTGTCCGTATCACGCAACGGGCCGAATATACGCATCTCCGTAATAATTGCAGCAGGTGACTCTCGTTTTTCCAATACCTGATCTGGATTAAAACGGCATAAGCCATTGATTGAGCCAAAATAAAGTGTTCCATCCTTAGCTTCCGCCACACTTCCACTCATGAAATTGCCCATAGGCACATTATCCCAATGATCGTAATTATAGAAAACCTCCTTGTCTTTCAACAAGCAGCTGATACCTTTATTGGTGCTCACCCATATATTTCCATGATTATCTTCCGTAATGGCACGTATATGGACATTGGACAAACCCTCCTCACTGCGATATACTTTATAGTCCCAACTCTGAGAGGATGGAAAACAAACCAGACCTTCTCCCGTTCCTATCCACATTCTGTTCTGACTATCCATATAAACAGTATTGATAGTATTAGAGGGAAAAAGAGAAGTCACGTTAAAAAGTTTAACGCACTGAAAATGTTCATCAAAAACCCCTAATCCTCCTCCGAAAGTACCAATCCATAAACGATTAAGATTATCTTTCGAGATACATCTCACCAGATTATTCTCTACTGTATAATGATCTGCAATGCCTTTATCATGCAAGCGTACCTTATAGATGCCATTACTAGTTCCTATCCATACATATTCTGCATCTTCATACAGTGCACGCACATCTTCCCCTGTTTTATCTTTAGGAAAAATCTGGTGAAAACTTTTCTTTTTCACATCATAAAAATCCACTCCTCCCATAAACGATCCAAACCAAAGGTTTCCTTCCGAATCACAAAGTGCAGCCTGTATGGAATTATCAGTCAAATCACCGGTTTCTTCTTTATAAACCGCCACCCGCTTGCCTTTATCAAATACATTGATGCCTCCCCCATCGGTTCCGATCCATAACTTTCCATCCCTTGCTACGCATACACTGCTTGCTGTCTTATTATTCAGGCTACTACCCGAATGCTGGATAGGAGAATAACTATAAACATTAAAATAGGAAGATTCATGGCTAAGAAAATTAATTCCACCTCCCCACATACCAGCCCATACATTTTTAAAGGAGTCCTGAAACAAACAACGTACAGTAGAATTAGAGAGACTGTATTCATCATCCCCTTCCTTTATATATTGAAAACGCACTTGGTCAGGAGAAAGAAACATACGTTGCGTTAAATCCAAAATGGCTATTCCTCCAAATTCCATGGCAATCCAAAGTTTATTCCCATCAAATTGTCTGATATCAAATACGGTATGAGGAACCCCGTCCTCACTATGATGAAAATGGATAAAATTTTCGGCTTCCGGATTGAACAGTGCCAGCCCCCGGTCTGTTCCCAGCCAAATATTACCGCTTAAGTCCTTATAAATGCAAGTTACCCCATTACCTGGCAAACTGACCGGATCTTCAGGGTCATGCATAAAGTTCTTTACTTTTTTATCTTTAAGAGACAACACACTGAATCCATGATGCACATGCCCCATATACAACTTTCCATCTCCTCCATCAACAACCGACCAAATATTATCGCTAGCCAATCCCGGAACTGTTTGAGTATTGTAATGAATGAATTTTCCAGCCTTTTTATCGAAATAATCTACTCCCCGCCAATATGTCGTAATCCAAAGATTACCATCTGTAGCTGCCACAATCTTAGTAACATCATCCGTTATCAGACTTTCGGGGTTCTCGCCATCATGCCTATAGCAAAGAAAAGTGTTATTTACATAGTCATACGCATTCAGACCGGCCCTTTGCGTGCCTATCCAAAGGATAGAATCCTGAGGATCATCCAACAAACAATTCAGTTCATTGCCTGTTATACCCTGCCTTGTCAAATCTTCATTCTTCAAATAAGTAATGAAACGGGTACCATCGAATTTGTTCAACCCTTCCTCCGTGGCAAACCACAGAAAGCCCTGTTTGTCTTGAGCAATGCTCACCACATAATTATTGGATAATCCCTTCTCTATACCAAGCTGCTTAACAGAATAAGGTTGTGCCAATGAAACAACCGACAGCAGCAAGAGCCAAAGTACGAATATCTTTCTCATAGCATCAGTGTACACATTGTTAAATAATATGGTTCAAAAATACAAATAAAGTCTGTATTTTAGATACATAAATCATGCATTGCAAGATTTACCTCCCTTTTCTGCAAGATTTATATCAGGATTTTAATTCTTCTTCACGTACATTTGCACCACTAACGAATTTAATTCGTCCTCTATTAGAGTAGATGTTTAATCTTCAAATACTAATAAAATATGAAAAAGAAACATTTGTATGGTGCCATGTTATGGGCTTTTCTTGTAACTGCAAACCTATGTACGGGATGTAGTGATGATAACGACTACCCCGATGTAGACGGACAAAATCCAACAATGACATTAGCAACAGACCACATCGAGTCCGGAGCGGGACATCGATTTACTATTGAAGGGACATTAGAAGACAAAGACGGTATTGCTTCTATCAGCCTACAATGTGCCGACCTGCATTTGAACAAGACAATTGATTTAATCGAAATCTATGGTGCTCCGCAAGAGAGTTATGATTTAAGTTATTACTTTGACATAAACCGAAATGAAATCGGCGAACGTTTCACAGTCAAAGTTACTGTAACCGATGTAGGAGGACGCAGTATATCTCAAGATGTATTAATCACAATGGACGGAGATTTTGCAGCTCCGGTATTTTCAGCTGCCCCGGATGCCACTGTTACAGTATTAATGAAAAATGAAACGAAATTCAATCTTCGGTTCACGGCTACAGATGATCGTGCATTGGATTATGTCACAATTAATATTCCAGGTATAGACGGGTTTGACAACCGCCGTGTAGATGCTGATGGAAAAAGTTCATTGAACTTTGCCGAAATAATAGTATTCCCCAATGAACCGAAAAGTTATAATGTGACAATTACCGCTTTTGACAAGAAAGAAAACTCAACCACTACCACCAGTGTATTGAATATCTCAGAAATGCCGGATTTTCCCAAAATGTATCTGGCAGATGTGGCAACTGCCGAAGAACTGAATAGTGATATATTCGGGGTACCGATGGTAATTGAACATACAGGTGAATATCAGTATAAAGCAAATTATTACTGTCAAAAAGCCGGAACTAAAATATTCTTCTTACCACAAAAGAGTGACTTCACTCCTATTTGTTTCGGGCTTGATCCAGAGGATAACACCAAACTGACAGACGATCCCGAAACAGCAATGCCAATCGTACTTGACCAAGCCAATGTTTATTATGAAATTAATATTGATGTGAAGAACAGTACATACAATCTGAAAACTTACTCAATTGCCGATGCTGTAGACCCCATACCTCACACATACGGTTCTATCAGCCTTGACACATGGGGTGACGGTGGTTCGTGGTTACAGGAATTCTATTTCGGATATATGACCAGTAGCCCAACTGAAGTCCTGCGTTTCACTCAAGATAAGACCAATCCTCACCTGTTCTATTTGGATACCCCCCTATTCCTGGAGGCAGGTACTAAAATGAATTTCGTTATTCATAACTGGCACTCCGACGGATGGTGGAATTATTGCACGTGGCGTGTAGACAACTCAGACGAACCGGAGATCTTCGGATATTATGGTAAAGAAGCCAAATATACCAATCCGGCATGGACCAAACCCGATCATGTAGGTGACAATTGGGCAAAACCAACAGTGAACGTCACAGGGAATTATAAACTTATATTCGACGCTCATTTGGAAAGAGCTAAACTCATTCCGGCCAATTAACAAGTAACATTAGATTTAAGATATGAAAAAGCAAATATTATTATTGTGTCTTGCGCTGACAAGTCTATGTAGCTATGCGCAGACCATCACTGTAAAAGGTGTAGTAACCTCGGCTTCAGATAAAGAACCGATGATTGGTGCAACAGTGCAAGTTAAAGGTACAGGTACAGGTACTATTACAAGTATTGATGGTGATTATTCACTAAACGATGTTGCCAAGGATGCCGTACTTGTGTTCTCCAGCATAGGATATGAGACTCAAGAAATAAAGGTAAACGGACAAACCGTTATCAATGTAGTGCTGAAAGATGCCAGTGAATTACTGGACGAAGTAGTGGTTATTGGTTATGGAGCCGTGAAAAAAAGTGACCTGACCAGTTCTATATCTACCGTAAAAGGAAAAGAAATTACCGAAACTGTAACCGGTAATGCAATGGACGCCTTGCAAGGTAAAATCAACGGTGTTCAAGTAACCAGTGGTGGTGGTCCGGGCGCACAACCAAAAGTTCTAATCCGTGGTGTAACAACAGTAAACGGAACCGATCCTTTGTATGTAGTAGATGGCATGCCGGTAGGTACAAACATCAACTTCCTAAACAGTAATGACATTGAATCTATGGAAGTTTTAAAAGACGCTTCGGCTGCTGCCATTTACGGAACACGTGCTTCTAACGGTGTCATTCTAATCACAACCAAAAAAGGAATGGCAGGAAAAACAAATATCAGTTTTAATGCATCTGCAGGTTTCCAAACACTGTCAAAACCCAAAATGGCTAATGCCGCCGAATATAAAGAAGTATTCAATACCCGATACACAAATGACGGAGGAACTTCTATTTGGAATGATACAGGCGCTACTACCAATCCCGGAGGAACAGACTGGTGGGACGAAGTAATCAACAAAACTGCTTTAGTGCAAAATTACTCACTCAATATCTCCGGTGGTTCAGACAAACTGGTTTATAACCTGAGTATGGGTTACTACCGTAACAATTCACAATATGACTATGGTTATTGGGACAAAATCAACGCACGCCTTAATACAGAATATACATTTAATAAATATGTAAAAATGGGTTTCGACATTGCCCCACGTGTAGAATCATGGGATGATACCCCCGATCTTTTTTCAGCTGCCATGTCTATGGACCCCACAACTCCTATATTCAAGCCGGAAGATCAATGGGTGGATAACGAATTCAATAACTATCAGCGTTCTTACAACAACCAGGAGTGGAACCCTGCCGGTTCATTGGCTCGCCAAAATTCCCACTCCCGTGAAATGGGTACAATTGTAAATACTTATTTACAGATAAACCCTATTCAAAAACTGACCCTGCGCACGCAGTTCGGCGCTAATGCACACTTCCGCCGTACAGACAAATTCACTCCTGAATTCTATATTGATGCTTTGGAACAATCTACATTAAGTAATGTTTCCCGTGAAATGCAGGAATGGCTTGATTGGAACTGGACTAATACTGCTACTTACATCACGACTTTTGCAGAAAAGCATAATATTAATGTAATGGGTGGCTTTACAGCTGAACGCTTTGCTGAATTCCAATCAAAAGCCTCACGTGACGATGTTCCTAATAATATGGATCAAATGCAGGAAGTAAATGCCGGTACACAAAACCAAAAGTCAGAAGGTAAAACTGCTTACAGCACATTAGTATCTTATTTAGGACGCGTGATGTATAACTATGACAATCGTTACTATCTAACAGCTTCTATTCGTGCAGATGGTTCTTCTCGTTTCCCCAAAGGAAACAAATATGCCATCTTCCCTTCTGTTTCTGCTTCATGGCGTATCATCAGTGAAAGTTTCATGCAAGACCAGAAGATTTTCAGTAACTTGAAATTACGCGGAGGTTGGGGACGTGTAGGTAATCAAAACATAGATAATGATGCTACGCTGACTTTGTTAGGACAATCTGATTATGTATTCGGTACAGCTCCAGGACGTGTTTCAGGTACTATGGTATCAGGCGTTGGCAATAATTTGCTAAAATGGGAAACAGTAGAAGACTGGAACGTAGGTGTGGATATGTCCTTCCTTGACTCCCGTCTAGACATGACCTTTGAGTATTTCCAAAAGAAATCTTCTGATATGCTCTATCAGAAACAAAATATCTTCGCCATCGGATACCCCGACTGGAACAGTACAGTATGGATGAATATAGGTAGTATGAAAGCTAGCGGTTGGGAATTAAGTCTGAACTGGCACGACAAAGTAGCAGACTTCCGATATAATGTGGGATTGAACCTTTCCGCAGTGAAAAATAAAGCTGTTAAATTCTCCGGTGACGGTCCTATCCAAACTGGAGGTTTCAACAGCGACCAAATTATCCGTAATGAAGACGGTGGCTTGATTTCACGCTTCTACGGCTACGTAGCCGATGGTATTTTCCAAAATTGGGATGAAGTTTATGCTCACACCAACGAAAATGGCAAGCTGGTACAATCCAATGCCCAACCCGGTGACATTCGCTTTAAGGATTTGAATCATGACGGAGTTCTAGATGAAAATGATAAAACATGGATCGGTAACCCATATCCCGATTTGATGGTAGGTTTGAACTTGGGTTTCAGCTATAAAAACATCGATTTCACAGCCAACTTCTATGGTACATTCGGTAATGATATTTTCAATAAGACCAAAGGTTTATACTCCGGCGTAAGTGGGCAAAACGTTTGGGCAGGTACATTGCAGAAAGCATGGCATGGCGAAGGAACCAGCAACGATATTCCTCGTCTGTCCTACAATGATTTGAATCAGAATTACACACGCGTTTCAAGTTTCTTTGTAGAAGACGGCTCTTATATGCGTTGCAAACTATTACAAGTGGGTTACACACTCCCCAAGAAGTGGTTGAACGGAACCGAATTGCGTCTCTCATTGTCGGCTCAAAATCCTTTCACTATCACCAGCTACTCAGGTATGGATCCTGAACGTCCACAGATTGGTAAAGATGGCAGTGTAATTGAAACCGGTATTGACGGCATCGCTTATCCTAACCCACGTACTTTCTTATTTGGAATTGATTTAAAATTTTAACCCTCAAGGTATAAACCATGAAAAAGATATTAACAATATTAACAATGATTGCCTCGCTGACATTCACTTCTTGTGAGGATTTCCTAACAGAGGAAGTGCGCGGGCAACAAAATTTGGATACTTATTTCCAAAGTGCAGAAGAAGCCGAAGCATTTATTACTGGTTGTTACCAGGCCATTACTTTTGGCGGATGGTGGAATATCAACACAGTATGGTTGCTTTCCGAGATGTGTAGTGATGACGGTTGGATGGGCAATACCAGCCAAAGTCAAAGTGACTATATTTCTTTGGCCCACTATCAAGGTACCGGACAAAGCAATGGTGCCATCTCCAACTTTTGGCAGTATCGATACAAAGGCATTCTACGTTGCAATATCGCAGTGGAACGCATTTCACAAGCTGATTTCTCAGATGAAGAAATGAAGAACCGGCTTGTAGCCGAAGCACGTTTTCTCCGTGGATACTTCTATTTTGAACTTGTGAAGAATTTTGGTGGTGTGCCTCTCATTACAGGCTTCCTGTTGCCCGAAGAAATACAAGGTATTACCCGCGCTTCGGCCGAAGATGTATATAAGTTCATTGAAGATGATTTAAAAGCCGCTGCTGATGTGTTGCCACAACGTAGTCAATATGCTGCTACAGATATGGGACGCGCTACCCGTGGAGCTGCATTAGGCCTATTGGGAAAGGTTTACCTCTACCAAAGCAAATGGCAAGAGGCACATGATGTATTGAAAACAGTCATCGACGAAGGTGAATATAAATTACTCGACAACTTCGGTGATGTATGGGATGTTGACCATAACAATAGCGAAGAAAGTCTGTTTGAAGTACAATATATGTATGATGGAACTTATGCATTGGGTGGTTCTTTGACTGTTATTACCGGTGCCCGTAGTGGTCCCGGCGACGGATGGTCTTGGGGACAGCCAACCGCTAACCTCGAACAAGCCTACATCGATGCAGGAGATACAGAACGTTTACGTTGGACTATCATTAAAACCGGTTGTACAGAAATTGCCGGAGAGAATAACTTCGACAAGTTCGTTGAAAACAACACAAAAATCGCCAATTATAAAGATTATATCGAAAAGTACGGTTGGGATCCCGAATGTTATATTATAGATCCGTCACAACATAAATCAGCACGTATTGTCCGGAAGTATTTTGTACCTATTGAAAAACGTCCGGAAGTATACAATATCGACAAAATTCCATTAGATCATCGTATCTTACGCTATGCAGATGTATTGTTGATGTATGCTGAAGCCTGCAACGAATTGGGCGAAGATGGTACAGCACGTACCTACCTTAATGAGGTACGGAATCGTGTAAAATTACCTGCTGTCACATCCAGTGGGAACGAGCTTCGCAAAGCTATCCGGCTAGAACGTCGTTTGGAACTGGCATGGGAACAAAACAGAATCTATGATATCCGCCGTTGGACAGATGACAATGGCAAGAAAATGATTTGTAACCTGATGGGAGCAAACGGTACATTTGTAAAATACAATACAGATCCCGCTACCCGCGACATTTACGAATGGGAAAATCAAGGTGAGGCAAGTGATAAAGGAATCAGCTTCAACGAAAACCGGGATATGGTATTCCCGATACCTTTATATGAGATTACAATGTCTAATGGTTCTATCACCCAAAATCCGGGCTGGAATTAATCATTTTCCAAAAAGAACAGATTGTTACAGGAATTAAACATTCAATAGGTCTTTATATTCTGTCGCGGATAGTTTGCTAGGATTATCCGCGACTATTTTTTAATCCATCTAAAACAATGAAACTAAAATATATTTTTACTCTTCCACTGTTCTTTTCTACTGTAGCCTGCAGTGACGATTCTCCCCAAACACCGGATACATCGGGGCAACCGGACAGCAGCATAAACGTAGAAAAAACAGTAACCATAGATGCCGGACAATCTTTTCAGACTCTGACAGGATTTGGCGCATCAGATTGTTGGGCACCTGCCTTCGTAGGAAAAAGCTGGATAACGAATCGTGACAAAATCAGTGAACTGCTATTCTCTTCTGAAATACAATCAGGACAACCTAAAGGTATAGGACTCTCCATGTGGCGTGTGAATCTAGGTGGTGGCAGTGCAGAACAAGGTGAAGCAAGTGGAATAGAAGACAAATCACGCAGAGCAGAATCTTATCTGACTGATGACTTAACATTAGACTGGACACGCTGTAAAGGGCAGCGCTACTTCTTGCAGCGCGCCAAAGAGTTTGGTTGTCAGAGTATAGTACTTTTCAGCAATACCCCTCCTGTACAATATACCTCCAACGGAAAAGGATTCTCCAATAGCGGAGGAGTTTCTAATTTGAAGGATGAATGTTATACGGACTTTGCCAGATACATGTCAGATGTAGCAAAATACTATGTAAACGAAGGATATCCAGTGACACATATCTCACCAGTTAACGAACCCCAATATAATTGGGACAGCGGCCAGGAAGGCAGCGGATGGACTAATGATGAAGTAGCCAGACTTATACGTGAATTGGATACCGCCATCACTTCTGCCGGTCTTTCTATTGATATTCTTCCAGGGGAATCTGGAGATTATGAATATCTCTACAAATTTAAGAATGATGCCGCCCATAGTAACGTACTTTCAGCATTTTTCACACCTGGAACTTCCACCTATATAGGCAACCTGACTCATGTAAAGAAACTTATCTGCGGCCACAGCTACTGGACAGATGGCACATGGGATGGTATGCGTAATGTCCGGAAACAACTGGCCCAAGCAGCCCAACAATATGATGTAGAAATATGGCAAAGTGAGTGGAGTATGTTAGGCGACGGATACAGCTCTTCCGAGTTTATAGGCTATGACCAAGCAACCGAAATGGACATTGCACTTTATATGTCAAAAGTAATACACAATGACCTAACTATAGCAGGAGTTTCCTCCTGGAGTTACTGGACCTCAATGGATATCCCCCGCTGGGGACACAAAAACCGCTTCTTACTGATTTCACTGGAACCCTCCGATGGAGTTTATGGGGATATAGAGAAAGAAGGCACTTATAAAGCTACTCCCACACTTTGGGTATTAGGTAACTACAGCCTATTCATCCGACCGGGTTATCGCCGTATCATGCTTAACATGAATGAATCATCCAGTTTCTTCGGGTCAGCATGGATTTCACCGAAAAAAGATAAAATTGTTGCTGTTTATACCAATCTATCAGAAAAAGGAGTCCGGCTAAACGAAATTCATAAAGAATGGGTAAGTGAAATAAGCTCCATCACTACTTATACAACAACAAATAACAAAAATTTGCAAGAGGTACACGTCACGGCAGACCAACAAGTAATTGTGCCTTCGGAAAGTGTTACAACTGTCATTTATAATCTGAAATAATCCCTCAACTTTATGAAATACAAAGCATTATTATTCTCTTTATTTGCAACAGCAAACCTGTTTGCTCAACATCCTGCCATTCACTTTGAAATAGAAACAGACCAACCCTGTCAAACCATGGACTATTTCGGAGCATCAGACTGTTGGAGCATGCAATTTATCGGCTTATGGCCGCAAGAAAAACAAAACCAAGTAGCCGACTGGCTGTTCAGTACGGAAAACCATGAAAACGGACAACCTAAAGGAATCGGCTTGTCTTTATGGCGTTTCAATGTAGGAGCCGGAAGTGCGGAACAAGGAGAAGCCAGCCAGATAGCCTCTCCCTGGATGCGCACCGAATGTTTCCTTCAGGCAGATGGTAACTATAATTGGAATAAACAACAAGGGCAGCGCAACTTCCTGCGTCTGGCAAAAGAACGGGGTGTAAACAAATTTTTGGCATTTCTTAATTCACCTCCCGTATATTTCACACAAAACGGTCTTGCCACCAACACAGGCCGTGGAGGAACCTTAAACTTAAAGGAAGAGCATTATAAGAATTTTGCCCGTTTTCTTGCCAATGTCATAAAAGGGGTGGAGAAACACGATGGAATCAAGTTCAATTACCTCTGTCCATTCAATGAACCCGATGGGCATTGGAACTGGATTGGCCCCAAACAAGAAGGTACACCGGCTACCAACCGCGAAATAGCCCGTGCCATACGCCTCATCAGTAAAGAGTTCGTAAATAACCAAATTGACACACAGATTCTAGTCAATGAGTCCTCTGACTATCGTTGTATGTTCGATACTCACATGACTAATTGGGAACGGGGGTATCAAATCCAGTCTTTCTTTAATCCGGACAGTACAGCCACCTATCTGGGTGATACTCCCAATGTTCCCCGGCTGATGGTAGGGCATAGTTATTGGACTAATACTCCTCTGAATAATTTACACGATATCCGTTGTCAATTAAAAGATACTTTAGACAAGTATAAGGTGGATTTCTGGCAGACAGAAACCTGTATCATGGGCAATGACGAAGAAATCGGCGGAGGCGGAGGATATGACTTCACCATGAAGACAGCATTATATGTAGCACGGATCATTCATCATGACATTGTATATGCAGGTGCTCGCAGTTGGCAATGGTGGCGATCTATCGGTGGAGATTATAAAGACGGATTAATCCGTGAGTATAGTGATCCGACTTTTCTGAATGGTGAGGTGAAAGACTCCAAATTAATGTGGGCTTTGGGAAACTACAGTAGATTTATACGCCCGGGAGCTGTTCGGAAAGCAATTATAGCCAAAGACAACCAAGGGAAAATCATTCCTGAAGGCGATACGGATGTAACCGGACTAATGTGTTCAGCATACCAAAATACAGACGGAAAGGAGGTTTTCGTTATGATTAATTATGCAGCGGAAGATAAAGAGTTTACTTTCTATCAGCGTAACGGAATTATAAAAAACTGGACAATCTATCGTACTTCGGATAAAGATGGAGAGAATCTTCTACCGGTAGGAAGCATCAAAAACCATGAAAAAGTTGTGATCCCGGCACGTTCCATTATTACGTTGGTCACTCAATAATACTCCAATATATAAAGAAATAAGGTTGGCTCTTTGTGAAGAGTTCAGCCTTATTCTCTTCTTAAAATACATTTCGGTTCTCAATCCTTCCTTTTTATACTGCTTTCCCTCACCTGCAAACAAGTAGGAATAATGATTTGCCTGATTTTTTTATCTCCCTTAATCTTATCAATCAACATCTGACATGCGGCTTCCCCCATCTTATAAGTCTGATGCGAGACGGCCGAAAGGCGAGGCACTACATAATTGGCATGTTGCTCATCTGTATACCCAATAAGCGCTATATCCTGAGGAATACGAAGATTATGATTTCTAATCACTTCCATAGCGGCAAATGCCAATGTATCATTCATGGCAAGAATTGCATCGGGAGGCTCCGGAAGCGATAATAAAATTTCTGTAGCTATTTTCCCTTCTTCAAAATCAATTTTCCGACACACAACCAAATCTTTCTCAATAGGTATCTTATTTTCCCTTAACGCTTCAAGGTAACCATGTTTTCTCTTTCTTACTATATCCAGATGGTTTGCACCACCGATAAAAGCAATCCGTTTGCTTCCATGATCCAACAAGTGCTGTGTCGCCATCTGAGCAGAATATACTCCATCAGCCACTACCGTAGAAAAACGGTCAGGCATGCAAACACGATCAAATAGAACAAGCGGCATATTCATATCATCCAAACTCAACCAATGGGCATAATCTGTTGTTTCTTGAGATAAACAACCTATAATACCTTCCACATGCATATTGACCAAATTCTCAATATTTCTTTTCTCATGGTCGTATGACTCATGGGAAGTCGTGATGATAACAAAATAGCCGTTTGCTATAGCGGTATCTTCTATACCACTTAAAATAGACGCAAAGAAATGAGTAACAATATCAGGTACAATTACTCCAATGGTACGGGGAGTATTTTTCCGGAGACTCATAGCAAAAGGATTGGGGTGATAATTCATCTCTTTTGCCAATTTTTGAGCTTTAATACAAAGTTCCCGACTGATTTCGGGACTATTTTTCAAGGCACGGGATACTGTAGGTATGGATACACCTAATATCTGTGCCAAATCTTTCAATGAAGTACGTCTCGATTCTGCCATATCAATGCTGTAAACGGTGATTCACCTACAAAGAAAGCATATTCTCACCAATATACATACAAAGAGTGCATTTTTTAGTGATAAGATTAGTGGTAAATACTGCGATATGCACCCACTATTCACCACCAACCACTTATCACTAATAAATCGTTCCGCGCATCCGGTCTTCGAATGCAGCTAAAGCAGCCTTGGCGCCTTCCCCCATTGCTATAACTATCTGTTTATAGGAAACATCCGTTACATCTCCGGCAGCATAGATACCTTTTACAGAGGTCCGGCCATTTTTATCAGTCAGAATTTCACCCATGCGGTTCGTTTCCAGCAATTCTTTAAACAAAGTGCTATTGGCAGTCAAACCTATTTGGACAAAAATACCATCCAAGGCAAAGATCTCTTCTTTTTCGGATGAACGGTCTTTCTTTATAAGCCCCACCACTTTATCACCGTTTCCTAACACCTCTACCGTTTGAGTATTAGTAATAATATCCACATTGGGCAGGCTTTTAGCTTTCTCCTGCAAAACAGTATCCGCTTTCAAAGTATCCATGAATTCGAATACAGTCACTTTGGAACAGACTCCCGCCAAATCAATAGCAGCCTCAACCCCGGAGTTTCCACCACCTATGACTGCTACTTCCTTATCTTTATAAAATGGTCCGTCACAATGAGGACAGAAAGCAACTCCATGACCGATGTATTTTTCTTCACCGGGAACATTCAATTTTCTCCAATTCGCCCCGGTAGCAATGATCAATACGGGAGCCTTATACGTTTCTCCACCTTTCACAGACAACACTTTCATGCCCTCTGCCACTTCCACTTTCTCTATCCGGCGATTTTCTAAAATATCAATATGATATTCCGCCAAATGTTTTTTCAGATCCTGGGCCAACTGTTTACCGGTAGTCTGAGGCACAGATATCAAGTTCTCAATCCCCATCGTTTCATTGACTTGTCCACCAATACGCTCGGCTATTATTGCTACTTTCAACCCTTTACGAGCCGAGTAGATAGCAGCTGTCGCACCGGCAGGACCAGCACCGGCTACCAGTACATCATATTCTTTTGTCTCAACAGCTTCCAATTCCACCGAACCGTAACGGGCTTCCAGCTTCTCCAACAGATCCCCCATACTGCTACGCCCCACATGAATCTGTTCACCATCAGCAAATACAGTAGGAACGGCCTGTACTTTCATCCGTTCTACTTCTTCTTCATTTATAGATCCATCTACTGCCTCATGGCGTATCTGACCATTCAGAAGTACCATCATATTCAAAGCTTGAACCACATCGGGACAATTGGTACAGGTGAGAGACAAATAGGTGGTCAAACTAATCGGCCCCTGTAATGCCTTGATACGTCTGGTAATAAACTCGTCCGGAAAATTCTTTCCTTTGCCGTCAGCATTCAGAACAGCCATCAACAAAGAAGTAAATTCATGACCACCAGGTACGGCACGAAATGTGATTCCCGTATCCTTTCCTTCTTTTAAAAGGATAAACTTCAGCCCTTCACTATCCTGCAACCGACAGGAAAGTTTATCCGAACAGGAAGCCACTTCTTCCAACGAGTCCACCAACTCGGCACGACTTTCGTGCTGAGGGTGGACAAAGATGTCAAAAGTATAGTGCGCTTCCAATTGGGCAAAAAGACCTTTTAACTGATCTTTTATCGCACTATCTAACATGAGTTCTATACTTTAAATTTTACCTACCAAATCAATACTCGGTTTCAAGGTCTCAGCACCTTTCTTCCATTTAGCAGGACAAACCTCACCATCATGAGTGGCTACAAACTGGGCAGCTTCTACCTTACGAAGAAGTTCATCAGCATTACGCCCGATGCTGTTGTCCTGAATTTCAGCTAATTTGATCTTGCCTTCGGGATTCACTACAAAAGTACCACGATAAGCCATACCGTCTTCTTCAATCATCACACCAAATGCACGCGACAAAGCACCTGTAGGATCTGCCAACATCGGATAAGTGATTTTGCGGATACTTTCAGACGCATCATGCCATGCTTTATGAACGAAATGTGAATCGGTGCTTACAGAATATACTTCCACTCCCATTTCTTTGAACTGATTATACTTTTCAGCAATATCTACAAGTTCGGTAGGGCATACAAACGTAAAGTCAGCAGGATAGAAGAAGAAAATAGCCCATTTACCTTCAATATCTTTATTAGTTACGGTTTTAAACTCTCCATTATGGAATGCCTGAACTTTAAATTCAGGAACTTGTGAATTAATAATTGGTTCCATACTCTTTTTATTTTTAAATTAAAACTGATTTTTAAATTGTAATTATTACATTTGCAAAGGTAACCGACTTCAGCACCTTCCACAATACCTAATTATTAGGATTATATAGAACAAGATTCATCATAAATAGGTATTGGACAAACGATTTTTTAAGTGAATTTTGCATGTAATTAAAAGGATGCTAAATGTTTTAACAACAATAGTTTCCGCCAGGGAACTTAATCGGTAAACACAGTACGTTAGAACTGTGCTATGGCGACAAAACCATCATTGCTCGGGCACTGATTGCTTTCCGGTGATATTCTTAAAAAAAATATAAAAGCCTCCTGACTTCTGTCTGTCCTTTAAAGGTTTTATGTACTTTTGTACCGCTTTAAACAAAAAACAATCAATAAAAATGGACGATTCAATACCACGAACGTGCAATAGTATTAACTGATCCGACAGGGCAATCACTACTCTGAATGCCTCTGAACGGATATAAACGAACGAAAGGAGGCAATAAGATGAGAAAATATCTTTATTGTGAGAATGGCTTTGTAGAAAAGCCACAATGGATGCCAAACTGCTGGGTGAATGTAGAATGCCCCGACCAAAGTGATTTTGAGTTTCTGACTAAAGAATTAAAAGTTCCCGAAGCTTTTTTAGAGGACATCGCCGATATGGATGAACGTCCGCGAACGGATACGGAAGACAACTGGCTACTGACCATTATCCGAATCCCCCTGCAACAACAGGGAAGCATCCCTTATATCACTATCCCCATCGGTATCATTACAAACAATGAAATCATTGTTACCGTGTGTTATCACTCCACTGAAATGATTCCTGATTTTATTGACCACACCCGACGTAAAGGAATCATTGTGCCTAATAAATTTGAATTGATTTTACGGTTAATTTACTCATCTGCCGTATGGTTCTTGAAATATCTGAAACAAATAAACAATGATGTAGCTGCCGCAGAAAAAGAATTGGAAAGGAGCATACGTAATGAGGACCTGCTCAGATTGATGAAACTACAAAAAACATTGGTTTATTTCAATACGTCCATTCGTGGAAATGAGGTGATGGTAGGTAAATTGCAAAGTATCTTCCAGGAAAAAGATTATCAAAACCGCGATTTGGTAGAAGATGTAGTTATTGAATTAAAACAAGCATATAACACGGTTAATATCTACAGTGATATCTTAACCGGAACCATGGACGCATTTGCTTCCATCATATCCAACAATGTGAACACCATCATGAAACGCATGACCAGTATTTCCATCATTCTGATGGTACCCACATTAATAGCTAGTTTCTATGGAATGAATGTAGATGTACATGTAGATGCATTACCACATGCTTTTAGTTTTATTATTTTGGCATCCATCACATTGTCTGCGTTGGCTTTTGTTATTTTCAGAAAGATAAAGTGGTTCTAAAAAATCCTGTAACAATATCATATGACCTGTCATTCACGACAACAGGTCATATGATAAAATTCTTTTCGCCCCCTAATCTTATAACAAAGATATTCAACTTACTCTTACTTTCTTTCTCCAAATACGTTTTATCCATAAATAGTATCCTGTCAATGGCAAGGTGGCTCCTATCAAAGCTGCTATAAACGTCAGTAAACGGGTAAGCATACCGCCCCAACTACCAACATGTACAGAATAGATCCATCCGCGAATCTTTCCAGCCTTCTCAGCATCTTTATATAAAACTACCTTATCAATCTTACCACTATGAGGATTGAATTTATAACGATCGGAAGCACGTTGATTACCGAAGGTATTGAAAGAGACATTTGCTGCCCCATCTGATAAGGTTATCTGCTTGTAGCCGGGATTATTCAGGGCTAATTGTTCATAAACTTGTTGCCAACAAACATAGGACGAAGAATGAGAAACATTCTTTCCGGATTGGTCGCCGCCTTTCCCCCCACGCCGGGTCACCCCACCATGAGCACCTCCCTGCTGTACTTCCACGCCAAACACTTTATAGAAACCTGTCCGATACCATCCAAAAGACCATGTTAGCCCGGTAAGGGCCATAGCCAACAAAAAAAACAGCGCATACATACCACCTGCAACATGCAGGTCATACCAAAATCTTCTAAAGCCCCTGCCGACAGATATTCTTAAACTATTTTTCAAGGCTTTTCGTGTACGAGGCCACCAGATAACGATACCCGATATCAAAACCACGACAAACAACAGGGTGCTGACACCTACAATCATTTTTCCCCAGAAGGCTCCGCCATCCGCTTTCATACTGTCCAACAGCCAGCGATGCAGCCTGAACATAGTCACAAAAAATGCAGGACGTTCATATTTACCTTTAATCTCACCAGTATATTGATCCACATACACGGAAGCACGACGAGGCTTGGACAAATTCACCTGCCAAGCACGTTCCGGGTCAGAGAAAACACTGATTCCTGTCACAGACACACTGTCGGGCAACGTGAGTTCTACCTCTTCCAATAATCGATCAACAGGAAGTGAAACTGTTTCTACCTTTTTTACATAATAAAGTTCGTGCCTGACCAGTTCCATCACTTCATTTTCAAAAACCAACATGGCTCCCGAGAAGCAAATCAAGGAAATGATTAACCCGAAAGGAACAGAAAGCCAAAGATGTATTTGGCGAAATATTTTCTTCATAAAATCTTCGATACGATTCATAAAAAGAGTCTGCATAAGCACATACTGCCCGCAGACTCCCATTATATTATTACAATACTCAGTTCTGAGGTTGCAGTTTACCGACGCCACTGATTTGTGTCGCTTCTATAGAAATACCCTTTGTCGCTACCGCACCAACCGGATCTATTTTATAAATAGACGGATATCCTTCTGTTGTAGTTACAGCCATATAGGCATATCCATTCTCCACATACGGAGTATTGCCAAAGCCGGAGATCAAATCGGCAGAAGGCAAACCAGTTACATAAGTCAGTTTTCCGGTTTCTCCTTTATATATCGCTAACTGATTAGCTGTGAAACCAGTTTCAGTCAAGGAACGATCATACATCAACAACAAGAAATAATCTCCCGTAATATGCCAACAACGAATGAAAGATTTACCTCCGGTCTGCGCTTCGATACTATAATAATAATCAGGATCAAACTCTTCTGTTCCAGCCTTTATACGTACTACTCCGGCATCCAAGGTAGTCTGTTGCCGTTTATCAGCCATTGTTTTGGCATAACTAGGAGAAAATACATAAATATCACCATTATCTGCCGCCCAAATCGTTTGATAATACTGTGATTTAAAACGCCCGCAAGCATAACTGATCTTATCTGTTTCTATGATTTTTTTATTTGTCAGCGTTTCATCATCAAAAATAGCCACCCAGCATTTATTGGGATATTGCGTCCATTGCAATTCACCTTTTTTATAACTGCTGCTGTTGGAACCACCATCTTCTGTCTTTACCAAATCCTCATTGCCGGGAAGTATCCACTTTCCCCCGTCAGTAGCCGAACCATATTGACTTAACCCCATTGGAATAGCAGCGCTATACAGTTTATTATTTCGTTCCAATATGCCGGCCAATGTTACATATTCTCCATTTCCCAAGAAGTTTTCGGACATATAAGCCTTATTTTGAGTATCATTCGTTGTAAATGTTTCAGCAGATACGTCCAAATAAGAAAGCAAAAACATCTTTGGTAAATATCCATTCTCATCAGCATACGCTGTGGGTCCGTCACCGGTAGACGAGGTCATGATATATTTATCATAAATACCGTAAGTAGTAAATCTCTTTACGGCAAACTCCCCCGAACGAGCCTTTACTTCATTATTTGAATCCATGTTATAAGAACGGGTCGTACCTGCATTCCCTTGATTATAAGTCAGCGCATAAAGATATTGATTCTTGTAAAACACCCATTGAGTTGCACCATCATTCACAAGACCATTATTCACTGTAGAAACAGTACCTTTATCCAACGTTTCAGAAGTAAGCAGCACATTCGTTGTATTTCCAGACGCTGTGACCGACGATGCAATAACATACTCACCTTTAGCCTCGGTACCCGAACCGTAATCCGGCTCATTATCCGTACATGCACTCAACGCCATTCCTACTATGGCAATAGCAGCAAATCCGTTCAAAAAGAAATCTTTCTTCATTTTATTCTTCTATTTAATTTTAAATCCAATTAATTATAAACTCCTTTTTCCAATTCTTTAATTACCGAAACAAACACGCAGTTTACCATAAAAAGCCCTACCGGCCTTCTGAAGACTAAAATTATCATATAACTTCTCATCTGTGAAGTTACGACATTCCAATGATACGTTATATCGTCCTTTTTGCAAACTATAAGAAAAGGATATATTGTGTGAGAATTGATCAGGTACCACATAGTCCCCTTTATTTGAGCCTATTCGGGAAGAATAATAAGTAAAGCTATGCAGATATTGATTATCATAAGACACGGTCAACATATTGCCTTTCCTTCCTAAATCCCGCCAATAAAAAGTAACATCCGAATCAGCAAACATATAGGGCAGATTCGGCATCCGTTCTTTATAAGCCAGATTTTCCGCACTGCTGGAAATAGATGTTTTCATATTGTCCCGTACATCCATTTTGGTAAAATTACCTCCTATACTCACCCAATTACCAAAACCGTAACGAGCAGAAACAGTATATCCTTTCGTCAATACTTTACCGTAATTAATATATTTCGCAGCATATTTACCACCACTCAAATCCGCAATATTACGCTGAATATAATCTTTTGTATTCCGATAAATCACTCCACTTTCCATATATACAGAATGCCTGCCAAATGTTCTGTTATAGCTCAAATTAAAATTCAAATTGTCACTACTCTCCGGTTTTATACTGATATCTCCCATTTCCAAATCCTCATCTCCAAACATTTCTTCAATAGTAGGCAGACGATATGCTTTTTCATATGACAATTTCGCCTGCAAACCGGGTAGAATGAAATAAGTTCCCGCAGCTCCATATCCTATGGAATTCATGTTTCGGGTAGTACGGACATAATCATCTTGATTCGTAGTCGTAGCCATAGGACCTGCCACATACAAACTATAATATTTTCCAAATACTGAGAGATTCCAATTATCAGACGGCATCAACCGATAGGACAATCCGGAGATATTCTTATGGGTTTCTTTAGCTATGGCATCCTCCGATTCCATCTTAGCCAATAAAGAAGTGTTAGAACGGCGGAAAGTATTCAACACATGATTAAAGGTCAGCATGTGTATTTTCGCCAGACGGTAATTAACGGTTAATGTTCCATTCCAATTGTTATTATCCGCCCGTGAATATTGATTGGATTGTTCACCGGGTGAGTTCATTAATTTTCTATCACCCAACCAATTGTACTTATAGGAAGCTGTATCTATATTTGTCGTTGCATTTTTATTATAATTGGCAGTCAATGCCACATCCAGACCTTTGATGAATAAGCCACGCTTACTATATTCCAATGACGGCATCAACGAATGTCCTTTACGATGCTTTTCCCCATAGACTATTTCCTGACGTACTCCGGTCTGTATCTCCTTATACATATGTGAATAAGTAAAGCCCAACATCAATCTGTCTGCCCATTTCTTATCCACAATACCCATCTTACCTATAACCGCCTCATTATGATAGGTATCATTAAAGCGCTTCACACGTACCCTTTTATCTTTATCAATTCTTCCGGTTTCAAAGTCCTCTACCGGTGCGTCCACCTGATAATCATTATCCGAATAGTTTTGAAAAGCATTTATTTCATAAGTAAAGCCGTTTTTGAAAGTTTGTCCGAAATTCACATACGATTTATGCGTATTGAACGACCCGTATGAATAGGAGCCATCCAAAAACCAATTACGTTTCTTCTTATTGGTTACAATATTGATAACACCACCTATAGCATCCGTGCCAAATCCTACAGGAACCACCCCTTTATACACTTCAATCCTATCTGCAAAATTCACAGGAATATTATTCAAGCCAAAAGAGCTCCCTACTCCCTCCTGAGGTACACCGTCAATAAATATCTTCACATGTTTGCCACTGAAACCATCCAACATCAATTGCATATCCGAACCTACCCCCCCCGACTCACGGAGTTTCATCCCCGGAGCTTTAGCCAAAGCATCACTCAGATTCTTGGTAGAATTCTGGAATTCTTTTGTATCTACAGCTATCGCATTGAATGCGGAACGTTTCACACGGGAAACCCCGTTAGACACCACTACCACTTCACCCAACTCAGTCACTGACGGGTCAATCATTACATTCATCTTAATTCTTTCACCATGAACCAAAGTTACAGGCTTTTCTATAGTCTTATATCCTATAGCCGAAACAACCAGCGTGTATTTCCCTGCCGGTGCATGAAGATGATAGATACCTTCTTCATTCGTTGTACATCCATAAGTTGTACCCTTCAAATATACGGTTGCAAAATCTACGACTTCCTGTTTTTCTTTGGATATTACTTTACCGGATACCATTGTCTTAGGTTGTGCAAAGATAGATATCGCTCCGATTATAAAAAAAAGAGAGCCTAAACTGATCCTTTGTAACTGTCTTTTTACCATGAATACCTATAATTCTAAATTCTTAATTTTTGAGAATGCAAAGGTCCGTAAAAAGAAAAGGGGAAACAATCACCTGATATAGGTAATCTTTTCCCCCATTTTACGGAATATATATACTATGCAATAACTTTTTATAGGTATTTATGCCACAAAATAGTCCTTTTAAATTTGGCATAATGCCATGAATCCACTACATTTGTTCTATATCACAAATATTAGAATTATGCAAGATATAACAAACGGACGTTGCGGTTGGTGCGGAACAGACGAATTGTATGTGAAATACCATGACCAAGAGTGGGGAAAGTTAGTTACCGATGACAAGACGCTGTTTGAGTTTCTTGTATTGGAAAGTGCCCAAGCAGGACTAAGCTGGATAACGATTCTTAGAAAAAGAGAGGGGTATCGTAAAGCTTTCTATAATTTTGATGCCGAACTGGTAGCACAAATGACCGATGAAGACATTGAGCGGCTAATGCAATTTGAAGGAATTGTAAAAAACCGTCTGAAAATCAAATCGACAATCACGAATGCAAAACTATTCCTTGCCGTACAAAAGGAATTCGGCAGTTTTTATAATTACACCCTGTCATTCTTTCCCGACAAAAAGCCGATTATCAACACATTCCGGTCATTGAGCGAGATTCCGGTATCCTCTCCCGAATCCGATGCCATGAGTAAAGATATGAAAAAACGAGGTTTCAAGTTCTTCGGGACTACAATTTGCTACGCCCATTTGCAAGCTTCAGGTTTTATCAACGATCATCTGACAGACTGTATTTGCCGGAAAGTTCCACAATAGAGTTTTTAAAATCTGCTGCCACTGCTACCACCTTTTATCGGAAACACTGATGGATAAAAAGATTTAGGGGTGGTGGCAGCTCCTTGTTTTATGTGTTGAAAAAGGATGCTGCCATCACTTTCTCATACTTCTCCATCTAAAACTTACAACTGATCCCAAGTTTTCAAACTGACCCGAAAATCCGCTGACCCTGAAATTCTTCATGTTCAGACTGGCTAGGCTATACACTTAAAAGAAAGCTTACCAACCAGGAAAATCCGCTGACCCGTACTTCTGGGGTCAATGTAAAAAGCTGAGGGGTAAATTTATAAATTGTTATCTTTGTTTCCAAATTCATAGCTTATGGAGTTAAACGGTTATCGCCTTCTTCTTCCTGAAGGC
>ENA-ORTH01000664-ORTH01000664.1-human-gut-metagenome-genome-assembly--contig:-NODE-664-length-41576-cov-5.720816_pt1 | contig 41576 bp, 22 predicted proteins | sample MGYA00241914_ERZ509192 | MGnify/ENA primary metagenome ERZ509192 (study PRJEB26280, sample SAMEA2338826) | human gut metagenome | biome: human gut; feature: human-associated habitat; material: faeces... | reverse complement strand
AAGCTGACAAGCTCCGCGAGTTTTTCGCCGAGCATCAGGATAAGCCTGCGCTTGAAAAGCCATCGAGCGCAAGCTAAAAATTTTTGTCGTGTGCTTGACATACGGGTGCCTTAAATCATGAAACCTAATACTTGGTAGGCCGGTATTTTTCAGGATCGTTTTCATCCGATTGTAGGCATAACCAGGATTGACTGCTTCCTCCGGATGCAAGGGATTGGGAAATATCCAATCGCTGATGGCAGTTTTCTTCCGCTCCCGTAGCCGCTGGGCCGTGCTGTCCGGCAGGGATATGCTCCGGTGGCCCTTGTTGGTTTTGGTTTCTCCGACCTCCAGGCTGCCTGCCTTGCGGGTGCTGACGGAGCGGTTGACTTTGAGAGTTCCCTCCGCCTCGTCGAAGTCCTCCCATCGAAGGCCGCAGATCTCGCCCCGGCGCAAGCCAGTGGTCAACTCGGTGAAGAAGAAGTCCCGCCACACCTCGTCCTGCTCGATTGCGGCCATGAAAGTGTCCAATTGTTCCTCATTCAGAATCTGCTTTGGACGGTAGTTGGGCTTGGGGACCACCGTGCCCTCGGTGGGATTCTTGGCGATTAAGTGTGCGCCCACCGCGTCTTTCATCGCTTGGTGGAGCATGGCATGGATGCGGGAGAGCATGGCGTCTGAGAGTTGATACCCGTATTCTGGATGCTCATGGATGCGACCCTCCCGTTTCAGTTTTGTGTACATCCGCTGGATGTCCGTCGAGGTGATGCGGGAGATCACCTTGTCTCCCAGGATGGGCTTGATGTAAAGTCTGGCATACTGCCGGTAGCCGTACATGGTGCTGTGGCGGATCGTCCCCGCTTTGTATTCATCCAGCCAGCGGTCCAGCCACTCTCCCAATGTCATGCGGCTGTCCTCGGTCAGTTCTACATCCTGATAGGTTTCGATGCTCTGGTGGAGTTTGCTCAGTAACTCCTTCTGCGTGCGGCCATACACATACCGGAAGATGGGGGCGCCGTTGGCCTTGTGGCCTACCACGATGCGGCCCTCCCAACGGCCGTCTTCCTTCTTCCGAACCATGCCGTCGCCGGATGGCCTGCGCTTTGCCACGATGATACACCTCCTTTGTAACGACACAACATACCGCAGAAAGAGAAAACTATCCAGGGGTACGGCGAACTGTTATCAAAAAGTTATCATTTGGGGTAGCGAACACAGTGGCAATCAAAAATTTTTTTGTGATAAACCAAAATATATGGTATACTGTCTTCATAAAGTAGCGGAGGTGGCCGCATGGATCTATACGATCAGGTGAAAAAACAGTGGCAAATGTGGGCTGTCCGTTCAGGCGAAGACTTGGACCTGCGCCTGGACAACTTCCGCATTCTCTTCGCGTACAACTCCGGGAAGATCGAAAACGCAGCGATTTCTTACCACGACACCCGGGAGATTTTTGAGAACGGCCGGGTGGTCGGCTATACCGGCGATCCCCGCACGCTGTTTGAACTTCAAAATCAGAAGGTCTGCTATGACTTCCTCCGGGAGAAGATTCCTGTTAAGGAGCCGCTTTCCCTCCCACTGATCCTGGAGATCCATCGCGCGCTGACGGAGGGAACTTACGATGCGCGCCGTTATCTGGTCAATGGAGAGCGGCCCGGGACATTCAAAAAACATGACTATGTGACTGGCATCCATGAGGTCGGCTCCTACCCTGAAGAAGTGGAAGGTGACTTGGCAGAACTGATCGGTGAAGTCAACTCTGTAGGTCCGAAAGCCCCGCTGAAGGCCGGAGCGTATCTCCATGCGCGTTTTGAGAATATTCACCCCTTCGCCGACGGGAACGGCCGCGTTGGGCGGACATTATTGAACTACTGGCTGATGATCAACGACTATCCCCCCATGATCATTTATGAGGAAGATAAAAAGGCATACTATGAGGCGCTCCAGCAGTATGATGAACAGGAGTCTCTGGATGCTTTGGTCCGTTTCTTGGAAGCGCAGACGGTCAAGACTTGGGCGCGCGTCATGAAACTCTCCCCAAATGATACGCCGAAACATCAAGGAATCGAATTTCATATGCTGTAAATGCCTGGCCTCCCGTAGCAGCGGGAGGCTTTTCTCTTTGTTTTGCAGCGCAATTTTTGAAGGGGCAATAGTCCGAATATTCACTTCTTGGATTTGCGATAAAACCAACCGATATCCCCAAGGTGCCCCCCGCGGGTTCACCCTTACAACCCTGATTTCATGCGGATTTGAGGGCGCAATCCTCTGATTCCGGCCACCTGTGACCCCCGAAGTGAGCCAAACCGACCACCTATGACCCCCGCAGGCAACTCCCCGCAAACCACTGTCCCGTCCCGCGTTGCGGGGCGGTGTGACCCGGCCGGAGGGCGCTTGCGACCCCCGGCCTTTATCCTGCACGATTTTCGTCCCCTCGGTTCACCCGCTCATTTTGGCTTCCGGGCGATCCCGGTACCTGCGGCACACAGCCCCCCACACCGCGCTTTGTGGTGCGGGAGTGTCTGTTCCTGCCCATGCCGCAATCGCCGCACACAGCGGCCCACAGGCGGTCACGTGCCGGCCTGGGCCGCTGTCGTCCGCTGACGCGCCGCAACGAGCTCCAGCTGATCCAGTTGCCGGTCGTAGTGTTCATCTATCACCTCCTGGATCGGACGGAGCGTGTACAGCAGGTTCCCATTGCGTTTCTGACCAGCCCTGGTGGTGATTTCAGTTGGCTCGGTGGAGATGAGCCCGCGCTCCTCAAGGCACAGTGTGTACTTGCGTACCGTGTTCTCGCTCATACGCACTGCCTGCCCGATGGTCCTGTAGCTGGGCCAGCATTGATGCGTCTTTCGATTTTCGCACCGTTTCAGGAAACTGTAGACCGCCAGCTCGCCGCTGCTCAGACCCAGCAGGAAGATCTCGTTTGGAAGAGAGAAATAGTTTCCGATCCCATACTTCATGTGCCGCCTCCCGTATGCTCCTCCACCCAGCAGATGAACTGTTCTTTCGGCACCACCATCCGGCTGCCGATCTTCAGCACCGGGAAACCATAAGAGGCCCCCATGAAAACGCAATGCGTTTTCATGGGGAGAGGAGGAGCAAGGGAGCAGAGCGTATACCCGGCATATATGCCGGGTGGAGCGGAGTGGACTTTGCGACGACGAGCATCAGCTCGTAGCCGGATGAGGGAGACACCCCCAGCACCTTTGCCACTGTTGCCGCGTTCAGGAACAGCGGCAAGTCCTCATAGCTTTTGTAGCCTGATTCTTTCATGGCCAACACCTCCTTAAGTGTGAGAAGCAAAAAGCCTCTCACTATATACAGGCAATAAGTAGGCCACTTCACAAATGAAAATAGGAACAAATAATACGCCCTCATAATATACAGGCAACAAAACAGAGGAGTGAGCAGGCTCGAAAACAAAATTTAGAGTTCTGCACAGAAGAACATACCTTGAGTGAGTGATTTTGCCGATTCACTATTCCTGTGAATCGTAAAATGCACAGCCGGATCTAAGCGGGGTTCAGAGGGATCAGTGGTGATAAGGCATGCGGACAGTTTAGGGGATTTCAAACTATCACCCTCAGAAAAAAGGCAGGCAGGAGAGCTCGCTCTCCTGCCTGCCTTTTCATTGTTTATACGGCGCAATTCCTGCGCGGGTTACTTTACGATATTCTGGCAGAACCGGGTCAGGATCACCGCCGCCTGCGCCCGGGTGGCGGAGCCGCCGGGCGTCAAAGTGGTATCGCTGGTGCCGGAGACCAGGCCCTCTGCGTTGGCCCAGCGGATGGCCTCCACCGCGTAGGAGCCGACCTGTGCGGCGTCTGCGAACTTGCTCAGGTCCGCCTTGGCTGTGGTGTCGCAGCCCTTGTACTGGGCGTAGCGGTACAGGATGGCCGCCATCTGTTCACGGGTGATGGTGTCATTGGGGCCGAACAGCTCGTCGCTGTATCCAGCCACGATACCGTTCATCCTCGCCCAGTAGACCGCCGTGGCGTAGTAAGCATTGACATCCACGTCCTTGAAGGGATAGCCCCAGATCTCATTTTCGATATTGGGGGAGCCCTCCAGCCGGTAGAGGATCGTCACGATCATGCCGCGGGTGGTGGTCAGATCCGGTTCGAAGGTGCTGGCACTGGTGCCGGCCATGAGGCTGTTCTCGTTGACATACCGCACCGCGTCATAGTACCAGGCGTCCTCCGCCACATCCACAAAGGGATTTGTCCACTGCTTTTCGGGTACAAAGGTCACATCCACGCTCACCTTGCTGTTGGGCATGGTGAAGGTGTACTTGCCATCGCCCCTGTCGGTGACCTTGACCGTGTCGCCGTTCTTGTCGGTGACGGTGACCTTGTCCACCTGATAGCCCTTGTCGGGCTTGGCGGTGATGGTGACCGTGTCGCCCTTTTCCGCACGACTTGGCTTTACTGTGATCGTGCCATGGTCGATATCAGCAGCGGTATCCACTACATAGCTGGGCAAACCACTGCTGCCGCTCCCAGATCCGCCGTGGTCAGGATTGATAGGTGCTGCAGTAACTGTGACCGCACAGGTGGCGGTCTTGTTGCCATCCTCTGTGGTGACGGTGATGGTCGTGGTGCCTGCCTGGATGGCTTTGACATTGCCGCTGGCATCCACTGTGGCTACGGAGGTATTGCCGGAAGACCAGGTAACGTTCTGATTGGTGGCGTTGCTGGGGCTAATAGTGGCTTTCAGCTGGCCCGTGCTGCCTGCCGTCAGGTTCATGCTGGTTTGGTTCAGACTCACGCTGTCGACTTTGACAGCCGGCGCACCTCCGGCCTCGACCGTGACCTTACACTCAGCGGTTTTATCGCCGTCTGCGGTGGTGACGGTGATGGTCGCGGTGCCCGCTTTGTGGGCAGTGACTTTTCCGTTTCCGTCCACCGTAGCTACCTTGGAATTGCTGGAAGACCAAGTAACATTCCTGTTCGTGGCATTGTTTGGCTCAACAGTTGCTGTCAGCTGGCTCGTGCTGCCCTCCGTCAGGGTCAGGCTGGTCTTGTTCAGGCTCACTCCGGTGACAGAAACAAAATCGGCATTGTTGGTCAGCTTCAGCGTGTAGCTTGCGGAGTTGCCGCCGTTGGAGACTGTAATGTTCCATGTGGTAGTACCGGAGGCAAGCTGGGTGGCATGCGAGGCATCCACATCATAATCCTGACCGTCCAGCTTGATCGTTGCGTTCTGGGGGTCCTTGGGCGCGATCTCCAGGATACTGTTGGTCAGGCCGACAGCATCGACCGTATAGGTGTTTGTGCTCGAGTCGAAGACAGCGGTGTGGCCGCCGATGGAGATATGGTCCAGTTCCACGCTACTGTCCGTCAGAATCAGGTCGGAGAACTCCACCCGGACGCCGGCAGCACCGGTGATGCCCGCGAACTCAAAGGTCTGGGTTGCGGCACCCTCTTTTTCCAGCGTCAGCAAACCGTCTGCCTTGGTGTAGCTCTGCTGCTTGGCGATGGGCTGGCCCTGGGCGTCCAGTAGCGTGACGATCAGGTTGCCGCTGGTGGTGCCGCCGAGGTAATTGTACTGCACCTTTGTATTCACAATGGTCTTGCCGTTGGCAACGCTCATGTCGTAGATGACGGTGACCGGCTCATCCCGCTCCTCAGCCAGGCTTCTCAGAGTCAGAGAGGTGGTGTTGTTGGCGGTGAAATACTCGCTGACGCTGTTGTAGGAACCGGTTCGGGCCCGCATGGCCTGATCCTCCACAGGGGCTTCGATCCAGGCCTTGACATAGACCGGGATACCGGTGCTGGGGATCTCCGCCTGTGCGCCGCTTTCCTCCTTCATGTACTCTGCTACAGGCAGCGTGACCTCCGCGCTGTAACCGCCGGCGTCGATGAGGGACAGATCTGCCGTCTCCGTGATGGTATCGATCAGATCCTGCCCATCGGTGCCCTTCAGAATCGTGGTGCAGCTCTGGTCGGCGTAGAAGCCCACCTTGACCTGCCAGTTATCCTTCTCGTCTGCAAGGCTGGCGGCCAGGCGGTTGTGCAGGGCATAGCGCAGGGTGCGTACGCCGTCGGCCTGTTTGACGGTCTCCACTTTGGAGATACCCACGTCGGGGATGTCCAGATAGAGAGTGCCGGGCAGTTCCACGGTCACACCATTCTTGAAGGTTGCCTTGATGGTGTAATTCGCGTTCTCAATGGCCTCCCCCGTGGGGAACTTGGCCGTCACGGTGACGTCCCGGTTGGGCATCAGGTTCAGAGAAGTGTCGCCGCTGGTATAGACGCTCTCATTTTCCGAGATGATCTCCAGCTTGGTAATGGCGTCCATGCCGGTGTTGCGGATGGTGAACTGGACGTCGATGTCGCTGTTGGTGTAGAGCTCCTCATATGCCAGCATCACCGCCGACTCCTGGATCTGGTTGGTGAACTTCTCCGTGGCGGTATACATTCCGCTGACGGGGTTGGCCACAGTGATGGTCGCAGTCTCATCGTTCTCACCGTCGGAAATAGTCACCTCACGCTCTGTAGTCTCACTGTAATTAGTACCCAGGATGACTGACCTGATCTCGTACGTGCTCGTATCGTTGACATAAGCGTCGAAGTGGTCGATGAGGGTGCCCTCCTGCATCTCCGCAACTTCCACAGTGCCGGACAGGGTGTAGGAATCGCCGTCCTCCACGAACTTGACCGCCTTGAGCACATCGTGGCCCACGTTAGTGGAGCTGGCAGATACCGCACCTGCAAGGGAGTCGTAAGTGGTCTCGTCGGTCTCGCCGCTGACAGAGTCCACCCACAGGATGGCGAGGTCGCCGATGTCCTGGGTGTTCTTTGCGAAGCGGAAGTTGGAGCCGATTGTGTCGCCGGCACCGCCGGCAGCCACGCTCAGGGACTCGGGCATATTCTCATAAAGTTTGCCGTCCGTGTCCATAACGGACAGCCGGATATCGGACTCAGTCTCGCCGTTCGGGTCGTCGGTGATGGCTCGCTCAGTGTGCCAGGCCACCACGAACCGCTCCTCGCCGTCCCCAAACTCCGCAGTAGTGATCTGGGGATTTTCGTCCAGATTGTTGTCAGAAGTCAGGCGGAAGGTGCGCACCAGGTCTTCGCTCTGGGTATCATCCGCACCGTATGTTCCGTCCACGGCGGGGATAATGGCCACAACGGTCTCCCAGTCGGTGGTGTTCTCGGTGGTGGAATTGGTATCCAGGGTATAGACCACAGCGGCGGTACCGTCCTCCAGCATGGCCATCTCCAGGCCCTTGACAGAGGCCGTGGAGCCGGTGCCGTCATACAGGGTCTGGGCGGCGACGTATTCATTCCCGAACACATCTTCATCCCGTATCCACTGGCCGTTCTCGCAGACGGCATACCGGATGGCGTCCTGCTGGTCAAAGTTGGTCAGATTGGAGGCGTCGGAGGATTTGACCTCACGCCATGCCACAATGATGCGATTGCCGCTGGCGGCCACCACGGGGGCCAGGTCGGGGGTGCTGTTGTCGGTGAGCTGCTCCAGCGTCCAGTCGCTGCCGCCCGTGGAAGTGGCGGCCATGATCTCGGTGGAATTTATCTGGAGCATCTGCTGACCATCGTCCAGGGCAGTTCCGGGGACCACATTTTCGGTGATGTCCTCTGTCTGCCGGACCCACACGGCGGCGTAACTGCCGTCAGAGCCGGCCACCTTCACATTGCTGTCGCCGTAGCCGGTGGACACTTCATCATTGCTGTCGAAGCGCTCTCCCTGCTGGAATTGACCATTGCTCTTAGTGGACACGGCCACACGAGTGTTGCGGATGTCCAACGCACTCTCCGGGTCGTTGTCCTCCCGGTCGCTGAGATAGAACATGACTTCACCGTCGTCGGACAGCACCGGGTTGGCGTAGGAGTAGGCCCCGATCTGGAGGGTCTCCGCCAGTGTGGCGTTCTGATCCTTGTCCAGGCTGAACAGCCCGATGGAGGGCCGTCCGCCCAGCCACTCCTGCTCGGCGGTGTCCACATAGTCCCGGCGTTCCAGTTGCGCCCCCAGGTCCACGGCGTATATCACCTGGCCGTTGGGCATGGCCATACGGGTGACGGGCTTGCCGTTGATGGTCTTATTGGCTTTCCAGATCTCCTCGATGGTCCTCCACCCCGGATCATCGGACTCCGACTCAAAGCCGATGGAGCAGAAGATCTTTTCATAGCTGATGAACAGGAATTTGAATACGAACTCAATGCCGGTGGAGCCGCTGACAGACAGGTTGGAGCCCTGTATAACGTCGTCCGTCCGGCTGCTGACCGGCCCCACGGCGCTGATATTCGAGCTTTCCTCCAGATAACCGCGGTTGAGCCATTTGTACTGCATATCCAAATTCAGCTGGCCGAACACACCGATCTTAAAGGCCACCACTGAGACGTCGAAGCCCACGCCCGCGAAGGCTCTGATATAGAAGTACATCCGCAGGTTGGTAAGATAATCGCTACCGGTGGCGTCGGTATAACTGGCACTGGCCAGGGCGGTGTTGAAGGCGCTCTGGTCGCCGGCGTTCTTCAGACCGTCCATGCCGGAGGTCACCTCGTAATAGTTACCCTGCTGCATGTCCATGCGGACCTCCAGCGCGCCGCCCAGGTTGACGCTGGCGGTGATGGGAACGATGCCCACGACGGCGTTGAAGTTCCAGTTGAAGTTCAGGCCAGCGCCTACGTTAAAGCCGCCGCTGATGGGCTGGCACTCCCACTTGCCGCTGCTGCTGTTGTAGGAGATATTCGCCTCCATGTAGCCGCCCAGCGCCATGCTGGTCCCCATGAGGCCCTTTCCGGCGGCGGCCTGCTGGGCCTCCTCCTTGGCGGCGCTCAGGTATTTGCCCTTGACCATGCTGTAGACGTCCATGGGGCCGGGAAGGGCTTCCAGCTCCTGGTTCTTGCCGGTGGAGGCGTCCCCGTGGACGAAGGTCATGTTGTCCGGGTCGTCATACTCGGGATAGACGCCGGGCTCCAGATCGCCCATGTTCACGCCGAACAGGGCGCGGAACACGGTGGGGTCGCTGGTGGCGTACAGGCGCACGGCGAACTTGTCCTTCTCGGGGTCGTAGCCGGCATCGTCACTGAGCAGATCCATGCCGCCCTCGATCATGATATCGCCGTCACCCATATCACCAACGTCTCCGCTGGCATCCACGGTCATTCCGCTCTTGACGTCGGCCAGGGCTCCGGTCAGGGCATTGGAGGCCTCCGCCTCCGGTACGCCGATCATATTGACCATCTGGAAGGGCAGGCTGATGGTGCGGCTGGCGGTGGTCCCGTCCTCGCTGAGGACGGCCCGCATCCCGCGGCTCTCGCCCGCGGCCATGCCCCACTCCTCCATGCTATCCTTGTCCATGGTCATCCGGTTCTCGGTGAAGGCCAGATCCGTGAAGGGATATGTGGTTGTCTCGCTGGTCTGACATTCCGGGGTCTTGCCGGTGGCGTCCTGGAGCATCACGGTGTTAGCCCGCCCCAGGTCCTTGGCGTGCTCGTCGCCCCACCACATGATGGAGGTGGTGACATAGGCGGTGGGGAAGGTATCACTGGGGCCCACGTTGCCGGTGTTCCCGCGGATGTCGGCCACGCTGGCGTATTTCTTGGGGCTGTAGCTCAGGGTCTGCTGGGCGATATAGGGCTGCTTCTGCCCGCTCTCATTCTTCTCCCAGGCCACGATGCTGTCGCCGGAGATCGCCACATCGTCCAGGTTCAGGTTGGCGTCCACCCGCAGCATGATTGGATAATATTCCGCACCAGTCCCGTCGCCGTACTCCAGCTGGAACAGGTAGTAGAGCGCCTCGCCCGCCTGGACCTCCTTCTGGTTGTCAGCGGTCTTGAACTTTCCAAGATCCATGTTCACCAGCAGGCGGCCCTCGTCATTGGTGCTGACCGTTTGAGGTGTGTTGCCGGGCTTCCACTGGCTTGGATCCTTCTCACCCTGCAGGCCAAACTGCACCGCAGAATTTCTGTCGCCCGTGCAGTACTCGCCGCCCCGGTACACGCCGCCCCGGAAGGTGACCTGCCCCTCATAGGGCGTGCCGTCCGAGTTTTTTAGATAAATTTCCGCCTGGGCCGCCCGGCGCAGCTGGAGGGTGTTCACCGGGTAGAGCTGCAGCTTGGTGGAGTCGGCCTCGGAGGACACCAGGCTCTGGCTGCGGATGACGCCCAGGAAGATAACGTCCTCGTCATCCCCATCATCCGCCACGGAATTGCAGTAGATGTCCCCGGCGATGCCGTGGGGCGCATAGATGGCAGCCTCGCCTTTGTCGTTGGTGGTCAGGGTGTATTCCTCGGTGGCGGTTTTGGCGGCGCTGGTGTACACCTGATAGGTCAGGGTGGTCTCCGTCTTGGGGTAGCACTGGAACAGGTAGAGCTGATCCCGCAAGGTTTCCACATCCACCGTCAGGCTGTCCGAGATCTCCGGCAGCTTGCCGTGGGTGGCGGTGACGGTGGTTTCGCCGTCCTTCAGGCCGGAGAGGACGAAGTCGGTGGAGGGGCGGTAGGTGGTGTAGGAGAAGTTCTCGATGTTCTCATACAGAGTGCCCTGCCGGTAGTTGACGGAGGCCACCGAGCTGTCGTTGGAGGCCCAGGCGATCTGGTCAGCCAGCTCCGCCCAGGCATACTGGCCGTAGTTGATGGAGATGACGTTTCTCAGGGCGATGTCCCGCTGGAGGGCCACGATGGCGTTGGAGCCGTTCTCTCCGCCGTCGCCCCACAGGGTCTTGATTTTTTCCACGTTGGACATGGTGTAGCTGCCGCCGGTGTTCTCGTCGTGGTCCAGCAGGATCTCCAGGATGTCCTCCGAGTAGACATAGAGCACATAGCTGTCATAGGCCCAGGCGGCGTCGGCGGCGTTCTGGACCTTAACGGTGACGGTATAGGCGTCCCGGTAGCTGGCGGGGTCGCCGGTCTCCGGCGTCACAGCAGGGACATTCAGGGTGTAGGAATAGGTATTTCCATCCTGCGTCACCCCGCCCGTCAGGTCGGTTTCCGAGATGGTCTTTTCGCCACCGGCGATGTACAGTTCAAACTGTCCGCCGCCGTTCTTTACATCCAGGTTGTCTGCCGTCCAGCTGAGAGTGATGTCCTTGCCGTTCCCGCCGCCATCGGTCTGGTACAGGCCGCCTGCGGGCTGGTCCAGTTTGACGGACGCGGGCGGTGAGAGCAGCGTGATGTAGGCAATGGCAGGCTCCTCGCCCTCCCCCATCTCCGGTACACCATTCTCGTTGATATAGGTGCCGAGCCGCTTTTCCTGATATTCCGCAGAGATACAGGCAACGATCAGCCCCGTTCTTTCCTCATTGTAGAATGTATCCAGCCCTTCATCCCACGGAATGGTAAAGGCGGAGAGGATGGGGTTCTTCTCATCGGTCGTCACCGTCCACTCCTTGACAACCGCTACCGTTGGATCTGCATCCTCTAAATTGAGCGTACCCAGCTGCACTGTGAAGGTGGTGGGAACAAAGGCTCCGTCCTCCCCAGCGTTCTGGTTCAGGGCGCAAATGTTGCTGCTCCAGTAGATCCGGGCGTCATTCCCCTCACGGACGGAGATGTTTCTGCCGCTTTCGGGAATCTGGAGAAAAGCGTTCCCTGTCCCGCCTCCCCAGTTTTCACAATGGAGGGTGACGCTTCCAAGCAGCGCATCCTCCATATCGCCGTTGAGGGCCACCAGTCTGGCATTGGCATATCCTGTTTCCCCGGTGAGCATAAAGCTGGTGCTGCCGTCCTCGTTGAGTACTACCGTGACGGGGCCGGAGTATTCCCATGCAAAGTGAAATTGATTGTCGATCCCCTCCGGCTTGTTGTCCTCCGGGTACGCGGTGACCTTAGTGACGTCGCCCCAGGTGAAGTCGCCTTCCTTCAGGGTGAAGGACAGCGTCATCTCCCAATCCGCCATTTCCGCCAAGTCAAAATAGACTGTGCCGCTTGTCTGTTCCTCGCGCTCTCCAGTCTTGCTGTTCGTGCGGGTAAGCTTGATGCCGCCGTCAAAGGCACCCACCGGCTTGGAGCCGTCCAGGGTGTACTCCCGACCCCAGCCGATCATCACATAGCCGTCCAGCAGGAAGTCCACCTGACCGGTGAACTCCTCCACAGAGGTATTATAGGGCAGGGTGATCTCCGCCACCAGCGCCGTGGGGTTTTGGGGGTCGTTCACCCGGAAGTCATACTGGGTGTCCCCCGTCTGGCTGAGCACTGCCTTGAGGGCGGGCAGGATGCCGGTGGTCAGGTCCGTCACCTCATTCAACACCCAGTTGTCATAGGGCTTTCCAGTCAGGGGCAGGGTGATGGTCAGCACGGGCTTCTGCCCCTGCTGCTCCTGGCGCACCGCCAGCGTGGGCGCCCCAAAGGCCAGTTCCCGGTCCAGAGATTCCAGTGTCACGCCGGTCAGGTCGTCGGTCCCCCGGGAGATGGTCAACTCCAGCTTGTTGGCGCCCTCCAGCTGGCAGGTGGGTTCATCCCCCACGAAGTTGGCGGCAGTGACGGAGATGGCCCCGCCGCTGGTCTCGGTCACGGGATAGAGGAAGGTGCAGCTCTCGCCGGTGGTTTCCACCTCCTCTGGGGTCAGTGTTTGATCGTCGTTCACCGTGATGGTCATGTCCTCGGTGATCTTCACGGGGTAATCGAAGGTAGCCACGATGGGCACCTGCTGTCCGGCGTAGTAGGTGCCCGCCGGGGCGGAGAAAGAGACGGTGGTCTCCTTGGTGGTCTCCTGCATGTAGTAGGATGCGCGATATTCGAGGTATGGATCAAAAGCGAATGAGGTTTCGCTGCCACTGCTGGTCTGATACCGGCGGTAATATCCGGACATATTCATTTCCATCGTGTGCTCGGGGATCTCATCACCCTCCTCATAATCCAGATTTTCGCTTTGTGTGGGGAAAGCCTCTAACCCGATAGAAGGAAGCAAGTAAGTCTCTTCTACGACCCAATCAGTAAAGTTGTCGTCCGCCTGGAGCACTTCATCATCGATCTTTAATTCATAGGAGAATGGCCGCTCCTCGGCGATCGGGCGCGAGGAACCGGGGTCAAAAAACCACCCTAAAGCACCAACTGTGTACTGAAAATTGCCGGCAATCAAACTACCGCCGCCGCTTTCAAATATGCGTAAATAGTTTCCGGAGGACATCCCTTCAAGAGAAAGCGTTTCTTTATCCGCAAGAAACATGGGGTTGCCGCCATCCCGGATCCGGTCCCGCATTTCCTCATCTCCGCCTGCGACGACCCAATCAGTCTCAACACCATGCTCTCGTCTCTCATAGCTGAGCGTTTTCGAGACACGGGAATAGTATTTGAAATAGTCGTCGCTATCTACCGTCACGGTCTGCTCCCAGCGGGTGGAGCCGTCAGAGAGAAGGGCGTTTTTCAGGTCATAGAGCTGCACCAGGAAGGTTCCCGTGCCCTGGACGCGCTCTGGGGTCTCGCCCACATGGACGGTCAGGGTCTTGCTCTCGCCGGGGTACATGGTAACGGTCTCCTCGCCGTCAATGTCGGCGGTCACGCTGCCGTCCACTGTCCGCCAGGAGAAGGTGATCTCCTGATCTGCGGCGGACCGGGAGGCCTCCACGGTGACGGTATACTCGCCGTTTTCTTCGGCGGTGGCCGCCCCAGTGACGGTCAGCCGCACGTCGTGGTCCACCCCGGCGGGGCCCACGCCCTCCAGGGCATCGGCGGCCAGCATCACCATATCCCCGTTGGCCCAGGCCTCCGCCAAGTCGTAGAAGTTGTCGATCTGCTCGTCGGTCAGGTCCTGCTCGGTGAAGTAGGTGGCCTTGAGATAGGCCAGATACCGCTCGATCTCCACGACGGTCTTGAGGTCGGCCAGGGTGAGATAGTCGCCGTCCACCTCCACCACTTTGGTAAGGTCGGTGGCCGGGTCGTCCAGGATAGCCTCGATCTCATCCAGGGTGTATGCCTGCCCGTCCATGATGATCTTCTCGTCGGTGACGATGTTGCCGTCCTCGTCGATCAGGCCATACTGCTTCAAAATGGCCAGATACGCCTCGGCGTCGTCGCCGTAGACCTCCTCCAGCGCAGCCAGCAGGGCGGTGCGCTGCACACCGCTCATGTCCAGCAGGTCGCCAACTGCGGCATAGGCCACCGTGGGCAGCATGGTGACCAGCATCACGGCAGTGAGCAGCCCCGCGATCCATCGTTTCCAGTTCTTTCTCATAGAAACTCTCCCTTCGCTTTGCAGGAGGATCTTTGCACGGGATGGTCCTCATCCCGTGCAAGGGGGTGACCCCCTTGCAATTCTTCTCTGTACGCCAGTCCTTTAGTCCGGTGCACAGTTCCTTACGCCTATCACTATACCGAAACATTTTGCTGTTTCAATAGGGATTGCAAACATGGTCAATTTTCCTGCAAACTTGGTAAGCCCGTACCCTTGACGGAAGGAAGATTCCCCGTTACTCTTAGAATAGGAAACACGTTAGATGGGAGGGCGGGCTGAATGAGACGTTGGATCATACGGGGCGCGGCGGCGTTTATGGTTCTGCTCCTGTGCGGATTTTTCGCTGCGGCGCTGCTGTTCTTTACCCAGCCCATGACGGAACAGACCTTTGACCTGTCCGTAGAAACCGTCCAGTGGGAGGTCTATATCCAGGAGGGGCAACAGCGAACAGACCTGCTGCCCGATGGGGACATCGGCTACACGGGTCTTTCCGCGCCGGGGCAGACCTTTTACTTTTCCCGGATTTTGACCGAGGAGGTGGAAAGCCCCGTTTTATATCTGGACACGGTCAACCGCAGCGTGGCGGTGTTCCTGGATGGGGAGCGCCTCTACACGGACTGTCCGGAGCAATCCGGCGGGGTGGGAGAGCTGACGCTGCCCATGCTGGGCTGGGACCGGCTGGAGCCGGTGGAGATCACCCTGCCCCCGGACTATCTGGGTAAAACCCTGACCATTGCCCAGTCCACCGGCCTGGGGGAAAAGCAGATCCCGGAGATGGAGCCTACCGTTTACCCCTGCACGGTGACGCTGAGCTGCGGATATGCCTATGAGAGCGGCATCGTGGCAGAGAGCTTCCGGACTGCCATCCCTGCGGCCCTCTGCTTTGTGCTGGGGCTTCTGCTCTCCACTGCGTTTTTGTGGCAGAGCTTCCGGGGTCGTTGGGACATTGGCCTTTTCATATTCTCTTTGGCCGCCTTTTTCCTCATGCTGGTCCCTCTGGGGGCCGCCAGCTTTTTCGGTCACTATCTCCCATACCCGGAAGTGGATCTGAACGCTCTGAGCCGCGCCCTGTGCCTGACCTCTCTGCTGCTCTTTCTGGGGAGCCGGGGCAACGGGCGGCTGCGCTGGATTCTGTGGGGGACAGCGGCTCTCCACGGTCTGACCGCACTGCTGGGCCGGGCCTCTGCCACTTCTCTGCTGACAGTGGTATCGGAGTATCTGGGGCTTCTGGGCCTGCTGGCCGCTGCGGTCCTCTCCCTGGTTTGGAGAAAGCGGGGGAACGGCTTCTACTGGCTGTTCTCCCCGTTGCTCCTGGCGGTCCTGGGAATGGGGCTGGCTGTATGCGGTGTCCATGCTGCGGCCGATCCCACATGGGGGCGTGAGCTGATGATTCATCTCCGGACCGGCTTCCAAAATGGCCTGCCCCGCTTCCTGCTGTGGTCGTGGTCCGCACTGACCATGGCTGCCGGCATCCTGGCCGCCTTCATTGACCTGTTCCGGCGGGAATCCCAGCGCCGCACCGAGGAGCGGCTTCTCCTTCAACGTGGGGAACTGATTCGGGAAAACTATGAAAATCTTCGGAAGCACAATGAGGAGATCCAGACTCTTCGCCACGACCTGCGGCATCATGTCACCGCCCTCCAGGGCCTGTGCCGGGAGGGAGATATGGGGGAGATCCAGAAGTATCTGGAGTCCCTGTCCCAGCGGCCCGAGCTGAACCGAAGCAATGGCTACACCGTCCACCCGGCGGTGGACACCGTTCTGACAGCCATGCTGGCCCGGGGCGCGGAGACAGGCGTCCGCGCCGAGGTACGGGTGGAGCTGCCGCCTGAACTCCACATACCCAACAGCGACCTTTGCCCCCTGCTGATGAACCTGCTGGAAAACGCGCTGGAAGCCAACGAAAAAGCCCCCGAGGGGGCGGAGAAGTGGCTCCGGGTGACCATGCACCTCCGGGGTGAATACCTGTATGTGGGAGTAGAAAACGCCCGGTTCGCCCCGGTGAACTTCGACCCGGAAGAGGGGCTATATAACTCAACCAAGCCCGGCACACTCCACGGTATGGGACTCAAGTCCGCACGGGCCACCGCCCGGAAGTATCACAGTGAGTTGGTCCTGAAAGCCATCGAAGACTCCTTTTCCGCCAGCACCGCTCTGCTGCTCCCCAAAACGGAAGCATAGAAAAACTCCGCTGTTTCCAACAGGAAGCAGCGGAGTTTCTATTTCAGGGATTCCACATAGCGGGCCATGAAGTCTTGGTAATACCGGCGGCTGACGGGGATGGCTTCCCCTGTGTCCAGGGTAAGGGCGTCCCGCTCTACCCGCGCCACATGGGCCAGATTGACCAGATAGCTGAAATGGCTCAGGCAAAAGCCCTGCTTCTGGAATTCCTCTTTTAATTTGGAGAGAGGAACGGTGTATTCGATCCGCTCCTCTCTGGTATGGACCGCGGTCTTTCGCCCGGCGGTCTCCAGATAGGCGATCTCGTCCAGGGGGACGGTCCGACCGCCCACACGCAGCACCGGGCGCTTTTTCCGGTCCTGCCGCCGCTGCCAGTCCCAGTCCAGGGCAGCAGCCAGCCGCCCCTCGTCCACCGGCTTGAGCAGGTATTCCAGCGGGTAGGTGGGGAAGCTGTCCAGCGCGAAACCGGGGTGGTCTGTGATGTAGATGATGGAGGCGCTGACCTTATGTTCCCGCAGGAAGCGGGCCAGCTCCACACCATTATCCCCGTCCAGCTGAATGTCCAGCAGCAGGAGCTGATAGGCGTCCGGGTCCGCGGTCAGCCGCTTCATCAGCGGCGCGGCGGTGTGGAATACCTCCACGTCATAGTCCCGTCCCTGGGAACGTCCTTTTCCCTCCAGCACATGACAGGCGGCTGTTTTATTTTGCTCCGCGGTGCGCGGGTCATCTTCGCAAACGGCGATGCGGTACATGAGCTCACCTCTGGGTATGTGGATTTTCACCGTCATTATACCATGCCTGTTTCCCCATGACCAGCTATGTGGGACGTCTTTTTCATACTTGAGGCAGTTCCGATCGTTTTTGTTTTATGTTCCGCAAATTCTGATTCGTGGGTTGAGGCAAAATGGAGCCGAGTGCTCTGAATATGAGGCGCCAATGTGGACATCTGAAAACGCAAACATCCCTGCCCTTTATCGTTTCCATGCGGTACTTGTAAAAGGCATGGGGGGTGTTTTGACCACAGTTTTAGCCACAGTGTGGTGTGGAACACATGGAAACAGCACCTCTAAAGAGTGACGGAAAGCAAATAAACCAGAGCAGAAACGTCAGAAAATAAACCGAAATTATACAAAAAACTTTTCTTCAACTCTTTGGGTGTGCCGTGGCGGTATCCGGGACGGAGCAAGGCGAAACGCCGGAAAGCCTTGTGACACCTGCATTTGTGGGATTTCCCCCAGTCGTTGAAAACGGCATAAAAGCGGCTTTGACCACAGGAATGACCACAGACAGAAAAAACTTTATTTTTACCGCTCGCCGTGGTATCATGACAGAAAAGTGAATATCCGGGTATAGCGAAGTTGGTATCGCGCCTGGTTTGGGAGCGGGTCGCTCCCCCTTCGAGCTGGAAAATGCTATGTCCGAAATTCCTTGATACGCCTGCGATACAGGCACTTCCCCCGCAAGCCGATGTGGTCAAAAAATTCGCCTGACCACATGTTTGACCACATCTGGCGCAAAACTCAATAACCAAAAATCCGGGATTAGCGCAGTTGGTAGCGCGCTTGCTTTGGGAGCAAGATGTCGGGAGTTCGAGTCTCCCATCTCGGACCACCTTTCATTGAAAAGCCGCCTAAAAAGGCGGCTTTTCTGCATCAGAAGCCCAGTTTGTCGAAATATACTTAACCATATTGCCCCTGTGGTCAGAGAGGCAATATGGCAACTGTGGTATTGATGTAGGGAGACCCTGGAAAGCTCAAAATTTCTCCTCATTCCCAACAGGTATAATCAGGACTTTCGACGTAGATACGATGGGAACTTGAATTTTCCGGCATTATCTACTATAATAATTTTACGGTAGGTCTTTGCGCCACCAGGTCAGCCGTTTGGGTATGTTCCCATGCGGCTTTTCTTAATCTGTAATATATTCAAAATAATGTTCGAACAATGAGGGATTCAAATGGGACGTCAGAATGAATTTTACAAAAAGATGCATCCTGAACAATTCTCAGATTCGCTGTTAGTAAAAAAAGGCAACTTGGACCGAGATATGTTCGATTATTACCTCGAGTCTCTTACAAGCAAGAATCTCGAGAAAACCTTTGAGGAATTTTGTAGAAAACTTGCTGAATCGGAAGTATGTCCAAATTTACTACCACAAACCGGCCCAACCGGAGGTGGTGATAGCAAAGTGGACAGCGAAACATATCCTGTTTCAAAAAAAATATCGGATCGATGGTACTTCGGAAACACCGCTGCTTCAGAACGATGGGCCTTCGCTATAAGCGCAAAGAAGGACTGGAAGTCAAAGGTGAAATCCGATGTTGTCAAAATTGTCTCAGTAAATCAACATGAGGGGCGTGGATACACTAAGATTTTCTTTATGTCTAACCAGTATGTCCCAGACAAAAAAAGAGCCCAGGTGGAAGATGAATTGCGAAACTTGCACGGTCTGGATATCCGGATTTTAGACCGAAGCTGGATCCTCGATAAGGTTTTTTCCTCACCTCAAAACATTGATATGACAATATCTATTTTTGGTTTTTCTGACAACTTTCGCGATGAGGTGAGAATGGGATCGCAGGACTTTAATCGGAAACAAGAATTTGAAGAAAATGAACAAAAACTCGCTTCCCAGCAAACCAAGCAATCGGAACTCGTGTCTCTTGCGCAAAGAAATGTTATTTTAGCAAGAGAACTCGAATATCCTTTGCATCAGCTATTAGGGCTTATTGATCGCAGTATTCGGCTTTCAGCAGAAAAGGGTAGTATTATTGACCACGCCAATGCTATACGCGATGCAGCCTGGACCGTGTATTGGTGGTATGAAGATAGAGGTCACTACTATCGTTTTTATAAGGATTATGAAAAAATTGTGGTAGAAAGTCAAAATGTACATCTCTTTATAGATTTAATCACTCTTTGGATTAATTTGTTCTCACTGTCCTTAAATGACAACACATTTTCTATAAACGAACACACTCAGATTCTAAAAGAAGAGTATGCTCGCTATACTAGTGACCCTTCTAAGCCAAATACAGCTATTGAGGCTAAAGCTGCATTTCAGTTAATACGCTTCTTCCTGGGGGATGACCCAGATACGATAGTTGATGATATCATCCTGATTTTAGAGGCAAGTTCTGGACATCTTGATTTAGACATTCGCCCTCTTTGTCGTGCTATTCAAGAGTTTCCTATATTCGAAAATACGAAACGCTTTTCCGAGATGTTTGAGCGTTCCGTTGATATCATGAGCGAACAGAAGAGAAATATTGAGGCCGCTAAACTTCTTATGAACCGCGGTCACAAGTTAAAAGATGAAAAGCCATACGAGGCATTGATTTATTTCAGCCGCACATTAAATAAACTCTATAACGAAGAAAGCAAAGAACTTCTAACTTTTGTGGTTTTGGATATGGCAGACATTTTCCAAAGCATCGGCCTATATTGGGCTGGCAGGAATTTTTATTACTATGATTTTATTCTCTGCTTAAATCAGTACTTCAAATATGGCGATGTCTCACCTGTACTTTTCATGAGTGCATATTCTCTAAAAAACATCGAATTAAGGCTCGGGCATGTTCTTAATGCAATTGTATTTCATAGATTTTCACTTATCGCTGAACACATATACCCTGGCGAGATTCGCTCAAACGATGATAAGGGCGATAGTTTTGATTACGTGTTGGCACTTCAATTACTTCGCACACCATATGAAACTGCAAAAAGACTTGGAGAATTTCCGGCCTTTTTAGACAAGCAAGGTTTGAGTTTTTCAAGGGCTGCGATGAAATATGAGCTTGGTCACTACGATGAGGAAATGCTTGCTGAATTAGGGGGCAATACTGAGGTATTTGATGATGTAATTGGTAAGTGGAAAGATCAACCTGTACTGAAGCAAATGGTCAACATTCCTTGGTATGGTTCTGAAGACACCTGTTCACTTCACTCCAGAGTTCTTGGATGCTCAATTTGTGTGAATTTTTCTGCCCCTTATAATCATGGAGAATTTGAGTTTGCAGCAACCATACTTGCCACCATCGAAAGCTTCCTTGGATCCGGTTTGCCTAATAATCTTATTTCCTTACACGGAGCGATAGAAATAACTCTTCGCTACGACAACTCGACCCAAGAATTGGTTCGGATCTTACATCCTGCCGAAAAGTCTTCAAGTATTGAGGTTGTTTTTAGAGACTATGATTCTCAAAATATTATTCATGAACAGGAGCTTTTTTCAGATTTCATGAACAGTTTGTTAGCTGTAGTCATTTCTATTATGTTCCCGATTTCTTCAGAATTAGCAAAAATTAAGAAAATGGTACAGAATGATGCTGCACTTGAGCGTTCAGGAGTCTTTGCAAATAGCATATTTTTAGGTATGGAAGTTCTCGGAAAAGAAGCTTTCTCTTATACTGCGTTAGTACACGATTATCCTTGTCTGGAGATGACAAGAACACAAAAATCTCCGATAACAAGTACTCCAAGTTGGGAATCTACAAAACCTGCAGAACTGCCTAAAAATGTGGTTTTTGATATGCCTCCCGACGCAGACTTCGCCAAAATAAGCAATGCCAATATGTACACTTCCTCAATCATAAATATCCACGTTTGGAATCAAGCGCAATGGAAAGGTGTTATGTTCATGGCATATAAAGGACATTGCGTGCCTCCTGTACTGTCCTTTGTTTTTGAAACAAACCATGGCAAAACAATTTGGGGGGATTGGCGCAAACTAATGGGCAATCATGATGTCAATAATCGGCTTGGGATTCGTATCATCAAGGGCATTGAGCGCAAGCATCCCAATTGGTATCGTGTTGCCATTGGGCCAAATAGCTTTTCGAGTGACTCTGGAGAGGATTTGTTTATCGCTTCCTTACCTGTGCGACTCCACACAATGCAGCCATCCACTAATGCAAATCTGAAAATGTTCGAGAGCGAATTTGAAAAATATCAGGAATTCTTTTTGTGCCCTGCCTATATGCCAGATAGAACATCAGAACCATCCGTCTACACGGAATTAGCAATCAAAATGAATCCGGAGAGTATTATCATCTGTAACGCCAGTGATATATTGGAAAATGATTTTTTGTCGATGTGTGCTATTATCCCAGGCGATGATCCTATTATTCCTAAAGGCAAAGAGAATTCCCCTATTATGGAAATACTGAGGAAAAAAAGGCTCGATAATAATTGATATCAAATAACTCTCCTACGCAAAAAATGACGGATTTTTCCCTACACATGAAAAGTAACGGTCCACAGAACCGTATACCCCTCATGCCTTGTTCCTTTTAGCCTTGTCCAGTTGCCCAATCATTTTGTACAGAGGAATGTTTACACTCTTCCCAGCATCGCCGCCACCATCTCATAATGCTTCTTCACCGTATTTCTTGCCAGGCCGGTTCGTTTGGCGATGGTCGAGAATTCTGTGACCTCCGGGTGGAGACGCATATAGTCCCACAGCTTGCGTTGTGTTTTGGTCAGCTTTTCTGGCGGGGCGATGCCCGCAAGCTGCTCCTTGAGATTTTTGCGTTCCTCGTTCATCTCCGCGATCAGCGTCTTGAGCTTTTCCTCGCACTCCTCGCGGGTGTGGGCGTAGACGTTGCGGGAATGTTGCGTCCCGTCCGGCCACACGGGAGAATAGCGTCCCTCAAACAGGTGGTCATTGAGTTCGCTGATGCAGCCGGTGCCCGGTTTCCTTTTCTTCCCCACATAGGGCTGGAAGTCCACGATGCCTTTCTGCTCCGGCTCCGCTTCTTCCTGCGGCTCCATCTTGCCGATACTTCGGTCAATACTGGCGGCGGCCGCGCGTTGCATATCACCGGTGATGTGGGTGTAGATGTCCAGCGTTGTCACCGCCGACACATGCCCCAGCATGGCGGAGAGGGTCTTTACGTCCATGCCGTTCTCCAGCGCCAGCGTTGCGAAGGTGTGCCGCAGATCATGAAATCTGACACGCTTGCAGTCTGCCCGCTCCAGTATCGTCTGAAGCCGCCTTCGTGCCACGCCGGGCGTGATCGGTCGGTCCGCCTTCACCGGGGACGGAAACATCCAGCGGGAGTCCACCTTTTTGCGGTATTCCCACAGCACGGCCAGCACCGCAGGCGGCAGCACCAGCTTTCGGACAGATGCCTTGGTTTTGGGCGGGATGATCTGCAATTCACCGTTTACTGTGTACGCCTGTTTGTTGACGGTCAGCACACCTGTCTCGAAATTCAAATCATCCCATTGGAGCGCCATCAGTTCGCCCCGCCGCAGGCCGGTGCAGAGGTCCAGCAGGAATAGGTCATAGTATCCGTCCGCCTGTGCCTGAATGAGAAATTTCTGCAATTCTTCCCGGTCCAGTATTTGCATCTCCCGTGCCTTTTTCGGCGGCAGCTTGCAGCCGATAGCCAGGTTTGTACGGAGCAAGTCATCCTGCACGGCCCGCTGCAAGGCGGAGCGGCAGACCGCGTGACACATCCGCACCATGCGGTCGGAAACTCCCGGTCCGTATTGCTCCGTTAGGCGCTTGCGGCCATTCTTTTTCAGTCGCCCATAGAATTGCTGCAAATCATTCTGCGACAACTCGTTCAGCGGGATCTTCCCGATTTCCGGCAGGACATGGTTGTGGATGATATTTTCGTAGTTACTCTGTGTGCTGGCTCGGAGCGTCGGCTTGCAGTGGTTTTCGTACCAGTAGCACAGCCAGTTCCCGAACAGCATGTCCGGTTTGACCTTTCGGTCATCCCGTCCCACCATGCTTTCGGTAAGTGTTTTCAGCTTCTCCTGACACTCCCGCTTTGTTTTGGCGAGAACATTTTTCGTCTTAGGAAGGCCGTTGTCATCGTAACCGATGACAACGCGCCCCTCCCAGCGTCCGTCGCCGCGCTGTCTTACCGTGCCGGTTCCGCTTTTCCGTCGCTTTGCCAAGGTCTCAGCCCCTTTCCCAGCAAATCCTCCATGAAACCGCCAACGATGCCGCTGGCGGCTTTTTGCATATCCGGTGTGACGTGGGTATAAGTGTCCAGCGTGAAGCTGGCATTGGTATGTCCCAGAATCCCCGACAGCGTTTTGGCATCCACGCCGCTGGCGATAGCATGTGTGGCGAAGGTATGCCGCAGATCATGGAAGCGAATGTCCGGCAGACCCGCCTTGTGCAAAATTGCCTTCATGTGCGTATAGGCACAGTCCGGAGATAACGGCAGCTCCGGTCGGACAGGGTCCGGAAATATCCATTGCGTGATCGACTTCTCTTTTCGTCTGCGCAGAATATCCGCCGCACTATGGGGCAGGACGATGGTGCGCTCACCGCTGCGGGTCTTGGTCTTGCCCAGCATATCGACACCCAGCTTTCGGCTATGGAGAGTCCGCCGCACTTGCAGAACGCCGGACCGTCCATCAAAGTCCTGCCACATGAGTCCGCAGATCTCGCCCCGCCGCAGACCCGTGGTCAGCTCCACGTAGAAGAAGTCACCCCAGACCGCATCCTCACGCACGGCGTCCAGAAAGGTGTCCAATTCCTTGTCGGTCAGGACACGCTTCGGTGCATGGGACACCTTTGGCACCGTTGCGCCCACGGTGGGGTTCTTGGCGATGATATGTGCGTGGAGGGCATCCTCCATTGCTTGGTGGAAGATGGCGTGGAGACGGTTGATGGTGGTATCCGACAGCGCATAGCCAAACCGTGGATGCTCCTTGATCCGTCCGTTCTCTTTCAGCTTCCGATAGAGCTTCTGCACATCCTGCGATGTCACCAGAGACACCTGTTTGCCGCCCAGCTGCGGCTTGATGTAATTTTCAATACAGCTTCGATAACCTGTGAAGGTGCCGGGACGGACGGTGTTCTCTTTATAGTCCGTCAACCAGCGGTCGAGCCACTCGCCCAAGGTCATCCGACTGTCCTCGGTCAACTCCACATCCTGATAGCGTTCGATGTTCTGATGGAGTTTTTCCGTCAGTTCCTTTTGTGTACGAGCATAAGCGTGCTGGAAGATGGGCGCACCGTTTTTCTTATGTCCCACCACGATGCGACCTTCCCAGCGTCCGTCCTCGCGCTTACGCACCATCCCGTCGCCGGACGGTCTTCGTTTTGCCATTCAGTCCTCCTGTTCTGTCAGGCGGCAGGCGTTTTCCTCATCCTCCCGCTCGAAGGAATAGAGTCCGCCTGCCTCCAGCTCTTTTGTCATACCCCACGCCAGTTTGAAGCCGGCGGTGAAGCTCATCAGCATGGACTCCGCCAGCAGTGAGTTTTGCGTGTCGATCAGCCGGAGCAGCCTTCTGCGTCCTGTGGCATCCATGTCACGCCGCAGTTCCTCTTGGGCGCATTTGACCTGCTCATCCAGCCCGGTATGCTCCTGATGGTCGAAGCGGTCTTGCAAAGCCTTCATGTAGTCGTACATTGAGGTACCTCCTTTGGTAGCCAACATACATACCACAACCCGGCGCAGAAAGCTATCCGAATACACAAATAATTTTCGGTTTTCTTTGTCTATTGCCACGCAGATTTTAAACTGTCTCACATGCTGGGCATCATGTATTTGTAGTTCAGTTCCTCCTCATGGTCATCGGGGGCATGCCCCAGCGCAATATGCTGTTCCTGCAGCTCCGCCCAACGCTTGCAGTCAATGTGGATGCCGCCAACTGTCGGCATAGCAGACGCATTGTCCCGGAAGATATTGCCCATGTGATAGAGCAACCGTGTGGCCACAAGGATGACCGAGGGCGGGCGATGCTCGCCGCGGTCGATACGGTCTATGAAAACTTTTGCGCAAGCATGACCGACATAAAATCCTGCCGCTTTTTTGCAGTGGGAAGTGAACCGCGTTCATCTGACAACAAATCCACGCTGGGACGTGTAGCGAAGTAGCGGGTACGCTGCGCCAGCTTTGCGGCGTTCTGCCCGCCCTTGAGGTAGGGGGAGATCAGTACGATTCGGGCCATGTGTCATCCGGCTCTATGCGTCGCTGGCTCCGCACCGCGTTTTCAAAACTCACCTGACCGTTGGTGCGCTTCACCTCATCCACGGCGTAGGCCCGCAGCTCCCGCGTGTGGATGGGATCGGTACGGAAGTGCGCGGCGATGGTGTGGCAGAGCATATTCAACTCCACCGCGCACTTGAAGAGGATCGTTTGAAGCCGGTGGTTGTTAAGATCCATGGTGCCCTGAATGGCGGTGAGGATGGCCTGAGAGATGTAGGTCGTGTTGTCCTCCGTGCCGAGATAGCCCATGTAAAACCGCAGGGCCTTATCCACAAATTCACTGCGGCTTTGACAGTTATCTGCTTCCAGCCAGCCGTCCATGCGGCTGATCACGCTGGGGCGCAGCCAGATCGTGGTACTTTTCTTGTTATCATCCATTTTTCTTCTTTCCTTTCTGGGACGTCGGTCAAAATCGCCGCAAAGCCCTGCAAACACGGGACTTTGCCGGATGACCGACTGCGATTGTTTTGCAAAACCGCCAAACCGACTGCGGTTTGCGTTTCCCTGAAAAGCCCCGCACTGCGGGGCTTTGTGGGCGGGCCGCACGCATAAGCGACTGCGGCCCTTTATCTTGTGCTTTTATCGAACGGGTAAATAAGGGGCGAAAACCTCCGAAACGGGGCATGGTCGGGAGGAAAAACTTCCTCCCAAAGGACTCATTTCTCCATCGTCAGAGCAGTATTCACAAGGCTCTCTCAAACATCGCCCACAAACGCCGCAACACTTGCTTCAACGGGCTTTGGCGGGTACACACTCCACCCCAGCCCCTAAAAGCGCACACAGCGGCACACAGGGCGAACGGTGCGGGGAAACGAAGAGCCTCTCTGTGCGGCACATTTGAAAGCAAAAGAACTGTGCAAAACGCTTTCAAATTCGGGACGGAGAAAAATCGCAGGAGCAGAATAACAGCCGACGAACTGCGGCTGCCCGCCAAGGGCGGGTTGACGCAGTTTGGCGGCGCCGCGGCCCCGCTGGGCTGCGTGATCCCGTTGCTGTTTCTCTCACCGCATTGATGAGTTTCCCGGTTTTGATTGCCCATGATAACAGCATGCAGAGAAAGATACTCGCCGGTTTCACACGCCGGTCCGCTCCATGCGTCTTGCCACTCGCTGCCGCTCCTTTGCTCTGTCCACAGCATCCATCTGCCGCTGATAAAACTGGTCGATGGAAAACTGGATCGGCAGGATCGTGTAGAGCAGACTTCCGTTTTGCTTGCGCCCGTCCCGCGTGATAATGCTGGTGCGCTCTGTACGGATGAGCCCGCGTTCCTCCAACTCCTGCACATACTTCCGCACGGTGTTGCGGCTCATGCCCACCGCCTTGCCGATGGTGGCGTAGCTGGGATGGCACTGATAGGTTCTGCGGTCTTCGATGCGGAGCAGGTAACCGTAGACAGCGATCGCGCCGTGAGACAGACTCAGCTGATAGATCTCATTGGGCAGAGGAAAATAGTTCTTGACCGGATCGCGCTTTGTCCAAGTTCTCATCTGGCACCTCCAGTCTGCCGCTCTACCCACTGTTGGAATTTATCCTTGGGCACCACGAACCGACTGCCGATGCGCACGGACGGAAATACTTCTTCGTGCATCAGCTCGTAGGCACTGGAGATGGATACGCCCAGCACCTTTGCCACCAGTTCCGCGTTGAGGAACAGCGGCAATTCATCGTAATCGTAGCTGTGATAGGTTGATATTTTCAAAATCGTTACCTCCAATAGAATTCAGAGAAAAATTACTTGCGTTTCGGAGGTCCCTCTGTTAGACTGTTTGCAGATGGAGTCTGCGTTTTCCGAAACGCGGCACGCCGCTGGACTGCTGCAACAGTTCAGCGGTTTTCCTTTTTGTAGGAACGATGTATGTTTCTTCCCCCTTTCTTTGTTCTCCGCCACGCACCGTACCCGTTCCTGCCCTGCGGCCTTGTTTGACCTGCACGGCGTTTTCGCTGCCTTGGTACGCTCGACCGCTTTGCCGCGGCGTCCTGGCGTTACTTCTCCGGCGTGTATCATCTCCGGTGATGGGTATTCAGTTGTCGAGGTGCTTTTTCGGATTTGTGACCGTCTTTTTCATTGACAATCCGCAGTCCTCGTGTTAGACTAACTGTAAATTACTTTTGACAGTCTTTCCGTGTTTGTATGGTAACATACTTTTCACTTCTTGTCAAGACTGTCTGTATTTTCATATTACGATTGTCTATTTTGAGGTGATCTGCCATGTGGTATGCCAAAATGTATTTCTCTGAGGGCAGAGAGATTTTCCAGTATGATTCCCTTGGTATGCAAGGCGTTCCGGACGTCCAGAAGGAGTTCCCCTTTCTGGAAAGCCTGCTTGCCTTTCAGGAACTGGACTGTGCGGAAGTGACGCCGATACTGCAAAGCATCACTGATAACTGGAGCCGGTTTATCGCAGAGGATGACAGGGACGCACTTGAGAATTTCAAGAGAAAACTGGGGAGGTTAGCCTCCATACACATTTATTTTCGACTTCTCTATGTTCACTGCCGCTACCGCCAGTCAGCGATGTACATTCAAAATGACCGAGGCAGTGCGGAGGATGCGCAGATACTGGACGAACTGCGCCAGCTCCCTGAACAGCTTCCGCTGTATCAGCATCAGATCCAGCGATTTTTCGAGTTGGTGCTGGATGTGGACAGCGCGGGACGGGAGCCGCAGGCACAGGCGGCAAAAAATTATACCTACGATATGCCGAAAGATCCCGGCCTGTTTTGTTTCCGCCCCATCCCGCTCAGCTTTGAGCCGGTGGAGCCGGGGCGGTGTTCGCCGGTGCTGTATTCCTCCAGTATCCGGGACATGATCGACTACTCTTTGCGGAGCTGCGTAGAGCGGAACATCACCGTGCGGCGCTGCAAGAACTGCGGGCGGTACTTTGCGCAGACCGGACGGGTCAGCGCGGAATATTGCGAGCGGCCCGTTCCGAAAGGGCAGCAGCGCTGCCGCGACATCGGCGCTCTGAAGCAGTGGACGCTCCGGCAAGCGGGCAATGACGCTTTCAAGGCTTACCGCAAGGAATACAAACGGCGCTTTGCGTGGATCAAGGCCGGACGGATCACCGACCAGCAGTTTTACGATTGGAGCGAGCGGGCCAGAGCGGAAAAGGATAAATGTGAGCAGGGCCTGATCTCTCAGAAGGAATTGGAGACTTGGCTGAAGGAATCCAAATGAAAAACCGTGTGCTGACCGCAAGGTCAGCACACGGTGTTTTTTGTCTATAGCGAGGCAGATTTTAAACCACCCGCATTTAATCACGGTGTTGCTGTAAGCAGCTTATAGAGCCGTTCCATTAGTCGCAGCACGCATCCATTCGCAATGCTATCACTTATGAGACTGCCCTCACAGAAATGATCCCGGCGAAAATGATAAGCAAGACCAGCTGCCGCACCATACAGCGGTAGTGTATCTATCCATACTTTTTCTGCCTTAACAATCTGCCGCTCATTAAGATTTAGGCTTTTCATTATTTCATGGTAATTTCCAATCACCACGCCATTTTTATATGTTTCCTCTATAAACCGCTCAATGTCTCGCATCAACCCATGCTTGTCCGCCTGTGGCGCATAGGCAGAATATTTTTTACACCAATCTCGCTTTTCCTCTGATGTTTCAATCTCCCGTAACAGTTCAATAGCTGGTTTCCAATATGTATTCATGAGCTGCGGATCGCTCCAAAATACCGGAAGCACTTTTGCCCAGTCATTCTTCTGCCGATTCAGCGAGAGTTTATCACCACTGCCCCGATTTCGATTGAGCGTACCCATTACACCGCAGTGCGCCAAGGCAAACACATAGACTGGCACTCCATCTGAGAGGCTTACCACCACCGGATTTTTCTCGCTTTCGATAACGCAATTGTAGCTCACCTTATTTGATACGGTGCTGTCAAAGCAACCGAGCACACTTTTCAATGTATCCTTGCCCAAGCACAAAAGGATGCGCGGACGGATGATCTCAACCAACCGACGGAAATATTCTGCATCTGCCATTGCCCAGCTTTTCTTAAAATTTCCGCTGGTTCCCTTGACTCGATAGCCCATCACGAAGTTCGTAAAAAATAGGCGTGAATCGTCCGTTAGAATGTCGAATCCAATCGAGCGAAAGAGTTCAATGAGATTTCTATCTGTTGGGTTTTCATTTTCACGCATATAGCCGATGGATTGCCCACGATTCATGGCCTGCACATTCCGCATAACCTCCGCAGCCCCTGCATCCCGTGGGCAACCCCAATCCTGACCCACCAGCATGATCCGGGCATCTAAATGTCCGCGTCCCTGCCAATAAGTCCACAGATTGATCTCTTGGCATTCATCGCACCACTTCAATTCACGCTGCGCAGATCGATAGGCTGTGCGCACATCAGCAATCAACTGCCTGTATTGATCATTTCTGGACACACCGCCATCCTCCTATGCTACTCCACAAATTATTTCTGATGATAGTTCGAATAATTGCAACTTCATTATGCGCAAACGCTATTTATCCATATCCGCAGCGTCTTCCAGCAGATTTGTAACCACTTCACTGAGCTGCGCGGCGTTCTTGAAAGTAATAACAGGAAGGCCAGTCTGTGCCTTAATAGCCTTCCGTGCATCGCCAGCCACCTTGCCTCCGGCACGGTCCACATTGATGTTCTCTGAAAGGGTTGTCGGTATCCTCTGTTTTGAAATTTCCGTAGTGGTTGCTTCCACCAACATATTTAGCACAAATTTGCTCCGTCAAGTCTGTTCTAAACAGGTTTACTCACGGAATTTAGCACAGATTATTTATTTTACTTTCATTATTCCGATCGTATAGGCTATTTAATTTTTTGTTGCCATAGCGTTGCCACAACATTAAGCCCGTTCAGATAGATTTCTCTGTAACAATTTCCTTGATATATCTGGAAGGATATTGAGTTTTTATATCTCCCCAAGGCATACGTTTTCTCACCGGATATGTCATATAACATAGTCTTTTTGCTCTTGTGACGGCAACATACATATTATTCATTTCTTGCGAAAGCTGAGAACCACCAGTTTTTACCGCTCTGTAGTCCGGAAAAGTTCCCTCGCTCAAGCCAATAATAAAAACAACATCGAATTGTAAACCTTTTGACATGTGAGCTGTCAAAAGGGCAACACCGTTGTTATCTTCAATCTCTCTTGTCTTACCCAAAGAAATCTGATTTCTAAAAGACGTTAGTGTGCGATTCTCCTTAGGAACAAACATGCAATACCTACTCCAATGGTTACGCCATTGTTGAATATCCATAGAAATAAGGTAACGTTCATCATCATCGAATGAGGGCAAAATGTTCTCTATGCAATTCAAAGCTGTGCTAAAATTCAAAACCTCTTTATTTAATATTTCCAATGCAGGAATCATACTCTCATAAGCCGTTTTTGTTAGCACTTCTCTTAGGATAGATATTCCATCTTTATTTTCTGTAATATTGTAAGAAAATCCAACCATGTTCTTAAGCTGCGTAAGATGAATATAGTCTCTTCTGTTGATAAGTATTCGGATAGCGAGTCCAAATACTCTCATATAATCGGATTCATTATCAATTCCTGTTGAATTCTTCTTAAAAGAAAATGGAATATTACGAGCAGATAACTCTTTTTCCAAATAAGAAAAAACATATTTGTTTCTGGCAATAACGGCCATTCTGTTCAAAGAAAGTTGACCTTCGACATCGGAATGCCCATTTTGAATTAGTTCTTCAATCTTATCTGCTACGAAACTTGCTTCAGCACTCTCGTCTGCTAATTTTATAGCTAATAGTTCGCCTTCGTATACATAATTTGTAACACTATCATAATGTTCCAAGTGATTAGCAAATTCTACTATCCGTTTGGCAGAACGATAGTTATCGTTTAACTTATAAATAACAGGTGAAAAATCCGAAACAAAAAATTTCGTCATGAAATCACTATCAGAACCATTAAAACCATATATGGATTGATTAGCATCGCCCACCATCATCACATTGTTGAAGCTATCACCACATAATGCCTTGATTACTTGGTATTGGGCAAAATTAAGATCTTGTGCTTCGTCGATACAAATATAACGATAAAGTGAGTTATATACACGAACAACACTCGGATTTTCAGTCAATATCCGATATGCAAAAAACAGAATATCGTCAAAATCCATAGCATTTTGATCAATGAGCTTTCGATCGTACTCTGAATATATCAACGGAAACGGAGCATTAATATTACAATTTTCAGGTAAAACAAACCTTTTTTTTTGTTCGCTGATTAACTGCAATATGCGTTGCATAATCTGATTTTTATCTTGTTGCTTTGCAAGAAAGTCTTTTAACTGTTGGTTTTCCAAAAAAACATCTTTGAGGACAGTTTTTCGATCGTCTTCGCTCTCAAACAAAACCATATCCGAATTTAATCCAATCAAGTTCCCCCTGGATTGAACTAGATCCAAACAAAAAGAGTGTATTGTCCCTGCGGTGACTCTATCAAGTTGTTCCTCAAAGGCACGATCTTCAGACAAGCGATCCTTCATTTCATCAGCAGCCAAATTGCTAAAGGTCAGAGCCAAAACCTTTCCTCGTTTGCTCGAAGATAACAAGCGTTTAATTCGCTCAATCAAGACTCTGGTTTTTCCGCTACCGGGACCTGCTTCAACCAAAAGCGCACCATCTTTATGATTGACTATTTGTAGTTGTTTCTGTGATAGCTGCATCACGTGGTTCTCCTTCATTACTCACGATAAAATTCATTGCATCCAGTAAGGACTTTATTTTGGGAGGAATCCGACGGTTTTCATCTGAAATAGATACAATCTTTTCAGCAACTTCCGTAGCGTACTTAGCCTTAGCTTGTTTTGCTGTACAGCAATCGTAGATAGCCTGACGGTATCCTTCATCGCCAGAGTAATTTCGTATTATATCCCTATATATTGGTTGATGGCAAGTCGGGCATTCTGGTTGATCTGTTTTTTCTCTACCAGCAGATGTGTGGTCGCGCTTACGAATATAGTTGTTTACGAACTCAGGGTCACCTTCATACTCACAAATAGCACTAACTATTTCTGCTTCATATCCACTATTTAGCAAATGTCGTTCATAGTCTTCACCATTATCGAGAATAATTATATTTGGAAATGTTTGTATGTCTGCGTTGAAAACATCTCTAATCGCTTTTGTGACAGTCTTAATAGTTTGAGTTTCTCCGTCACTAAAAATGAACCAGTTGATATTGAAATCTTTTATTAAGCTAAGAAACGTTTTATAGTTCTGCCCACCAATGCCTATAATGCTGATACCGCAAAAAGCAGGCTCAATATCAAATTTCTCCCTGAAAAATATAGGCAGTGCCTGTTCTTCTGTGACTCCCTCACATAGCACGATAGCTTTGGAGAATAAAAGCTCACCTCGCGAAGAGATTACTTCACGCTTTATTCGGTTTTTCTCCTCCTGAGTATAATTCCCAGCATCAAAGTTGTGTGCCGTTGTTCTTCCATTGATCTTTTCAAAATGAATTAAGTTTTCCAAATCGGCTTGTGAAACAACGCTTGGCGAGTGCGTGCTTATAATCTTTTGACCAGAAAAATTACACAATTGAGAATATAACTTTTGTTGTGCTTGTGGATGCAAATGCGCCTCTGGCTCTTCCATCGTTAGCATAATATATGATTCGGACTCAGGATCGTCTTCAATTAAACGTTGTTTTTCCCAATCAACATATGCACCTAAAGTAAGGAAAGAGATCCAACTACGTGTCCCCATTCCGTGTTGTGATACCGACAATCTGGCTGCATTACCATCCCTAAAAACGACATCCATTCCCTTGTGCAGATCCGTCATTTTACGTGCCAGAGGTTCAATTTGGATGGTGCCATCGACCGCTCCAACTGTTGCTGCAATTGCCGAGATTCTTGTTGCCGTCTGACTTAAAGCAGGTATACTTTCCACAATTTGAGAGTTGACATTATTTAGTTGTCTCTCAATTTCCAGAACTTTTTCTTGAGGTAAATCCACTCTTGACGTAGCACGCCCAAAATATGACTTTCTGTCTTTAATATCATCTACCACATCTCTTTGAGCATCCATATAGAAAGCAGAAATGTAAGTATTCATATCGCCAGTAAATGCTTTACGACGGCTAACGCTTGCAGAAGAAATGCTGTCTCCCCAGTCAGTTATTTGCTTGCGAACAACTATGTAATCATTTTTTAAAGCATCATATTGCAATATAGTACGGATACCGACGTAGTCTCCAAGGGGATCTCCGGTTGTAATCCACTCTTCTGTAAAAACTCCGATCCAAAAATCCGAGAAGTTACTCACGGCGTTGTTAGCAGCATCTACAGGACGGAGCATAATATCAATAGTTGCACATTTAGTATTATCTAAGACTTCATCCTTATCAACATATATATCGTCCGAAGAAATCGTTCTATTTTGGCCTAATGCAACATTCATAGCTTTGAGGAAATTCGATTTTCCACAATTATTAGCTCCAATTACTACATTTGTCATTGATAATGTCAACTCAAGGTTTTTAATTGAACGGAAGTTTTCAATTCTGACTTTGAAAATTGAAATCCCCATATAAATATTTCGATCCTTTCTTTGTGTTATTCTATCAACAAATCTCTGGTTTTAAACGCAGAGAGATAAGTGAGCGACATCACACGATTTTAGAATATCACAACATATTCAAATACTGTTTCTTCGCTAAAGCAGTCAAATAGTGTTTTCCCATCTACACAAAAGCTTACTTGGTAGGCTTACATAAAAAACACTTTAAAAGCGCACTCCGCCAGTTATTTGAATAATGCGCTCTGTGCATAATGCATCAAATATGCCAAAAATGCTCTGCCACCTGGCAGAGCATTTGATCTATTGCAGCCATACTGCCAAGGCCCATCCAACACATGACAGCGTTGTATATTATGGTAGCATATTTAGTCAGGAAAAGCAAGGAAATGATACTCCACGCAAATACGCCATAGGACACAAATCGATGTAACGGATAATATTATCCTGCTATAAATAAAACCCTCCGATAACCGCCTGATCTGCCCGAAATACGCTGAAGGTGTGCGTCCCATACGGCGTGGGAAATTCCTCTCCAGCGCGGTTTCAAATCACACTCGCACAAACGGCTCACGTTCGTTTTCACAGGTGAAAGCGGGTATACACACGCCACCCCATCTCCTAACCTCGCACACAGCGGCTCACAGGGCGAAACACGGGGTGTTTCGGGAGGGGGTGGTATCACTACCCTCGGACCGTTTTGCGCGGTTCGGAAACCCTGCGCGGCCGGGTGTCAGAACGGCATACTTTGCCGCTTTTGGGTCTTGGTCGGGATCGCTCCTGAAGGTGCAGACTGTTAATAAAGTGGTAAATTCTCCGCGACGGAAAGGAAGAGTGTGCGCGGGAAACCCAAGAAGGGTGTCCTGCGCCATTGAAATCATTAGTTTTCAGAACTTTTATAAAGTTCTGAAAACTTGCTCAGCGGGGCGAAAAGACTTTTTCGACACGCTGAGCCTGCGGGACAGCGATGCGCTTATACGCGTCGCTGTTCCGAGGCGTCGCGGCCCCGCTGGGCTGCGTGATCCCATTGCTGTTTCTCTCACCGCATTGATGGGCTTCACGGTTTTGCTTGTCCATGATAACAGCACGCAGAGAACATATCTGCTGTTTTCACACGCTGGTCTGCTCCATGCGTCTTGCCACTCGCTGCCGCTCCTTTGCTCTGTCCACAGCATCCATCTGCCGCTGATAAAACTGGTCGATGGAAAACTGGATCGGCAGGATCGTGTAGAGCAGACTTCCGTTTTGCTTGCGCCCGTCCCGCGTGATAATGCTGGTGCGCTCTGTACGGATGAGCCCGCGTTCCTCCAACTCCTGCACATACTTCCGCACGGTGTTGCGGCTCATGCCCACCGCCTTGCCGATGGTGGCGTAGCTGGGATGGCACTGATAGGTTCTGCGGTCTTCGATGCGGAGCAGGTAACCGTAGACAGCGATCGCGCCGTGAGACAGACTCAGCTGATAGATCTCATTGGGCAGAGGAAAATAGTTCTTGACCGGATCGCGCTTTGTCCAAGTTCTCATCTGGCACCTCCAGTCTGCCGCTCTACCCACTGTTGGAATTTATCCTTGGGCACCACGAACCGACTGCCGATGCGCACGGACGGAAATACTTCTTCGTGCATCAGCTCGTAGGCACTGGAGATGGATACGCCCAGCACCTTTGCCACCAGTTCCGCGTTGAGGAACAGCGGCAATTCATCGTAATCGTAGCTGTGATAGGTTGATATTTTCAAAATCGTTACCTCCAATAGAATTCAGAGAAAAATTACTTGCGTTTCGGAGGTCCCTCTGTTAGACTGTTTGCAGATGGAGTCTGCGTTTTCCGAAACGCGGCACGCCGCTGGACTGCTGCAACAGTTCAGCGGTTTTCCTTTTTGTAGGAACGATGTATGTTTCTTCCCCCTTTCTTTGTTCTCCGCCACGCACCGTACCCGTTCCTGCCCTGCGGCCTTGTTTGACCTGCACGGCGTTTTCGCTGCCTTGGTACGCTCGACCGCTTTGCCGCGGCGTCCTGGCGTTACTTCTCCGGCGTGTATCATCTCCGGTGATGGGTATTCAGTTGTCGAGGTGCTTTTTCGGATTTGTGACCGTCTTTTTCATTGACAATCCGCAGTCCTCGTGTTAGACTAACTGTAAATTACTTTTGACAGTCTTTCCGTGTTTGTATGGTAACATACTTTTCACTTCTTGTCAAGACTGTCTGTATTTTCATATTACGATTGTCTATTTTGAGGTGATCTGCCATGTGGTATGCCAAAATGTATTTCTCTGAGGGCAGAGAGATTTTCCAGTATGATTCCCTTGGTATGCAAGGCGTTCCGGACGTCCAGAAGGAGTTCCCCTTTCTGGAAAGCCTGCTTGCCTTTCAGGAACTGGACTGTGCGGAAGTGACGCCGATACTGCAAAGCATCACTGATAACTGGAGCCGGTTTATCGCAGAGGATGACAGGGACGCACTTGAGAATTTCAAGAGAAAACTGGGGAGGTTAGCCTCCATACACATTTATTTTCGACTTCTCTATGTTCACTGCCGCTACCGCCAGTCAGCGATGTACATTCAAAATGACCGAGGCAGTGCGGAGGATGCGCAGATACTGGACGAACTGCGCCAGCTCCCTGAACAGCTTCCGCTGTATCAGCATCAGATCCAGCGATTTTTCGAGTTGGTGCTGGATGTGGACAGCGCGGGACGGGAGCCGCAGGCACAGGCGGCAAAAAATTATACCTACGATATGCCGAAAGATCCCGGCCTGTTTTGTTTCCGCCCCATCCCGCTCAGCTTTGAGCCGGTGGAGCCGGGGCGGTGTTCGCCGGTGCTGTATTCCTCCAGTATCCGGGACATGATCGACTACTCTTTGCGGAGCTGCGTAGAGCGGAACATCACCGTGCGGCGCTGCAAGAACTGCGGGCGGTACTTTGCGCAGACCGGACGGGTCAGCGCGGAATATTGCGAGCGGCCCGTTCCGAAAGGGCAGCAGCGCTGCCGCGACATCGGCGCTCTGAAGCAGTGGACGCTCCGGCAAGCGGGCAATGACGCTTTCAAGGCTTACCGCAAGGAATACAAACGGCGCTTTGCGTGGATCAAGGCCGGACGGATCACCGACCAGCAGTTTTACGATTGGAGCGAGCGGGCCAGAGCGGAAAAGGATAAATGTGAGCAGGGCCTGATCTCTCAGAAGGAACTGGAGGTCTGGCTGAAGGAATCCAAATGAAAAACCGTGTGCTGACCTTGCGGTCAGCACACGGTTCTCTTTGTCTATAGCGAGGCAGATTTTAAACCGCCTCGTGCGGGATCTGAATGCTATTTTTCTTGATTCCCCGCATCTTCCAGCAGATTTGTAACCACTTCGCTGAGCTGCGCGGCGTTCTTGGAAGTAATGACAGGAACGCCGGTCTGCGTCTCAATGGCCTTCCGTGCGTCACCGGCCACCTTGCCACCGGCACGGGCCACGTCGATGTTCTCCGAAAGGGTTGCCGGTGCCTTCTGCTTGGAAATTTCCGTGGTGGTGGCCTCCGCCAGCATATTCAGCACCAGCTCCAGCGTGGTCATGTTGTCACGTAGGTTTTCCTTTTTCAAGCCTTTTAGGTTTTTGTACTGCCGGGTGGACATCCCCGACCATGCACGGGAGATCTCATCGGTGAGGATGGCGTATTCCACGCCCTTCTGCACGCCGCGGGCATCCCATTCATCGGTCAATTCTTTGCGAACTTGGATGGCTTGCAGCCGCTGGTTGATCCACTCGCGGGTATAGCCCTTTTTGAGATAGGTTTCCAATGCCCGCTCGATGGTCAGCTCTGGGTCGATAGTCTCCTCAATGCGCTCCCGGCCGACCTGTGCCAGCCAGAGCTTGAACGGCTCCGCTTTGGGTGACGGGATGGACTGGATGATACGGAGAAGTTGCTCGGTATCGGCCACATCGGTCAGGCGTTTTTTGCCATCATGAGCCGTCATTTTCAAACCGTGACAATTTGTCACGGTTTCATTGCCCTCGGCCTTCAACCGTTGTTTGAGTTTGCGCCAATACGCCGTGGGATCAACGCTGTCCGTCAGTACGCCAACCACATCAACAATGGAGAAGTACCATTCTTCTTTTTCCTCATCCCACGCCGTGCGGATGCGTTGGTTTTCAAAAAGCTGAATTTTAAGAGACATCCTGTCACCCCAATTCCTAATTATCCAGAATCAAGTCAATGCGCCGTTGTCCTCCACCTTTTCCACTTCAGACAGTTCTTCCCAATCCTCACGATTTCCGCATCTGCGAAGGTAATCGTGGCCGCCATCCACGGCGCACGAACCACAGCTGCAAAACTTAAAATCATGAACGGTTTCGCTTTCGATGACTTCTCCGCATTTTTTGCATCTGATTGCGTTCCTGATAATTCTCGGCATAGTCATTCCTTCTTTAGCGCATTTTTGATTTTCTCTTTCTCCCCGCTGCCATCTGTGCGCAGTCGCAGCAGAGGAATAGCACACTTATCCAGAATGGAGTTCTTTTTCGCGTCCCGCTCTGCCTGCTTGCTCCCGGATTTATGAGATCCGCCGTCTACTTCGATCGCCAGAACAGGTTGCTTATCCATTTGATTGAACAGTAGAAAATCCACATGTGTCAGCGGATTGCGGGCATATTTGCGTTCTTCCTCTGTCAGTGGCGCATAATCCTTCACCAGCGTGGCAAGAGAAAAATGCACCGCACAGCCGATAGAGGAAAAAGGCTCATCGGACAATATCTCTTGAATTACCGAGTGCATTAGGTTCTCAGAATCGTACTCAGACACCCGCTTATGCTTTTGCAGATATTCTCTGCGCTGCTCGGCATAACCCTGATAGAGCATATCGAATACAGAATAGATCTGACTCTGGATGATCTCGAAATTGTTGTATTCGATGTACCGGGCCAAGTCACCATAGTTGGTCTGGTCATTGCGTGGGTCCTGCGATGTGATCACAGCCAGAGAATGAACCGCGCGGGAAACCGCCACATTCAGCATATGGGGATCATCCACAAAATCTGTGATGACATTGTCGACCGAAGTCAGAATGATTGCATCCTGCTCCCGCCCCTGAAACTTGTGGACGGTATCCACCTCATAAGTATCTCCCAGCTGCTTGCGGATGGCTGTCACCTGATCCCGATATGGTGTGATAATGCCGATGCTCTGGAAATTCTGCTGATGCAGCCGCGGAAGCACCTCCTGCTGGATGACATCGATCTGGCGCTGATTGAGATGTCCACGGGCGTGGTTACCGGCAGTTGTCCGGTACATGGTCAATACATCCGGCTCATCATGATCCTTCGTCATAACGATCAGTTGCCCGTGGTAGAACTTCTGGTTGCAGAAGTTGATGATTTTTGGGTGGCAACGGTAGTGTTCCCGCAGCAGCGTAACAGGTGCGTCCTGCCATATTTTCAATGCAGAGGACAGCAGGCTGTGCGTAGAAAAGCGATACCGCTCATCCAAGGAATACTTTTGCCAAATGGCATCGCTGGTACGAATGTCATCCTCCGTCAGCACATTGGGGAGCTGCTTCAAGTCCCCAACAATCACGATATTCCGCGCACAGGAGAAGGCCAGTACCCCGGTAGCCAGATCAACCTGCGAGGCCTCATCCACAATCAAGTAATCATAGATATGTTCAATGCTCAGCGTCCCCTTAATGGAATAGGTCGTGCTGAGCACCACCGGGTACTCACGGGTGAACTCCACAGAATTCCGGCGGAAATCATTCTTTTCAAAGCACTGTCTATTATTCCGCCAATGATACCGTGTTGCCAGCTCCGCCCGAAACAGCCGCAGGGACTTCTGTGTGAGCTCATCCATCTTCGCGTCGAAAGCGTAGCACTCCAGCTTTCGGTTCAATTCCTGCTTTTCGGCCTCCAGTTCCCGCCTCTTTACGAAATAGAATTGGTTTTGCAAATAGGGAATGACCTGTTCCGGGGAACAGGCAAACAATTTGAGTGCATTACGGTTGAATCGGAACATGATGGAGATTTTTTGCAACAGGCTCAAGTGAGTCTCACGCTCTGCGTGCTGTTCAAATTCCATCCAAAGCGCAAGAAGCTTCTGCGAGGACAGCTTGTCCAAGCTCTCCATTGGCGCGTCACTGTAACTTGCGTAATATTCCTCAAAATAATGCTGCTCCGGGTTTAGCTGCAAGAACTCCTGCTCAATTTCCGCAATGCGGTTTTTGGCATTGAGCATTTCGTTCAGTTCTTTGGAGAGCGCAGTCGTTTCCTGATTTAATTGCTGTCGTTCCTCCGGCGGCATTTCCCAATCGCTCATATTCGGATAGGTGCCTGTCTGTGCATCCAGAAACTTCTCTTTGTTGGCAAGGCTGCCGAGAAACGCAGTCAGAAAAGCGGCATTTTTCTTCTCCAGCTTTTCCACAACATTATGCGTTGCGGAATTGTTGTTGGAGACAACCGCCACGGTTTTTCCGCTGCGAACAACATTGGCGATGATATTCAGGATCGTTTGTGTCTTTCCAGTACCCGGTGGCCCCTGAATGATACTGATTTTGGAGGAAAGCGCCCGTTCTACCGCCAGCTTTTGACTCTGGTTCAGGCCAAACGGATAGATCACTGCCTCCGGCATCTGGGGCATTTTGACGTCTTTCTGCGGTGCAAGATAGCTTGCCAACACGGTATCCTCGCTGACCTGCTGGATCTTGTCATACTGCATGCTTAGAATGTTGATACCGTTTTCCGCCACCAGACTGATTGCAGCGGCAGTCTCCTTGAAATATTGGAATGCTTCTTGATTTTTACCGTCCGCCAGACAATTCTGCTGGAACTGCACTTCGCTCCTGTAGAACGATAAATCTCTCTTTCCGTTGCGGACAATACGATAATACCCGCCGAAATCGAGAATCTCATCAATTCCGCTGATGGCTTGCCCATTTGCGATGACAATCACCTGCGCAGGGTCAATTTTCTTTTTCAGAGGCAGGATCTCCACATTGCTACTCTGAAAGCTGTATGTCTTATTGGGCGCACTGATATAGACGACCTCGCACTTCCCGTCATGGAACTGAAAGCTCGCGACCGAGTCCGTCTGGTCTTTTCCTTTTATGATGATTAAGTGCTTTCGTGCGTCCATAGGCATCTCTTCCCTCCCCAATACAAGCTGTTGATTTACGTGTTATCCACCCACATTTCACACTGGCTCATGACAGTCTGAACGGCATCATCCATGCCCTCTGGCGGATATTTGTGCTTTTTCAGCAGCCTTTTGACCAAGCGCCGCATTCCAGCTCTTGCACTTTCTTTCTTTTGCCAGTCTATTGTGCGGTTTTTACGAAGCAAGTCCGTCAGTTCCTTCGTGATTGCAATAAGCTCATCATGCTCATAGAAATCTTTGATGGCTTGTGGTTTTGTGAGAGCATCGTAGAAGGCAAGTTCGTCCGCTGTCAATCCGAGTTTTTCTCCTTCGGCAGCAGCGGCAGCAATGTCTTTTGCCAGCTTGAGTAGTTCTTGAATAACTTCCTCATTGGTGAGCATTCCGTTCAGGTAACGGTTCATCGCACTCTGAATGATTTCGGAGAACTTCTCGGATTTGACAATGTTTGTACGACGATAAACAGATACTTGTTCAGCAATCAGCTTTTTCAAGAGTTCGACTGCAAGGTTCTTTTCCTTCATGTTTGCAATTTCTTCAAGGAACTTTGGATCGAACAACGAAAACTCAGTCTGGACATTGGAGAAGAGGTTGATAACGCCTTCGCTCTTGATGCTGTGCTTCAAAAGCTCGTTAATGC
>ENA-ORTH01000650-ORTH01000650.1-human-gut-metagenome-genome-assembly--contig:-NODE-650-length-42050-cov-4.547756_pt1 | contig 42050 bp, 38 predicted proteins | sample MGYA00241914_ERZ509192 | MGnify/ENA primary metagenome ERZ509192 (study PRJEB26280, sample SAMEA2338826) | human gut metagenome | biome: human gut; feature: human-associated habitat; material: faeces... | reverse complement strand
CGTGGTGCACCGGGCTTTTCACTCAGTACTTCTTGCGGCCCCGGCCCTCCAGCTCTCGCTTTTCGGGCAGGCGGCGGTAGTCGGGGCGGTTATCCCGGGGATAGGAACGGGGGGCCTGGCTGTAGCCGCCTCCGCCGCCCTTGTAGGCTTTGGTCACGGTGGGGTTGCCCCCGATTTGGCAGTCGGCCATGGCTTCCAGGGTTTCGTCAAACCGCGATTCCGGAATGGCCACCACCGTCTCGTTGTCGAAAATCTCGATTTTACCGATTTCCCGGCCATTCATCCCGGTTTTGCCCGCGATGGCCGCCACGATGTGGTTGGGGGCGATCCGCTTGTCCCGGCCGATGTTGATGCTGATTTTCCGATAGCCGCCGGCCGGGCGGGGCGCGAATCCCGAACCATAGGTCGGCGCTTTGATTTCCTCCAGCCCCTGGCTTTCCTCGCCGTAATGGAGCTGCAGCGCGGCGGCAGCCACGGCCGCGGGATCGTGCCCCTGCTGGATCAGCTCCTCCACCAGTGCCGCGAAGGGGGAGGGGTCCTCCTTCGCCAGCAGTTCCTCCAGTTCGGCGACATGCAGCCGCTGCTGTCTCAGCCGGATATCCTCAGGCTTGGGGATATCCGCCCGGGCGATGGAGGTCTTGACCATCCGGCCGATCTGCATAAGCTCGCCGACCTGCCGCCGGCCGCTGCAGATGGTGATCGCCTTGCCCGATTTCCCGGCCCGGCCGGTGCGGCCGATCCGGTGGACATAATACTCGCTGCTCTGCGGGATGTCGTAGTTGATCACATAATCGATGCCGGTGACGTCGATGCCCCGGGCGGCCACGTCGGTGGCCACCAGAATGCCGGTGCGCCCGTGCTTGAAGCCCTCCATCACCTTGGTGCGCTGGGATTGCTTCATATCGCCGTGCAGCCCTTCGGCCATAAAGCCGTGGCGGTCGAGATAAGCGGCGATTTCATCCACCATCCGCTTGGTGTTGCAGAAAATCATGGCCAGCTGCGGGTTCTCGTACCGCAGTATCAGGTTGAGAGCGTCCATCTTGCGGCCCATGGGTACGTCGATATACACCTGCTCGATGTTTTCCACCGTCTCCTGCCGCATTTGGATCTGCACCAAGACCGGATCCTTCTGATAGGACCGGGTCAGGGCCAGGATGGCCGGCGGCATGGTGGCGGAGAAGAGAACGGTCTGTCTGTCCTCCGGGGTGTCGGTGAGAATGGTCTCGATATCCTCCCGGAAGCCCATGCTGAGCATTTCGTCCGCCTCGTCCAGCACAATCATTTTCAGGCGATCCAGCTTCAAGGTGCCCCGCCGCATGTGATCCATCACCCGGCCGGGGGTGCCTACCACCAGGTTGGCGGTTTTCAGCCGCAGGATCTGCCGATCCATCGGCGCGCCGCCGTAGACCTCCGCCGCCTGGATGCCGGGCAGGAACCGGGCCAGCTTGCGGATTTCCCCGCAGGCCTGCACCGCCAGCTCCCGGGTGGGGCAAAGGATCAGCACCTGGCAGCCGCCGCGCATGGCGGGGTCGATGATTTCCAGCGCCGGGACGCCGAAGGCCAGCGTCTTGCCGGTGCCGGTCTGGGACCGGCCGATGACATCCCGGCCGCTCTGGATAAGGGGAATGCTTTGGGATTGAATGTCGGTGGCGGTTTCGAAGCCCAGGGCCTCCACCGCCCGGCGGATTTCGGGGATTAGGTTTAGCTCTTCAAAGGGAATGGAATTCATGCATGTCCTCTTTTCGGTAAAATCTGGAATGCCGCTTCGCCGTGAAAAAAAGCGAGACTTTCGCCTCGCTTCCGTGCACGGTTTTCGCGGACAAATGTCTTTCAGCTCGGTTCGGCCAAAAGGTGCAAACAAGTCATTATACCACACATATCAGAAAAGCACAAGGGATTGTGCGGAATAAAAAACCGCCCCTTTATAAAGCCAACGTGTTGGAGGGCGGCAGGCAGGCATGAGCCCGGCAGACGTAGTAGGTGGTGCGGCTGTTGAGCAGCGGGTAGTCCGCCGTCGGCCCGGGCAGCACCCGAACGGTCGCATAAAGGGGCCGCCGCTTTTTCACGCTTTCCCATTCGCCGTCGCTGCCCAGGACGACGGTGACCGAGGGCGGCGGGTTGTCATGCAGCAGCAGGGCCAGCAGAAACAGGCTGTGCCCCGCCGGAAAGCTCGCCGCTTCGCCGGACAGGAAGGCCAGCTGCCGAAGCGCGGCCTGCTCCCAGTCGTCCTCCTGTATCAGCTGGGACAGGCGGACGAAATTGAAGGCCATGACGGCGTTGCCGCTGGGCAGCGCGCCGTCATAGGTTTCCTTGGGCCGGATTACCAAGCGCTCGTTGGCGTCCCCCGTCAGGTGGAAGCCGCCGGCGTCCGGGTCGGCGAACGAGGCCGCCTGCCGGCAGAACTGTTCCGCCCGGCGAAGATAGGCTTCCTCCAGCGTGGCATCAAACAGCATGAGCTGGGCGGCGGCGGAGAAGGCGTATTCATCCAGGAAACCGCGGGCCGTCCGTTTCCCCTCCCGGAAGCTGACATACAGGCCGTTTTCATCGGACAGATGGGTATCCAGGAACCGCTGCGCCGTTTTCGCGGCGTCGAGATAGCGGGGCGCGCCGGTGATCCGATAGAGAAAGGCCAGTGCCGCTATCATCAGCGCGTTCCAGGCGGTTAGGATTTTATCGTCCAAATGAAGGGAGTCCCGCTCCCGGCGGTAAGTGCGCACGGCCGGCAGCACGTCGTCGAAAGCGCCTTCGGGGCCGGTCGGGTGCAGGCGGTTGGGGATGCTGCCCCCTTCGAAGTTCCCCTGCGGCGTGATGCCGTAATACGCGTTGAACGCCCGCCCTTTTTCGTCTCCCAGCAAGGTGAGAAGTTCGTCGTAGTGGAACAGGTAATACCGCCCCTCCACGCCGCCGCTGTCGGCGTCCTGGGCCGCGTAAAACGCGCCGGCGGGGCTGGTCATCTCCCGCAGGACATAGTCCGCGGTTTTCTCCGCGGTGTCCAGGTGGGCGGCCGAGCCGGTCGCCGCATAGGCCGCCGCGTAGGCCAGGATCAGCAGCGCGTTGTCGTACAGCATTTTTTCAAAGTGCGGCGCGAGAAAATACCGATCGGTGGAATACCGGGAGAAGCCGTAGCCGATTTGGTCAAAGATACCGCCGCGGCGCATCTGGGTCAGGGTGGTTTCCGCCATGCGAAGAGTGCGGTCGTGCGCCTTCAGCTTACTGTAGGCAAGCAGAAACAGGAGATTGTGGGGCGTCGGGAATTTGGGGGCGTCGCCGAACCCGCCGTATTCCTCGTCATAGGCGGCGGAGAACCACCCGACCGCCCGCTCCGGCAGATCGGAATGGGGAGCCGCCTCCCCGGCGGGTGGCATGGCGGGCCGCAGATGCGCTAAAACCTCCTCGGCGGAGTGCAGCAGCGCCGGCCGGTTGTCCGCCCACTGCCGGGCAATGGCCCGCAGCAGATCGCGGAAACCGATCAGCCCGTGCCGCGCCTGCGGGGGAAAATACGTGCCGGCGAAAAAGGGCTTTTGATCCGGCGTCAGGAACAGGCTCGTGGGCCAGCCGCCGCTGCCAGTAAACGCCTGGCACACCGCCATGTACACGCTGTCGATGTCCGGGCGTTCCTCCCGATCCACCTTGACGGCGATAAAATGAGCGTTGAGCAGGCGGGCGGTTTCCTCATCCTCGAAGCTCTCGCGGGCCATGACGTGGCACCAATGGCAGGTGCTGTAGCCGATGCTGAGAAAAACCGGCTTGTTTTCCCGTTTAGCCCGCGCGAAGGCTTCCTCCGACCACGGATACCAGTCCACCGGATTGTCGGCGTGCTGCAGCAGATAGGGGCTCGTCTCCCCGCACAGATGATTCATGCGATACCAGCTTTCATGGAGGATTTTTACTAGTAGTATGCGCGGATTCTCCTGGGATATGGGTGCGGAGCCGCCGCAGCCGATGAAAAAACACCGGATCGCTCATGGAAGAAGCGATCCGGTGTTTTTTTATACGGTATGAATGCGATATTCGCCGGAGGCGGCGGGTTTTACGGCCAGGCCGTCGTCGAAGACATAGCCCGGCTCCAGGGAGATCCGCCCGGTCATGTCGGCGGGGAATTCCACCGTCAGGCGGATCTCTCCGCCCTCCCGGACCCAGGAGGAGGCGATTTTACCCGCCGGGGCGAGATGGAAGCCGCTGGCGCTGTCCAGCTGCGGCACAAAGGAGGGGCGAATGTCCGCTTCCAGCAGGCTGCGGCGGTGGGGATTGAACCGGATGCCCGCCAGCGCCTGAATGAACCAGCTGCTGATGTCCCCCCAGAAATGGTGGTTGTGGGAGGTGACGGGGCCGCCCTCGGGCTGGAAATCCTCCCACAGGCTGGTGGCGCCGCGGGCGACCCAGTTGCCGTAAGAGGGGAAATCGGGCCGGACGATCATATTGAAGGCCAAATCGCTGCGTCCGAAATCGGTCAGCACATGGAAAATTACCCGGCCGCCCAGGACGCCGGTGTCCATATGGCCGTCTTGTTCTTCGATAAGGCGGAGCAGCCGGTCAAAAGCGGCCGGCCGCTCGCCGGGCTCGAAAATCCCGTAGAACAGGGCCATGGCCTGAGAGGTCTGGCAGTTCCCCGCCGCCGTCATGGTGGAAAAATCCACCAGCCGCTCCCGCACCGCGGCGCGGAATTGGGCCGCCAGGGACGCGGCGAAGGTCTGTTGGGGCGCCATGCCCAGCACGCCGAATATGTACGCCGCCTTCTCGGCGATGTCCATGGACAGCACCGTGTCGGTAAATTCCAGCGGCGCTTTGTACTGATCGCTGCCCCGGGCCGGCGGACACCAGTCGCCCAGGCCGATTTTAATCAGCCCCTCTTCGTTCACCCGGGTGGTCAGGTAGTGCAGATACCGCAGGATGGACGCGGCGCTTTCCTCCAGGATCGTTTTGTCGCCCCGGTACAGGTACACGAAATAGGGCAGATACAAAAGCACGTTATCCCAGGCCGGGCCGTTGCCCCAGTGGAAGCCCCAGCCGCCGGTGGGTACGATGCCGGGCAGCGCGCCCCGGTCGTCCATGGCCTTGCAGATGTTCCGCATCCATTCCCGGTAACTGGTTTCGGGCGAGAGGTTGAGCAGCAGATGCTCGCTGGACAACGCGGCGTCGGCCGTCCAGCCGTTTTTCTCCCGCTGGGGGCAGTCGGTGGGGAAATAATAGAAGTTGGCCAGATCCGAGCGGCGGGTCAGCTCCTGGAGCGTATTCACTGTGGGATCGGAGCAGGTGAAGCCGCCCCGCTCCTTCAAATCGGAGTTCATGACCACATAGGTGAGCAGATCGGGCGTGGCCTGCTCCGGGGTGATGCCGGTGACCAGCACATACTGGAAGCCGTGGTAGGTGAAGGAGGGGGTGTAGGTCTCCTCTCCCTCACCCTTGCAGATATACACGTCCCGATGGACCAGGGGGTTATCGCCAAACCAGATGTTGCGCACGGTCAGCTTGCCGTCCTCCAGGTATTCGCCGTGGAGCAGCTCCACCCGCTGGCCAGCCTGGCCGCGGATGGTCAAGCGGCAGACACCCGCGCAGTTCTTTCCGAAATCGTAGCGGTAGCCGTCCCCCTCGGGGAGGATGGATATGGGTTTCAGCTCGTCGGTGACCACGATGGGCTCCGCCTCGCAGAGACGGGCCTCGCCCCGGGGCATGGGGGCGGGCAAAGCCGGCTGCCAGCCGCTGTCGTCAAAGCCGGGGGCGTTCCATCCCGGCAGCTCCAGCCGGGCGTCGTAGTGCTCGCCGAACCGGTAATCGTCGAACAGCACCGGGGAGGGCGCGGTGTGGAAACTGTCATCGCTTTCCAACGTCCGCTCCGTCCCGTCCGGGTCGGTGAAGGTCAGCCGGAGGGCCGCCTGGGGCGCGCCGCGGAACCGGGCCTTGTCGAAGTCCCAGATATGGCCGCCCGGATTGTTTTGGAACCCGTTGCCCAGCCACAGGCCCAGCACGTTCTCGCCCGCCTGCAGCGCCAGCTCGTAGGAATCGTAATAGACGATATCGTCGGGATTGCTGATGTAGGGGGCCAGCGCTCCCTTGGTGATCCGCCGCCCGTTGAGGTACAGCTCGTAAAAGCCGAGCGCGCCGATGAGCAGACGGCCCTGGCACGCCTCCTTGACCTCAAAAGCCCGGCGCAGATACGGGGCGGGAACCGGCGCCTCGTGCGTCCCCGTCACGCTGGTGGCACGAATAAACTGCATAGGAAACTCCATAGAATCCTCTCGCTTTCTCCTTATCACTGTCGGCTGGAAAATGATCCCCTACATAGTAGCACAGCCGGGGAAAAAAGAAAATAGCCGATTTTCACCAAAATGGATGATTTTCCTGAAAATCGCGGGCTGCGGTCGCTCGCGCCCCGCCGGCGAGGGCCGGACGGCCTGTGTCGCGCCGTCCCGCCGCTTGCATTTTCGCCGGAGGATCCGGTATGATAAGGACAATATGGGCAAGGAGGCGGTTGGCATGACAGCCGGTCTGGTTTCGGTTTCATTTCGGGGCCGGATTCCCGGCGCGGTCATCCGCGCCGTCTTGCGGCGGCTGATGAAAGAATAGGAGACAAGCGTATGGAATTGGTGCTGACCGGCATCCGGAAGGATTTCGGCGAAAAAAAGGTGCTGCGGGACGTGTCCTGCACCTTTGAAAAGGGAAAAATCTACGGCCTTCTGGGCCGCAACGGCGCGGGGAAAACCACCCTGTTCAACTGCCTGGCCGGGGAGCTGGATCCGGACGGCGGGACGGCCCGGCTGACGGAGGACGGCCTGTCCCGCCCCCTGGACGTGGAGGATGTGGGTTATGTCTTTTCCACCCCCATCCTGCCCGAGTTTCTCACCGGCTACGAGTTCGTCCGGTTCCTGATGGACATCCACCGCCAGCGGGTGCTGCCGGGGAAAACGGCGGACGATTACTTCGAGCTGGTGCAAATGGCGCCGGAGGATCGGCACCGGCTGATCAAGGGCTACTCCCACGGCATGAAAAACAAGCTGCAGATGCTCAGCTTTTTCATCACCCGCCCGCCGATCATCCTGCTGGACGAACCGCTGACCTCCTTTGACGTGGTGGTGGCGCTGGAGATGAAGAAGCTGCTGCGGGATATGAAGCAGGATCACATCCTGATTTTTTCCACCCATATCCTGCAGCTGGCCACCGATCTGTGCGATGAAATCGCCGTGCTGCATCAGGGGGCCCTGGAGCTGGTGGATCCCGCGGCCATCCACAGCCCCGCTTTTGAGGAGAAGGTTGTGGAAATCCTGAAGGACGAGGGGGACGGCGGATGAAACCGGTGACCAACCGCCTGCTGCCCGTTTTGCAGGCCTCCATGGAAATCCGCACGGCCACGAAAGTAAACGGATGGTTATATTTTATCAAAAAATTACCCATTGTTGGTAAGCGAATACCCGATCGGGTCTACCGCTGGCAGACCTTAAAAACCGTCCTGGCCTATATCACCCTGCCGGCCCGGTTCATCGGCCTGTGGTTCGGAAAAGCGCTGTATGTGCTGCTGATGGCCGCGCTGCCGGCTATTCTGGCGGCGGGGGAGGAAAATCTATCGGCCGCGTATCCCTACGCGTTGCACGCTCTGGTGTTTCTCAGCCTGGTGTCCGGCACCTTTCAGTCCCGCGCGCTGCTGAGCAGCGATGCGGATCGCTATGTCTGCCTGCGGCTGATGCGGCTGCCGCCCCGGCCGTATCTGCTCGCTCAGTATCTGGTGGAGATCGGCAAGGATGCCGTCGGCTTCCTCCCGGTGCTGACCCTGGGGGCGTTTCTGCTGGGCGGTTCCCCGTGGGACGGGCTGCTGTGCGCGCTGGAAATCACGGCGCTCCACGCGGCGGGGGAGGCGGCCCATCTGGCATGGTTCAAGCTGCGTGGGGGCGCGCCCGGGCGGCTGGGCGGCTTCAAGCTTCTGCCCATCGCCGCGGCGCTGGTCCTGGCCTATCTGCCGCTGATGCTGGGCCGGGACTGGGGAATCGGCCGGCTGGCGGTCAGCCTGCCCATGGTCCTCGTCTGCCTGGCGGCCGGCGCGGCGGGCTTTGCCTATGTCTGGCGGTATCCCCGTTTCACTCTGGTGGCGATGCGCACCGCCAAGGCGGAGGATTTGGCCGACCTGGAGGAAGCCAAAACCAAGGCCCACGCGGCGGATGTCCAGCTCAAGGACAAGGATCTGGAGCAGACCGACAGCCGGAAATTCGCCCGGCTGCATGGCTACCGGTATCTCAACGCCGTCTTTTTTGAACGGCATAAGCGGCTGCTCTACCGCCCGGTGCTCATCCGCCTGGCCATTATCGGCGCGGTGTTCGTCCTGGCGGTGCTGCTGCTCCTGCTGGCCCCGGAGGCGGGGCGAAAGGCCGCGGAAAAGGTGCCCACCCTGCTGCCGGTGATGGTGTTCGTCCTGTACCTGCTGACCTCGGTCAGCGATCGCACCTGCCGCGCGTTGTTTCATAACTGCGACGCCGCGCTGCTGCGTCAGGGGTTTTACCGCAAGCCCTCCGCGATTCTTGTCAATTTTCGGATCCGGCTGGGTTATATGCTGGGGCCCAATCTGCTGCTGGGCGGGGCGGTGGCGGCCGGTTGCGTCGGCTTCGCCCTGCTGGGCGGCTTGGCCTGGCCGCTGGCCGACTGTATTCCCTTTGTGCTGTCCCTGCTGTTGCTGGGCGCTTTTTTCTCGGTGCATTATTTGTTCCTATACTATGTATTCCAGCCGTACACCTCTGATATGACCATGAAAAACCCGTTTTATTCCCTCATTCGGGGCATAGTTTATGCGTTGTGCCTCATCTGCCTGAACATGGACGCAGCCCCCGCCCGGTTTTCCCTGATCGTCCTGGGCGCCACGGCGGCGTACATTGGCATGGCGCTGGTGCTCATCCGCCGTTTTGCCCCGAAAAATTTCCGGGTCAAATAAAAGGACAGGAAACTTTAAGAATTTCGACCGCTTCTCTTAACACCTGGCGCGGCGCGTGTGCTACAATGGAGACATGACAGACAAACAGGAGTTGGTGTCCATGGCAACCGAGTGGAAAGACGGCGGGTGGCTGAAAAGCGAGGAGGCTGCGCCGGAGGAGCAGAGCCGAACCCCGGAGGAAACGGCCTATCACGCGCCCCGGGGGCGCTGTTCCTCCCGGGTGCAGATAAGGCGGCGGGACAGAAAGAGGAAACAGCGTCTGGCCCTGGTGCTCTCCCTGGCCGCGACGGCCCTGGCGGCGCTGGTGGTGCTCGTTGTTCTGGCGGTGCGGGGCCTGTCCTCCCTACTGGGCGGCGAAAGCATTGATATGGGCGCCATCCCCTGCCCGTCCTGGATCGATCAGCAGTTCATCGATTTGGGCGGCGGAAGGGACGGGGCGAAAATCGACCGGGTGAAGGACATCGCCATCCATTACGTGGGCAATCCCGATACCACCGCCAAAGCCAACCGCAACTATTTCAACACCCCCGGAGTGGAGGTCAGCTCTCACTTTATCGTGGGGCTGGAAGGGGAAATCGTGCAGTGCGTACCCCTGGACGAAAAATCCGCCGCCACCAATCAGAGGAACATCGACACCATTTCCATCGAGGTCTGCCACCCGGACGAAACCGGCCGGTTCAACGACAAGACCTACGCCTCCCTGGTGAAGCTCTGCGCCTGGCTCTGCCAGCAGCTGGATTTGGACGAGACGCATCTCATCCGGCATTATGATGTCACGGGCAAGTCCTGCCCCCTCTATTATGTGGTGCACGAGGACGCCTGGGCACAGCTGAAAAAAGACGTGGGCACCTATCTGAAGGAGCATGAGACCATCTCATAAAGAAGCGCCGGAGGCAATCCGGCGCTTCTTTATGAGCCATGTGGCCGTTATCGCTCGGTTTCCGCCAGATTGATCACCGGCAATCCCTGTTTTCGGGCATAACGGACGGTGTAGGCGGTGCCGCCCGTTTCGGCGGTGAGATAACACAGGCAGATCCCGCTGCCGTCCACCAGCCGCCGATTGCGCTCAAACAGGCACCCTGGACCGTAGGTCGAGGCCACATACATCACCTTATTGGCCCGCGCCCGGATAGCCTCGTACCGCCGGACATTGCCGGAGGACCAGCCTCGGGTTTGGTCGGGACTGGGAAGCACGAGAATCAGCTTCACCTGCGGGCGCGTCCGCTGAAGCCGGATCACAGCCTCGGCGGCCAGGGTGTCGAAGCCCAGAGCACCTCCCGCGCCGAAATAGATGACGCCCCGTGCCGCCAGCGCCTCCAGCTCTTCATTCAGCCGCCTCTCCAGCCGCGGCAGCGCCTCCTCCGGGATGCGCCGATGCCCGGTGAAGCAGCAGGTTTTCGCGCGCAGATCCTCCGTCATAGCCTCACTCTCCCCCTGTCAGATGCTCCTAGTATACACATCCGCGTTTCAAAAATCAAACTTTTGTTCGGATTTGTGAGGCATTATCACAACGCGGTTACCGGCTGAATGGGCATCCGCCATTGGGAAAACGAGGCTATGCCTTAAAAGCCGGAAAATTTCCCCGGTCATTTGCCTTTATGGTTCCCCGATTAAGTCCGCCACGACCAACTCGGGCCTGTTAAAAATCCTTGGTATTTTTGTGCTTTCCCGCGCCAGACCGCGGCTGACTATCAAAAGAGTGTCCTCTACGCGATATTTCCCGCTGGTATATTTAGGAAACCAACCTTGATTTGGGGAGTATATCCCGTTTACGATACCCGGCAGGCGCCATTGTCCGCCGTGTGCGTGACCCGACAGCACAAGATCGAAGCCATATGGAGCGTAATCTTCGATAAGTTCCGGCCGGTGCGCCAACAAAATCGTATACTTCCCATTTTCAGGGATATGTTTGAGAGCTTCCAACTGCTCTTTTATCCCCACGGACGAATCGGTATATTCCGTCACATCGGGATCGGTGATGCCACAGATATTGATAACTTGCCCTCGGATTTCTATCGTATCGCAAGTCCCATTTAATATGGTGACGCCATATGATTGAAACAATCTCAGTATCTCTTCGACATCCATACTCCAATATTCATGGTTGCCTGTGACATAATAGCAGGGATATGCGGCGGCGATCCCCTGTAATAATGCCTCTGTATGTTCGTGCGGGAGGATGTCGTCACATATGTCGCCGCCAAATAACAATATATCCGGGGCTTGTTTGTTTATCGCATCAATCAGCGATGCCTGCTTGGCTCCGTATTGACAGGAGTGCAGATCCGTGATCAGAGCGACCCGTACTTTCCCGGCAATTTTACTTGTTGGGATAGAGTAGAAAGAAATGCTCAGCCGCGAATCAAAGGCCAGAAGAAGGACCGCAGCCGCTGTAATCAAAAGGATGACCAGCCAGACCGTTCTCTTTCTTATCTGTGGCATGTTTCCCCTCCGTGACTATAGCGGCCCTCTTAATCGGGAGGGCCGCTTTTTCACACGGTTTTCTCTTCTTTTTTCTGTCCGAAGTTGATGCGATAAAACTCGTCCGACGGGGCGAACAGGAAGAGCTTGTGCCGGCCCCGCAGGTGGATGGCCATCAGCACGCACAGGATCATGGCCCCCACCAGGCAGAAAAACATGTCCTCCATGCTGTCCTTTACCCCGTTCGCGATATCCTGGGCGTCATGGCCGAAGAACAAGAAGCCGGCGTACTCGATGAGCTCCCAGACGGGCGCGGTCATCATGGCGAAGCAGAAGGAGAACCCCACCGCCGTGCGCCGGTTGTGTCCCGGCCCGTGGCCCTTGTCCTCCTCGAGCACATAGAACACGCACAGCCCGATGAGGGCGAACACCGCCCCGCTCAGGCCGTGAACAGCGTTGTCGTACCATGGAATGCTGCCGTACAGCCGCAGGGCCACCCCCAGGTTGAAGGCCAGCAGGATGAAAATCATCAGCACCATATCAATGAGATAGGTGGGCTTGAGGTGGAAAATCCGCCGGTACAGGGGCGGGATGAGCAGGTACAGCACGGCGATGAACCCCATCCACGCCACCCCGATCCCTCGGGTGGTCAGCTGATAGAACCCCACGATGAGGGCGGACAGGAAGAAGGTCAAGATTACCACCCGGTTGGCCAGTTGAAACCGCGGCGCTTTTTTCGGCATGGCAGGGCATCCTTTCTCCGCAAAGGCGGCGATGTTGTCTGTCTCCTATTATGCCCTTGTTTGCCCGCCCAGTCAAGATGCACGCGCAACTTCCGTGAAACCGCCGCCCGCAGACGAAAAAAGGCGGGAAGGCGGGAAAATTCGCCCCCTTTCCTGGTTGAAAAGGGAAAAACCTTATGGTATAATTTATCATTGCTTGCAATTTGCCTTGTTTTGGGGCATAGTAAAAGATGGTTTAAGGATGCTTCCTTAAGAAAGGCCGCGGAGCGCTGCCTCCGCTTATGTAATGAAACGGGTTATTCCCGGCGAAAAGGATTGAGAGTGAGCCATGATGTTTGAAAACCAGTACCGCACGCATACCTGCGCGGGCATCGACGAAAGCGTAATCGGTTCAGAGGTGCGGGTGGCCGGCTGGGTGGAGAATATCCGCGACCACGGCGGGGTGCAGTTTCTGGATCTGCGGGATCACTACGGCGTGGTGCAGGTCGTGGTCTACGACGAGGCGCTGCTGCACGGGGTGACGCGGGAATGCGCCGTCACCGTTTCCGGCCCGGTGGTTAAACGCAGCGAGGAAACCTATAACGATAAAATCGCCACCGGCACCGTGGAGGTCAAGGCCGCGTCCCTGACCGTCCTGGGCCGGGTGCGGGAGCCTCTGCCCTTCGAAATCCCCGCCTCCACCGAGACCAAGGAGGAGGTGCGGCTGAAATACCGCTTCCTCGATTTGCGCAACCGCAAGGTTCACGACAACATCGTGCTGCGTTCGCAGGTCATTTCCCACCTGCGCCGCAAGATGACCGAGCTGGGCTTCCTTGAGCTGCAGACCCCCATCCTCTCCGCCTCCTCTCCCGAGGGGGCCCGGGATTACCTCATCCCCAGCCGCAAGTTCCACGGCAAGTTTTACGCCCTGCCCCAGGCGCCCCAGATTTTCAAGCAGCTGCTGATGGTGTCTGGCTTCGATAAGTATTTCCAGGTGGCCCCCTGCTTCCGGGACGAGGACGCCCGGGCCGACCGCTCCCCCGGCGAGTTCTACCAGCTGGATTTCGAAATGGCCTTCGCCACCCAGGAGGACGTGTTCCGCGTGGCCGAGGACGTGCTGTACGACGTGTTTTCCACCTTTTCGGACAAGCCGGTGTCTCCCGCGCCCTTCAAGCGGATTCCCTATGCCGAGTGCATGCTCAAATACGGCACCGATAAGCCGGATCTCCGCAATCCCCTGGAGATTATTGACATCAGCGACCTGTTTGTTTCCACCGATTTTGCTCCCTTCCGGGGCAAGACGGTGCGGGCCATCAACGTGCCCGGCTGTGCCTCCCGCTCCAAGAGCTTTTTTGAGAACATGCTGAAATTCGCCACCGATATCGGCATGAAGGGCCTGGGCTACGTCAAGGTCACGGACGACATGAGCTTCCAGGGCCCCATCGATAAATTCCTTACCGCCGACGACCGGCAGGAGTTGATCCGCCGCGCGGGCCTCGAGCCCGGCTGCGTGCTCTACTTCATCGCCGACTCCAAGGAGCTGGCCCCCCGCCTCGCCGGCCAAATCCGCACCGAGGTGGCCCGCCGGATGGATCTCATCGACGAGAACCGGTACGAGCTGTGCTTTGTGGTGGACTTCCCCATGTACGAGCGGGACGAGGAGAGCGGACAGCTCATCTTCACCCACAACCCCTTCTCCATGCCCCAGGGCGGGCTGCAGGCCCTGGAGACGATGGATCCCCTGGATATCCTCGCCTACCAGTACGACATCGTGTGCAACGGCGTGGAGCTGTCCTCCGGCGCGGTGCGCAACCACGATTTGGACGTGATGGTCAAAGCGTTCGCTCTGGCAGGATATACCGAAAGCGATTTGCAGCAGAAATTCTCCGCTTTGTATAACGCGTTTAAGTACGGCGCGCCGCCCCACGCGGGCATGGCCCCCGGCATTGACCGGATGCTGATGCTCCTGACCGGGGAGGAGAGTATCCGGGAGGTCATCGCCTTCCCGATGAACTCCAACGCCCAGGATCTGCTTCTGGGCGCCCCCTGCGAGGTCACCGAGCAGCAGCTGCGGGACGTGCACATCAAGATCCGCTGATCAGGGGGCCTGACGCGATGCGTCAGGCCCGCGTTCGCTTTTGACCGGAGCGACGAACCACCATTTTATTCCAGAGAGGAAGGGATCCCAATGGTCACCCGCGAAGAGATCCTGAAAATCGCCAAGCTGTCCAAGCTGTCCGTTACCGAGGAGGAGCTGGACGGCCTGACCGCCGCCATGGGCGAGATCATCGCTTTTGCCGACACCATCAACGCGGCGGGAGCCGCCGCCGGCGAGTTCGACAATATTAACAATCTGCAGAATGCGTTCCGTGAGGACGAGGTGGTTCCCTCCTATCCCCGGGACGAGATTCTCAAGAACGTGGACGGCGGGGAAGACGGCTTCTTCCCCGTGCGCAGGCGGCAGTAAGGAGGCGGAGGTATGAGCGACAAGAAAATAAGCGGCATCCGCGCCCTGCGGGACAAGCTGACCACCAAGGCGGTTTCCTGCGCCGAGCTGACCCAAGCCTATCTCGACGCCATCGCGCGGGACAATGGGCGGCTCAACGCCTATGTCCGCGTCACGGAGGACACGGCCCTGGAGACCGCCCGCCGGGTGGATGAAAAAATCGCCCGAGGCGAGGCTCTGGCCCCCTTGGAGGGCATCCCCATGACCCTCAAGGACAACATCTCCACCTCCGGCATCCCCACCACCTGCTGCTCGAGGATCCTGGAGGGGTATACCCCCATCTATGACGCCACTGTCTGGAAGCTGCTCAAGGAGCAGAACGCCGTCCTGCTCGGCAAGACCAATATGGACGAGTTCGCCATGGGTTCCTCCTGCGAGACCTCTTGCTTCGGTGGGGCGAAGAACCCGCACAACCCCGCCCACGTGGCTGGGGGCAGCTCGGGCGGCGTGGCCTCCGCCGTGGGCGGCCGCCTGGCGGCCTACGGCCTGGGATCCGACACGGGTGGATCCATCCGTCAGCCGGCCAGCTTCTGCGGCCTTGTCGGTCTCAAGCCCACCTACGGCGCGGTTTCCCGCTACGGCCTCATTGCCTACGCCTCCAGCTTCGACCAAATCGGCCCCATCGCCTCATCGGTGGCCGACGCGGCCGCCGTGTACGACGCGATCTCCCTTTACGATCCCATGGATTCCACCTCCCGGGGCCGGGTGAACGCCCCGGCCTGCGACGGTCTGGAGCAGGACATCCGGGGGATGAAGATCGGCATGGCCCGGGAATACATGGAGGGCCTGCGCCCCGAGGTGCAGGCCGCCGTGGAAGCGGCGGTGAAAACCTACGAGTCCCTGGGCGCCGAGATCGTCTGGTTCGACCTGCCCGAGCTGAAGTTCGCCCTGCCGGTGTATTACATCCTGGCGTGCGCCGAGGCGTCCTCCAACCTGGGGCGGTACGACGGCATCCGATACGGCCGCCGCGCCCCCCATTATGACGATGTGAACGATATGATCTGCAAAACCCGCAGCGAGGGCTTCGGAGACGAGGTCAAGCGCCGCATCCTGCTGGGCACCTATGTGCTCAGCTCCGGCTACTACGATGCGTATTACAAGAAGGCGCAGAACCTGCGGGGGGCCATCGTGGCCGCGTTCGAGCGGGCGTTCGCCTCCTGCGACGTGATACTCGCCCCCACCGTGCCCATGACCGCCTTCCCCGAGAACCAGGCGGCCCAGGATCCGGTGGAAACCTATCTGACAGACATCTGCACCGTGCCGGTGAACATCGCGGGCCTGCCCGCCGTCTCCCTGCCCTGCGGCATGGACGCCGCCGGCCTGCCCATCGGCATGCAGCTTATCGGCGGCCGCTTTGAGGAAGGGAAAATCCTGCGCGCCGCCTATCAGTACGAGCAGGCGGCGGGGCCGATCCTACCCGCCGTGGAAGGAGGGGTCGCCCTGTGAGCCGGCAATACGAAATGGTCGGGGGCCTGGAAACCCATATCGAGCTGTCCACCGCCACCAAGATTTTCTGCGGGTGCACCACCGCCTTCGGCAGCGAGCCCAACACCCACTGCTGCCCCATCTGCATCGGCTTGCCCGGCACCCTGCCCAAGCTGAACCGCCAGGCCGTGCGGTACGCCATCATGGCCGGCCTGGTCACCCACTGCACCATCAACCCTATTTCCAAAATGGATCGGAAAAACTACGTGTATCCCGACCTGCCCAAGGCCTACCAGATTTCCCAGTTTGACAAGCCCCTGTGCGAGCACGGGTATGTGGAGCTGGCCTCTGGCAAGAAAATCCGCATCACCCGCATCCACATCGAGGAGGACGCGGGCAAGCTGGTGCACACCCGGGGGGACACCTTTGTCGATTACAACCGGGGCGGCGTGCCGCTGATCGAAATCGTCACCGAGCCGGACATCCGCAGCGTTGAGGAAATCCGGGAATACCTTGAAAAGCTTCAGCTGATGATGAAATACATCGGGATTTCCGACTGCCGGATGCAGGAGGGATCCATGCGCTGCGACGTCAACGTGTCCGTCCGCCCCGCCGGGGAGGAGAAGCTGGGCACCCGCACCGAAATCAAGAACATGAACTCCTTCACCTTCATCGAGAAGGCCGTGGCCTACGAGGTGGAGCGGCAGATCGACCTGCTGGAAAGCGGGGAAGAGGTGGTGCAGGAGACCCGTCGGTACGACGACGCGCGGGACGTCACCGAAAGCATGCGGGGCAAAGAGGACGCCAACGACTACCGGTATTTCCGGGAGCCGGATTTGGTCACCATCGCCACCGCGCCGGAGGAAATCGAGAGTATACGCGCCGCCCTGCCCGAGCTGCCCGACAGCCGCTATGCCCGGTATACGGGCGAGTGGGGCATCCCCGCCGCCGACGTGGGCCTGCTGGTCAAATACCGGAAGGTGGCGGAATACTTCGAAGAAGCCGCGCAGGGGGTCACCCCCAAGACGGCGGCCAACTTCATCCTTGGCCAGATTTTCCGCCGTCTGGTCACCGACGCGGACAAGGAGGCCTGCGAGGTGTCCGTTCCCGCCGCCTATCTGCGGGAGCTGGTGGCCCTTATCGACAGCGGCAAGCTGAAGATGAACCTGGCCAAATCCACCCTGGAAAAGATGCTGGACACCGGCAAGCCGGTGGGCGAGCTGCTCACTGAGGAGGACATGGCCGGCGTGGACGAGGGGGCCCTGCGCGCCCTGTGCGAGGAGGTGGCGGCCGCCAATCCCGGCGCGGTGGCCGATTACCTGGGCGGCAAGGAAAAGGCCCTGAAAGCCCTGCTGGGCGGCGTGATGAAAGCCACCCGCGGCGCCGCCGACGCGCAAACCGCCGAACGGCTGCTCAAGGACATCATCGCCCGAGGGTGACGCCCCGCCCGGCGTTGTCTTATAACAAAAACCAAAAAGCGGCGCAGAAGCACTCTGCGCCGCTTTTTATGTACTATTTTTTCTCCTCCGTCTTGCGCAGCACAAGGTCGGTGAGCAGGGCCAGCACAATCCCGGCGGCCAGAGTCACCGGCGCCACCTGCAGCGCCGCGTCCCGGTAGAGGATGGCCCGGAAATAGTCGGGGGTGTATCCCGCTGTCAGATGCAGGAACCCGGCAAATAGATACCACACCGCCGTGAACTGCGCGCTGCCGTGCAGCACATTGCGGGAAAACGGGTGAAGCTTCCCCCAGGCACGCAGCGTTTTTAATCGTTTTTTCATATGCAGCCGCCCTTTCGAAAAAAATGGGGGTAAACCTTCCCGTTTGTGCTATACTGATAAAGAGTCTATGAATATTCTATCACGCGGATCGCCGCCGTCTCAAGGCTAAAATCTTTCCGTTTTTGGGAGGGACAGGAAAATGCATATCGGAGCCTCCACCGCCAATCTGTATCCTATGAACACCGAGGACGCGCTGGACGCCCTGCTGCGTCTCGGCTTCCGGGAGCTGGAGGTGTTCGTCAATACCGAATCGGAAATCGCCCCTTCCTTCCTCCGGCAGCTGAAGGAGAGCATCCAGGCCGCGGGGGCCCGCGTCGTCTCCCTGCACCCCTATATTTCGGGCAGCGAGCCGTACATCCTCTATTCCGCCTACGAACGGCGGTATCGGGACGGGCTGGATATATACGCCCGCCTGTTCGAGGCTGCGTCCTACCTGGGGGCGGGGCTGGTGGTCATGCATGGGGATAAGGCGGAGGGGGTCCTCCCGGTGGAGGAATCCATCGCCCGCTTCGAAGGGGTCAGCGACCTGGGCCGCACCTACGGCGTCACTCTGGCGCAGGAGAACGTCGTGCGCTTCCGCGCATCCGACAACGCCTATATCGCCGCCATGCGCCGGCAACTGGGGCCTAAGGCGGCCTTCGTCTTTGACCTCAAGCAGTGCCGCCGCTGCGGCCACCGGCCGGAGGATGTTGTTGCCGCCATGGGGTCCGCCCTCGTGCATGTGCATATCAGTGACAACGACGCCCGCCGGGACTGCCTGCCCCCCGGCAAAGGCGCGGTGGACTACGACAGCTTGTTCCGCCTGCTGGCCTCCGTCGGCTTCGACGGCCCCATCGTCCTGGAGCTGTATCGCACCAATTTCGAGCGGGAATCCGAGCTGGCCGACGCCAAACGTCTGCTGGAGGATGCCGTTTCCCGCGTGAAAATGCCGTGAATTTACGAGATTCTTCCACTAATTCTTGCAATTTGTCGAATCCTGCCGCATAATACCCACATAAAAACAAATGAGTTGACAAATTCCATAGATGTGGTATACTACTAGGTGAAATATTACCACATTTGGAGGTGGGGTAGTCAATGGACCTTATGGAGGGGACCGCGACAGCGGTTATTAAGGCGCCGGAGGACGTAAAGCGGAAACAGTGCGAAATACTGGAGTCCTGCTGCGGCAGCGATGGTATCCCGTCGCTGGAAAAGGTTTTCGGCATTCATGTCATTCTGGAAAGCGGGCAGGAGTTTACCTGCTCGGATGTGGATTGCCGGCGGAAAACGGTGGAAGATTTGTGTGATTTGGTGCTGCGATACGACATCGTGCTGGAGGAACTGCCGTATATTCTGGAGGATTTTTTGCTGGATCAATACGATATCGCCGTATAACGCGGAGTCCGCATGGGTTTTCCATGCGGACTCTAATATTTTCAGGAAAAACAAGGAAAATTATACATGGATTTCTTGACAGACCCGGTATACGCCATGTATAATGGGCGCAGAAGGACAAAACCTCCCTGTTTTGTGAGACATGGGCTGTTCCCCGGCCGGCCGCCGGGCGGTTCATTAGGATGACGACTGTACCGGAAAGGCGTGAACAAGTCATGAAATGCCCTTTTTGCGGATATACCGAAAGTAAGGTCATCGATTCCCGGCCCACCGACGAAGGCAGCCGCATCCGCCGCCGCAGGGAATGCCTGAGCTGTATGAAGCGCTTCACTACTTATGAGATTATCGAGAGCCTGCCCATCATCGTGGTCAAGAAGGACAAGTCCCGGGAAGCGTTCGACCGCAACAAGCTGCTAAACGGCCTGCTGCGCGCCTGCCAGAAACGCCCGGTGTCCATCGAAACCCTTGAGAAGGCGGTGGATGATATCGAGGTTCAGATCCAGAATTCTCTGGATCGGGAGGTCACCGCCACCCGCATCGGGGAGTACGCCATGGAGAAGCTCAAGGACATCGACGAGGTGGCCTATGTCCGCTTCGCGTCGGTATACCGTCAGTTTAAAGACATCAACAGCTTCCATGAGGAAATCAACCGCCTGATGACCGACGAAAAAGAATAAACTTACAGGAAAAACGCCGCACGGCCAGATGCCGTGTGGCGTTTTTTTGCGTTAGTAGCCGGCTAGCTTTTCAAACCGTCTATGTATGCTTTTACCTTTTCTTTATCCCTGCTGGTTAATTGGCGGTAAACATACACATGGTCTAATTCCTCTGGAGATAAGTCGCTGCTTTGAATACTCTGTTTGGTATTCGATTTACCACAGAGATAGTCAAGAGAAACGTTGAATAAATCTGCGATTTTAATAAAGGTTTCTAAATCCGGCGTTCTTTCTCCGGTTTCATATGCACTAATGGTAGACTGGGAAACATTAAGTTTTAAGGCCAGACTCTCTTGGCTGAGCCGCTCCTGTTCCCTTAATTTTTTTAAACGAAGCACATTACCACCTGCCCAAATATATTTTATCGCAAATCGGTGTGTTATTTACTTTCCTCTATCGTATTTATTTGGATTTCGCCATGCTCTTGTTCATACTTTTCAATATATAGTTTGCTTAAGTGCTCTAGCAGATTACTTAGACTCCTAGTTTCACGTTTTGAAATATAACGCATTTTCTCTAAGTATTCTTCTTCCATATGAAAAGTGAAAGGCGCTTTATTTGTGGGCATATAAATCTCTCCTTATATTAAACGGTAAAATAACTATTTAATACAAGATAGCAAAGAGTTCGATAAATATATATAGAAACGGTTATATAACAGTTATTAAACAGTTGCATAATTCAAGTTGAAGTTGTATAATAAATTCACATGAAAGGAAAGGTGGGAACACGCGTGCAAAACCAATACCCATACAGTCTGCTTAAGCGGGATGAACGCGGCTATACCATTCTGCTGCTGCGCGATCAGCAGGGCCTCGCCTTTACGGCCATTGCCAAGGAGCTGGGGCTCTCGCCGTCCAGGGTGGCGCAGAAATACAACCAAATGAAGGTGAAACAGAAAAACCTGTATATCAGACAGATAGCGGCCGAGCAAATGTGTGAAAATACTTCACAAATGAAAAAGGTTTTTCGGGACGCCTACGAATGCTACCAATCGACTCCCTATGTCTGCGCCTATCTGGAAAAAATGTATCCGGATATCCTGCGCGAGTACCGCGCCGGGGAGCCGGGCCTGCCGGCGGCGTTTCTCGAAGCCCTGCCGCCCTTTCGAGCGAGGCTGAGCCAAAAGACGATTGCCCGCGTGGTGGCGATGCGGGAGGAGGACAAGGCGTCGTTTGCCGCCATCGGCAAGGCCCTGCGCATGACCCCAGCCAAGGCCAGACATACCTATGAGTGGTTCTATCACGATAAGGTACTGGCGCTCTTGAAGGGCATGCAGGAAGAAACGGCTGACCCTGGGGAAAAAACGGCCATTTTGAATTGGTATTTTGACACATATAGAACATCGAAAAAGCGTTACGATGCGCTGACCAAAGGCGAATAACGCGCCTGCACGCAAAAAGGAACCCCGCGGGGAGCCGGTTCCCCGCGGGGTTCCTTTGTTTATTTCTGCATGATGCCGCCGCCGGCCACCCCGCCGGCCTTAGCCGCGTCCGCCTTCACCTCGACCTCGAAGCGGCAGTCCCGCAGCCGGGCGGGCCATTCGTCCTCCCGGCCCCGCACCAGCTCGGGCGCCTTCTTTTTCACCATCCGGGAAAAGCCGTATACATCGCAGCCCCAGTCCCCGATGGTCTTGTCCAGCGCGCTGCGCACGTCCTGGAGGATGGCCTCCTGCAGCGCGCCGGCCACCGCCTTCAAATCGCTGGATTCCAGGCCCGCCGCGCGGTATTCCTCCAGCACCGTGGCGCTGCAGGTGATGGTCAGCCGGATGACGGCGGCCTCCCCCTCGGGCCGGATGTGCACCTTGGTTTTAGAGGATACCACCTCCACGGTCAGCCTCTCCGGCTCCTCCGCCGTCCCCGGAAGGGACAGCGGATAGGTGCAGGTCTGCAAATCCCCCCGCCCGAAAAGCAGGCCCCGGGTCGCCGCCTCGTCGAGCTCCCCGGCGTATTCCCCCCGGCGGAATACCGCCGTGCCGTCCATGACCATGGCCGGCTCCTCGCCCGTTTTGTCCACCCGCACGATGGGCATCACCATGTCGTACATGCCGCTGGTGCTCCGCTCCACGTCCAGCAAATCGGTGGGCACGGCGAACCCCTGCCGCCCCGCCTGCTGCAAAAGGACGGACAAATGCTCCGCCGGGATGGTGTAGCCCGCGCTGGGCACCGCCAACAGCTCGGCCGCCTCCCCGCGGCAAACCGCCATATCCACGGTGGAGCGGCCCTCGTGGTTGCGGATGAAGTAGTCCAGCAGGGCGGAAAGCGGCCGGCGCTTCGCCTGCTCGAGGCCGATGACCACCGCCCGGTTGTGCAGAATATAGGAGCTGCGGCCGGTGCGGGTGACAAAGGATTGGAGGGCCCCGGCCACTGAGGGGGCCTCGATATCATATACCTTGGTGGCGTTCTCCGCCTGCTCGGTCAGAGAGCCGGAGGTCTTGAGGGTTTCGATGGCCTGGATGGACAGGCGGCAGTCCGCCTCTTCCCCCGCGTCGATGCCCACGGCGGTCACCACCACCCGGCTGTTGGTCAGCGATTTTTCCCGGCAGCTGGGCAGCAGGGCGAACCCCACAGCCAGCGCCAGCGCCAAGACCCAAACTTTCATATTTCCCACCCTTTTCTTCGCGTGAATTCGCGGTTACGCGCCTTCCTCTTGCTGCGGCCCCAGCTTTTTCCGCATGGTTTTATGCCGCCAGAGATCCCACAGGGCCAGCGCCGCCGGGATCCCCACCGCGCACACGCCCAGCAGCACGGCAGAGGCGTACCAGATAATCCGCTGCTCGGCCTGGAGCGGCGCGGCGTCGCCGAGCAGCAGCCCGGCCGCCAGAGTGATCACAGCCCCCGTCGCCGCGATGAGCATCCGCCATTTCTGCCCCGTTACCCGCTGGAAGCAATCGGTGAACAGCATGCCGAAAAAGGCCATTTTCAAAAACAGCGCGCCCACCCAGATGGCGGTGGCCACAATGTCCAGCCGCTGTATCACGCTGACCTGCACGGTGGTCAGCACCGTGTAATAGGGGAACAGCTCCATGGCGCCGAAATCGCCCAGCACCCCCACCACTGTGGCCTGGATGACCAGCGCCACCGCCGTGAAAATACCGATCCACCACAGGCTGCCCTTTATCAGGCTGCCCTTTACATAAGGGATCAGCAGCCCGAGCACCGCCAGCTCCATGCTGCGGGGCAGCTCCTCGAGCGCTCCCGCCAGCACGGGGGAGCCTCCGTCATACAGCAGGGGCGGGAAATTGATAAGCTCCATGCGGGGCAGGAGGGCCAGGGCGGCCAGCAGGATGGTGGCCACCACAAACACCGCGATGATGGCCGCCGAGCGGGCGATGGCCTGGATGCCGTAGAAGGCCGCGATGCCTGCCGTCACCATCAGCACAATGCACAGCACCTCTCGGGACATGCCGGGGGAGAGGGTGCTCGAGGCGAACCGGCTGAACCGGATGAGATCCGCCGCCTGGATGTACAGGCAGGCGAGGCCGTAAAACACCGCCACCACCCCGCCGCCCTTACCCATCACCGCCACGGCGTAATCCAGGGTGCTGATGCCCTCCGACCGGCGCGCGAACCACCAGGTCGGCAGCAGCAGCAGAGCCAGCAGCAGCGCTTGGAGCAGGATGGACAGGAGAAAATCCGTCCCATGGGAGAGCTGGTGGACGGTGGGGGCGAAGGTCATGGCCACCGCCAGGCGGCTGGTCAGCAGGATAGCCACCAACTGCCCCGCGCTGATTTGCTGCTGATTGTTCATAAGCTGTTCATCGTCCTTCTTTCCAAGTAATGCGAGGCGGTCTACTTGTCCGTTTCCCCCTTGTCCTTCCCGATCTTGGAGCCGGGCAGCCCCTGCACCGTGAAGGTGCCCTTCCACAGCCTGGTCCAGGTGTCGCGGACGAACACATCCCGCATGGCCTTGATGCTGAAGGGCGAGATGGGCGCAAGGAACGGGATGCTCTGGATGTTCATCGCCGCGATGCTCACCAGCAGCAGACAGGCCCCCAGCATCACCCCGTACAGCCCCAGAGAGCCGCCCAGGATGATGAAAGCGAACCGCAGAATGGCGATCGGCCCGTACAGGCTGGGCAGCACGAAGGAGCATAGGGCGGTCAGCGCCACGATGATGACCATCGGCGCGCCGATAAGCCCCGCCCGCACCGCCGATTCCCCAATGACCAGCGCCCCCACGATGCTGACCGCGTGGCCCACCGCCTTGGGAAAGCGCAGCCCCGCCTCCCGCATGATTTCAAACAGGAAATGGATGAGCAGCGCCTCCACCGTCAGGGGGAAGGGGGTGGCGTGATCCGCCTTGAGAAAGGTCATCAGCAGGGTGGGCGGCAGCATTTCCGGGTGGTAGGTGCCCACCGCCACATATAACCCCGGCAGGAACAGGGAAACGAAAAACGCCGCGTATTTGATGATCCGCAGAAAGCTTGCATAATACGGGTTGAGGGCGTAATCGTCCATGGATTGGAAATTCTCCACGAACAGATAGGGGATGACCAGCACGAAGGGGGTGCCGTCCACCAGCACCCCGATGCGCCCCTCCAGGATCTTGCCGCACAGCGTGTCCGGCCGTTCGGTGGTGTTCACCCCGCTGAACAGCCCCCGGGGCGGGCTTTCCAGAAACGGCTGGATGTATCCCGATTCGAGCACCGCGTCCAGCGGCAGGGACTCGATTTTTTCCTTCACATGGGCCAGCAGCTCCTCCGACACCCGGCTTTTCATGTAGCACAGGCATACCGCCGTGTGGCTGGTCTTGCCCGCCTCCATCATGTCGAACACCAGCTCCGGCGTTTTCAACCGGCGGCGGATCATGGAAATGTTGACCCTTATGGCCTCGGTGAACCCCTCTCGGGAGCCCCGCATGGTCACCTCGGACGACGGCTCGGACACCGAGCGGATCATGAAATTCTGCAGGCCGCCCAGTACCGCGAAGGGCACCCCGTCCACCAATATGGCCCCGAAGCCGGAGGCCACCAGGTTCATCAGCTCGTCCATGGTGGTGACCTGGAGCATGTCGGTGAAGCCCAGCACCTCGTCCCGGATGCGGGCGATGAGCGCTTCGGGCGTGTAGCTTCCCGTCATTTCGGTCATGGGCAGGATGACCGCGTTGGCCATCATGTGGCGGTCTACCATCCCCTCGATGGTGACGATCGCCGTCTCCCTCCCGCAGACCGTCAGCCGCCGCACGGTCAAATCCGCGCTGACCCCGAACTGGGCCCGCAGATAGACCAGGTCGTCCAGCAGCACGCCGGAAATCGGCACCGGCGGCTTGGGCGGCGCCTTGGGCTGCGGCTTCGGCCGCGCTTTTTTACCGATGGAAAACATGATTGTCCCCGCCTTTCCGAAAGCCGGTGTCGCCAGCTTTTCCCTGCAAAGAGTATGTCCGCACTTTCCCGCATATATACCCGCAAAGCGGGTCATACTACTCGGCGAGAGAAAATGAAAGGCTGGGATTTTTCATGGCGATTACTGCTATCCGCACCGTGATAATCTACATATTCATTATCACGGCTATGCGCATCATGGGCAAACGGCAGCTGGGCGAGCTGCAGCCGGTGGAGCTGGTGGTGACCCTGCTGATCTCCGATTTGGCCGCCGTGCCGATGCAGGAAAGCGGGATGCCCCTGCTCAACGGTCTGATCCCCATCCTCATCCTGGTGTCCCTGGAGCTGCTGCTGTCCGGGGCCATGCTCAAGCTCCCCTGGGTTTCCCGGCTGATTACCGGCAACCCCATCACCATCATCCGGGACGGCCAGCTGGATCAGAAGGCCCTGAAAAAGCTGCGCATGACGGTGGACGACCTGATGGAAAACCTGCGGGGCATGAATTATTATGACATCAAGGATATTCAGTACGCCATCGCGGAAACCAACGGGAAAATCAGCGTGTTCATGAAGCCGGACAGCCAGCCCGCCACCTGCAAGGATGTAAATAACGTTCCCCCCGACAACGGGATGCCTTTGGTCATTATCAGCGACGGGAAAATATCCCAGTGGGCGCTGCAGACCGTGGGGGTGGACGAGGCGTGGATCGACCAGGTGCTCATCGACAACGCCTGTCCTCAGGACAAGGTTTTCCTGCTCACCGCCACCAAAACCCGGGAATACTACCTAGTGCGCAAGGAATTGGCGTAAAGACTCGCTAAGAGAAAGGAGGACTGGCCGCCATGATCAAACGTATGCTCATCGCCCTGGGAATGCTGCTGCTGACCGCCGCGCTGTGCGTCGGTTCCATTATAATTATGTCCCGCAACACCGATTATCTGCTGCAATCTCTCGATCAGATTCAGGAATCCTTCGATCAGGGGGATATGGAAGCCTGCAAGCAGGAGGCGCGCCAATTCGCCAAGGATTTTGAGGAGAAGACGAAAATGTTCCCCTTTTTCCTCCGGCATGCGGACATCAGCCGCATCGAGGAAATCGCCATTCCCCTGCCGGTGCTTATCGAGCAGGGCGACACCCAGCATTTCGCCGCCGAGCTGGTCCGCTGCCGCAGCCAGCTCAGCAAGCTGTCGGAAATGGAACTGCCCCTGGCAGGAAATATTCTGTAAAAACAAAGAGTAGATTCCATTCGGAATCTACTCTTTGTTTATTTATCGGTTTTCAAATCCTCCAGCGGGATGGGGCCGTTTTCTTTTTCGTATTGCTTAATATGCAGGAGGACGGCGCGTCCGATTTCCTTATTCATGGAACGGCCCTCTGCTTCAGAAATATATTTTATTTTGTCCAGCAGTTCTCGAGAAATCCGCAAGGAATAACCCGCAGAGTTGGCCATAAACGTCAACACCTTAGAAAATGTATTGACTTTATTATACTCATGTATTAATATAATATGGCAGAATGATATTATTTTGATATCACATAATTTCATTCTGCGCTCCCCCCCATAAGCGAAAACCGCCGGGACGTTTTCGTCCCGGCGGTTTTCGCTTCCTATAGCCTTTCCCGTATAAACGCCGCCGCCCCGTCGTTGTCCTTGTATAACGCGCAGGCAATCAGCAGCAGGGCGTAGGCCCTCTCCATCGTGTTCCCCGGCAGCGGCAGGACGCCGCCGCCCTCCAATCCGGCGGCCGAGGCATAGCGATAGTCCGCCCCCTCCGGCCGGGCGGGGCAGAGGGCCAGCAGCATCCCAGCGTCCCGGCAGCGGGCCGCGAACCCGGGAAAGCCTGTGGCCACCCCTTCCATGCAGGCCGTGCCGGAATGATACAGCCCGTGCAGCACCGCCCGCGTCCCCTCGGGCAGGGCGATAGTCCGGTAGTCCAACCCCGGGTAGGGCCGCACCTGCGCGACGCAGGCGGCAAGCGGCGGCAGCCGGCGCAGCAGCGGCTCCCCGCCCCGCTTTCCGGGGGGAGCGGGCGCCACCCCGAACCGGTCGGTCAGCCCCGCGCACTGGGTCAGCCGTTCCCCGGGAATCAGCCGCACCTCCCGGCTCTCCGGCGCGTCGGCCAGATCGGACACGGCGGCGTACACCCCGCCGGGATGCCCCTGCGCGATCGCCTGCACCGCCGCGGCGAAATGCCGGTGCCCGTTCGCCGCCGGATCGGTGGGCGGCGTGTGGCTGGATACCAGGATCACCGGCAGGGCTGTCCCCTCCAGCGCGAGGGCCAGCAGGTTGGCCGTGTAGGCCAGGGTGTCGGTGCCGTGGGTGAGGATCACCCCCGCGAACGCGGCGGGCTCCAGCCCGCGCAGCGCGTCCAGCAGGGTGTTCCACTTTTCCACGGTCATGTTTTCGCTCAGGGCGGTCAGCGGCTCCCTTTCGTCGAATACGGCGGGGCTGTCCGGATGCCGGCGGTGGAACACCTCCGTGAGCAGACGGCCACCGCCCGGCGCCGCGTCCGCCGCGCCGTCCGTCACTCGCGCGCCGATGGTGCCGCCGGTGTATAGCAGAGCGATTGGTTTCATGCGCAACTCCTCCCATTCGCCTTTATTGTACCGCATTCCAGCGAAGAAATCTTCCAAATTTTCGTTTTCTCTCAAATTTATTCATTTGACGTTCATAGAATCCGGTTATACTTTTAACACTATACCCCAGTATTGTAAATGGAGGCTTCTGCCCATGAGCGCGACAAAAGCGAAGAAAAAACTCCGCCGGCGGGTAATTGTCATTGTCGTCCTGGTGCTGCTGATCGGCGCCGCGGTGACGCTCTTCCTGCTGCGCCCCAAGGATGCCGCTTTTACCGAGGAAAAGGCGAAATCCGGGGATATCACCACCTATTACAGCTTCAGCGGCAACATCGAGGCCAAGGAACGCCAGTCCATCCTGGCGGATAAGGTCATGCAAATCAAAACCCTGAAGGTCAAGGAGGGCGACACCGTCAAGAAAGACGACGTCCTGGCCGAAACCACCATGGGGGAGAAGCTCCTGGCCAAAATTGACGGCGAAGTCACCAAGATCTATGTGGAGGAGAGTGCCCAGCTGATGGCCGGCGTCCAGGTGATGGATCTGGTCAACTACGACGATCTCCAGGTGACCATCAAGGTGGACGAGTACGATTTGAGCACCATCCAGGCGGGCAAGGCCGTCACAGCCACCATCAACGCCCTGGATAAGGACGTAAAGGGCACCGTCTCCAAGGTCTCCCGGGAGGCCGTGACCCTGAACGGCGTGTCCTATTTCACCGCATCGGTGGATTTGGAGAAGGACGCCTCCCTGCTCGTGGGCATGTCGGTGGAGGTCAAGCTCCTCAACCAGGAGGTCAAGGGGGTCACCACCCTGTCCATGAAGGCCCTCCAGTTCGATAACGAGAACAAGCCCTATGTCTACGTCAAAAACGCCGAGGGCAAAACCGAAACCAAAGCGGTGACCGTGGGCATCAACGACGGCATTACCGTGGAAATTAAAGACGGCGTGAAGGCCGGCGACACCGTGCTGCTGCCCAAGGCCGGCTTTTCCTTTCCCATGATGGGCCACCGCGGCGACAGCGAGGACAAGGGATGAACGGGGAAACGATTCTGACGATGCGGGACATCGTCAAGTGCTACCAGATGGGGGAAGAGGAGCAAATGATCCTAAAACACATCGATTTTTCGATGTGCCGGGGCGAATTTGTCTCCATTCTCGGCCCGTCCGGATCGGGCAAGTCCACCATGATGAACATCATCGGCTGCCTGGATGTGCCCACCTCCGGGAGTTATATCCTCTCCGGCCAGGACACCTCCGACATGGACGAGGAGGAGCTGGCCCATATCCGCAACCGGGAGATCGGGTTCATCTTCCAGTCCTTCCAGCTCCTGCCCCGGCTCAACGCCCTGGAAAACGTGGAGCTGCCCCTGGTGTACGCCGGGGTGTCCCCGTCCGAGCGGCGGCGGCGCGCCAAAGCCGTGCTGGAGCGGGTGGGCCTGGAAAACAAAATGAAAAACTACCCGAACCAGCTCTCCGGCGGGCAGCAGCAGCGGGTGGCCATTGCACGGGCCGTGGTGACCGAGCCCACCATCCTGCTGGCGGACGAACCCACCGGCGCCCTGGATCAGGCCACCGGCCGGCAGGTGATGCAGCTGTTCCGGCAGCTGCACGACGAGGGGCGCACCATCATCATGATCACCCACGACGTGAACATCGCCGCCAACGCCCAGCGGATCGTCCATATCCTGGACGGCAGGCTGTGGGAGGGCGATCCCCCGCCGGAGGGTGAAACCGCCGGCGCGGGCGCGGAAGGAGGCGGTGCGGATGTTTAGGGAAAGCCTGAAAATGTCCTGGCAGAACATCGTGCATAACAAAATGCGGTCCTTCCTCACCATCCTGGGCATCGTCATCGGCGTGGCGGCCATCATCGCCCTGATCACCACCGTGCAGAGCGTCATCACCGAGGTCAACAGTCAGTTCGACGATCTGGGGGCCAATACCCTGATGGTGCAGGCCCAGGGCACGGCCCTGAAAATGGGCCTGACCGATAAGGATTTCGAGGACTTGCAGGCTGTGGAGGGCATCGCCGGGGCGTCTCCCACTGTGTCCGCCCACCTGGACATCGCGCAGAACGGCGTCGTCAAGGAAAACGTGTCCATCCAGGGCAAGAACGAGCTGTATTTCGCCCGCAACCCCGACGCGGTCAAAGCCGGCCGGGGGCTCAACATCCTGGACGTGGAAAATAAAAACCGGGTCTGCCTCATCAGCGAGACGCTGGAAAACGACCTGTTCGACAGCGAAAGCGCGGTGGGCCACACCCTGCGCCTGGGCGGCATCGCCTACACCATTGTCGGGGTGACAGCCAGCTCTACCGACATGACCAGCATGCTCATGGGCACGGGGGACGGCATCATCGTGCCCTATAAAAACGCCATGTCCCTGGCCGGGGTCAGCCACATCATGGCGGTGGAGATGTATATGGAGGACGGGGCAGATACCGACGCGGTCATCGACGACGTGGAGGCGGTGCTGGGCCAGGCCTTCAACTACAAGGCCGACAGCTTTGCCGTCACCAACATGGAAAGCCTGCTGGACATGATGCACGACATGCAGAACATGATGCAGACCATGCTCGCCGGCATCGCGTCCATCGCCCTGCTGGTGGGGGGCATCGGTATTATGAACATGATGCTGGTCTCCGTTACCGAGCGGACGACAGAAATCGGCCTGCGCAAGGCCTTGGGCGCGCAGCCAAAGCGGATCCAGATGCAGTTCCTCACCGAGGCCATTTTCCTTTCCCTGTTCGGGGGGATCATCGGCATTGTCGTCGGGCTGCTCATTTCCCTGCTGGTGGCTCTGGCCATCGACGTGGGCTTCGCCATATCGCTGAGCGCCATCGCGCTGGGCGTGGGCTTTTCGGTGCTGGTGGGCGTCGTGTTCGGTCTCGCCCCCGCCCGCAAGGCAAGCCGCCTCAACCCGATCGACGCGCTGCGCAGTGTGTAGCGCCGGTAAGCGCGGGAATAGGTTATCCAGTCTCCGGGACAAAGGTTCCGGAGACTTTTTTTATGCCGCTCTTTATGGAATTATCGCCGTGGCTTGGTTCATACTATACCATTGAACCTTCGATTTCCATGAAAAAGGAGCGTTGCTTTTTGCAATACGGATATTTTGACAACGACCGCCGCGAATATGTCATCAATCGGGTGGACACCCCGGCCTCCTGGACCAATTACATCGGCGTGAACGACTACTGCGCGGTGCTCAACCAGACCGCGGGCGGCTACTCGTTCTACAAATCGCCGCAGTACCACCGGGTGACCCGGTTCCGGCCCAACGGGGTGCCGCTGGACCGACCCGGCCATTATGTGTATATCCGGGACGACGAAACGGGGGAGTACTGGTCGGTTTCCTGGCAGCCGGTGGGCAAGCCGCTGGACGAGGCGGCGTATACCTGCCGCCACGGCCTGTCCTATTCCACCTATGCCTGCGATTACCGGGAGATCGAGGCGAGCCAGACGGTGTTCGTCCCCCTGGGGGATCCGGTGGAGCTGTGGGACGTGCGGCTTCGCAGCCGGGCGGACAAGCCACGGCGGCTGAGCGTGTACGCCTATGTGGAATGGTCTTACCACCACATCGAGATGGACAACCAGAATTTTCAGATGTCCAATTATGCCGCCGGCTCCTCCTATGAGGACGGGGCGGTGCTGTACGATCTGTTTTATGAAGAGTTCGGCTATCAGTTCTTCACCGCCGATTTTCAGCCCGACGGCTTCGATGCCCTGCGGGATGCATTCATCGGCCTGTATCATGACGAAAGCTGCCCGGTGGGAGTGGAGCGCGGGGAACTGTCCGGCAGCTTTGGAAAAACCGGCAACCACTGCGCCGCCCTGCGCAAGCGGCTGACCCTGGCCCCCGGCGAGGAAGTGCGCCTGCTCTTCCTCCTGGGCCAGGGGCAGCTGGCCGAGGCCCGGGCGGCCCGGGGGAGATACGCGGATCCCCGCAGCGTGGACGCCTGCTTCGCCGCCCTGGCCGCCTATTGGGACGACAAGCTCTCCCGCTTGCAGGTAAACACGCCCAACGAAAACATGAACACCTCCCTGAACATCTGGAACCTCTACCAAAGCGAGGTGAACATTCTGTTTTCCCGTTTCGCCTCCTTTATCGAGGTGGGAGGACGCACCGGCCTGGGCTACCGCGATACCGCCCAGGACGCCATGTGCGTGCCCCACTCCAACCCGGACAAATGCCGCAGCCGGATTATCGAGCTGCTCCGGGGCGAGACCAAGGCGGGCTACGGCCTGCACCTGTTCCAGCCGGAATGGTTCGATCCCGACAAGGAGGATGTCAAGCCCTTCAAGTCCCCCACCGTGGTGCCCGAGGTCAACGTGCGGGACATCATCGGGGACGATCTGCGCAACGTCTGCTCCGACGACGCACTTTGGCTGGTGCCCGCCATTGTGGAGTATATCCGGGAGACGGGCGAGCTGTCCCTGCTCGACGAGGTGGTCACCTATGCCGACGGGGGAGAGGGCACGGTCTACGAGCATATGACCCGCATTCTGGACTTTACCGACCGGCAGACGGGGATGAGCGGCGTGGCCAAGGGCCTGCGTGCCGACTGGAACGACTGCCTCAACCTGGGCGGCGGGGAAAGCGCCATGGTCAGCTTTCTGCACGTCTGGGCTATCGGCCACTTCCTGGATGTTGCCCGGGCTGCGGGCCGGGCGGAGGACACGGCGAAGTACGAGGACATGGCCGCCCGGGTGCGCGAGGTCTGCAACCGGGAGCTGTGGGACGGCGCGTGGTATATCCGGGGCATCACCGCCGACGGCCGGAAAATCGGCACCAGCCGGGACAGGGAGGGGCGGGTGCACATGGAATCCAACACCTGGGCCGTCATCTCCGGCGTGGCCGGACAGGAGCGGGGCCGGGCCGCCATGGACAGCGTGGACGAGTATCTGTTCACCCCTTACGGGCTGATGCTGAACGCCCCCTCCTACACCGTGCCGGACGACGGCATCGGCTTCGTCACCCGGGTGTATCCCGGCGTCAAGGAAAACGGCTCCATCTTCAGCCACCCCAACCCCTGGGCCTGGGTGGCCGAGGCGATGCTGGGGCGCGGGGATCGGGCCATGAAGTTCTACGACGCGCTGCTGCCGGAGAACCAGAACAATCAAATCGAAATCCGGCAGGCCGAGCCCTATGCCTACTGCCAGTTTATTATGGGGAAGGATCACGCCGCCTTCGGCCTGGCCCGCCATCCTTTCATGACCGGGTCGGGCGGCTGGGCCTATTTTGCCGCCACCCGGTATCTGCTGGGCATCCGCCCCGGCTTCGACGGCCTGACGGTAGACCCTTGCATCCCGTCCGGCTGGAAGGGCTTCACGGCCGTGCGCAAATGGCGGGGCGCCACCTACCGCATCGCCGTGCACAACCCCGACGGGCGGCAGAAGGGCGTGCGGCGCCTGACGGTGGACGGCAGGGAAATCCGGGGGCCGGTACCGGTGCAGCCGGCCGGCGCCATGGTGCATGTGGACGTGACGCTGTAGCCGCGAACGCAGACAGGAAGAGAAGGGGACGGAAAACACATGATAGGATTTGGAACGGGCGGCTGGCGTGCCGTAATCGGGGAAGAGTTCACGAAGGCGAACGTGCAGCTGCTGACGGCGGCGCTGGCGCGGAAGATGAAGGACGAGAACGCGCAAGGGAACGGGTTCGTCATCGGGTACGACCGGCGGTTTCTGTCGGTGGAAGCGGCGAAATGGGCGGCGGAGGTGATGGCGGGGGAAGGCATCGCCTGCAAGCTGGTGAACCGGGAGGCGCCGACGCCGCTCATCATGTTCGCGGTGAAATACTACGACATGGCGTACGGGATGGCGGTGACAGCGAGCCATAACCCGGCGATTTACAACGGGATCAAGGTGTTCGTCAAGGGCGGCCGGGACGCGGACGAGACGGTGACGGCGGATATCGAGCGCTATATCGGCGCTCTGGAAGGGGAGAGCCTGCGGGCGGTGCCGTATGAGCAGGCGGTATCGGAGGGGCTGGTGGAGGAGATCAACCCCCAGAACCCGTATCTCGACTCGATCATCCGGGGGATCAACATGGACGCGATCCGGAGCCGGAGCCTGAAGATCATTCTGGATCCGATGTACGGGGTGTCGAAGACGAGCCTGCAGACGATCCTGCTGACGGCGCGGTGCGACGTGGACGTGATCCACGACCGGCACGACACGCTGTTCGGGGGGCGGCTGCCGGCGCCCAACGTGGAGACGCTGGGAGCTTTGCGTAACGCGGTGCTGGAGCGGAAGGCGGACATCGGTATCGCGACGGACGGAGACGCGGACCGGCTGGGGATCATCGACGACAAGGGGCATTTCGTGCACCCGAACCAGATCTTGGTAATCCTGTACTACTACCTGCTGAAATACAAGGGGTGGCACGGGGCGGCGGTGCGGAACATCGCGACGACGCACCTGCTGGACAAGGTGGCGAAGGCGTTCGGGGAGACGTGCTATGAGGTGCCGGTGGGCTTCAAGCACATTTCGGGCAAGATGCTGGAGACAAACGCGGTCATCGGCGGGGAATCCTCTGGCGGGCTGACGGTGCGGGGCCACATCCAGGGAAAGGACGGGATTTACGCGGCGTCGCTGCTGGTGGAGATGCTGGCGGTGACGGGCAAGAAGCTGTCGCAGATCTACGACGAAATCATCGGGGAGTATGGGAACCTGGTGATGGCGGAGCGGGACTACCGGTTCAGCGCGGCACGTAAGGAGGAGATCCACCGGCTGCTGATGGAAGAGAAGCAGCTGCCGGAGTTCCCCTGCGAAGTGGAGAAGGTATCTTACCTGGACGGGTGCAAGGTGTACTTCGAGAACGGCGGATGGATTATCGCCCGCTTCTCGGGGACCGAGCCGCTCATCCGCATCTTCTGCGAGATGGAGGACGGCTCCCAGGCCAACGTCACCTGCGATCAGATGCAGGCGTTTCTCGGCCTGTAGAAGCCGCGGTTTCCCGGGGCGCGTGGTATATTTTCCGCGCCCCTGCGCAACCTAATGCCACAGAAGTCCCGCACAGCGCGGACGGCTGCTGAACGAGACATCCAAGAACCCGATAGATCGATAGGAGGAAACACCATGAAACGTATTTTAGCCCTGGGCCTGTCCGCACTGCTGTGCGCTTCCTGCCTGGCCGGCTGCTCCAAAGACAAGGACGAGAGCAAACCTGGCGCGGGCAAGGTGACCCTGAAGGTGGTCACCCAGTTCGGCGGCGAGGATCCCGCCACCCCTGTGTTCGAGCAGCAGATCAAGGACTGGGAGAAAAAGACCGGCAACAAAATCACCAACGATTCCACCAAGGCGGACAACGTCTGGAAGGCGAAGGTGGTTGCCGACTTCAACACCGGCGCCGAGCCGGACGTGCTGTTCTTCTTCAATGGCGCGACGGCGGCCCCCATCCTCGACAAAATCGTGGATGTGGAAACAATCCAGCAGGTAGATCCCGATTACGGTAAAAACATCCGCGAATCGGTTATGAAATCCGCCAACAATGTCACCAGCGGGGGCAAATCCATGTCTGTGCCTATCAAGGGCTATGGAGAGGGCCTGTTCTGCAATGAGACCCTGTTCAAGCAGCACAACGTGCCCCTGCCCACCGACTGGGCCTCCCTGCTGAACGCCATCAACGTCTTCAAATCCAAAAATATCATTCCCATTTCAGCCTCCCTGGGCGCCGAGGCCCACTATTATTTTGATCATCTGATCCTAGCGGTGGGCGGCGCGAAAGCCATGAACGTCAACCCGAAGAGCGACGCCGAAATCCCGGAATCCTGGGTCAAGGGCTTAGGGCTGCTGAAGGTGCTGTACGACGCGGGCGCGTTCCCGGCGGATACCGCCTCCATGGCCAATACCGAAGCGCCCCTGTATTTCCGCAAGGGGGAAGCGGCCATGTATCTGGATGGCTCCTGGTTCAGCGTGGTGGATCCCGACGGTAAAACCGAGGGAGCTAAGGTGACCGCGGACGACGTCAAGGTGATTCCATTCCCCTCCTATACCGAGAGTGAAAACGAGCCCGGCACCATCCTGTCCGGCTTTTCCTCCGGCTGGTATATCTCCAAGAAATGCTGGAACGACGAGGCCAAGCGGAAAGCGGCCATCGACTTTGTGAAATACAACTCCAGCGACGAAGCCATCGTGAAATTCGTGGAGGCCGGCGGCGGCTTCGCGGCCTCCGACACGGCCAAGATGGACGAAAGCAAGATGACCGCCCAACAGAAGCAGTTCCTGCAGCTGCTCAAGGACGCGCCCGCCACCCCCATGGTGGCCCAGGACAACCTGGAGCGCCCGGCCTTCGAGGTGTATCTGGCCAACGCCACCAAGCTGGCCAAGGGCGAGACCACGCCCGAGGCGGTGCTCAAAGAGCTGGTCAAAAACAACAAATAACCCGGCGGCGCCTTCGGCGGGGGCGGGATGCGTCCCGCCCGCCGCCGGGCCCGTCCGGATGGAGGGCCGACGGCTTTTCCTTACATTTTATGCCTAGGCAGGATCGGGGGATTCCTTTGAAATCCAAAACCAAATCGGCGCAGCGCCCGGAGACGGTGGCGATGATCTATAAGCGCAAATGGCCGGCCGCCGTCTTTCTGCTGCCGGCTTTTGTGTTCATGGTCATTTTTCTGTTTTATCCGTTTATCCGCAACATCATCGATTCCTTTTTCAACGTCTCCCAGCTGGGCGCGCCTCACGGGGCGTTCATCGGGGCGGAAAACTATCTGAAAATCATCCCCGGGCTGGAAACCACGGATCCCAACATGGTCATCGCGGTGAAAAACACCCTGCTGCTCATGGCGTGCACCATCGTGTTTCAGGTCGGGATCGCCCTGGTGCTGGCCCTGATGGTGGATACGATTCAGAAGGGCTCCCAGGTGTTCCGCACCCTCTTCTTTTTCCCCATCGTGGTGTCCGCCACCGCCCTGGGCCTGCTGTTCAACCTGATGCTCATGACCCGCGGCCCCATCAACCAGCTTATCGAGTCCTTAGGGGGGACGCGGATCATTTTCAAGGAGCAGTACACCTTCTTAACCATGGCCATCCCGGTGGTGTGGCAGTACGTGGGCTTCTACTTCGTCATCCTGGTCACCGGGCTGAACAACATCTCCGAGGACGTCAAGGAGGCGGCGGAAATCGACGGAGCCACCGGATTCAAACGGATCCGGTATATCACCCTGCCCCTGCTGCGCAACGTGCTGGTGACCTGCCTGACCCTGTCCATCACCGGCGCGCTCAAGGTGTTCGATCTGCCCTGGGTCATGTTCCCGCCCAACTTCGCGGACGCCTATCTGACCGGCACCTATATGTATTACCAGACCTTTCAGACCAGCAACGTGGACTATGCCGCCGCCATCGCCGTGTTCATCGTGGTGCTGGGCGTGGTACTGTCCCAGCTGAGCAAGCTCGTGTTCCGCGAGAAGGATTATTAGAAAGGGGCGCCGTCATGAAAATCGGACGCAAGCGCATCTATCCCTCCCACGTCCTCATCTATATCCTGCTGAGTCTGTGGGCGCTGACCACGGTGTTTCCTTTCCTGTGGGTGCTGATAAGCTCTTTTAAAAACAAGGATATTATCCAAACCGACGCCTTCTCCCTGCGCTTCGCCCCCACCCTGGACAACTACGTCAAGACCTTCACCAAGCCGCCCCAGTCGGTATGGATGGCCTATTTCAACAGCATTCTCATCTCCGGCGTGGTGACGGTCCTGGTGGTGCTGCTGGCGGGCATGGCCGCTTTCGCCATGGTGCGCTACCGCTTCCGGGGCCGTCGGTTCCTCGATTCCCTGATCATCGCGAGCCTGATGTTTCCGGTCTTTTCCACCATCATCCCGGTGTTTCAGATGCTGTCCGCTATCAACGTGACCGACAGCCCCGTGGGCGTTATCCTGCCCCAGATAGCGGGCAACCTGTCCTTCGCCATGGTCATCCTCATGGGGTATATCCGCAGTCTGCCCGTGGATTTGGAGGAATCCGCCTTTCTGGAGGGCTGCAACGTCTTCCAGGTGTTTTACAAGGTGATTCTGCCGGTCTGCCGGCCGGCCTTCGCCACGGTGGCCATTTTCTCCTTCCTCTGGTCGTACAACGATCTGTTTACTCAGCTCTTTTTCCTGCGCAGTCCGGAAAAATGGACCATCACCCGCTTCCTCAACGAGGTCAGCAGCCAGTTCGGCACCGACTACGGCATGATGTGCGCGGTGGTGACGCTCATATTCGTGCCGGTGATGATCGTCTATGTCTTCCTGCAGAAGAACATCATCAAGGGCCTGACCGCCGGCGCCATCAAGGGATAAAAAAGAGGAAGCCCTAGGCTTCCCTTTTTTATGACGCGCGGCGTCCCGCCGTATCTATGGCGAAAACACCACTAAAAAAGGAAGCCCGCGGGCTTCCTTTTTTCCGTTATTCGATGCTGATGAAGTAATAATATACCGGCTGCCCGCCGTTTACCAGCGTGATGTCCACGTTGTCGCCGATTTTGGCGCGGATGCCGTCCCGCACCACTTCGGCCTGCTCTTCGGTGACGCCTTCGCCGTAGATGATGGTGGCGAAGCTCACGTCCTTGCCGCCCAGCTTGCGGGCGTTGATGAGGCTCTTGGCCAGCTTGACAGCCGCGTGCTGCACGTCGTCGTCGGTGAAGACCACCTTGCCGCCGTCCAGCGCCAGGATTTCGCCTTCTTTGATGGTGTGGCCGCCGTACTCGCTGTCCCGGGCGGCAAAGGTCACCGAACCGGTGGACACGTTGTCCGCGGCCTTCATCATTTCGATGAGGTTTTCCTCCACGTCCGCGTCTCCGGAGAAGCTGAGCATCGCGGAGATACCCTGGGGGATGGTGCGGGTGGGCAGGACGTGAACCGTCCGATCGGCCAGAGGCACCGCCTGCTCGGCGGCGAGAATGATGTTCTTGTTGTTGGGCAGCACATAGACCACCTTGGCCGGGGTGGCCTGGATGGCATTCAGAATGTCGTCGGTGGAGGGGTTCATGGTCTGGCCGCCTGACACCACCTGGTCGCAGCCCAGGTCGCGGAACAGGCTGCCCAGCCCGTCGCCCGCCGCCACGGCCACAAAGCCGTACTCGTTTTCCGGCTCTACCCGGGGCAGGGGCGCCGGCTGCTCGACGCCGGCTTCCTCCACCCAGCCGGCGTTGGCGTGCTGGATGCGCATGTTCTCCACCTTGACGGTTTCGAACTGGCCGTACTGTATCGCCTCGGACAAGGCTTTGCCCGGGTCGTTGGTGTGCACATGCACCTTGATGATGTCGTCGTCGTCCACCACGACCACACAGTCGCCGATGGATTCCAGATAAGCCCGCAGCCGCAGCGGATCCCGGTCGTTCCCTTTATCACGTGCAACGATATACTCGGTGCAGTATGTAAAGGTGATGTCGGCGTCGAAGGATCCGGCGGCGCTGACGGCCTTTACAGCGGATGCAGTTTTTTCCTCAGCGTCCCCGGCGACGATTTCGCCGCCATTGAATACGTCGAGCATGGCGCGCAGGATGATACACAGGCCTTGTCCGCCCGCGTCCACCACGCCTGCTTTCTTCAGCACAGGCAGCAGCTCGGGGGTACGCTGCAGGGAGGCGTCTGCTTCGTCGCAGATGGCCGCCCAGACCGTTTCAGGGGAGGGATCCTTCTCCGCGGCCTGCCGGCCCTTGTCGGCGGCTTCCCGGGCCACGGTGAGGATGGTGCCCTCGGTGGGCTTCATGACCGCCTTATAGGCGGCCTCCACCCCGAGCGTCAGGGCTGCCGCCAGATCGGCCCCATCGGCTTCCTGCCGGCCCTTGAGCCCCTTGGAGAAGCCCCGGAACAGCAGGGACAGGATGACGCCCGAATTGCCCCGCGCGCCCCGCAGCAGAGCGGAGGACGCCGTGTCGGCGGTTTCGCTGACCGTGGGATTGTCCAGGCGGGCCAGCTCCCGTGCCGCGGCCGTGATGGTCATGGACATATTGGTGCCGGTGTCCCCGTCGGGCACCGGGAAAATGTTCAGCTCATCGACCGACTGCTTGGCGTTCGACAGCGTATGGGCCGCGGAAATCATCGCGTCCCGGAGCAGTTTACCTTGTATCAATATTAAGCAACTCCCTTGCAGGTGGCTCCCCCGGCATGCGCCGCAGGCACACACCGAATTATTCCGACTTCATGCCGTCGACGAACACGTTGACCTTGCGCACCCGCAGGCCGGTGGCTTCCTCGACGGTATAACGCACCTTGTTGACGATGCTCTTAGCGATGGCGGATATGTTCATCCCGTAAATCACAGAGATATGCAGGTCGACAATCAGCCGATCCCCTTCGCCGCGCACCCGGATGCCGTCGTCGGCGTAAGAGCGTTTGGAAAACACGGAGCGCAGCCCCTGCTTGGGGCCGCTCTTGACCATGCCCGCCACACCGTAGCAGGAGGCCGCGGCGTTGCCAATCAGGTAACGGAAATATTCCGGGGCGATCTCGATGGTTCCCAAGTGGTTTTCAATGCGGATCATATCGTTGCACACGCCTTTCCACGTTAGACTCCGGCGCCTGCCGGATATTGCCAAAGCGGGTCGCCTCTCCGTCAGCCGGACAGGCTCCAGCTCTCGATGCCGTAATAGATATCGGATGCGTTCGGGGTGATGTGGCTCATGGTGCGGCTGTAGGCCGCCAGCCCCTTGCGCCAGCACAGCGGGATGTAGGGCACGTCCTGCACGAACGCTTCCACGAACTCCGCGAGGGTTTTGCCACCGGCCAGGTACTGCCCGTAAGCCGCCGCCCCCGCACCCGCGGCCTGTATCCCATAGGAGGCGGAACCGCCGGCCAGCAGAGGCCGCAGGTTCATATCCCCAGTCAGGCGGATTTCCCCCAGATACAGGTCATAGTCGCCTTTGCCCAGCCGGTCTTTATAAGCGGAAAACTCCAGGGCCGTGGCCTTGAGGGTGATGTTTGCCTTGGCCAGCTGCTGGGTGAGAACCTCCGCCGTGGTCTTGCGGAAATCGTTGCCCGTGGGATAAATCAGCTCCAGCGTCAGGGCTTTGGTGTTTTTGGAGGGCGCAGAGCCGCTTTTAGTATTATACCCCGCCGCCTCCAATTCTGCAACCGCCTGGGTAAGATTTTCGCCCGTGGAAAACCCCTTCATTTCGACAACCGGCTTCCACAGCGGATGAAAGGGGGTCACGGCGGCCTGCGCCCGGCCGGCGAAGGCGGTTTCGGCGATTTCGGTGCGGCCGATGGCGTTGGAAAGCGCCCGGCGCACCGCCGCGCTGGAAAGGTCTCCCCGGCCCGCGTTGACCCCGAGGAACACCAGGTAATTCAGGGGCACCTGAATACTCGAATGGGAGGTGCGGGGGATATCCCCGCTGGAAAGGTCGCTGTAATAGAAGCTGATAGAGCCGTTTTCCAGGCCGTGCAGCATGGCCACGTCGTCGGGCAGGTGCAGCAGCCGGATGGAAGGGATGGACAGCGTTTTGCCGCTGCGCCCGTTGGCTTCCAGCGTATAGCTGTTCTCACCCGGGCGGTAGACGTACGGCCCGCCGCCCACCGGCGCCTTGCCGGCCTCGTTTGTGACGGTGCCCGCCTTGAGAATGGGGAAGGTCAGGCAGGCCGCCGTGTTCGGGTCGGGGGAGGAAAGGGTGAAGATCACCGCGTTTTTCCCGCTGGCCTCGGCGGAGACGATGTTGCTGACCAGATCCTTATAATTGGCGGAGCCCTTGGCCAGCTGGAAGGAGGCTGTCACGTCGGCGGGCGTCACCTGGGAGCCGTCGGAAAACAACGCGCCCTCCCGGATAACGGCCGTCCAGTGGGTCGCGTCCCCGGACGAAACGGAGGTAGCGGCCGCCATCTGCGGGGTAAACGACTCATCAAGCGTCGTCAGTCCGCTGTACAGCAGGGTGGCCAAATCCAGGTTGACCCGCGTTTTAGCGGCATAGGGGTTGAGGGTGTCCTCGCGGCTGAAGCTCAGGGTAAAAACCGTGCTGACTGCCGGGTGAGGAACCTCGGAGGACACCGGCGCCGGCGCCTCCGACGAGCCGGTAAGCAGCTCCTTGGGGATGGTGGAGCAGCCCGAGACGCAGAAAACCAGAAGCGCCGCCGCCAATCCGGCGCTTCCCATACGTCTCAGCCTTTTCACGCACATCCCTCCGTCCAGGGGGAGAATCCCCGCGTTTCCTAAACAGATACGGTTTAGTATACCACTTTGCGGAAGAATAATCAATGTTTCCGGGCAATAAAAAAACCGCCATAAGGCGGTTCAGGCTGTCAAAAAAGGGAAATCCGTCATTTGGAAAACGAAAAAGCGGGGGCGGGTTACCGATCGGTGTTTGCGAGGACATGTGCCTCGCA
>ENA-ORTH01000649-ORTH01000649.1-human-gut-metagenome-genome-assembly--contig:-NODE-649-length-42112-cov-4.353330_pt1 | contig 42112 bp, 34 predicted proteins | sample MGYA00241914_ERZ509192 | MGnify/ENA primary metagenome ERZ509192 (study PRJEB26280, sample SAMEA2338826) | human gut metagenome | biome: human gut; feature: human-associated habitat; material: faeces... | reverse complement strand
ACCCCCGCCGATGTGTGCCCTCCACACATCGGCTTTTTTACGTAAGATAGGATGGAACGCTATGGAACATATTCTGGTGGGCATGAGCGGCGGCGTGGACAGCTCGGTGGCCGCCCTGATCCTGCAGCGGCAGGGCTGCGCCGTCACCGGCGTCACCCTGCGCCTGCGCGGCGGCCGTCTGGCCGCCTCCACCGGCGCGGGCGCACAGCAGGACATCGACGACGCCCGCCGCGTCTGCGACGCCCTGGGCATCGAACACCGGGTTCTCGATTTGACCGATGCCTTCTGCCGCTGTGTGGTGGACGAGTTCGCGGCCGAATATCTGGCCGGCCGCACACCTAACCCCTGCGTGACCTGCAACCGCACCATCAAGTTCGGCGCCATGCTGGACTACGCGCTGGAAAACGGCATGGACGGGGTGGCCACCGGCCATTACGCCCGCCGGGAATTCGACGCCGCCGCCGGCCGCTGGGCCCTGTACCGTGCCGATTCCCTCAAGGATCAGAGCTATGTCCTCTATGGCCTGAGCCAGGAGCAGCTGGCCCGCATCCGCTTCCCCCTCTGGGGCTATGGGAAGGAAGAAGTGCGCGCCCTGGCCCGGGAGGCCTCTCTGCCCGTGGCCGATAAAGGGGACAGCATGGAAACCTGCTTTGTCCCGGATTCCGGCCACGCCGCCTTTATCGAGTGGTATACCGGCGCGGCCATGCAGCCGGGCGATTTCGTTGACGAGTCCGGCCATGTCCTCGGCCGCCACCAGGGGATCGGCCGCTACACCATCGGCCAGCGCAAGGGGCTGGGCGTGGCCCTGGGCCGTCCCATGTACGTCGTGGGCATCGACGCCTCCACCAATACCGTGATCCTGGGGGAGGAGGGCCGCCAGCTGGCCGATACCCTCACCGCCGGCCCGGTGAACTACGTCTCCATCGCTCCCCCGGCCGCTCCCCTGCGGGTGCAGGCCAAAATCCGCTACCAGGCCCCCGCCGCCCCCGCCACCCTGACCCCTCTTCCCGGCGGCATGGCGCGGGTGGCCTTCGATGCCCCCCAGCGCTCCGTCACCCCCGGTCAGTCGGTGGTGTTTTACGACGGGGACAAGCTGCTCGGCGGCGGCCGCATCGTGAAGGAGGCCGCGCTGTGATCGCGTTTCTGTCCCCGGCCAAGAACATGCGCCCCGCTCCCGCGCCCGGCGTGCCCCTGACCCGCCCCGCCTTTCAGAGGGAGGCCGACCGGCTGGCCTCCCTCCTGCGCAAATACAGCCCCTGGGAGCTGGAATCCCTCCTGCAAATCAACCCCTCCCTCGCCATGAAGGCGGCGGGCTATTACCAGGATTTTGCCGAAGCCCCCGCCTCCGCCGCCCTGTCGGCCTATTATGGGCTGGCCTTCCAGCACCTGGACGCCGCCTCCCTCACCCCGGAGGACTACGCGTGGGCCGGGGAACATCTGCGGATACTCAGCGCCCTATATGGCGTGCTCCGGCCCGCCGACGGCATCCGCCCCTACCGGCTGGAACTCCAGTCCCGCCTGCAGGTGGAGGGGCAAAGCCTTTACGCCTTTTGGGGGGAACGGATCGCCCGGGAGCTGTTCAAAACCGGGGAGCCGGTGATCCATCTGGCTTCCGGCGAGTACGCCCGGGCTGTGCTGCCCCACCGGCGGCCGGGAGATATCTGCATCACCTGCGAATTCTCCATCCTCCGCCGGGGCAGACGCACCACCTTGGCCACCGGCGCCAAAATGGCGAGGGGAGAGATGGCTCGCTTTCTCGTCAAAAACCGCCTGGAGCGGCCCACCGATCTGCAGGCCTTCGAGTGGGATGGCTACGCCTTCGCCCCCGCCTTGTCGGACGAAACCCGTTATGTTTTCCTGCAAACGCCCGTTCGACAGGATACTACAAGGAATATGGAATGATTTTAATACCATTTGTAAAAGAAAATCGAATACCCGCGCCGGTTGTCCGTCCCTGTCCCCGCCGTCTGTCCTCGGCGCGGGCGGGGGCGGACAGGTTTTTCTAACGCGGGCTTGTCCCGCCGCATAGGATAGACTGAAGATTGCAACAGAAAGGGGAGGGTTCCCATCCATCCCGAACAGCCCGCCACCCCCGGCCAAGCGGCGGAAGCCCGCGGCCATTTCCTCTGCTACCGCTCCATGGCCCCCTATACCGCCGCCGCCTTTTTGCAGGAGGCGGGCGGCCGCGTGGAGGCCTCCGCCCGCTTCGAGCGGGCCGCAGGAGACGGCCCCGACGCCTCCCGCAGCGTTTGGTGCCTGTCCGTGAGGCTGTACACCGGGCAGGGTCCCCTGGATTTGCTGGGGGCCCACCTGCCTGTTTTTCCGGTGCGGGACGCGGTCAAATTTCCCCGCGCTCTGCGCGCCCTGTCCGGCGGGGCGGACAGCCTCTGGCGCTTTGTGGCCGAGAATCCCGAGGCTTTTCCCTTCGCCGTCTGGTACTTCTCCGACCTGGGTACCGTGGGCAGCCTGCGCCACATCCGCGCCTATGGAAGCCAGAACTGCCTGTGGCGGGGGCCGGAGGGCGTGCACATCGTTCGCTTCCATTGGATTCCGGTGGCGGGGGAGCAATGCCTCAGCCGGCGGGAGGCCGCTCGCCGCTCCGCGCTGGAGCCCGCCTGTGTCCGCCGCGACTTTCACGACACCCTAGCCCTGGGCCGGACGGTGGATTTTGACCTCTGCGTCCAGCTGATGACGCCGGAAGAGGGGGCGGCGCTGCCCTTCGACCCCCTGGATCCCACCAAGATCTGGGATGAGCTCCGCTTTCCCCTCCTGCCCGTGGGCCGCCTGATGCTGGAGCAGAAGGCGGCGCCCGGCGAGACCGTGGAGGATTTCGCCCCCACCCGCCTGCCGCCGGGCTTCGCGATCGCCCCGGGCCGTCCGCCCCTTTGCTGGACCCGTCCTGTCCCCCTTGGCCGGGAGGTGCCGGTGCGCCCCGCCGGCCCTCGGCGCGGGGCCGATGGCTTCGTCCAGGCGGGGGAGCGGTACCGCTGCCTGCCCGCACAGGAGAAGGCTGCTCTCATCGACAATATGGCCGCCAGCCTGGCCGTCGAGCCCACCTCGGTGCGCCGCTGCGTGATCGGGTACGCCCGGCAGGCGGACGAGAACTTTGGCGAGGCCCTGGCCGCGCAGATCCCGGCGTATCGGATCGAACCCGCTTGATGCCGCACGCTTTTGTGCGAAAAAAATCCCGCGCTTTTCGAAATGTTCGAAAAAGTGCGGGATTTTTCAGCTCTATCTGTGGTATTTCTGCATGGCTATTCATTTTGAAGAATAAAGATTAATGCTTTTCCACCGGCACCATATTGGTGTAAATCTTGGCCAGAAACTCGTCGGGATAGTGTTCGTCCAGGAAAGCGGCCACCGCGTTCCTGGCGGGAATCCCCTCCCGCCGCTCCGACTGGCGGTAGACGGCCATGGCGGAAATGGCGATGTCGGCGGCCATGAGCACCGCCAGCGTCCAGGTCAGCGCCACCCCGATTTTGTTGGGGATTTTTTCGATGAGTCTGGACAGCCGGGGATACAGCTCCTTGACCCACAGCAGCCCGAGCAGCCCCCACAGCAGCCCGTGCAGCAGGTTGATGCGCCCCTGCAGATTGAGAACCGTGCCATCGTACTGCCAGGAGACCGAGCCGAACACCATTTCCTGGAACCAGGAGCAGGCGAATTCCGCCGCGCTGCCCAGCACGGCGCTGCCCAAAAAGACCCAGAGATCCCGCTTCTTGATCAGCCAGTGGAGCCCCACCGACAGTACCAGGGCGCCAAAGCCATAAACCGGGTTGAAGGGGCCGTAAATCAGGCCGGCCCGGCTCTCGAATTTTTGATACAGCACGGCGCACCAGATGAGCTCGATGATCACTCCCAGGAAGCAGCCGATAAGGAACACCCAGAACAGCTTGTAAAAGTTGAGCCCGTGAGCGAAGGAGCGCTCCCGCCGCTCGCCCGTGTCCGGCGGCTCGGAATTGGCCGTTTCCGGCGCCAGGACGGGATGGAGCAGCTCTTCCTCCTCCGGAGAGCGGACGGGCAGTTCGATGACAGACATGGGTACCTCCAGGTCAGCGCCGCGCGGGGCGGCGCGGTATTATGGTGTGTCGTCTGCGGACGGTGGGTCACCGTCCGGCACCAGGATCCCCCGGCGCGCCAGCCGGCGGTTGGTGCTGTCCCGCAGCAGGCTGTACAGTACGGAGCTCAGGGGAACGGCTATCAGCATGCCGAAGATGCCCATCACCCCGCCGCCGACGGTCACCGCCGCCAGCACCCAGATGGAGGGCAGTCCCACCGAGGTGCCCACCACCTTGGGATAGATGAAATTGCCCTCGATTTGCTGCAATATCAGGAACATCACCACGAACCAGAAGGCCTGCATCGGGTCGCCCACGAAGATGAGGAAGGCCCCCACCACGCAGCCGATGATGGCTCCGAAAATTGGGATAAGGGCCAGCACGGCGATGAGCACCGCGATCATCAGGGCATAGGGGAAGCGGAAAATGCACATGGTGACGAAGAACATCAGCCCGAGGATCACCGCCTCCAGGCACTGCCCGGTGAGGAACCGGGAGAAGGTGCGGTTAGACAGCCGGCCGATTTCCAGCAGCCGGTCGGTCTTGGCGTCGGGCAGATGGGCCCGCAGCACGTTGGTGATCTGCCGGGCCAGCGTTTCCTTCTGCATCAGCACATACATGGCGAAAATTACGCCGAGGAAGAGGTTGAGCACCCCGCTGAATATGGAGGTGGCCAGGCTGACGGTGGAGTTGAACAGATCCACCGCCCCGCTCTGCGCAAAGGCCAGCAGCTTCTGGGCAATGGCGTTCCAGTCCAGCTGCAGGTCGTTTATCCAGTCCTGCCACTGGGGGTATTTCTGTGCCAGCTCCGTCAGCCAGGCCTGGGCCCGGGCGATGAAGCCGGGGATGCTGTCCGCCAGCGTCCTCAGGCTGCGTCCCAGCTCCGGGATGATGAGGAACACCGCCGCTGCCAGCACCCCGAGGGCCAACAGCAGGGTCACGGTGGCCGCCAGCGGCCGGCGGATTTTCCGCCAAATCCGCCCGCATTTTTTGTCGAGCGGCCGGAACAGATGGGTTTCCACCGCCCGCATGGGGACGCTGAGGATAAAGGCGATGCACAGCCCGATAATAAACGGCATCAGCAGCCCGATGAGGATCTGCACGAAGCCCCAGACAGTGCCCAGGTTCTGTAGCCCGACGAACAGCAGGACGCCGAAGGCCACCAGGGCGAAAAGAACACGAATTTGCTTGCGGTTCCACGGCATGGCCGCTTACCTCCTTCGGCTAGCTAACAGTATTGGCCAACATGGCTCTAAATGTTGTCTTCTGCTTCCTCCCAGTCGGTCGCCGGCAGGGGATAGCCGCCCGCCGAATCGCCCAAAAGCATTTCCATGGCGTAGCGGGTGCGCAGCTGGAGGGCCTGGGCCGCGGCCTTGGGCCCCAGGGCCGGGTTGGGATACAGGGGCTCGCCGATACGCAGGGTCATGTCGTCTCCCCGCCGGAAGAGGGCCCGCAGGCCGGTGGGCTTTCGGAAGACCACCGCCATGGGGACGATGGGACACCCGGCGCGGGCCGCGGTGAGAAACGCGCCGCCGTGGAAGGGGCGCAGCCCTTTGTGATACCGCACCAGCAGCCCTTCGGGATAAAAATGGACGAAATCCCCCTGCCGGATGGCCTGCTCCAGATGCCGCTGATAGGGCACCATGGTGCTGGCCGTCGGGGGCAGGGGCAGCCCGCCGCACAGCTTGACCAGCCACCCGGTGAAGGGCAGCTCCAGGTTGCGGCGGAGGCTGACGAAATACTGGCGGTGGGGGAAGGCGGCGATTTTGGCCATGGTGCAGTCCATGGGATGGACGTGGTTCATCACCGTCACCGCCCCGCCCCGTATTCCCCGCAGATGCTGCCGTCCCTCCACCCGCAGGCCGAAGAACAACCCGTCGATGAACAGCAGCAGAGGGGTCAGAAAATTGGTCACCGCCCCGAACACCGTCTTTTTCAGCGCCGAGGCGTGATAAAACTGTTGGTTCGCCTTGTCCGGATCGGGGTGGGTCAGGCGGCGCAGCCGGCCCTGCCTGGGCGGCTTGTAGCCATGAAAGCGGCAGTCGTGGATGGCTTCCCGGTACATGTCCTCTGCCCGGGCCACGCAGGCGTCCACCCGCATCTCGTCCCCCCGGGCGGCGTAGGCCCGGCCCTGCGCCGCCCGCTCCTCCGGATGCTCGATCCAGTAGTCGATTTTATCCGCCAGATCCCCGGCGTTGCCCGCTTGGAACAGGCTGCGATCGTCCAGCGCAAACTGGGGAGTGGCCGACAGGGGGGAATTGGCGATAACCGGCACCAGCCCGCAGGCCAGCGCCTCCATGCAGGAGATGCCCTCGATTTCCGCGTCGGAGGCATGGACGTACAAATCGCAGCTGTTGAGCAGCCGCAGCAGCTCCTCTTGGCCGTAGAAGCCCATGATGGGCGGATGGGCCAGGCCCGCGCTCAGCCGGCGGTATTCCTTTTCCTTGGGCCCCTTGCCGGCGAACACCAGCTGGATTTTGTCGGCGTACCGGCTCTTTTTCGCCGCCTCGATAATGAGATCCTGCCGTTTCTCCCCGGACAGGCGGCCCACCATCAGGATGACGAATTTGCCCTCGAATTCCGGGGGGCGCGGGGTGTCCACCGGGCGGAACAGGGGATCCACCCCGTTGGAGATGACCCGCAATTCCGCGTCGTAGCCGTGGGCCTTCAGCTGCCCCGCGATGAACTCGCTTGGACAGTGGATGTAGCGGAAGCGGTTGTAAAATTTCCGGTAGCACCAGTGGTAAAGAAAATCGTTGAGCCGTTTGCTTTTTCCCATGCCGATGCTGTAGGTGACGTTTTCGGGCTGCATGTGGAAGGCGGCCACGGTGGGCACGCGCATCTGCCGGGCGATTTCCTCCCCCCGGCGGCAGAAGCGGAAGGGCAGGTAGAAATGCACCACGTCGGCGTCCCGGAAGGCCTGGTAATACGCCTCCTCGTCCGGCTTGGCGAAGCCGAAGCCCTGCTTTTCGACCAGGGGCTGAAACACCGGAATTTTATGCACCGGCGCGCAGATCTTCCCCTCCGCCGCTTCTCCCCCTGCCAAAATGGTGACGCGATGGCCTCGCCGCCGCAGCTGCTCGGCGTAGCGCCTGGCGGTGATGGTGGTGCCGTTGTTGCCGTTGTCGAACTGGTCGATGACCAACACGATGTTCATAAAGCGCCTGCCTTTCTCTGGTGGTGATTCCAACAGGGGGTTACTTCGCCCGCCCGCCGCTTTCCAGCTTGCTTAAAAGCCGCCGGAAGGTGCCGGCGCAGGCGAGAAACTCCTGTTTTTCCTCCTCGGTGAACACGGCCATTTCGGGAGTCAGCTGCTCAGCGGCGTTCTCCAGCAGGCCGTCCACCACCTGCTTGCCCCGGCCGGTGATAGCGATCCGTACCTGGCGGCGGTTGTTCCGGTCATGGGTGCGGGTGACCAGGCCCTGATCCTCCATGGGATTGATGAGCTTAGTCAGCTGCTGCTTGGAAATGCCCATCTCCTCGGCCAGGGCCGACATGGTCAGCTCCCTCCCCGGGAACACCTGCAGGGTGAACAGCACGTCGAAGGCGCGGGAATGCAGCTTGATTTCCGCCCGCGGCGCCCGCGGCTTTTTCGATATGGCGAAGAAGAGCATCAGAAACTGAATACATTCTCGCGCCACCGAATGGTTGTCAACGATTTCCATATACACAGCTCCCTCCGTTCGTGTAAAAGTAAATATTCCACCCGGCGGATCGCCGGCTGTCTATCAGTATAAAACATGAGAGAATGATTGTCAAAGGTTTACTATTAAAATTTGATGAAGATCAGCGATCGAAACAGGAAAAAAGAGGAAAGCAGCCGTTCCCAGCTGCGCGGGAAAGCGCCGGTGCGCCCGCCAACCGCGAATTTTGTTGCCAGCGCGGGGGAAGGATGTATAATGAAAGCACTTCCTGTCTGTACCAGCAATCGGGAAGAATGGAAGGGGCGTGGGAGGATGAAAACAGGCAGACGGATCGCGGCAATTCTGGCGGCGGCCATGCTGCTCGCGGGGGCGGGCTGCACCAGCGGCCAGGGCGAGACCTCGGGGGAAACGGCGAAAACCGTGAAGCTGGATCCCAACAATCCGGTATCCATTACCCTGTGGCATTACTACAACGGATCCCAGAAAAACGCGTTGACCGACATGGTGGAGGAATTCAACAAGACCGACGGGCGAGACAAGGGCATCGTGGTGGAGGCCGTGAACCTGGGAAGCATCACCGAACTGAAAAACAGTATCCTGGATTCCGCCGCCGGCAAGGTCGGTAGCGATCCCGTGCCTAATATTTTCGCCGCCTATGCCGACACGGCCTATCAAATCGACAGCATGGGGCTGGTCACCGATCTCAGTCAGTACCTGACCCAGGCGGAAATCGACTCGTACATCCCCTCCTATATTGAGGAGGGCCGGATGGGCAAGGACAACGCCCTGAAGATTTTTCCCACTGCCAAATCCACGGAGGTGTTCATGCTCAACCGTACCGACTGGGACACCTTTGCCGCGGCGACCGGGGCGGATATCGGCAAGCTGTCCACCATCGAGGGGGTGACCGCAACCGCCAAGGCGTATTACGAATGGACGGACTCCCTGACGCCGGAGGTCAAGGACGACGGCAAGGCATTCTTCGGCCGGGACGCTGTCGCTAACTATTTTATCATCGGCTGCCGCCAGCTGGGGGCGGAAATCTTCCAGGTCAAGGACGGCGCGGTCACCTTCCAACTGGAGGAGAGCATGCTGCGCAAGTTATGGGATAACTATTATGTGCCCTTTATTCACGGGTATTTCGCCGCCAACGGCAAGTTCCGCTCGGACGACGCCAAAGTGGGCGATATTCTGGCGCTGGTGGGATCCTCCACCACGGCTTCCTATTTTCCGGCTGCGGTGATCAAGGGCGACAAGGACAGCTACGACATTAAGGCCACTGTTCTGCCCGCGCCCCGGTTCGAGGGCGGGCGGCCCTATGCCGTCCAGCAGGGGGCGGGGATGGTGGTCACCAACTCCACCGCGGAAAAAGAGTTTGCGTCGGTGGAGTTTCTCAAATGGTTCACCCAGGCGGATCGCAACCTGTCCTTCTCCGTTTCCTCCGGCTATCTGCCGGTGAAAAAGGAAGCCAACACCATGGAAAAGCTGGAGACGGCCATCGCCAAGCTCGGGCAGGATACCATTTCGGAGAATACCAAGGCCTGCCTGAAGGTGTCCATGCAGACCGTTTTGGACTGCAACCTGTACACTAACCGGGCGTTCAGCGGGGGCAACGAGGCCCGCAACGTGCTGGAGACCACGCTGACCAATCTGCTGAAAACGGACGGGGCGAAGGTGGCGGAGAAGGTCAAGGCCGGGGTGTCCCGCGGCGAAGCGGCCGCCGCCTTGACCACCGACGAGCATTTCCGCGAATGGACGGCCTCCCTGCGTAAGGCGCTGGACGCCGCCGTCAGCAGCGCCTCCGCGCAGGGGTAAACCGAAGCGCGGTTTTCCAGACAAGATAGCCGTTTGAGCCGGCAGGAGAAAGCAGGGTGAGATTCGATGACCTCTCGGAAAACGTCTATTATGAAGCGAATCCTGTGGCCGATCCTGCTGGTTTTCCTGGTGCAGGCGGGGATCTTTTTCGGTTCTATTCAGGTCAGCGGCGTTATTTCCGAGCTGCAGAAAAACGCCTTTGGCACCCTGACGGAAAAATCGTCCAGCCGTTCCAGCGATTTACAGAACCTGATGGTGCAGCGCTGGAGCAACGTGGGGGAGACTCTGAACCGGGTGCTGGCCTCCACGGAAACGGTGCTGGATGCTGCGGGAAAAACCCCGGCCGACATCACCGCCGACGGGGAGCTGACCCGGAAGCTGCTGGAAAAATACAGCAGCTCCATGGTGTATCTGCTGCGCCGGAACGCCGTGAGCGGCGCCTTCATCGTGCTGGACGGCAGCGCGGCGGATCGGGACGCGGACAGCCGGCTGCGCAAGCCGGGGCTGTATTTCCGGGACGCCGACCCGTCCACCGGGCCGACCGACAACTCGGATCTGCTGGCTGAGCGGGCCCCCTCGTATATCACCCAGAACACCAACATCGCCATGGATAGCCTGTGGATGCCCTATTTCACCTTCGACGAGCCGGCGGGCGGGGCGACGGCCGCCGCCTTTCCGGGGGACAGCAGCCAGGCGTTCTATTTCAAGCCCCTGCTGGCCGCCCGGGAGAACCCCGGCGCGGATTTCAGCGATTTGGGCTACTGGAGCCGTCCGTTTTATCTCAACGGCACAAATGGACGCGATGCCCGGGACGCGATGAAAATCATCACCTATTCGGTCCCCCTCCAGTACCGGGACGGGACGGTTTTTGGCGTGCTGGGGGTGGAAATCTCCCTGGAATACCTGAACAAATCCCTGCCCTCCGGCGAGGTGCAGACCGGCAACAAGGGAGGCTACCTGCTGGCCGTCCGGGAGGCGTCGGAGGATCCCGCTGCGCCCCGATCACCCAGAGCGGCTCCATGCTGGGCAATCTGCTGGGGGATTCGCTGGTCTTCACCTTTGAGAAAAGCGAGAAATTTGAAAACATTTACCACGCGCAGGCCGGCGGAAAGGAGCAGGCGGCCGCGACCGTTCACCCGCTCAAGCTGTATAACAGCCATACCCCATTCGAGGCGGATCAATGGGTGCTCGTCGGCGTGGCCAACCAGCAGGAGCTGCTGCGGTTTTCCCGTTCGGTGCAGAGGCTCATCGCCGTGGCGCTGCTCGCGTCCCTGGTGCTCGGCATCATCGGCATCGAGATTGTGGCCAAGCTCATCACCCGGCCCATCGCGGCGCTGGTGCGCAAGCTGCGGAACAGCGATCCCAGCCAGCCCATCCACCTGGAAGCGGTGCGCATCGCCGAAATTGACGAACTGTCCGACGCGGTCCAGTCCCTCAGCCAGGAGGTGGCCGACGCGTCCTTCCGCCTGTCCGGCATCATAGAGATGGCGGGGATCGCCATCGGCGCGTTTGAATACGATAAGGAAACGCGGAAAGTGTACTGGACCGGGCAGCTGTTCGAGGTGCTGATGCAGGATCTGCCGCCCAAGGCCGTTCTCTCCGCGGACGAATTTGAGCGGCGGACAGAGGGCTTGAAGGACTGCTGTGAAGAAATCTCCGAGGACGGGAGCCTGTGTATTTTCCGCCTGGAAAAGAGCGGGAATCCCCGCTGGGTGCGGCTGAAAGCCCTGGAGGCCGGCGATCGGTACATCGGGGTCACTCAGGAGATGGTGGAAAAGAAGAAAATCGAATACGACCGGGATTACGACATCCTGACCAATCTGTATAACCGCCGGGCCTTCCACGAGCGGATGAAAGCGCTCTTTGCCCAGCCGGAAAAGCTACGGGTGTCCGCCCTGATGATGATGGATTTGGACAATCTGAAGTACATTAACGACACCTACGCGCATGATTACGGCGACAGCTATATCCGCCGGGCGGCGGACATGCTGCGGGACAATGCGGGGGATCAGGCGGTGGTGTCCCGGCTCTCCGGCGACGAATTCGTGGTCTTTTTTCATGGGTTCGCGGATAAGGAAGGCATCCGGCGGGTGCTCGAGGGGATTCGCCAAGCCATGAAAACGGCGATCATCCGGCTGCCGGATCAGTCCTGCGTGCCGGTGCGGGCCTCGGCGGGGGTGTCGTGGTATCCGGATGATTCCCGGCAGTACGACGTTCTCATCCGGTACGCGGATTTTGCCATGTATATGGTCAAGCGCACCAATAAGGGCCAGTTCAATGAATTCGACCGCGAGAGGTATGTTCGGGAGGCCCACCTGCTGCAGTGCAAGGAGGAGCTCAACGACTTGCTGGAAAACGAGCGGGTGTCCTTCCAATTCCAGCCCATTGTGGACGCCCGTACCGGCGCGTTGTTCGGGGTGGAGGCGCTTATCCGGCCGCACACCGAAAATATCAAGACCCCCTATGAGCTGCTGAGCCTGGCCCGCTCCCAGTCCAAGCTGGGCGAGGTGGAGCGGCTGACCTGGTTCAAGGCGCTGGAGGGCTTCTCCCGTCTGCCGCTGGCGAACACGGGCTGCCGGATTTTCGTCAATTCCATTGCCAACCAGGTGCTGTCCGCCGATGAGCTGCAGCGGCTGGAAGAGACATACGCGCGGCTGCTTCCCCGCCTGGTGATGGAGCTGACCGAGGACGATCGTCCAGATGATCGCTTCACTGCTATCAAGCGGGAATTCGTGCGCCGCTGGAATGGGGCCCTGGCGCTGGACGACTACGGCACGGGCTACAACGGGGAATCCATTCTGGTGGATCTGTCCCCGGATTTCGTCAAGCTGGATATCGCTATCGTGCGCAACATCCATGCGGACAATAACCGTCTGCAGGTGCTGCGCAACCTGGTGTCCTATTCCCGGGAGCGGGGGATCCGTGTCATCGCGGAAGGGGTGGAATGCCAGGAAGAGATGGAGGTTCTCATTGAAAACGGGGTGGATTATCTCCAAGGCTTTTACCTCGGCCGCCCCGCCGATCAGCCCGGCCCGCTGCCGGAGGATATCGTGGGCTCCATCCGTGCCGCCGCGGCCCGCCGTACCGAACCATAAGAAAAGGACGCCGCTAAAACGGCGTCCTTTTATGCGTTCAGCCCTTGGCGTCGTACCAGGTGGCGCCGGTGTGGACGTCCACGGCCAGCTTGACCTTCAGGCTGGCGGCGGCCTCCATCTCTTCCTTCAGAACGGCGGCGGCCCGCTCCGCCTCGGCGGCGGGCGCCTCCACGATGAGCTCGTCGTGCACCTGAAGGATCAGGCGGGCCTGCAGCCCCTCGGCGGCCAGCCGGTCAGACACCCGGATCATGGCGAATTTGATGATATCGGCCGCGGTGCCCTGGATGGGCATGTTGCGGGCCACCCGCTCACCGAAGGAACGGGTGACCCCGTTGGCGGCTTTCAGCTCAGGCAGGGGCCGGCGGCGGTGGAACAGGGTCTCGGCGCAGCCGGTTTCCTTCGCCCGCTCGATGAGGGCGTCCATGAAGCCCGCCACGGCGGCATAATGATGGAGGTACCCCTCGATATAGGCCTTGGCCTCGCCGTAGGAGACGCCGATGTCCTCGGAGAGGGAGTGGGCGCCGATGCCGTACACGATGCCGAAATTGACCGCCTTGGCCCGGGAGCGCATGAGGGGGGAGACCAGCTCCTCCGGCACCCCAAACACCTGGGAGGCGGTGATGCGGTGAATGTCCATGTCGGAGTTGAAGGCCTCGATCATCGTGGGATCTCCCGCCATGTGGGCCAGCACCCGCAGTTCGATTTGCGAATAGTCCGCGTCCACCAGCACCCAGCCATCCGGCGCGCGGAAAAAGCGGCGCAGTTCCCGGCCCAGCTCCTGCCGGACGGGAATGTTCTGGAGATTGGGCTCGGTGGAGGAAATGCGGCCAGTGCGGGTTTCGGTCTGGTTGAAGGAGGAGTGGATCCGGCCGTCCGGTCCGATGACCTTCAGCAGGCCGTCGCAGTAGGTGGATTTCAGCTTGGCCAGCATCCGGTATTCCAGCAGCATGGAGACGGCGGGATGGGCGTCCCGCAGGCTTTCCAACACATCGGCGTTGGTGGAATAGCCGGACTTGGTCTTTTTCTTGGCCGGCAGGCCCAAATCCTCGAACAGGGCCTTGGCCAGCTGCTTGGGCGAATTGAGGTTGAAGGTATAGCCGACGGCGTCGTATATCTGCCGCTGGATGTCATCGATGCGGGCCTGCAGGGTTTCCCCAAAGGCGGCGATGCCGGGGCCGTCCGCCGCCACCCCGATGTGCTCCATGGCGGCCAATACCTGGGACAGGGGGATTTCCATGCCATTTAGCAGCTCCTCCAGTCCCTGGGCGGTGATTTCCTCGGCCAGGCGGTCGGCCGTGCCGGGCAGCAGGCGGATGGGTTCCGCCGCTGGATCCCCCTCGACGGCGTATTCCTGCGCCAGGCGGCCGAGCTCATAGCCGGAGGCCAGCGGGTTGAGCAGATAGGCGGCCAGCATGGTATCAAAGGAGAGGCCGGCCAGCCGGCGGCCCTGCCGCAGCAGCGCCGCGCCCAGCAGCTTGCCGTCGTGGGTGCGCTTGGCCACGGCGGGATCCTCGAGCAGCTCGAGCAGCCGCTCGAAACCGGGCGCGTCGGCGGGAATACAGGCCGTATGGCCCTCCCAGGCGGCGAACAGGCCAGTCAGTTCCCCGTCCGAGGTATCGGGAAGGACGTCCAGCCGCCCGCTCCGGCGGGCGGCTTCGCACAGGATGTCCAGCGCCTCCGGCCCTTCCATGGGCGGGGCGGCGGCCGGGGAAGTGTTCGCTCCGTTTTCGTCCAGCGCGGGGGTGGGCAGGGGGGCGTTCAGCCCCATTTTCTCTATCAGCTTGAAGAATTCCAGCTGGGCGAACAGGCGGGCCAGCGGCTCCCGCTGTACCGGACGGATTTGATAGGCGTCCATGGAGGTGTCCACCGGCGCGGTGCGGCAGATGGTGCCCAGCTCCCGGCTGAGATACGCGCTTTCCCGGCCGTTTTCCAGCTTCTGGCGCAGGCTGTCCCGAATCTCCAGAGCCGCGAGATCGCGGTAGATGGCGTCCAGCGAGCCGTATTTATGAAGTAGGTCCAGTGCGGTTTTTTCCCCCACCCCCGGCACGCCCGGGATGTTGTCGCTGGTGTCGCCCATCAGGGCTTTCAGATCGATGAGCTGATCCGGCGTCAGGCCGTATTTTTCCTGGATGGCGGCGGGGTCGTAGACGGTGGTTTCGGGCCGTCCCATTTTGGTGGCGGCCAGCAGGACGGTGACATGCTCGCCCACCAGCTGGAGGGAATCCCGGTCGCCGGTGGCTAAAAAGCAGTCGCCCTCCTTGGCGGCGGCGTCGGCCAGGGTGCCGAGAATGTCGTCCGCCTCGTACCCCTCGCGCTCCACCAGCGTGTAGCCCATCAGGGGCAGCAGCTGCTTGAGCACGGGGATTTGCTGCCGCAGCTCCTCCGGCATCCCCTTGCGTCCCGCCTTGTACGCGGCGTATTTCTCGTGCCGGAAGGTGGGGGCGGACAAATCAAAGGCCACGGCCACGTGATCGGGCTGGGCCATGTCCTGGAGCTTTTGGAGGATATTGAGAAAGCCGACCAGGGCGTTGGTGTATTGGCCGTCCTTGGTGGACAGCAGCTTGATGCCGTAGAACGCCCGGTTGACAATGCTGTTGCCGTCGATGACCAACAAGCGCATGCGAAGCGCCTCCTTCAAGGAAATTTTCGTTATCCGGATTAGTATAACACGTTTTCCGGAAAAATGAAACGACCGCCCGGCGCGAAAGAATACGCTTGTCCGGAATTCGTATAAAAAACCAGTTGACAGCGCCCGGCACGAATGCTATAATAACCCATGCATCCGAAAGGCGGACGCCTGGCGGAGCCATATGCGGTCGTGCTGGAACTGGCAGACAGGCACGTTTGAGGTGCGTGTGTCTTTGACGTACGGGTTCAAGTCCCGTCGACCGCACCATGGATAAAACCCGAAAAAGTGGCTTAAATGCTTGCTTTTTCGGGTTTGTTCTTTTCCTGCATTTTGTATTTTGGTCGTTATTTGGTCGTTACTGCCGCGAAAAGATACGGAAAGTTACACACAAATAAGAGCGGGCGGCACGGTTTCCCATGCTTGCCCGCTCGGTGTTTTTCAGTGATGTAAGTACAGGTACTCGACAAATTTGTAAATGCGTCGCAGCAGGTCGCCTGTGTGGATCCGGCCAAGCAAGTCCACAATCGCCTCCCTGTACTCTGCCTCGGTTCGGTTATTCTGCGGCACGATGCGGCACCTCCTTGCTTGTCAGGCCCTTGGCAAAGGTATAAATCAGCAGAATATCCCGTTCGTTTTCAAGGCCGTCCACGAGTTCCTTCAGGCGCTCCTTGCGCCGTCCTGTTTCATTCTCCGGCATTAGAAAATGTCAACGGCAGTGATAAAATGAAAGAAAACGCCGAACAAAAAATGTAGGGATGTGGCGGAGAGGAAGAATAAATGATAGACTTTTTTCCGTACCAAAAGAAGGGTATGGAAAGGAAGTCGAAATGGAAGGAGCAAAATGGATGGAAATCCGAAACGACAGGCTCAAAGGAATGAGCTACACAGAGTTAGGAAGAAAATACCACATAGACCCACGGACAGCAAAACGGTACGCGGAGTCGCCCCAACGGCCGGAATACACACTGTCGGCACCAAAACCAACAAAACTGGACGCGTACAAGCAGCAGGTGGATCAGTGATTGGAGGAAGCGCCGTACTCGGCAGTACGCATATTGGAAAAACTCAAGGAGCAAGGATTTGACGGAGGATACAGCATCGTCAAGGAATATGTGAGAAGCCGGAAAATGGATCTGGACGAAAAGGCGACGGTGCGGTTTGAAACCATGCCGGGAAAACAAGAGCAGATGGACTGGGGATTCTTTGAGGAAAACACGGTGTATGAAGACGGGAAATGGAAGAAGTTGTATTGTTTCCTGCTGGTACTGGGCTACTCCCGGATGAGGTACATAGAGTTTGTCACAGACATGAGTACCAATACACTCATCCGGTGCCACAACATGAAGCGGGTGGTTGTGAAACGGCTGCTGAAGCAGGAGGACAGTACACTAAACCGCCAGTTTGAGGACTTTGCGGGATTCTATGGATTCAAGCCCATCCTGTGCCGCCCTTACCGTGGACAGACCAAAGGAAAAGTGGAACGAACCGTCCAGTTTGTCAGGGACAACTTCATGATCGGAATTCAGTACAAAAGCCTGGCGGATCTCAACGGACAGGCTCTGGTATGGTGCACAGCGTCTCGCAAGCGAGCCACGGGGTCAACGGGAAAGACCATGCCACCACCAACGAAATCCCTTTTGAGCGATTAAAAAAAGATGGTGGAATCTGAAGAAAGCCAGATTGAGGGATTTGAATGGTCTCCCACTGGACAAACCTCTGGCCTGACGAACAGAAACCGCCTATAAGGCTATGAACAAGGGTGAATTTGTATAACAAAACAAAGCCCAATAACTGCACAGATTGTTCATAGTAAATGCAGCAGGTAAAGAGGGAAAGAACGTGTGAGTACCCGGGGAGGTCTTGCAGGCGCATGAAGTAGACATATTCGGGAAAAATGCGTAGTAACAACGAACTGCAGATGAACACCACGGAAACAATGGACGAAACCTTTGAGCGGTTTATTACCGTCACCAAAGCCAAGGAAACCAGGGGAATAAACAGCAGCTGCGTTCTGCCATGTCCTTCATGGAATAAGCCAGCCTGCCGTGCTTCACGGCAAACGATACCTTGGGACGCTCCACTACCCTGGAAGGATGCCGATCGCTACAGGACGTGCCATCAGGGGAAAGTGCCACCCCCTCGAAAGTCCATGTTACCAGGTCGATGGAACTGTAACAAGAGATACCAAGAAAATCGATACGCTGCATCTACTCCCTGCTAAAATAAGATGTAGATCTGACCAACTACATTAAATATAAACTCCGTTTGCAACAACCCCAATAATTTGCTCTGTTCTGTCCCCCAAAATGGGGTTTACACGGATTTTGAAATGGCCCAAAACACGTCGGCGGCGATGACGCTCTCGATTATTTTAGGGGTTTATCCATTCGGCGATTGCCAATAACCGCGGCAGAGCGTATGCCAGAAATTTTTGCGTCGCCTAGCAATAACGATACCGGCCATCCTGCCTTCGCTCCCGGCGACAGCCGCCGCATAAAAGCCGATAGGGACACAAGCGGCATCCATTCGCCTGATTCCGCGAATTTTCGATAAACCCGAGTCGCTTGCGACTCCGATCTATCGCATAGATATCGCATTCCGGTAGATTGCCAAGGGAAAACCGATCCATTACGTAAAAATCACAGGGATATACGGAACCGTCGGATTCCACCACATATTGCGTCGAGCAGCGCCCCTGTAAACCGCAAACCTCTGCCTTTCCAGTCCGCAGCAGAGCAATCAAATTATCAAAATACCGGATAGAAATCGCATTTCCCTTTTCAAGTTCGTCAAACCAGAGGTCAAATAGCTGCATAAGGAATAAGCCGTACTCCTCATCGGTTGCCACATATGCACTTTCATCCTCACCTAGCGGGGGGAGGCACGGAATAAACTGAAGATACCGATACCCCTGGTCTCGCATCCTGCCGTGTCGCGCCGGTGCGCATCGTGGCACACGCGATTTCCATCCAGCGAGAGTCCAACCAGAAAACCGTTTTCCTTCAGTACGGACAGCATGTCATCGCTTAGACGATATTCGTTGGTTTGAATGGAATAGGCAATTGGCAAATCCACAGGGGCATGATTCCGTACTGCCCGAACAAAATACCGACAAAAATCGGCGCCCGCAAGAGTTGGCTCTCCTCCCTGAAAAATGAAGGAACAACTGTCTGTGGCATATCTAAGCGCTTTTTGAATGACCTGTTCACACGTATGCCTATTCATGATCCCATAGTCTCCGACAACGCGCTTGTCAGCCAAATCCCGATAAAAACAGTAGTCGCATTTCATGTTGCACAAGGAGGAGGCTGGCTTTATTAATAATTGTAGTGGCGGTATTTTAACTCTCCTCCGTTCTCCTGACCAGAATCATGTAACAATCAAATTATACAGGATCCTTGCCGGAATGAAAAGTATCATGCCATGAAGCATCGTGTCCAGATGTAACTCCCCATTTACGGCTGCGCATGGTATACAATGGCTATCGCTCCATCACAGAATCTCGCTAAGAAACCGTGCCGTTTCGCCGAGAGCAGTCTCGTAGTCGGTGAGTTGGCAATCGGCGCGGAAAGAGGGATGGTTAAAGAAACCGTGCCCCCGGCCCGGGTAAAGGCGCAGCCGCAGATCGGTACCCAACCCCTGCGCTTTCTCGGCGAAGTCGCGAGTGTTTTGTACCGGGACGATGGTATCCGCCTCGCCATGAAGAATCAGGGTTGGCGGCAGCGCTTCCTGCAGCAGATGAATAGGCGACAGAGCCTCTGCATGTCCGCCGAAGCGCGGCGTTCCATTTCGATATCCGGTCTCCGTAACGTCTACCACGGGATTGAAGAGCACCAGCGCGGCAGGATGTATGGTTTTGTTGAGGATCGCATTGCACAGAGCCAGATGGCCGCCCGCCGAAGCGCCGCCTAATACGAGACGGTGCGGATCAGCCCGGAAACCATCCACGCCTTCCACAAGCGCATGGATCCCCTTTTCTGTATCACGATAGCAGTCCAGCGGCGTGAGCGCATTCTTCCGCGTACAAAGGCGATAGGCAGGAAGCACAACATCCCAACCGTGTGCCGCGAGATAGAGCGCCTGCATGTGAAATTGTGCAGGCGTTCCGGTAATCCATCCGCCGCCGAAGAAAAGCACAACACATCCGCGGGAGGGAACGTTCCCTGGAATCCGCGTTTGGTAGAGACGGCATGCTGGAGTGTGCGCATCATAATAGAGCATACGGTAATTTTCCATGGAGCGTCCTCCTCTCGGGACATCATGGGCTTTCTAAGACCATGCTTTCTGATGCCCTTTATCCATAGAGCCGGTCTTTTTCATTCGGGCTCAAGGCATCTGCGAGGTTTGCCTGCGCCCCTGGAGGAAGCGGAAGCGTCCCGTTTTCCGGGAGAGGGTCGCCGGTGCGCTGCTGCCAGGTCTCCAGACGGCGGCGCATCTCTGAAAGAATCCGGGCATAGGCGGGAACATCGACGCGGTTTTCACGTTCCCCGGGATCAAGTGCAAGGTCGTACAGTTCTTCCCGGGGCAGTACGGTATCCAACAGTCCGTGCGCGACGGCATATGACTTGGCCGCTCCGTCGTCAATGTTGCAGGCGACGGGCGCCGTACGTTCGCCGTAACGGCGGATATATTTATAGCGGGCCGTGCGCACACAGCGCATCGGTTCATAAGCTGCATGAAAGTTCACTTCCGCATACACGGTTTCGCGTGCCGAAGCCGCCTCTCCTCGAAGAAGGAAAACCAACGAGACGCCTTCCAGCCATGGCGGAGGCGGGAGCGCCGCCAGCTCACATAAGGTGGGAAAAATATCCACTTGGGAAATAAGAGCGTCTACAAAGCGGCCTGCGGGAAGCCCCGCTCCCCGCAGGATCAGTGCCACGCCGATCCCACCGTCGTACAGGGTACATTTGCGGCGGGGATAGGCGATCCCGTGATCCGTGGTGAAAATCACAAGTGTTTCGTCGACCAGCCCCGCCGTCTCCAGGGCCTCCAGCACGGTGCCGACATTTCGATCGACTTCTTCCAACGCCGTAAGCAGTCCCGCCGCCTCTACGCGAAGTTCAGGAACATTGGGGGTGCCGTCTGGTGGGAGTGCCCGATCCGGATCGATAGCCGGCGACGGAGAAGGATAGGGCCGATGGGTGTTTTTAAACCCTACAGAGAGAAAAAACGGCTTGTTTCCTGACGGGCGCTGCCGCAGAAAAGCGGCGGCCTGCTGTGCGGCGGCACGATCGGCCAGCGTGGCGGCATAGCCGCCGTTCGACAACGGCGGCTTGCTGAAAACCGTATGATAGCCAAGCGTCTCCGTCCGCCCCTCGTGTTGAATACCGCACAGCACCGTCTCATAGCCTTGAGCACGCAGATAGTGGGCAAGATGACGGCGTGGATCGGTCATGGCAAATCCCCTGTGCGCCAATCCGAACATTCCCGCGCTGTGGGGATATTGCCCTGTCAGCAGCGAGACCCGGCTCGGCGAGCAGGTGGGATTGGCACAGAACGCCTGGCGGCATACCACTCCCCGGGCGGCGAGACTCTTTATGTACGGGGTTTTGCAGGGAAAACCGTAGGGAGAGAAGCATCGCCCGCTGTCGTGCGTGTGTATGTACAAAAAATTCATCGTCCGCTTTTCTCCTCTTTTCAAGACATAACCGTGTACGGCGCGGTGATTGCCGCCTCGACCGCCTTGTGGATCGCGGGGAGAAACGGACGAACCCTTTCTGCATCAGGTACGGAGGCGGGCACGCCGCCAGGCAGCCGCCCGGAAATTGCACGCAGCCATGTCATGGAGGCGGTAAAGCGGCCCACCGGATCGGAGAGATGAAAGCCATCACGGGTAAGCGTGTCGCCCAGGATAGTGCGCAGGTTCTGAATCGCCGTACCTGTAGGGATCACAAGATCAAAGGCGGGATTGCACGCAATGCGGCTCTGCACAGCGCCGACGATCGCATGGTACATAACGTCTTGATCACACCCATAGTGGGCAAAGCCGGGATGTGGACTTCCGGCCTGTTCCGCCCATGTCATATGCCAAGCGAGGCGGGATCCGGGATTGATCATGCGCTCCCGGACATATTGAATGAGGTAATCCAAATCCTCGTTATAGGAGGAGGGCTGCCCGCTTTGGCCGCTGACCTGCTGGAGTGTGACCAAATCCCATGGTTCCTCAAGCGCCTCAGCCATCGAGGCAGGACGATCGTGCCAGTCGCCCGCCGTATTCGTCTGGTACGTATAGACTGGGAGGTTTGCGCGCGCGTTGGCCGCATGTTTTTCCAGCGAACATCCGCCGATAAAAAGATTTCCCAGCCGTATGTCGGAAAAACCAGCCTCCCGCGCGACAGGATACAGATACCGCATGGCATCCTCGCTGAAGCTGTTGCCCATCGCCAGTACTCTAAACGTCCCGTCCATCATCCGATTCTCCTCGCGTGGAATTCCTGTGCTGCGAGGACACGCACACCCGGATCGTCGAGATCCGGCCGCCGGACGCGCAGGTAATGCGCCCTCTGTGCATTGTGATACGAATGGTAGGCTCCGAACGCCTTGCCATAGCCCACGTGGATATAGTCGGCGGTTACGCGGACGCAGGGATCCAGAAACTGATACAGATCGTAGGAGGTGGGTACGGCAGCGTATGGCAGCCGATCCAGCAAAAGAACCTCCCGCCAGGTGATACCGTCCGCGCTGTACGCCAGCATGAGCTGTGTGCGGGGAAAGAGACTCGAGAGATTGTATGGCTCATCGCGGACATAGGCCATGTAATAGCTGCCCGGCTGGAGCGGATCCTCAGCGATGCCATGGGAGGCGCGGCCGCAGGGCATCCCCTCCAGCGCGAAAAGCCCCTGCCATGTTTCGCCGCCGTCCCGCGACTCGGTGAAGCAGACGGACTCCCGCTCAAACCGGGTCACCATCAGTCGCAGTGAGCCGTCGGCGCACCGGATCACCTTCGACTCCGTCCACGAGGAACCGCCGAGCGGCGAATATCCCGGCACGATGTCGCGCGTATCGTTACGGGAGGCGGCCCAGTGGGCGCCGCCGTCGTCGCTGTAATAGACGCGGGTATAGTGCCCGATGATCTGGCGTCCCGGGCCAAAGAGACTCGGGCCTCCATACACACGGTATCCCACCGGCAGAAAGAGGCGTGTTCCGTGTGCCAGCTTGCTTTCTGTAAGCGAACCCACATGCCGGCCGCACAGATGATTTCCCTGCTCATCGATGAATGCGGTCTTCTCGACGACATGACCGATCGTCTCCCAATGCATTCCATCCACGGACTGCTGAATCGCAAGACCGTCTTCTTCCAGAGATTGTATCCAATAGCCGTCAGCCCGACGAAGCAGGCTACTGTACCCTCCGGCGGCGTTGACCCCGGCGAACCGCCCGTCCAAATCCTCCGCAAAAGTCAGACCGCCGTCCTCCGACAGAAAGCGCCGCTTCTGGTACACCCCGAGCAGACGGTCGGGCGCAAGCTCCAGTGTCTCAAAAAAGTGAGAGTAGTCGTCCGGGATCACCGGGTATCCGGCAACATCCTCTGCGAGAGGGGCGTCGAGGCAAACGTGGATATGATGACATCTGATCGCCGCATCCTGTACGAAAAGCCCCGGCTTGCCGTGAGCGGTATTCTGCAGGCTGTCGACCTTGACGACAGGAACGCCGTCAACGTAAAGGCACGCCCGCGCCCCTTCAACGGTTAGGCGAAGCGTCATCTTTCCGTCCGCGGAAGGGGCGCCCGGTTCTGTCCAGGTGATCGGTGGAAAATCCGGGCCGAGCGCGTCTTCAATAAACCAGGTACCTTTCCCTGCATCGTATCCTGCGCGCAGCCAACCGCCGGGAATAAACCATCGCGCTACAAGCCCGACCTGTCCTTCAGCACACATTTCGCCAATAGTCAGCTCTGCCGTGAGATCGACGTCCCGCGCAAGGGCGTGCATCCCGGCGACGGCAAGAGCTTTGGCCTCGGCGCCGAAGCCGTCGGGGTGTTGTCCCCAGCGGGCAGAATCCTCCGTCCACATCCAGTGTAACGGCACAGAGGAACCCTTGTAAGCGGGATAAGGCGCCTTGGTGTAATCAAAGGTGGCCTCCCACAGGGCGGGGGGAGGTTCCGGAGAAAGGGGCGGCTCCGCTTTCCCCGGGAGACCGGTCACATGCAGGGCCGCAAAATCCACCTCTCCGAGAACCACACGAAACCCCACCTCACCGCACAAATAGTACGGGGCGCTGTTGTCTGTGGCATGCAGCACCGGTATGTCGTTCACACGCACGGTAAACGCCATACCTTCCGCCGTGGGCTCGACGTCTGCGCGTACCCGGAACCACGCGCCGGGTTTGACATCGGGTAACGGATCGCTGGCGGCGAGTGTACGGTAGAAAGCGGCGGCGCTGTCAACGGTCTTGAGCATCGAGACGCGCCAGCCCTGGGCATCGTCGCCGTCAAAGCGGATGCAGTAGTGGCCGTCAAACTGCCATCCGAACAGTACACCCGCGGAAATGGCCGCCGTTGTAAAGCGCATCGTGGACTCTACCGCCTGCAGGCGGTGAAAAACGGCGGGGGTGTAAACCATGTTGGATGAGGTGGTGGACGTTACGCCTGCAGACTGTCGCTGAAAGCGCAGATAGGATCTGTCCGCTTCAGTGAAAACGCTCCACAGTCCTGCTCCTGCACTGACACGGCAGCTCCAGTGAGTCAGACCTTGCGAAAAGTCCTCGCTGACGGTGACGCTTTCTCCGACAGGACATGTATGTCCCGCCAGACGTGCGGAGCGGTGGAGCGGCATTTCCATGATTCCCATAAAGGCGCCTCCCTGTTTAACCAATATTTTGCATTATCGTGGAAAACGGGACACCACAGGGCGTCCCGTTTTGCCTCTTTATCACGAAGGATTCCGGTTTTTCTCATGCCGCCTCATTAACAGCAATACGGTCAGTGCAGCGACAACCAGTGTGAGCAGGCTTAACGTTAGTACCAGAGAAAAGCCGGTATGGGGGCTTCCTCCTCCGGTGGGGGCGGTGACGGCGGCAGAGGTGGGACGTCCCTGGGTAAGAATAACCGCGTAGAAGCCCAGCTCGGCGGTGTCGAAAGATACATGCCCGTCGGCAAAGGAGGCGTCCACCTCGAATGGCGTGCCGTCCGTCCCGAAGCGCACCAGCTTAAGTGAGCCGGCCTGTACATCGGCTTCTTTGAGCTTGATACGCGCCGATAAGGCGCCCTCAAGGGTTATCCCCTCCAGCGGCATACCCGCCGCATCTTCCAGCCCCAGGACATAGGCGGTGCCGATCACCGCTTTATCCCCGTATTTGGCCAGTACGCCTGCCGTGGCCCCGGCCGGCACACTTGTACCCTCCACGGCGACCAGCGAGGCTCCGGTTGGCACCACGCCTGGTTTTGCCGAAACCTCTACGGCGTCCTTCCGGTCGCTGAAGCCAGTATCCTCGGGAACCGACGGCGCGGCGGTGGTGAATACAGCGGGAGCAGGTCTGGACGGGATCACGCGCTGAGTGGTGGAGGTGGGAGACTCCGTGCTTTCGGATCCGGAGGGATCAGTGTCCGACGTGCCGCCGGTAGACTCAGGCGTCTTGGGTATCCGCCGTACCACAAGATTGTCGTAATAGGCGTCACCGTTGGACACCTTGAAGCCGACGCCGCCTGCGGCAAGCCCGCTATGATCAAACGTAAACGTGGGTTCAGCGGCTCCATTGATATAACATTCAAAGTGGCTTCCCTGAACAACGACCTTGAAATGAACCATGCCCCCCAGCTCAAAGCTAAATTTTTTGGATGTGTTGACGGCAGGGGTGCCGACACTGCGCCCATACGCCCGAACCTGTCTGCCATTGGTATTTTCCAATAGCGCAAATTCGTAGCCGTTGGATTTTTCAGCCGTGTTGTTGGTGCTGCGCACGACGACAGCGGCCATCCGATTATTTTTGATTGGGGTCGTGCTGACAACCGGCCAGCCGATGTCCACCTCGACTATGTAGTCGGAAACGTTTTCAAGCCTCTGGGCGGGTACAAACAGCACGCCCTCATTGGTGGCTTGGCGGAGGAGCACCTTTCCATCCACGATTTGCTGAAGCTGGGTGCCCGGTGCGGTGGTACTGTCGTGATCGATCCATCCGCGATCCGTCAGCGAGGTGTCCGGGTCGTCAAAGTTGTCCTGAAAAAGGATGTCGGTTTCGGTCGTGTCGGCAACGGCGCCGTATCCCGCCACAAATAGAGTGGCCAAAAGGAGCGCCAGGACTGCACCGAAAGCGATCATCGTAAAATGCTGCCGAACGATCGGACTTTTGTACGCTTTCATGCCATACCGTCCTTTCATGAGTCAAAAGTAAATTTAGCCAACCAGCTTGGTCGTTTCGGCGGCCGTGGCGAACACGGCGTCGCATGCGGCGTCCAAGCGCTGGCGCTGGGCGGCGGTCAATGGATTAAACGGGGGCCGGCAGTCGCCGCAAGGCAGACCGCTTACACCCAGCAGGTATTTGATTGCGGGAAGAACCCCTACCTCAATAAACAGATCGATCAGTTTGTTGACCTCATGCTGCAGCTGTGCCGCCCGGACGGTATCGCCTGCGCGGTAGGCGGACAGGATGGCCTGAAAACGCGGGGTTAACAGATTATAAGTGCTTCCGATCGCGCCGTCAATGCCGGTAGGAAGGGCGTTGCAAAACACCTCGTCATGGCCGTTAAGCACGCATATTTCCGGGAAGCGGCGACGGATACGCTCCAGCTCGAACAGGTCGTAGGAGGTATATTTGATTCCGGCAACGGGTACCTCCTTGACCATATCGGCAAGTACATCCGCCGTGATCGCGACACCCGAAAAAGCGGGAATGCTATAGGGGATCAGCGGAAGCTGCGCCGCTTGTGCGACGGCGGCATAATATCCGATGATCTCTTCCCGGGAGAAGTTATAGTAGAAGGGGGGAACGCTGGAGACAGCGGTCGCGCCCGCATGGCGGGCGTGCCGTGCGAGAGTGATCGCCCGGCTTGTAGCAATATGTCCGACGTGTGCGATTACCGGAACGCGACCGGCGGCCGCTTCAAGCACACATTCGAGTATTTCCTGGCGCTCCCGGTCAGAGAGCAGAAAGCACTCGGCGGTAGAACCGCCGACATAGAAGCCGTCGGCGCCGTCGGCAACGAGGCGTTTGACCAGCGCGCCCAGAATATCCAGGGCGACGCCGCCCTCACGGTTGTACGGGGTGATAAGCGCCGGGATTACGCCGGAGACAATCGGTTGTTTGATATTGGGTTGATTCATAACGGACTCCTATCCTTTCGGGGGACACCGTTCCCGCCCGGCATGGGTCGGGGACGGTGGCTTTTCTTATTCTCCGGCGGCCTCGTTCTTGCCGCCTTTGGTGCGGATGACCGCGAATACCACCAAGCCAGCAGCCAGCAGGCCGCCCGCGGCGATCAGTACCCATATCCACGGGGCGATGCCTCCGTCCTCCGGTTCAGACGGCCCGGCAGGAGCGGTGGAATTGGCGGGACTGGTGGGTTCAGGCTGGGTGGGTACCGGCTCGGTGTCTAGGGGTTCGCTCTCCACAGGCTGAACGGGCTCCTCCGGATCGTCGCCTGGGTTCGAGGTATAGCCGGGAACCGGCTGAGGATCCGGCTCCATGACAGGCGGCAGCGGAGCGGGCGGTATCTCGTTCACCGCCTCAAATTTGACCCGTATGTCCAGGGCACTGCGCACTGCCGGGAGGGTGAAGTGGCTATCCGTTACAGGGAGCGCCATGCCGTTGGCCGTTACCGACTTCACACGGTAGCCGGCATAAGGCGTCAACTCATAGGTGGGAGTGTCATCCTCCATCAGGCGGAAGGGCTGCTCATTTACCTCGCCGCCTTCCAGCACCTCCCATGCGACGTCATAATAGGGAACAATACGAATTTCAAAGGGAATGGCAAAACCATTGGGATGAGAAAGCGTAACGGTTTTTTTGCCCAGAGAGTACATATCCGGCGTGGTGAGCGGATTGTAGCCTAACATGGGGATCTCGGTCACGCGGCCGTTAAGCGCCGTAACCTTAAGGGTGCCGCCCTCCAGGGTGAACAGGTCGTTAAGGCCATACTTGAGTTGCGGCGCCGTGCCAATTTCCACCTTCGCGGGAAAATTGGAATCGGCGAGGGTGGCATCATCCCACGGCAGCGCCTTGAGCTTGGATTTATCAATACGGGTCAGGCGGGCGCGCTGTTCATTATGGGTGACATTGTTGCCGGGGCGTGACTGCTCCACCGAACGGCCGTAAGTGACATACACATATTCGTGATCCACAAGGATGCTTGGATCGAGAATCTGATGCAGGGCGGCGGTCTGTACGGTAGCCACCACGTCCATACGCTCCAAATCCATCAAAAATTCCCAGTTCATCCCGTCGGTGCTGCGGGCAAGAGAAATGCGGGTGCGATTTTGCAGCGAGCCCAGGGAGGTGGGGGAATCGTTGACCCAAGTCAGGTACCAGGTGCCCGGGTTGTAAGGATCTTCGCACACCGAGAAGGAGGACTTGGCGCACTGGAACTGCGGCATCGGATAGAAGCCCTCCCAGGTTTTGCCCAGGTCGTGTGACTCGGTGTACACCATGTTGCCATATTCGTTACGGGTAAAATACAGACGCAGGGTGCCGTCCGCACAGGGAACGACCTTGCTCTCCGACCAGGAGGTGGTGTCCCCTTCTTTACAAAATGGAGTAACCGAGCGGGTATCGGTTTCCGCGCCGATCCAGGTCTTGCCGAAGTCGTCGGAGTAGTACACGCGGGTGTGATGGCCTGCAACGCCGCCGGTGGTGTTATAGTGACGGAAGCAGATGGGGATAAAGATACGGGTGGTCTTGCCGTCCGGCAGGATGGTTCGGGTCAGCGAGTTGACGTGGAAGATAGCCACCGAGTTGCCATCCACATCCAACTGCTCCTCCTCGGGAACCACGAGGCCGACCGTCGTCCATGTCTTCATATCCGGAGAGGTCTGGCACAGCATACTGCCGTTGAGCACCTGTATATAGGTGCCGTCGTCCAACTGCAGCACGCTGGAGTAGTAGCTGCCGCCCACGCCGTTGTAGTCGCTTGTGGGGGCCCAGGTCTGTCCCAGATCCTCCGAGAGAAAACGGCGGGAGCCAATGAAGCCGACCAGCGAGCTGCCGCCTACCGCTTCCACCTCGAAGTAGTTGGAGGAGGTGTCCTGCGCGATGGGAGAAACCTCCATCACCCCGTCATTGATGGCGCCCCCGTTCTTGAATTCCACAGACACGTCATCGACCATGAGGGCGGCGCCGTCGGTAAAGACGCCGACTCGTCCGAAGCTCATATGGTCGACGCAGTCCACCGCTTGAATGGCGGTGGCGCCGTTGACCGTGAGATATACGCTATGTCGGCTGGCTGTCAGCTTAAGGTTATACCAGGTGTCTTCTGTGATGCTCGATGTATTGGCAGCATAGAAAATCTGCGTCTCAAAGTTGACCCCCTGCGAGGCTTGAATATACCATTTGCGCTGCGCAAAGTCGTAGCCGACCTTGAGATAGTTGGTGGGAGAGATCATACGGGCCAGCAGACCGACGCGGGCGTCAGTATCATGGGCTCCCACCTTCATACGCAGGGAGACCACCGGATCCTTCTCAAAGCCATGCAGCCAGGTGGAGGTTTCCGCCGCACGATTCTCGGTGCCATAGGCTTTGCCGTCCGCGCCGTCCGATACCACCTTCCAGCTGTCGTCCGTGCTGAGCTCCAACCAGTGGCTGGGATCGCTGCCGATCGTTTCGTCCTCGAAATTGTCGCTGTACTTCACGGGGGTGATCTGGGGGACATAGACGTCTTCCTGGACGATTTCGCCCCAGGCTTTGAAATTGTCAAAGCGGCCGTTGCCCTCGGAGCAGCGGAGACCCATGCCGCCTGTGGTCAGGACATTGCCGGAGGTCGAATCATCGTAAACGAGTACTTCCACGTCATTGATGTACACATGGATCATACCTTCGACCGTGGTCATGCGCAGGGTGTAGTAGGTATCCATGCGGATATCTATGCCGTATACGGCGGGAAGAACCTCGGCAAGCTTCTTCTGGCCGCCCGAACCGGTCTTTTTATAGAGCTGAAGCGCATAGGCGACGTCGCCGTTTTCGCTGCGGTTCTTGTTGGTCAGGCGGGTGTGGTAGTAGCCCTCGCTGCTGACGTTGGCGCCGACGCCCACATAAGAATCGGCAGACAGCAGCATAACATCCGCCTGCACGGAGGTGACGCGCGCATTTACGTCGCTGGGCAGCGCCCAACCGGTGCCGGAGAGTGCGTATGTGCGCTGGTCATTCATCAAATAGCCGTTTTTGAACAGCCAGGCGCCGGTGTTATTCTCAAAGTTGTGCGCCCAAGCATAGCGGACGACTTCGGAGAAATCATCGCGGAAGATAACGCTGTCCTGTGCGAGAGCCGGGTAAAGCATCAGATCCATCGCATCGTCAATCCCTTGGTATTTGCTGCGGATCACGTCGTCCAGGCTGGTGATTTCATAAGGGGATAGGGCATTGAAGGTAGCACGCAGGGCATCTACGGCCTGCTTGTCGTCGGCGGTGAGCGTCTTGGCGGCAAGGCGGTTAACCTCCTGCGCAAAGGCGGCCAGATGAGCGGTGCGTGCCTCCACCGACACGGGCAGGTTCAGCGTTGCCTTGTCGTAGGTGATGGTGAGCGTTTTGTTTCCCGTCGTGGTGGTATCGAGAGAGCCCATCATATCAAAGGTCAGATCCCATACCTCCGTGCTGTTGTCGTCATAGGTGACTTTCAGTTGGTAGTCGGTGGGCTCCAATTCAAAGCCCTGATACAGCCGGACGCTGTTGACAGCACGGCCATCTCTGTTTTGCAGTTCGAGGGAAACGGCATTTTTGGGCTGTACCGAAGTGACAATCACGTTGTCTATTGCGGGGCCGGTGTTGATCAAACGCAGACCTGCAGAGCCGACAGTCAGGGCAAGCGGATTTCCCGTCTCGTCCACCGTGCCGAGAAGCGCGCCGTTCAGATAGCAGCTGATTTCGTTGCCTACGACGGTGAGCTTGAGGTTATAAAGTACACCGGTGCCCATTGCCCCCTCAAGATTGGCGGCCTGGCGCATCTGCGTCTCGGTCCAGCCGTTGATTTTCGTGGAAGCGCCGTCGTTGAAACGCAGAAGCTCGCCGGACATGACGCCTGTATTGGTGTAGTAGAGGCGGAACTCATACCGTGATGTACCCACCTGGCGGGCGAACACGCAGAAATATTTTCCTTTGGGGGACTGCGCCGAGTCGAAGGCAAAATCCACGGAAATGGAATAGTTGGACCAGGTACCGCTGCCCGCGATATTCAGGGAGGCGGGATAGCTCGAGGTATTATTGCCCGCCGGGCGGGTGAAGCTGGGTGTGAACACGCCGTTGGTCACATGGGAGAAATCGTAGTGCGCCAACACCGGGAATTCCCACAGAGGGGAGGTCATGCCGCCGTCGAAGTTGTCCTGGAACAGGAAGTTGGCATACTGGTAGGTCAGGGTGGTGGAGCCGGATCCGCAGGTAACGGGAACCGTCTGCGGATCCCGGCCGGTGGGATTATAGGCTCCGAGCATGGTGTTGTCGGCGGCGAGGAATTGCTGGCTTCCATCGGTGAAGGCGGCCAGCAGATAGCAGCCCTCAATAGACAGCTGCGCCCCTTCAAAGGAGGGGTTCGCCATGCCCGCCGCATCATAGAGGGTCAGGCTGGAAATCTGCTGGTAATCGTGAACCTCCAGTTGGGTCACTTTGAAGTTGTCGAATTCACAGGAACCGTTGGTGGCGCGCAGTCCGGCATATACATTGACCTGATCGCGGTGAAAGTTGGTGCTTACAATCGCCAGCCGGTCATTGACGTAGCACACGATGATGTCGTCATATACCTCGGCGCGCAGGCGGTAGTCTGCGGGGGCCTCGGGGTTAAAGTCGATACCCAGGGCCGCAAGGGTGGTGGAACCCAGCAGTACCGTGTGCCGATACAGGAAGACGTTGCCGTCGCTCTGCACACGGAAGTTGTAGTCCTCGGAACCAAGCTGGGCCAGATTAATACCGGCGGAACCGAGGCGCTTGGTCTTGGTGGTGGCGTCGCTTGTGACACGGACGTCCGCTTCCACGGCGTAGTTGCGCCACGAGTTGGAAAGGGTGCTCAGGATAACGGCTTTCCAGGTCACGGCAGGACCTGTGGGGGGCATATCGGAGGGATAATCCACATACACCCGTCCGTCTGTGAACGCCGCCTCATAACGATCGGAATAGCCGTTTGGATTGGGCACCGTTTCGGCCCACGGGGATTTGTCAAAGCTGTCCGTAACGGAGAAGTCGTCTGCCGAAAGTGCTTCTTCTGGCAATGTCCGCAGAATGTCAAAGGTGACGTGGTCTGTCTGACCGCCGACGGTGACGGTGGCGGTCACGGTCTTTCTATCCGTGCCGTCGGGCAGCGTGCGATCAAAATCCGAGAGCTGTACACGCGGATCGTCCGCCGGAATACACTCTGTGCCGTAGAGACTGTTGTAGGTCACGAGCACGTTGAAGTCCAGCTTGCCGGATCGGGAAATGGCGGCGGGCACGTCCTGCGCCTTGATGGAGACGACCTCCTGCGCAGGTGCGCCGAACACCTGCAGGTTGTCGAAGGTGCCGGTGGCGTTGTCCGCCCGCAGGGCGGCGTAGCCCTCCGGGAGGAATTCGGTGCGGAAGCGGGCGTATTCGGTGGAATTGATGGTGCAGATGAGGGAGCCGTTGAGATACATCATACTCAGCTTGTATGCCGTGTTGACTGCCACCTTGCCGCCCGAAACGCCGGGGATGGCTGTGTATTTCTGGGACAGCACCGTTGCCGTGCCGTCCGCTTCCCGCAAAAGGACGCGGATAAAGGTGGTTTTGCCGTCCGACAGGGTGCCGATACCGAACTCAAAGCCGCTCTTTCCATCGGCGCCGCCTTTGAGAACCACCGCTGCACAGGCATTGCCCGTTTGGCCGGACGGCGGTGTGACGGCCACGTCGGCCGACACCTGAAATTCTGACCTGGCGCCGATGGATTGGACATAATTGTACTCGCCGGCCTCTAAAGTGTACTGGCCGTTTTGAACTATACCGGTTTCGGCGGTATTCCAGCCGGAAGACAGCCCCGTGTCAAAGCTGTCCTCAAAGAGAACCTCGGCGTTGTCGGCGCTGACGCTGCGGAAAGACAGGGCGCTTGTCAGCGTGGCCAGCAGGGCTGCCGATGCGACAAACGCCAGTACACGGCGTAAGACATGTCTCCTGTCGCGGACTCGCCATAAATTCGTGGTCACTTATTTCCATCTCCTTTTTATTGGGGGTGCGGTTACACGCCCTTGAGATAGGCATCGTAGCTGGTCTGCAGAATCGCCAGGTAGGCATCGAGCTGCATTCCCTTGAGCTGCTTGAGATAGCCGTCCCAAGCGGTGTCGATGTTCTGCCGTCCGGTGATCCACCGCGACTGCGAGGTGGTGACCAAGTTGAAGATCTGCGTCGTCATGGATGCGGCTTTACCGGCCTGGTCTGCCGGGTAATAGGGACGCGGCCAAATCTCCGTGTTAATATACGGCTTGTAAACGGTATAATTGTTCTGCTGGATCTTGTCGTTGCGGCTCATGGCGACTTTGCCGGACGTATAGGCGCTGGAGGGGATGCCGCGCACGTTGTTGCCCAGCAGAGAACTGAGGGTGGGTTTGGAAAGGTTGAGCTGCTGCGTCTGGACATCGGTGAGATCCACAAAGGTGTAGTTGCCGTTCGCATCCTTATTGATGCGGCCCTCGCCGGGGAACCCGTAGTCGTTGGCCATCGCGATATCCAACTGAAAGAACTGATCCATCCAGGCCATCAGAATATCGACGTTCTTGCAGTTGCTTGTGACGAAGAACTGGTTCTTGGAACCGTCAATCGCGGGGTGGAAATACCATTTCGGGGTGTAACCGGGTACCTTGGGCGGGGCCATCACCACGTAGTCACCGCTGTAGGAGGTGCTGGCAGGCGTGGTACTTGTAAACACGCCCACCACCGGCGTCGGAGATTGCAGCTTGGCGTAGAGAGTGTTGGCATTTGCTGTGAAGCACTCCTGCCACATCAACCCCTCGCTGTACAGGGAAGCAAGATATTTGATGGCCTCTTTATACGCGGGCTGGGCAGGGACAAAGGTCACTTTTTTGTTGACCACCTGTACATAGGAGTCGGTGGCGGAGTCCTTCGTCGCGAGGCCCCACATGCCGAGCAAAGCTTCGGTATGCATATAGGCGTGGCTGCTGGTGCAAATGTACGGAATCTCATCCTTAATACCGTTTCCGTTGGGATCCTTTGTCGCGAAGGCGCGCAGCACATTGGTGAATTCGTCGAGTGTCGTCGGGATGGAAAGATTCAGCTTATCCAACCATTTCTTGTTGATCCAGATGGGGCTTTCCAAATAGCGGCCCTCCAGGCCGGTGATCTTGGGCAGCGTGTAGATCTTCCCGTCAGCGGCGGTGATCATATTGCGGACGGCTTTGTTTTCGTTTATCTGCGCCTGGAGATTCGGCATGTACTTGCTGTTGATATACTTGGAAATGTCCTGCAGCTTACCCGCCATGATGTACTGCGAGACAGCGGCGGAATCGTAGGTACTGCCGTAGATAACGTCGCCGAAGCTCTTTCCGGCCAGCATGGTGGGCAGCTTGGTGGAATTGGTGCCAAGGAACTGGAACGTCACATTGACGTTGGTATCCTCCTTGAGCTTCTTCCAGAGCTTGTTGGCGGCGATATCCTTAGCAAAAGTGGCCGATTCGGTGCCGGTCAGCATAAAGGAATAGGTGACGGGTTTTGCCAGCGGGAATTTGATGCTGCTCGTATGGGTGGGAGCCGCGGAATTGGTGGTTGCCGCCGTTTCCCCCTTTTTGGTCGGTTTGGTGGGAACGGGCTTGCCGTCCGTCCCTGTGGGGGCCGGATTTGTGATGGGATTGCCGCTCGCGTCGGTGACGACAGGGGCGGTGTTCTCCGTCTCGCTTGTCTCGCTGGTGGCGGTGCTGTCCGAACTCATGTCGGACGGTGTGCTGCTTGGTTCGTCGCCGGGTTTGCAGGATGCCGCAAACGCGAATGTCAGCGTGGCCATCAGCAGCGCTAGGCCTCTTTTACACGTGGAAACTGTCAACTTTCATACCTCCCTTAGAATGGAAACCGTCGAAGATTGGTGGTGGATGCCGTAGGGTAAGACGCCTTATCTATAAACAGACGGCGCTACTCTTTAATCGCGCCGACCATGACACCCTGATTGAAGTAGCGCTGCACCGCCGGATACAGCAGGCAGAACGGCAGCGCAGCAACCACGACAACCGCATACTTGAGTAGTTCCTTCTCTCGCTGTTCGGCAATGATTTCGCCGGTGGTGGCGCCCACGTCGGTCAGCGAGGAGGACAACGTGTCCGTTATCTCGCGGATGACGACCTGCAGACTTTGAATGCCAGGATCCGAAATATAAATCTGGAAACGCATATACTCATTCCACCAGCTCAGCGCGCTGAAAAGGAAAAGCACGGCAATCATGGCCTTTGCCAACGGTAAGGCAAACTGGAAAAAGATGCGGAAATCATTCGCCCCATCGATAGTGGCCGCTTCATACAGCGCATCGGGAAGACCGCTCTCAAAAGCAGAGCGGGCGAGGATCATGTAGTAGACATTGAGTGCGGCCGGAATGACCATCACCCAGACCGTGTTGATCCATCCGATGGCGTCGTGAAGCATGTAGGTTGCTACCGCTCCGCCGGAAAAGTACATCGAGACAATAAAGATGAAGTTTATCACGCGGCGGCCCTTGAGTTGCCTGCGGGACAAAGCGTAAGCGGCCGGGAGCGTTATCGCCAGCATGCAAAATGTCCCGCCGAATAGATAGAGCAGCGAGTTCCGATAGCCCTCCCAAATGCGCGTGTTGTTCAAAAGCCCCTTATAGGCGCTGAAGTCAATGCCCTTAGGCAGCAGCAGAACTTTGCCCTCGGCTATCTGCATCGGGTCGCTGATGGAGGCAATGATGACGAACCAAAGCGGATACAGCGACATAATGGAAATAATCACCAGCAGGGTATTGAACACGTAATCGGTGATGCGGTCACCGAGTGTTCGGCGTTTCGTAGCCATGTCCCATACCTCCTCAGATCAGTGAAATATCGGCAAGCTTTTTGGAGATTCGATTCGAGATCAGCACAAGGATAAGTCCAATCCCATTATTGAACAGGGAGGCCGCCGTTGTGTACCCATAATCGCCGCCCAAAATGCCGGCCTTATAGACAAATGTGCCGATGATTTCCGAGGTCATCAGATTCAAGTCGTTCTGCATCAGATAGACCTTCTCGTACCCAAGACTAAGCATACGCCCCATCCCCATAATAAGCAGGAGGATAATCGTCGGGCGAATAGCCGGCAGATCCACATGCCAGATCCGCTTGAGCTTCGATGCGCCGTCGATGGTGGCCGCCTCGATCAGTTGGGTGTCCACCGATGAAAGGGCGGCAATGTATACCACGGCGCTGGAACCGAGCGTCGCCCAGATGTCGCTTATAAAATACATCGGAAGAAAATACTTCTCTTCACCGAGAAAATCGATTTGTTCCAGTCCCAGTTGCCGGAAAGCGATATTGATGAGTCCCGTCTCATAGTGGCAGAAAAGGTTGATTATGCTGACAATGACCACCATGGATACAAGGTGCGGCAGGTAAGAGGCTGTCTGGGCGAACTTGCGTATCCCCCGGCTGGAACTGTTATGTACCAGCAGCGCGAAAAGAATCGGCAGCGGCCATAAGATGAAATGCTGCACAAAGGTGATCGAAAGGGTGTTTTTCAGAATATTCCAGAAGTAATCACCGGTGAATAGCCGTTGAAAATTCGCCAGCCCAACCCAGGTGCCATCCCAGAATGACTGCCCAAGATACAGATCCTTGAAAGCAGCGCTCAGACCAGCCATTGGAATGTAGTGGAAAATAATCACAGCGATCAGGGCCGGAAGCAAGAGTACATACAGCCTCCACTGGCTCAACGCGACGCGGAACGGGTGTTTGTTCCGTCGCTCTTTGACACGGCGCGGTCGTGAAAGGGCGGTTTCATTATGCATAAAGAAGTTCCTCCTGTCTCAAATATCCATTCAATGAGCGGCGGCGCGCCCATGCCAATGGGATACCCAAGTTTCTTCGATGCCGTCGCGCCAGGTATTCGCTGCATGAGTAAGGGCGGCGGTGATTTCTGGATACTCGTCACGAAGGTTGATTTGTTCACCAGGATCGTCATCCAGGTTGGAGAGAAAAACATCCTCCGGCTGCGCGCCTTCCCGGAGCTGGCCGTGAAGCACCAGCTTCCATGTGCCCCGGCGGATGGCCGTCTGCCCGTTCATTTCCCAATAGAGATCGCGGGGCGGCAGGGGAGCGCCTTCGATCAGCATAGGTAACAGATCGATACCGTCGAGATTGTAAGCGGACGGATCGCCGCCTGCCGCCGTCAGCAGGGTGGGAAACAGATCGATTCCACAGGCGGGTTGGGCGATTACCTGTCCGGCAGGAATTCGCCGCGGCCAGCATATCAGCCCCGGAACACGAATGCCTCCCTCAAAAAGGCTGAATTTGTGTCCCCTAAGCGCTCCGGTCTGCCCGCCGTGATAAGGCGTCTCGCATCCATTGAGCCAGTTGGCCGTCTCGCGTGAGGGCCCGTTATCGCTCATAAACACGATACAGGTATCCTCGCGGATGCCGTTGCGATCCAGCTCGTCGAGAATCGCGCCGACGCCGTCGTCCACAGCGCTCAGCATGGCGGCCATGATTCGCCTTTCCGGCGGCAAATCCGGGAAACGGTCGAGATATTCGCTGGGCGCATGCAGCGGGAAGTGCGGTGCGTTGTACCCAACATACAGAAAAAACGGATCATCCGTTTTGGCGGCCTCCCTCACCGTATGCACAGCATAATCTGTGATCCACTCAGTGGAATAGCGGCCGTTCTCCCATATTTCACGATTGTCCTCCCACAGATCATGGACAGGAGCGACCATGTTGGTTTTATTGGCCAATCCGTGGTAGAAAATATGAGAATAGTAGTCGATGCATCCGGCGAGGAAGCCTTTCCAATGGTCAAATCCATGGTTGTGAGGACGGCATTCCTCAGCCACGCCTAAGTGCCACTTCCCGGCAAGCGTCGTGCGGTAGCCCAAAGGTTTAAGCGCGGCAGCAAGAGTGGGCACCTCCGGCAGCAGGCCCGAAGTCATGCGATGACCCGCAAGGATCGAACGGACTCCCGCATGACCGGGATATCGCCCGGTCATTATCGCGGCCCGAGAGGGGGAGCATACGGGACTGGCAGCGTACCAATCGGTAAAGCGCACCCCTGCGCTGGCGAGCGAATCCAGATGCGGTGTACGAAAATCAGGCGCACCCATACAGGAGAGATCGGCATGTCCCTGGTCATCCGTTACAATAACGAGAATGTTTGGCTGCTTCAAGGGTATACCTCCTTAAGGGGATCATCATACAGGTTCATAGAGGGGGACAAGTGACGGTACATAGGCTGTTCATTGTGTACACATTGGAATCATTTGGTATATTTTATGAAAAAACAAGAAATATTTTTTATATATCGATGAATTGTGATATATCATAAAGGAGATGAAGAAAAGGACGCCGAAAAGCCAAGGATATTTGCTTTCTCGAAGTCCTACTGGTCAATCTCAGCGCCGTCAGCTTTAAGCCGCGCACGTAGGCGTTCCACATCAACGCGGCGGGTGGAAATGTTCTCCTTCACAGCGAGAGCTGCGGCGGTACCGGCGGCCTGCCCTGTGGCGATACAAGTGCTCATAATGCGGGCAGGGCCAAGTGCTTGGCCATCGGCGGCAATACACCGTCCTGCCGCCAGCACATTGTCTGCCCCCTGCGGAAGCAGCGTACGGTAAGGAATTGGCGCGACCCCGCCTTTCACCGAGAGGTGGCGATCGGCAAAGGGCTGTCCTCCATTCTTCTTGTCCGAACGTGCGAGATCGAAATGCCGTCCGGCGAGCGCAATGGTGTCGTCAAACCGTTTGCCGGAGAGAAGATCGTCTTCCGTGAGCATGTATTCCGCGACGATGCGGCGGGTTTCCCGTATACCGGGATAGGCTGCCGTCAGACGGAGGCGGCAATGTTCCGCACCGGGGATGTGTTTGCGGAAAATATACTCCACCAGTTCCCGCGCCCGCTGGCGGCCTTTGAGGGTCAGAGCGGTAAGATCCTCGCCGCTTGTGCCGTCGTATCCAAAGTGGGAGGTGCCGCCGTTGATCATGAACACGCCCTCCTCCATCATCGGGAAAATAATCAGATGAGGAGGCAGATCGGCGTCGGGGTGCTCGGCGGCCGCGGCGGCGCATGCGTCATAAAACCATGGATGCCCGCCCTCGTTGAGATAGGCCTCCACTTTGCCGGAATCTATGTTTTCCAAATGTGCCACGAGACCAATTAACGTCATCTCTCCCGTCTTCCGGTCGCCCTTATAGGTGGCGAAGCCGGCCCGCGCCACGAGATCAGCATCACCGGTACAGTCGATGAGTACCCGGCAGGCGGCGTACTGCAGACCGCTTTTGTTTACGAAGTATACACCGCGCACCTGATTGCCGACACATTCGACATCGGTCGCGGTGGTGTAGTAGAGAAGGTGGACGCCTGCCTCGACCGCGGCCTCATCAAAGACACGCTTGCCGGTTTCGAGATCGTAGGTAAACTCGTCGTGACACCCGAGGCGATCCAGTCCCGGCCAGCGGTCGGTCTGGGCAAGACGGCAGGGGCCGACGCCGCCGTGCTGTGCCTTGATGCGCCCCATCAGTTCCTCAAAGATGCCCCCTACGGCTTTGCGCGGATGAGGCAGATCCTTGTAGGCCAGTCCTTGACTTAACATATGCAGGAAAGGGATCGAACCAGTGGTCGCCCCCAGCCAGAAGGGAAGCGCGCCGCTTGTGCCCGTACCGCCGAGGCAGCCCGTTCCCTCCAGCAGCAACGTCGACAGTCCACGCCTGGCCGCGGCAATGGCCGCGCCCATACCCGCCGGGCCTCCGCCCGCCACGATAACGTCGTAATCCCCTACCTGGGGAATATTTCGTTGCAGAAGCATAATGACCTCCTGAATGATTGAGTGTAAAAACAAGGGCAGGTTACGAACCTATGAAAAGGCTGAATATACGGTACCTGTCTTTTCTGATATATCACAGAATAGCATAATTCTATATATAAGTCAATAACTTATATAATTTTTTATGACAATATTTTTGTGAAATCCCCTCTTCTATGGAAAAAGCCCGAAAAACCACGCTTTATAACGGTTTCTCGGGCTTTTTTCGACGGGCGAAGCTGCTCTGCGCCTGCGCACGGAGCGCCATGCAGCCGTGACGTGATGGATTTATTCAAATATCCGGATCTCCGGGGACATCCAATCTGCCGGCACCTTGACCACAACCTTTTTGATTGAATGTTTATCCGATGCGCAACAGGGCTTATGCCCGTCCTCTGGAAATAGGATACAGATATCCCCTTTACATAAAACCACATGGTTCGGTACGCACTCTCCCTGTAAAAGTACGACGTCGTCCTCGTGGCGGTAGGGAACGGCTTCCGTCAGCCGCTCAACCGGCGCGCATTCAATAGTTTCGCCGCCCCGCAGATCATAATGGATATCAAGGTACCGGCGGTGCGCCTCATATGGTTTTTCGTCAGCTGGAGAAGTGTCGGTTTCCATCACCACGGCCTGACAGAAATTTTTGCAAAGCGGATAGGTGCCCACCGAAATCTTTTCATCCAAGTCCGCAAGCCAATCCAATATTTCCGCCAGGCGCGGCTCCAGTTTATTCGATCGTTTTGTTATGTGTCCGGTTATCATACCCTCTCATCCCCTATAAGGCACAGCTATCCACGTGCCTTGCATTTGGATGGCTGTGCAATCCAATATGTTCTATAGAGCAGCCGAGTCTCTTGCATTTATAAAATTTTGCCGCTTCTCAGATGACACCGGAGTTCCTGAATCGCATATTCCCGGTTGCTTGAGGATAACGCCTGGAGCAGCTTGACATGCGACATGTTTCCATCGGAACGCAGGGCTCGATTCACATGATAGAAAAGGTTGGGAACGGCAATTTTGTTGAATTCCGTAACCAATACTTCGTATCCCGCCAGAGCCACCAATTCCCGATGAAAATCCAAATCGAGCCGCCAAGCCTCCATGGAATTTTTGTTTAGGTAGTGCGAATCCAGCTTGGCCGCCATACTTTCCAGCTGTGCGTAATGCATCTGTACGGTTTCCCCGCTGTATCGCTCAGCCGCCGCGCATTCGATAGCCTCTTTCAATATTAAATTGCCTTTGATATCTTCCTTTGTCAGGATACGCACAGTGGTTTCCTTTCGCGGCACCGTTGTAAGAAACCCCTCGTGTTCCAGCTGCATAAACGCTTCCAGTACCGGCGCCACGCTGACGCCAAGTTCTTCGGCAATTTGCCTGCGGTTAAGTGTTGTACCCGGCGGAAGTTCGCCATTCAGTAGACGATTCAGCAGGGTATTGTATACATCTGTTGAAAGCATAAGAAACCACCTTTCTGATATATCATAATTTAGCATAATTAATTATAATTGTCAATATTTCGCTTTTATATTTATTGATTCAAACATTTTACATAGAGAAAAGCTCCAAAAGGCAAGTACAAGTAGAAAAGAAAAAGAGAAAGGCCGATATCCCGCCCGACTGTATATCGCTTTCTGCAGCGTTCGTTTGAATATTTCTATATGACCAACACTGAATTTATAAATTTTTTCTAAAAACTGTAAAAATAGATGGAGGAACTGGCGGCAGCCGTTTTGCCGGAGGATGACAAGCCGGAGCTGGTCAGCGAAACGGCCATTAATGATAGGCAGCTTTTTTCGGAAAAAACAGTGCGGAAAGAAGTCAAAATGGAAGGAGCAAAATGGATGGAAATCCGAAACGACAGGCTCAAAGGAATGAGCTACACAGAGTTAGGAAGAAAATACCACATAGACCCACGGACGACGAAACGGTACGCAGAGTCGCCGCAGCGTCCGGAGTATACATTGTCGACCCCAAGCATTTACCCATACATTTGTGCAATATATGTATGTGCACATACGATCTAGCGTGTTAGCGTGTTATAATAATTATGGGTAAAAGTAGAACCACGAAGGAGATTAAATCAGATGGTACATTAGTGAGGCTAGAAAAAGGGCAAATGATAAATACATTGAAAAACTAGACGAAATCAAAACCCGTGCCCCGAAAGGCCGCAAGGCGGAAATACAGGCCCACGCAGCACGGCAGAGAGAGCTTGAACGCCTTCATCGTACGGGCGATAGATGAAACCATAGAACGGGACAATGCCCCAAAATAGCCCATTGCAAATTCACAGGGGACGTGGTATGCTAAACAAAGTAAAGAGCGTTTTCCTCTGTAGTTGTTATTTATATCTGGTTTACTATTTGGTTTACTATCTGGTATAGGTGTCACCGTTTGGGGAAATGGGCGTCCCCATTCGGTGAAATGGGTGTCACCGTTTGCGTAAATGCAATACACCGTTTTGTATGGGAATTTTGAGGTGAATGAGAATGATTGATAGAGAAATGCTGGATGCTATCGGGGAACTGTTGGCTCCGATTATGAAAGAGCAGCGGGAAATCCGTGAGGATTTACAGGCGGTTAAGGCAGACACGGCACGGCTTGTGGTGCTGGAAAAGAAGGTTGATGCTCTCGCTGATGGGCAGAAGGGCATGAACGAGAAGTTCCAGAAGCTGGATAAGGTGTCGGAGGACGTGGAGGAAATCAAGGTCAAGGTCACGGCGCTCGAGGCTGTTACAAAAGACAACACCGCGCAAATTAGAGACCTTCGCATAGTGAAATGATATGAGC
>ENA-ORTH01000648-ORTH01000648.1-human-gut-metagenome-genome-assembly--contig:-NODE-648-length-42129-cov-40.301041_pt1 | contig 42129 bp, 20 predicted proteins | sample MGYA00241914_ERZ509192 | MGnify/ENA primary metagenome ERZ509192 (study PRJEB26280, sample SAMEA2338826) | human gut metagenome | biome: human gut; feature: human-associated habitat; material: faeces... | reverse complement strand
TCGCGCGGCAAAAGACCGTCGGAAAAACCTCAAAACACCCCACCGCAAGCCAACATCCGGGCGTGTCGCAACCGCAGTGAGTGAATGAGCGTGGCCGAAGGACAAATACACGACATCCAGCGGGCAAGACATCCAGCGGGGAAACAACACGACTACGCGTGGCACACATTCAGCAGCGTCAATTCGCCCATCCAACTTGCGCTACGGCATCCAACTTGCGTTGCGCCATCCAGCTTGTGTCTTGCCGCCCAACTTGCGAGACACTCCGCCCACCAGCACCTACCGTCTACCAACGCTTGCCGCACCGTTTGCCGCCATTGCCTGGCCTACCGGCCGCGCTCCATGGCCCACGCCCCTCGGCATGCAGCGCACCAAGATGATGCTTCATGGCGACCAGCATGATATGCGCATCTTCCAAGCCAAGATGCCGCTCGCTTTGGGAAGCGTCCAACGCGCCCTGGCGTTTGGCATACGCATCCAACGTGTTATTGCCATACGGATGCTCATCATCGGGAATCGACCCCTCATCCCAACGACGGCTCATCGGCAACGTGTCGATGATCGTAATATTGCCGGCACGATAGCTTTCCGCATATCCGGCGACGTTCAACATAAAAAAGCTGTGCTCGAACCGGGCGTTGTGCGCAACGTACGGCTGCTGTTCAAGCCGTTGCAGCAATCCGACCTGCGCTTCGGGCCATTCGTCAAACAAGCGAAAGTCAGTGCCGGCGCGATCGCGCACATCAATACCAGTAAGGTCGAGGATCAAAGGATTGCCGAGCAGTGCGTTCTGTGCAGGCACTCCGAAGGAAAGACGCGCCTGACCGTACGCGTCGCCGGCCTCGTAATAGCCCTGTTCGTAGCAGTAGCCCGAAGGCTCACCGGCCGGACGCGGCGAGATCATGTTCATGAATTCGAACCCGGCGTCGATGATATACACGCGGGCCGGATCCGTGCCTGTGGTTTCAATATCAATGCCCATCACCGTGTCGAGGTCACGGCCAGGGAGGTAGGCGTCACGCCAATCCGACTTTTTGTAATCCGCCAAACGTCGAGCTTGCGCGGCCTCCGCCGAGTCAGCGGAACTTCCAAAAGAACCAAAAGAACCAACTGCACCCGTGCCAGTAGAGTCACGGTCCCCATAATCGAATACACGCGAACCTCCCGGACTCGTCACCCCGCTCAAGTTCGCGCGCGACATGGCGTAATCGCTGGCACGCTTCTGCTCACGCTCTGCGGCACGCCGTTCGGCACGACCATTGACGATCTGTGCGGTGCGATCCTGAATATCGTCGAAATTCACACGGTTGCCCGCTCCGACCACAGGCTGTAGCACGGGCACCGTCACCCGTTCCCGGCGTTCTTCGGCAATAGTCCACAAGCCCATCGCAACGCCAATCCGACGCAACATGGCAATTTCGTCACACAACCGACGGTTCGCATATGCGAGCGCGCGAGGCAAACGGTAAGAAGCGATCAAACGGTCGAAATCCGTCATGAAAGCGGTGTTGCATTGCGCGATGATGGATTCGAGACGGTCTCGCACCGTCAGATCCTTTTTCAGCAGATTATGCAGCTGTTGGGCGGATAATGACGAATCCTGCATGGAATCCGTTATTTCCGGAGTCGGCAAAAGTGCGGTATCGGCGGCGTCCAAAACGGCAATCAGGTCGATGTCTTGGCTTTGCGCGGCTCCAATGCCGTGTTCCAAGTCGAGGGATGCGACCCACTGCCAGTCGATAAGCTGGTTGTCGGCATTTTTCGGCATCGATGCCGACCATTGGTTGATGTCTTGCTTGGCTTCAGTAAGCCAGGAACGGCCCGTCTTTGCTTCGTTCATACTTTGCATGGTAGCCGAGAGGGGGTGCAGTACACGTCGACGCCCACGAAAAACATGCTACTTCTCGGATAGCGCAATCTCCTTTTTTCAAGATTCGAAAGCGTATCTTAAATTCGTTTATTCCGCAGAATTCAATACAGGAAAGAAACTAATGTTGCGAAAAACTATTATGTTCACCAAAAATACCTTGTTTGACTGTGTCCATGCACGTTGCGCGCGTAGTACGACGTCGCGTACGAAATCGTTTCGCCATGATGATGACGCAGATGGTGCTGGAAATATCACGCGATATAACGCTGCGAAAGATAATCTTGCGAAATGCAAACATGGTTACGTGCATACGTGCGTGTGCCGTGGGGAATACGATGCGTGCGCGCATTACACAGGACATACAAACGATGGCATGACGAAAAAATGATGGCATAACGAAAAAAGGGAGAGGCTCGTAGGCCTCTCCCCCTTGTTAGGTATTCACGGATTTCCGCAACGATCGGATTCGTAACAACCGGATTCCGTGTTGATTGGATTCCGCAACGCCTTTGCCGCACATTATGCGCTTACAACGGCGCTTACCCCTAAGTTACAGTTCGAATCCGAGTTCGGCTGCGGCTTCGTTAGGAACCGGATCGTCGCACCAGAAATCCTCAAGATTCTCGTTGGTGGCGAGGCTGCGGATTTCCGCCTTGTCGATATACAGTTCGCCGCTTAAATGGTCGGTTTCGTGCTGGAAGATGCGGGCTGGCCAACCATGCAGATGCTCCTCATGCTGTTTGCCGTCTTCATCTTGCCAGCGGGCGGTGATGTCAAGCCAGCGCTTGCGTACCGCCTGATAGCCGTCGAAGCTCAGGCAGCCTTCGTAGAAGCTGCGGGTTTCGGTGCCGATCGGCTCATAGCTGGGGTTGATGATGACATGGAACGGGAATTCGGCCGCTTCACGCGGATCATCGTCATCGTCGTCACGCACATGGTCTTCCACCACGGCGAGGGCCAGTCCAAGACCGATCTGGGTTGCGGCGAGGCCCACGCCCGGCGCTTCGATCATGGTGACGCGCATGGTTTCGATGAGTTTGTCGAGCGTTTTGCGGCTCAGCTGGCCTTCGTAGGCCGCGGTCTGCTGGCGCAGTACCGGTTCGCCTGCTTGCACGATGGGGAGCAGTTGTTCCTTGCCGCCGGTTTTTATGAGTTTTTCAACCTCGCGGTTGAGTTCGAGGTTGACTTTCGAATTGCGTCCAAACATGGGTTTCCTTCGCGTATTGGTTCAGGATTTTGGATTGCCGAATGATGTGTATCGGCAGTGTGGTTACAGGGCGAGTTCTTCGGCTACGACTTTGGCGAGACGGTCGCAGACCTCGTCGGCCTGCTGTTGGGTTTCCGCTTCGGCCATGACGCGCACGAGCGGTTCGGTGCCGGATGGGCGCAATAGCACGCGGCCGGTGTCACCGAGCATTTTCTCTTCGCGTTCGACGGCCGCCTGCACTTTGGCATTGGTTTTGGCCGCGAGCTTGTCGACGTTCGGCACGTTGATGAGGGTTTGCGGCAGTTGCGGGAAGTCGGATGCGAGTTCTTTGAGGCTTTTGCCGGAGTTGACCACTTCGTTGCATAGGGTCAATGCTGTGAGGGTGCCGTCGCCGGTGGTGGCGAATTCGCGGTTGATCACGTGTCCGGACTGTTCGCCGCCGAGCGAATAGTCGCCGCGCAGCATTTCTTCAAGCACGTAACGGTCGCCCACGCCGGTTTGCACGGTTTTGATGCCCATGGAACGCAGGGCGAGTTTCAGGCCGAGGTTGCTCATCACGGTTACCACGAGAGTGTCATGGTTGAGCTTGCCCGCGTTCTTCTTGGCGCGTGCGAGAATGCCCATGATTTGATCGCCGTTGACCATGGTGCCGTCTTCGTCCACGGCGAGGCAACGGTCGGCGTCACCGTCGAAGGCCACACCTAGATCGGCGCCGGAAGCCTTGACCATGGCCTGCAGCTGTTCGGGGTGTGTGGATCCGGCGTTCTTGTTGATGTTGTAGCCATCTGGCGAAGCGTTGATTACGATCACGTCTGCTCCGGCGCGGCGCAACGCTTCCGGCGCGACCACGGAGGTGGCGCCGTTGGCGCAGTCGGCCACGACTTTCAATCCTTTCAGCGGTGTCGGCTGGGACTTGTCGGGTCCGATGGGAGCGATGGTGGACACCAGATGGTCGATATACAGGTTGGTTGCGGTTGCCGTGTCGTGGCTGATGCGGCCCACGCCGGCACCGGTCGGGCGTTCCCAATCCTGGCCGAGCACGCTTTCGATTTCGTCTTCTTTGGTGTCAGGCAATTTGAATCCGCCACGTGCGAAGAATTTGATGCCGTTGTCGGGCATGGGATTGTGGGATGCGGAAATCACGGCACCCATTTCCACGTTCAGCACGGAAGTCAGGTATGCGACACCCGGAGTTGGGATAATGCCCGCGTCGATCACGTCGAATCCGCCTGCGGACATGCCTGCGGACAGTGCTGCCGCAAGAAAATCGCCGGAAACGCGAGTATCACGGCCGACCAGTGCACGGCGACGACCGTCGAATTCGCTTTTGCCTTCGTCATCGCCAAGCACACGCACTGCAGCATCGCCCAAATCCAACGCAAGCTGTGCGGTCAAAGCCCTATTCGCCAATCCTCGAACACCGTCTGTTCCGAACATACGTGGCATGAGTCTCAAGTCCTCGCTATCTCAAATTATATTGCCGTGCACCATCGTACTCAACGGGTTCACCATTCAACGAAATAGTCGACAACATGTTGCGATACCTGCATACTGCAACATGGGACTGGCTTTTGTTTGGGATGGCTTGTCTGGAAGCAAACAAGCCCGGACTGGCAGCGAGATAAGTCACGCCGCCAGTCCGGGCTTATGATGCGATATCACAGAGTGATATCAAAAGTAGCTACTAAAAACAGCTACTGCAGTGGCATCAGGAACGGCATCAGAGGGACGCGTTGAAATCGCGCACCTTGAGCGTGCGATGCGACGATTCAACATTGCCGCGCACAATGCGCTGCAACGCGTTGTCGGCGTCCGCATGTGAAGCCAGCCAAGCATCACCGAGCTCCACCAGCGTGGCCGGATCGGCATAGCTCGGGTACAGGCCTTCCAGCAGAGCCTCAGCCATGTGGAAGGTCTTGTTCTTCCAAATCCAGTCGGCAACCTCGAAATACTTGGCCGCATAAGGTTCGGCCAAATCGACACGTGGAGTGGATGCAAAGCCGCGGGCCACGGATTCCAACTGCATGTTGGTCAGCTCGTCGTTGTGCAAAGCCTCGTTCCAAGCCCATTCCTTGGCTTCCGCAATGCCTGCGACCGCACGTGCACCCAATGCGAACTCACGGTTCTCAGTGGTTTCACGCTTGGCAAGTTCCGCGTCGATGTCGCTCTGGCCGATGGCGTTGATCGTGCTCAACGCGTTGATGATGGTCCAACGGAAATTATTGTCGATTTCCAAGCCGTCAAGCTTCACGGAACCATCGAGCAGACCCTTCGCATTTGCTTCGAACGCAGCATCGCCCGGCTCACCATAACCCAGATAGGCGGTGATCAGCTGGAACTGCTCGTCGGAACCGGCTTCGGCATCCTGAGCCAGTTTGAACAGTTCGGCAGCCACATGCTCCACCACCTCGGCACGGTCGGCCGGAGCGGTGTAATGCCATGCGGTGGTGCTGATCTGCGCCAAAGCGTAACGGAACGTGGTGGACTCATGTTCCGTGGCGAGCGCAGCCAAAGAGGTTTCGATGAACTGCTTTGCCGGCAATTCGCCGTCACGAGTCATATCCCAGAAGGCAAGCCAAATCACGGAACGAGCCAACGCATCGTCGAAACGATACAGGTTCTCCGCAGCGAACTTGAGGCTCTTCTCATCGAAGCGCAGCTTCGTGTATGTCAAATCGTCGTCATTCACCAAAATCAGCGACGGGCGTGCCTTACCGGCAGCCGCTTCGACAATCGTCAGTTCGCCGTCAACATCAAGTTCGAACTGGTCGGTACGCACGATCTTGCCGGTTTCCGGATCCTCATTGTAGAAGCCGACAGCCAAACGATGCGCGCGCAGCACCGGATGCTCAGCCGAAGCGGACTGGCGCAACGCAAGCTGGCGAATCGTACCATCCTCGTTTTCCTCAACTTCGGTGGCGATGGTGTTGATGCCGGACTGTTCAAGCCACTGGGCGCTCCACGCCTTGAGATCGCGTCCGGACGTCAGCTCGAGTTCGGCCAGCAGATCGGCGAGCGTAGCGTTGGAGTACGCATGCTTGTTCAAATAGTTGTTGATGCCCTTGAAGAACTTCTCACGCCCCACATAGAACACGAGCTGCTTCAACACGGAAGCGCCCTTGGCGTAGGTAATGCCGTCGAAGTTGACATACGTGTCGTTCAGATCGTTGATCGGCGCGACGATCGGATGGGTGGTGCTCAGCTGATCCTGGCGAAGTGCCCAGCTCTTTTCACCGGAGCTGAACGTGGCCCAAGCGTCCTTCCATTCCGTGGCTTCGGCAGTGGCAAGGGTGGACGTGAACTCAGCGAAAGACTCGTTAAGCCACAAGTCGTTCCACCACTTCATGGTCACGTAATCACCGAACCACATGTGTGCAAGCTCGTGCAGCACGGTGACGACGCGGCGCTCGGCATACGCGTCGGTGACCTTCGATTCGAACACGTACTGGTCGCGGATGGTGACCATGCCAATGTTCTCCATAGCGCCGGCATTGTATTCCGGCACGTAGATCTGATCGTACTTGGCGTACGGGTATGGCACGCCCCAAGTCTTCGCATAGAAGGCAAAACCCTTCTTGGTGATGTCGAACAGGTAGTCGACATCCTTGGCGAACGCTTCGGCGAGCGCCTGACGGCAGTACATGGCCATCGGCACGGTGCGGCCGTCTTCGTTGGCGTATTCGGTATGCCATTCGGCGTATGGGCCTGCGCAGATGGCGGTGAGGTAGGAGCTCATGGTCGGCGTGGATTCGAACACCCACAGCTTGGTGGTTTCGGCTTCGTGCGTGCCGAGCGTGCCTTCTTCGGTAACGGTTTCGTTGTCGGTTACGGAGGCGGCGGGCATGTTGGAGGTGACGATCCATGACTTGGCTGCGAGCACGGAAAAGTCGAACACGGCCTTGATATCGGGCTGGTCGAACACGGCGTACACGCGGCGAGCATCCGGCACTTCGAACTGGGAATACAGGTAGATGTTGCCGTCGGACGGGTCGACGCTGCGGTGCAGGCCTTCACCAGTGTTGGAATACTGGCACAGCGCCTTGACGGTCACTTCGTTGTGCGCTTCGAGGTTCTTCAGTTCGATACGGCTGTCGGCGAACGCTTCGGCCGGATCGAGAGTTGCGCCGTTGAGCACGATTTCGCTCACTTCGGTGGCGATCAGGTCAAGGAAGCTGGTAGCTCCCGGCTCAGCGTCGAACGTGATGGTGGTTTCGGAACCGAAATTCTTAGCTCCACGGGTCAGATCAAGTTTGACCGTGTAATGAACCGGTGCTGCGATAACGCTTTTGCGTTCTTCCGCTTCGATTCGGGTGAGATTTGCTCCTGGCATGTCACTCCTTTTTTATTGTGAAATTCCTATTTATGGAATAGGAGACGGCGCAACCGGTTGTGCCGGTTACGCCGTCCTTCTTTTGATTATGTAATCAACAATTATTGACGATCTGTCGATATTTCAATATTATTCCAATATTAATTTCACCGAAATCAGCGATATTGCGAAAATATTGACTATCTATCGATTCATCATTGCGCTGCATTCAATCCCATCGCTTCGTCAACATCCTGCGCGATATCGGCAACGACCGGAACGATCATAGGCTTGCGATGCAGCTGACGTGCGACCCAGCTACCCAACGTACGACGCATGATTTGCTGAAGCTTGTACGTATCGTGCGTGCCAGTCATCATCGCATCCTGCAATTGCTCGACGATCTGATGACGGACCTTGTCGAATTCGCTCTCGTCTTCGGCAACCGCGTTGAGATAGATCTTCGGGCCGGCGACAACGTCAGCCGTTTCCGTATCGACAACAACGAAGCTCGACACGAAACCTTCCGTGCCAAGAATACGACGCTTCTCAAGCTCTTCCTCGGTAAGTTCACCAACGGAATCGCCGTCAACGTACACGTAACCGCATGGCACGGAACCGACAACGGCAGCCTGGCCGTGGTACAAATCGACCACATCGCCGTCTTCAGCAAGCACCACGTTCTGCGGATCGACACCCGTCTTAACCGCGATCATGCCGTTCGCCACCAGATGGCGGTTCTCACCATGAATCGGCATGGCGCACTTCGGCTTGACGATGTTGTACATGTACAGCAGTTCGCCCTCATTGCAGTGGCCGGACACATGTACGGCGGCATTGTCTCGATTGACCACGCGGGCACCAAGCTGCACCAGCTTGTTGATGATCTTGTACACGCCATGCTCGTTGCCTGGAATCAGGGAGCTCGCAAGAATGACCGTGTCAAATTCGTTGATGGTGATGTCGCGATGGTTGCCGTCGGCGATGCGGCCAAGTGCGGCCATCGGTTCGCCCTGGGAGCCAGTGCACATGTAGACGAGCTTATCGTCTTGCACGTCATGAGCCTTCTTCAGGTCGATGACCGTGTCTTCAGGAAGCCTCAAGTAGCCTAAATCCGCAGCAATGGACATGTTGCGGACCATGGAACGGCCCACGAACACCACCTTGCGGCCATACTTGTGAGCGGCATCAACAACCTGCTGCACGCGGTGCACATGGCTGGAGAAGCTGGCCACGATGATCTTGCGCGTGGCTTGGGCGAACGCCTGATCAAGCGCTGGACCAATGGTGGTTTCCGGCTTGACAAAGCCCGGAACCTCAGCGTTGGTGGAATCCATCATCAGCAGATCCACGCCCTTTTCACCAAGCTTGCCGAACTCCACCAAATCGGTGATGCGATGGTCGAGCGGCAGCTGATCGAGCTTGATATCGCCGGTATCGATGAGGCTTCCGGCCGGAGTCTGCACAAACACAGCCAGAGCGTCCGGAATGGAATGCGTGACGTTCACAAACTCAAGATTGAACGGACCAACCTTCAGCTTGTCGCGCCCCTTGACCTCAACCAGTCGCGGATTGATGCGATGCTCATTGCACTTGGCTTCAACGAAAGCCAACGTGAGTTTGGAACCGATCAGCGGAATATCAGGGCGAAGCTTCAGCAGGTACGGCACGCCGCCAATATGATCCTCGTGGCCGTGAGTGAGCACCAGAGCCTCGACCTTGTCGAGTCGATCCTTGATGTAATGGAAGTCAGGCAGGATCAAATCAACACCCGGCTGCTCCTCTTCAGGGAAAAGCACACCGCAGTCGATGAGCAGCAGGTGGCCGTTGTATTCGACCACGTTCATGTTGCGGCCGATTTCGCCAAGGCCGCCAAGGGGCACGATACGCATGGAACCCTTGCGGTACTTCGGCGGAGCGATCAACACGTCATCCTGCTGGGGTGCGGTGGTCTGCGGGGCAAGACGGGAATTGCGGCGGCTGCCGGCAGAAGAGCTTGCCGCATTGGAATTCTTGGAGTTCCTAGAAGTCCTGGCGCTTTTCACATTCTTGACGTTCTTCACGCTCTTCGTGCCCTTGGAGGAACCGCTGCCATTGCCGCGGGAACCGCCACGGGCGGAACCGGACGCATCGCCAGCGCGAGTGCCACGACCACCGCTACGGCTAGAAGACTTCGTCTTCTTGGAAGTCGTTTCGGCCTTGTTGGGCTTCTCGGAGCTCACAGACTTCGCGGATTTCACATCCGAGGTCTGGGGGTTTTCAGTGCGCTTGGCAGCTTTGCTGCCGCGCTTGTGCGTAGTCACTGTTTTGGTTTCTTCTATAGCCATTTCCTAGTTGGATTTCTATTACTAATTGTCTCCGCCTGTGCGGAAACGAGGAATTCAGTAGGTTTGCCGCATTACGGCAAACGTATTACGGCAAACCGGTAGTCGCAATGCTTGCCGTAATCGTCGAAATTGATCGCCATGATTGCTGTAATCGCCATTGCACATCAGTGCTGCAAACATCGCTGCTGCAGGTATGGCAATAATCGCAATCACAGCAAGCCGGAAGCGCGCATGCCATCCTCCGCGCGCTTAATCTCAGCTTCGTCCGGACCGACGTTCGGCAAACGCATCGTCGTGGAATCGAGAATGCCACGCACCTTCAGCGACGCCTTCGCCATAACAGCTTGGAAGCCGCTTCCATTCATCGCTTCGACCAGCGGGGCAAGCTGCACGGCAATGCGCTGCGCCTCATGAATGTCACCGCGATCGAACGCAGCAGCCAAATCACGCATCGGACCGGATGCGGCATGCGCGATCACGGAAATAATGCCGACCGCACCAACCGAAAGGAATGGCAGGAACAGGCCGTCATCGCCCGAATACCAAGTCAAACCGGTTTCCATACGCTTACGCACGGCACCCGCGATATCTCCGGTGGCGTCCTTGACTGCCTTGACATGATCAAGTTCAGACAAACGACGGTATGTTTCCAACTGAATATGCAAACCGGTACGGCCAGGCACATCGTAAATGATAATCGGCTTGTCGGCGGAATCATTGACCGCCTTGTAGTGGCGGAACACGCCCTCCTGCGACGGGCGCGAATAATACGGAGCAACCACAAGCACCGCATCGGCGCCCGCCTCCTGGGTCTGCTCCACCATGCGCACGGTGTGGGCGGTATCGTTGGAACCCGCGCCGGAAATAACGGGAACGCTCACCACATCTTTGACGGCCTGAACCAGCTCGACCTTCTCCTCCATGTGGGTGGTGGGAGACTCGCCCGTGGTGCCATTGACCACAAGGCCATCGGCGCCATCGGCAACAAGCTGCTTCGCAAGCTTCTGCGCGGCCTCGAAATCAACGGAACCGTCGGCCTTCATAGGGGTGACCATGGCCGGAAGAATACGTCCGAAAGGAGCAGGATCAAGAAGATGCATAGTACCGTCAGTCATAGTGTCAACGGTACTTCCCGCCACGGACGCCGAAGCATTCACGTTCGTGACCATACCGCAATATGAACTGCCTCACCGAGACCAAAATCCCCCAGTCACTGGAAGAATCCTCCCGCTGCCAAGCCTCCCACAGTCCAAAAACTCCCAGTCACTGGAAGAATCGGTACGCTCAACAACCTCCCACAGTCCAAAATCGCCCAGTCACTGGAACAATCGGTACGCTTAGCCGCATACTCAGGCGGATTCAATCCAAATGACCTCACGACTTTGCTTTCCTGACCGCACAATACTCCAAACAGTGCGGCCAGAAAGAGGGAAACGTGCGGCCACCAGAACAAACTCAGTCGAGGTATTGGGTGGGGTTCTGCTCGAACTTGGCGGCGCAGCCCGGATTGCAGAAGTAGTAGGCGGTGCCGTTGTATTCGCGGGTTGCAGCGGCAGTGGCCGGATCCACGCTCATGCCGCAGACCGGATCCTTGGCGAGCGCGCTCTGATTGTCGTTGGCAGCATGGCCGCCACAGCAAGAGTGCATGCCTTCCATACTCTCGTGGGCGTTTTCCTTCTTGGCTTTGTGATCACTGAACAGTCCCATGATGAATCCTTTCTGACTGTGGTTGTTGTGATTATTATCGTTCGGGTTCGGCTGACGAACCTGATACGTCTTACGAAGCGCCTTGTCTGGATCGAACAGGCGCAGTCGGCTCGCGTTCGTTACCACGCATAGCGACGAGAATGCCATGGCCGCGCCCGCAATCATCGGATTAAGCATCATGCCGGTGAACGGGTACAGTACGCCCGCCGCAATGGAAATGCCGACGCTGTTATAGCCGAGCGCAAATCCAAGATTTTGCGCGATATTGCGCATGGTGGCGCGGGTCAAGTCGAGCGCATGCACCAAACCCATCAGCGAGCCATTCATCAATGTCACGTCCGCGGACTGGATCGCCACATCCGTGCCCGTTCCAATGGCGAATCCCACATTCGCGCGGGCAAGCGCCGGAGCATCGTTGATACCGTCGCCCACCATCGCCACCGTATAGCCTTGCGCCTGCAGTTTTGCGATTTCGTCCGCCTTGTTTTCCGGTCGCACTCCAGCGATCACATTGCTGACGCCAACTTGATTTGCCACGGCATGTGCCGTCGTTTCGTTGTCTCCGGTGAGCATCACCACGTTGACGCCATGTGATTTCAAGGCTGCGATAGCCTGCTGCGAATCGGCTTTCACCGTATCCGCAACGGCCACGATTCCCGCAAGCTCGCCGTCGATCGCTGCAAGCATCGGCGTTTTCCCCTCCGCCGACAGCCGTTCCATAGTCTCGATAATGTCATCGAGATCCTCATCGCCGACGCTCGGCATGGCCACGTCAAGATCGTCGATCAGATCAGTATTGCCAACAGCGACACTATGTGACGCGACATGCGCAGTGACTCCCTGCCCGGAAATCGCATGGAATTGCGTTGCCTCACCTAACGTAAGATGCTTCTCTTGCGCGCCTGCAACGATCGCGGCGGCAAGAGGATGTTCGGAATCCCGTTCGGCACTAGCTGTGATCGCCAGCAAATCATCTGTCATTTCACGCCATTTTCCAAGCGGAAGCACGTCGGTCAACGACGGTTTGCCAGCGGTGATCGTACCTGTTTTGTCAAGTACGACAGCATTGATTTTGCCACACGTCTCCAGCGCTTCAGCGGAACGAATCAGCACGCCCATTTGCGCGGCGCGACCGGTCGAAACCGTTACGGAAAGCGGTGTGGCAAGACCCAATGCGCACGGGCATGCGATCAGAAGCACCGAAACCGCCGCCACCAGCGCATGCACCACGCGCGGTTCCGGCCCGAACGCAAACCACAATGCGCACGACCATATGGAGATCAGCACCACAATCGGCACGAAAATACCGGAAATCTTATCCGCCATGCGCTGTACCGGAGCTTTGGAACTTTGCGCGGATTGCACCAATCCAATGATCTGCGCGAGCACCGTGTCTTTGCCGACTTTTGTGGCACGATACCGCAACGATCCGGTACCGTTAATCGTGGCACCGGTCACACTGCTGCCAGCCTGCTTCAGCACCGGCATGGACTCGCCGGTGATCATGGATTCGTCGACAGACGATGAACCGGAAATAACCGTGCCGTCAACGGGAAGTTGTTCGCCCGGACGAATCGCAATAATATCTCCGGCCAACACCTGATCGACCGGAATTTCCTCTTCGATTTCATTGCGCACCACGCGAGCGGTTTTCGGCTGCAGTTTCACCAATGCACGCATGGCTTCTCCCGTACCGACGCGGGCGCGCGCTTCAAGCAATTGCCCGACCAGCATCAGCGTGATGACCACACCAACCGCTTCAAAATACGGTTCTCGAGCATTCTCAGGCAGAATCTGAGGCACAAACGTAACCACACACGAGTAAGCAAACGCGAATACCGTACCCAAACTGACCAATGCGTTCATTTCCGGAGAACGGTGAATGATCGCAGCGAAACCGCTACGGAAAATCGGCAGTGCGGCATAGCACATCACCGGCAGCATCAGTATGAACTGCACCCAATTCGGCATTGGATACAGCATCAACATCGTAGAAGCGAATACCGGAATCGTAACGATGGCAGACACAATAAGCCGCGTAATCAATGCTCGCATTTCACGAAATGCGGAAGAATCATCTGAAGAATTAGCAGAAATAGAAGAAAAATCAGAAGAAGTATCAACGGATTCATGCGATGTTTCATCAACAGCAGTTTGTTGTGATTGCGCAGGAACATGAGATTCTGCATTATTCGGATTTTTTTCCGACGCTGAATGCTCGTCCTGCATTGCAGCATGATGCTTTCCCGGCAGCACACGTAACGTGCCATGCAGCATATTCATACCGCATGCAAAACCGTACTCCCCCGGCTCATCAGGATGAATCGTCAACGTCGTCGTACGGAAAGGAGGCAGCGCAAGGTCTACGCCGAAATCGGAAAACACCACATGCGACGAGCATTCGCCATCTTCCTTGCGATCGAAAATCAATCGCAAAGGCAAGCCAGCCTCGGCTTCGATGACCGCCGGACTATACCCGCCTTTGACTTCGACGACCGCCTCTTGCACACCGTTGTCGACGCGGGCTCGGAACGCTTTGCGCGGCGCGAAAAAGAACCACAAAACGGCTGCCGTCACAGCCAATGCGACGATGATGGCGATCAGAGCCTGCATGTTTCACCGGTTTCCATATTGCATTCGTTTTCGATTCGGACAGTCACACTGTATACCAGCATTTGAGCTGATTGCCAAGAGTCAGCGCACAGCTTTATTACGTAGGCACAGATGTATTGCGTAGATATAAGACGATACAAATAATCCCCAAATCGCCGATGCTTGGAATAAGCCAACATCAGCCGGTTTGGGGACTATTTACCGTTCAACCGTAAGGATTTACAGGTCGAGGAAGTTGTCGAGGCCGACGGTCACGCCCGGATATGAACCGGTGGCGACCTTGCGTACGGCCAACAGCACGCCCGGCATGAAGGAAATGCGGTCGAAGCTGTCGGCACGAATGGTCAGCTGCTCGCCGTCGTTACCGAACAGGGCTTCCTCATGGGCATTAAGGCCACGCAGACGCACGGCGTGCACATGAATGCCGTCAACCACCTGGCCGCGGGAGCCGCCATCGGTTTCGGTGGCATCCGGAACAGGGCCAAGACCTGCGGCCTTACGAGCTGCGGCAATACCCTGCGCGGTATGGAATGCGGTGCCGGACGGAGCATCTACCTTGTTCGGGTGGTGCAGTTCGATCACTTCGGCGGATTCGAAGTACGGAGCCGCAACCTTGGCGAAATAGTCGGCGAGCACGGCGGAAATGGCGAAGTTCGGCGCAATGAACACGCTCTGGCCTTCGCGAGGCGCGGCAGCGAGCGCGGCACGCACCTGATCGAGCTTCTCTTCGGTCCAACCGGTGGTGCCCACCACCACATCAACGCCTTGCGCCACGAGTGCGAGCACATTGTCAAGAGACACGCTCGGCACGGTGAACTCCACCACCACGTCGGTGTTGTCGGGGGTAATCTGGGCGAGGTCGTCGCCTGCGTCAAGCGCGAGCGCCAGTTCGGTGTCGTCCGCGTTGTTCACAGCGTCGACCACGTGGGAACCCATGCGTCCTTTGGCACCAACTACAGAAACCTTGATCATTGCAACTCCTTCAAGCGTTCTGGCTGCATCTATCTGCAGCAGCTTTCTACGATTCCAACGAATCCAACAATAGAATACAATTGCCCGAACATAATCCTTACGATCATTTTCGGGCAATTTTTGGAATGCTTAATTCGCATAGTATCTATGAATCACAGATCATCTATGAATGTTGCGAAACACTTCGACGCGTGATCACCCAGCCGAGCAGGGCAAACGGAATCGAGGCGAGCACGAAAATCCATGGCAGCATCAGGCTCACGTCGGGTGTGGCGTGATCCAATATGATACCGGTGATCATCGAACCGAATGATGCGCCGACGGTTCCTGCGGTGCTCACCCAGGAAAGACCTTCGGTCAACGACTCTTCAGGAACGGTTTCCTTCATCACGAGGTTGCCCGATGCGAACACCGGCGAAACAGCCAGACCGGTGATAATCTCCATAATGCCCATTACGATCAGATTGCCTTGGCACAGGTGAATTACAAAGAAGCCGACGGTGATCGCCGCAAGGAACATGATCATGTAACGCCAACGGGACCCTTTGAGCTCAAGCGTTCCGAAAACCAGCGCGCCCATGCATGAACCGACCGCTAGCATCGCCAGCTGCACACCGAGCACGGAATCAAGATGCAACGATTTCATGACGGCTGTCATGGACGTGTCGAATGCGGTGAAACTCATGTTGAATATGATGAAAACCAGTAGCAACGGAATCACGCCAGCATAAGTGAATACGCTGCGTTTCTTGGCTGCGTCGTTTGTTTTCAGCTGTGCGATGGTCAGCTTGTTGCTCGGTGCGGAACCTGAATCGCCAGTATTGTGGGCATCGCCATCGATGGTCAATCGCACATCGGCATCGTCGGAAGAGGCCGAAACGACCTTGACTTCATGCACGACCGGCGGCTGCGTGTCCTTCAATGTGAAGAAAATGGTACCGCCTAAGGCGCAGGCAATCGTTGGCACGAACAATTGCGAAACGGGGTGCACGGAAGCCGCAAGGAACGCTGCCAGAATCGGTCCGAAAATGAATACGATCTCATCGATGGCGGATTCCAGCGCGTATGCGGTGTTCAGCAGTTCGCCGTTGCCGGTGCGGTCGAGCACATACGCCCAGCGCGTACGCACGAGCGCGCCGAACGAGAACTGCGTAAGCCCCATCACCACAGCCAGCGCAAACAGCAGCGGGATCGGCACGCGCACCAATGCGGAGAACGCGAAACCAAGCATGGTGATGATTTGCACGACAAGCACCATCGAACCGACCTTGCGCTGTCCGAGTCGGTCGAACAGTCGCGCGTACAGTGGCGTGACCGCTGCGGTGGCGAGCACATACGCCGCGCTCATCACGCCCGCGATCGTCCAATTGTCGTACAGGTGGTTGAGTGCGAGAATAATGCCGAGGCCCATCATCGACATCGGCAGTCGCGCCAAAGCTCCGGAAGCGCAGAACGCTTTGGTTCCCGAAATGGAGAACAATACGGAATATGGCGACTTCGGGGTTTCGGTTGCGCTGGTGGCAGCCATGATTATCGCTCCTTAACTTTCGTTGCGTCCGGCACGTGTGCCCGCCCACACATGCTGCACGAGGGTAGCGGCGCTCCTCCACAACGCTGCCCGCAGTGCGTTACCCTACGGACAGGCTGGAAAGCGCCGCTTTTCAACGATGATCAAGAACAAGCAGGATGCATACACGCATCTCTTGGCGCACCAGCACTAGTCGTTGTCGGATTGTTTCGGAATTCCGTAGCTCAACTCGGCAAGGATCTCTTCTTCTGTTTTATCGGCGGCGTTCAGCTGCCGATTGCCCTCAACAGGCTCACTCAGATAGTAGAGGCAGGCGTCGATAGCATCAAGCGGCACACCTTCCATTGCCGACAGCAGCATCCGATACATATCCAACTGTACTAATTTTTCCTGTATTTCTTCTTTTTTTCTAGGTTTTTTTCCAGTTTTCCAATCGACTATTGTATATTGTTTTGATTGGTCCTTTTCATTGAGACCCCCAAAGAACACCGCGTCAAGCTTGCCATTGACGATGGTGCCCAATTGCGGCACATTGACGACAATCTGCCGCTCCGCCCACGCAGGCTTACGTTGCGCCCATGCCGACGCCGCAAGACGCTGCTGCCAATCGAACAATGCATTGTTTTCCATTGCATTTTCGACCGTATTTTCGACCGTATTTTCGACCACCGCATTATTTTCTTGAGATTGCATCCTATTGTTGCGTTCGATTTCGGCAAGCATCGACGATCTCGATTCAGCTACGCGCATATTTCCGCTGCCTTCGGCACCGTCGACGATGCAATCAATATCCACGTCGGCCATAATGAACCGTTCCGCCCACGCATGGAACTGCGTGCCCAGCTGCGCGGCCGGCGAGGCAACGTTCGGAATCGGACGCACAAGCCCACGCCAGTAGGTTCGGGCGCCACGATCGTTCATCATGCCCGCGCGCGCCTGCAGGGAAGTGACGTTCTGACGGCCGGACGCAAGAATCTTCTCGCCTTGCGCACGCACCGAACGGTCGAACGCGTCCTGCGATGCGTCGGTCAGCATGTCGGGCATGAGATTGTCATCATCGACCAGCAGCTGCGCGCAATGCAGCAGCGAACCGACCGAACCGAGCGCAACGTCATCAGCAACAGCATCCGCCCCCACGCCGGCATCCAAGTCCGCAGCGGTGGTGGCCATCGCATCACGCACCTGATCGGCGGACGAACGCAACATTTCGCAAGTCGCTTCAGTCAAATCGCACGGCCATGGCAGGAATCGCTCGCCTTCCAGAGGCTCAAGCGGCGCGTTCCAAGCATCGCCGACCACTGCATCCTCGAAATCGCAGGCATGCTCGCCCACGAAATATCCGTCTGGCAATGGCGCGCCAATCGAATGCAAGCTGGAAATGCCATTTTCGGAAAAATCATCTCCAGAAAAATCTACACCCGTGGCGTCCTCAACTTCCGCAATATCGTCCAAATTGCTCGGTTCATTCGCCTTGGAAACGATATTGAGCATGGAGTCATACACTTCCTGCCAGAAATTCGACGGTTTGGCCACTTGTCTGCGCTCACCCACGGCACGCGGATCACGGCTTTCCACATTCGTTTCGCTATAGGTGAGCAACGCCTCATGACGGGCGCGGGTCAACGCCACGTATGCGAGACGACGCTCGTCGGCATGCAACCGGCGGCCATATTCCTCGCTCTGCGTCAAATACAGTCCATCAGGATCGACGCCTTCCATGTCGTCGACATTCATGGTGCGCAGAGTGCCGAACACTTCATCGTCGATGATTTCCGCATCTTCCAAGGCTTCCAAGGCCTCCAACGGATTCCAGCCGACGAGCGCGTCATGGGGGAATCGCGGCAGAATATCCGCATCCACGCGCACAGGAACAGGCACCGCGGCGGGATTCGTCAGCCACGTTTTGGCGTTTTCATGGTATTCGGGAGGCGTCCATACGCCATCCCGGAAACCATTGAGATGCGTTTCATCAACGGCCACGCTCAGATTGTCGCCCTTGTTACTGGGAAATCCGCCATCGGTCATGCCGACCACGGCCACGGCATCCCATTCAAGCCCCTTCGACTGGTGCACGGTCATCAACACCACGTCGACGGGCACATCGGGGGCCACCGCGTTCTCTTCGGAAGCGTCGCGCAGCGAATCCACCCATGAGATGAACGCGCGCAGACTCGGCACGCCTTGCGATGCGATCTCCTGCATATACGTGTCGACGAGTTTCATCACAGCGTCTATCGGCGACTTGGCGAGCGCCACGTGGGAGGCGTCAAGCGTGGCCTCGGCATGATCGGCACGCATATGCCGAGCCAGTAGCATGTCGATGTCAAGATTCAACGCCGTAATAGCTTCGCGAACCACCTCCGGCAGCGGGTGGCCGAGCACGCGCTGTACTTGGCGGAGCATATCCGCGGCACGCAGCACCGCCTGCACTCCCCTGCGGCTCAGCCTGCCATCGATGAGTTGTTCAAGATCGTCGCGCAGCATGAGATCCACCAGAAAAACAGCATTTGGCACTTGGTCGCGGTATTCGCGCACAGTGGAGCGGATTTCAGCATTCGACAGACCAGAGTCGGAAATTGTTTCGCCATTTCCGAAATCACTGGTTTTCCCGGAAGTACCGGAATCACCGGAATTTATAGAATCACCGGAATTCCCAGCTTTCGTAGCATGCGCAGGAACAATTCCCGCCGATACGAGCGCACGATACCGGTACACCGTATTCACTCGCTCCGCCGTGTCCGCAAGCGCCTGCAGATCGTCGGCTTCAACGGCGAATCGTGGCGTCGCCAGCAGTCGCATAAGCGCCGCACTGTCGGTATGGTCGCTGACTACGTGCAGCAGGGCGAACACATCCTGCACTTCCGGACGTTCCAGCAGGACCGCCTGTCCCACGACCAGCGTGGTCAGTCCGGCCTGCTCTAGCGCTTCCGCGTATTTCGGCATGGTTCCTTTGGATCGGAACAGCACCGCCACATGCGGGCGATTGTCTTTCGCACCATGGTCGAGGTCACGCGCAGAGGGCGTATGCAGGGCGATCGCATGTTTGGCGAAGCGCACGACCGCATCGACTTCCTGGCCGAATGTGGCAAATCCGAGCACGCCAACCGTGCCTTCGGGTGCTTCTTCGATATTGGAGAGCGCAGGCACGTCGACTTCGCGCATCAGCGAGCTGCTGAGGCGTCTGGCTGGCAGACGCAACGGTTTAGTGAGATTGTTCGCCGCTTCGAGCACCATGCGCGAATTGCGCCGCGTCACCGTCAATGCGAACGGTTTGCTGGTGGCGTCCATGCCGAAATCATGTTGCAGCATACGGAATGCGCCCGGACTTGCGCCTCGCCATGCGTAGATCGATTGGAAGGGGTCGCCGACCGCGTTGACCGCGCTGCGATGCGTATCGTCAACGTGGAACAGCGCGCTCAGCAGTGCGGCCTGCGTGGTGGAGGTGTCTTGGTATTCGTCAAGAAGCACATGCGAGTAGCGTTTGCGGTACGTTGCGCCGATGGACGGGAATCGGGAGACCAGTTGGAATGCCGCGATGGTGAAATCGCTGAATTCCGCCATATTGCAGGCGCGTTTTTCGGCATGATAATCAAGCACGAGGTCGAGCAGCAGATTGCGCTGCTTGGCGACGGATGCGAGTTGCGCACTGTTGTATACGCACATGCTGTGCCCAAGTTCGCGGTATTTCTCCAGTTTCTTTTCGTAATCCGCGTCGGAATCCTTTTTCAGCCGTTTTGGTGGTTTTTTGGATTTCGGCTGCTCAGTTGGCACGGTTTCACCGTCAAGCGCCTTGTCGACCTGTTTGACGAACGCTTCGTCCCAGTCGCGCACGCGTTGCACCGCCTCGTCGAAGCTGGTGCAGTCGCCGCCGATCATAGCTCCGGAAATGGCGTTGGACAGGGCGAATACGTTGCCCGCTATGGTGTTGAACGATTTCAGATCGCCGTCGAACGCCATGAGATCGCCCATATGCTTGTCGAGCACGGTGTGGATGAGCTGCATGGCGCCGGCTTCGCTCAATGGCTGCGTGTTTTGGTCGAAGCCGACAAGCAGTCCGTATTGACGCACGATGGATTGGAAGAAAGCATCGTACGTGGAGACTTCCGGTTTGAGGAACGCCATATTCGCCGATTTCAGCCCACGTTCACGCTGGTTGCAGCTCACGGCCGCGGACACGCGTGACAGCAGTTCCGAAGCCGCTTTGCGCGTGAAAGTCAGTCCGAGGATTTTTTCAGGGCTCACACCTTGTTCGATCAGTGTGATGATTCGCCTTGTCATTGTGTAGGTTTTGCCCGATCCGGCACCGGCGACCACCACCACATCCCCATAGGAGGGCGCTTGAATAACGGCGGCCTGCTCCGGACTGTCGGTGAATTTCGTAGTTCCGCTCATGCCGTTCTCCTTTCGAATACGGTGTCCTGTTCGCCCGCGCAGGCCGGGCAGACCGCAGTGTTCCTGCAATATTTCATATGTTCCAATGTTGGTCTTGCCGTAATTTCGCTTGCCCTGCTGGCTGCGGCAGCGTAGAAGACTCTGGCGATCATGGTGAGGGACCATACCGCCATGGTGTCTCGCAAACCGACGAACTCACTCCAATGCTCGTCGCTCACTTCCAGCGGTGGAATCATCTCGTCAAGTCCGTCATGGAAATCCTTGTCGAGTTGTTTGACGTAGTAGCGCGGCACGAATGCGCCCGTATTCAGGCTTCCGTCCGCAAACAACGACTGCTGCATATGCGATTCGGCGGCGGTGTTGCCATGTGGTGCCGGGAATGCATGCTCCGCTACGTGGAACAGCGCGCTTTGCGTGATGTTCGGCGCCGCAGCCACCGCCTGTGCCCCACGCAGGCCGCTTCCTTCAGGGAACACGAGTCCCAGTTGGTAGCAGACGAGCTGCAGATCGTTGAACAGGCCTTCGCCGTTCGGACTTGCACCGGTTTTGTAGTCGATCAGACGCACTTGCTGCGTACCGTCCGCCATGTCACGGCGTTCCAAACGGTCAATTCTGCCGGTCAAGCGCACGGCGAGATGCTCGCTCATGCCTGTTTGAGGCCATCCTCCGACCAACGTTCCCATAATGGCGATCAATTCGTTTCGTGAAATCGCATGAATGCCGTCCATCGCATTGTAGGCGGCGAGAATATCGTCGAAATCGAATTTTGCGGTGAATTTCAGTTCAGGTTCGACTTTCGTAAGTTTTCCAACGCTGAACGCATCATTGTTTTTGATTGGATAATCACCATGATTCGATTGCACGAAATACGTGGCAATGTTACGCAACGCATCTCGCGCCTGTTTGTCTTTTTTCAATGCCTGATATCGTTGCGCGGGATCGGTGATACCGTTCAGATCGCCGCGTAGACGCTCATATTCGGCATACATTTGCTCGGTGATCGCGTCGATGTTGTCCATATCGCTGATGGCAGTATGCTGTTCCGGCATGTCAAGTCCAGCTTCGGTGGCCTTCTGCGCCACCATGTGGATCAGCGAACCGAAACTCGTGGCGGCGCTGCCCATGCGCGGGCCGGAGAAACGGTTTTCAAGCATCCAGCACACCGGGCACGCCCACAGATCGTCCACCGCGGACGGAGACAGGGTCACCACGTCGGATTGCCTCGTCTTGCCATCCTGAATCGTTTTCCGCGCAGCGGACGAAACAGGTTCCTCCACGAACGGCCAACAATCGGGATTAGCCGCCCTAATGCCTCGCGAGGACAGCAATGCCAATGTTGCAGCGGCGTCACGTGCCTTCGGGCTGTTCGGCGGTTCCATCGCAAGCACACTTCGCGCGGCCGCGATCAAACCACGGGGATCGGATTCAAGTCCCGCATAATCGCCCTGACTGCCGATCGCCGCATATTCGCGCCGTTCCATATCGGCGTCTCTATCACGGTCAAACCATTCCGGCACATATCCGTACAGAAAATCAGATGGCACGTGGTCGTCGTTCAGCACGGCGCTCATCACCGCGCACTCATCGGCACGGGTCAATGCCACCAAGAAGCTTTTCTGCTCGGATGCGAGCACGGCAGCCAATTGCGAATCCCGCTTGCCCGCCGAAGTGGTGACGGTATCGGACAGTTCGCCATGCAACATCACATCGGCGAGTTCCTCACCGCCGAACAATGTGTTGCGTGGCGTAAGATTCGGCCATTGCCCTTGCTGCAAGGACGGCAGAAACACCAGGTTCCAATGCCTTCCCGCCGCGCCTGCGGGCGTGGTCAGCGTCACTGCCTGGTCGATGGGCGCGGTGTGAGCCAACGAATCCGCCTCGATAGTCAACGAGCGCACCTGTTCCATGAACGCTTCAATGGTGCGTGCGGCGAACTCGCCGCTTGATTCGCCGCCGGAAGCGTAGTTGAACAAGCGCATCGCCGCATCAAGTCGGTCGTTCGCGGCACGGCCGGCCGCCGAATGCTCCAAGGCGACGCGCTGCCAGATTTCCGCTTTTCCGCAGGCACGCCATGCGCAATCCAACACGTATTGCGGTTCACGCAAAACCAGCTTGTGTTCCGCCTCGCACGTTTTGTCAAGCACTTTCCACAATGATGCGAAAGCCTTGACCTGTGGATCCGAGCCCGTCACGGAGGCGATCGTGTCGATCACACGATCGGTGTTTCCTTCCAAAAGAAGCACGTATAGAGCGTCCATATCGAACACGGGATCATCCTGGTCTCCATCATGCCCACCATCATGTTGACCTTCGTCGGGAATCGCATGGCATTTCGCCATGTATTCATGCCAATCCGCCATCAAACGCAGCAGCGACGACTGCTGTTCAACGTCCGTCTTCGCCATGTTTGCAGAATCCTGCGCGCGAATCTCATCATCGCCCACAATCTCAGCGAGCGAAGCCAACGCGTGCATCGCGGATTCCACGGACGCGAGACGGGCCGGGCGCCCTTCATGCTGCCTGTCGCCGCCGACCGTAATCAGCGGGGATGCCATGATCGACGCCACACGTGAACGAATATAGGATCCGGCCGCCTGCGGGTCCATGCCCGAAGCCGCGATTGTCCGCCTTTTCAATTCCGCCAATTCAATCAGCGCGAACAGGCCTTGCACGAACGGTTCGTCCTTCAACGGTCGCGTCACGCTCGAATAGCGCACGGGAACGCCGTCGGCACGCAGCCGTTCGCCGAACGCGCGTACGGTGGCATTGTCATGCGTGATCACAGCCATGTCGTTCCATTCGCGGGAACGTTGCAAATGCTCGGTTTTGATCTTCCACACCACGTCATCGAGCTCTTCGGACGAGGAACGGTACAGGGCCGTTTCCACACTGCCGTCGGCAGGCGTGACGCAAGCATCCGTATTGCCGGACGGCAATGCTTCGATAGGCATCGCCCCCGGTATGTTCCGCATTTTGCCTGGGCGCTCCGGCAGGGGCACGTCAGTCGGTTCCGTGCTTGCGATCGACAGGCTTACGCGGGTCGCGACAAGCGTGCGATAGTCATCATGTACGTTTTGCCTGTTCGACGCGTTTCGAATGGTTTGCGCGCCATCATTTTCGCATGCGGCATACAGGTTTTCGATGCGCTCCAATCGCGCTCCCATGCGCGACTGCGCCTCGTTGAACAGATATTCCGGATACGATCCACGGAACGTCTGCACGGCTTCGTCGGGATTGCCCACCAACAGCAGACGCGTCCCGCGATTATGCAAAGCCTCAAGCAGAGCGAAACCAGCCAACGTCGCATCCTGGAAATCGTCGACGATCAGCATGTCTGGAATATCGGCATCCCATATGTCAGGCACGGCCTCGGTGGCGTCGATCATCAGTTGTGACGCATCAAGACGGTATTCGCCGGAATAGGCTGCACGAATCGCCGCATTGTATTCCTCACGCAGCGCAAAAGCGAGACGCCACTGGGTACGCAGGCGTTCACGACGCGCGTCAAGCTCGCCATTCCTGCTGGCCGCACGGGCGATGAGCATGTCTTCAAGCTCCGGTTTCGCACCGATTTCATTCATGCGCGCAAGCATGTCTCGCAGTTGGCTGGCGAATGCGTCGGTGGAATCGTCGACCACCAGTCCGGACCATTCGGAAACAGCGAAATATACGCGCAGCAGATCGCAGATAGCGCACTCGTCGCCATGCTGCCTATGTTCCACATGTGATGCAAGCACCTTGCGGATGATCACATCCTGTTCGGCGCCGTTCAACAGTTTCGGCAACGGTTCGCCCTGTGCGGATCTTGCGGCCGCCAGCAGGCGGAATGCGATGGCCGACAATGTGGTGACCGGTCGAGCCTGCGAAACCGCCGACAATTCACGGATCGCGCGATCGCCCAACATGTCGGCGATCTGTCTGCCGGACACCGTCATCACGGCATTCGCATCACCATACCGCTTCATCGCGGCGATCAGCATGTCCAACGCAAACTCCGTTTTTCCACTGCGCGGCGCTCCCGCAACCAACGTGACGTGAGCAAGATCTTCCAAATCCATCATGCCTCCCAACACTACTAGTCTCATCCTCCCTTACCTGACAGAATCCGGCAATGGGAAAACTTATGCCGGAAGGCTCGATGGCTGCGAAAGGGGCGGAAGACATGGGAACAGCCTCGAACGCCCGTCTTTGCATGCGAATATTCAACCCCTTACTGGTAGGTTTTTGGGTTGGTCTTCGGCTAACATGGCCTTTGGAGAGAGCGGCTGAAAACATACGCACTACGAGGAAAGAGAGCATATGGAAGCCATGGACGGCACTCCCCCTCAAATCCCTGGGTACGCATTCGCCCAGAAGTTGGGTTCAGGTTCCGAAGCGAATGTGTACTTGTACCAGCAGCTTTCCCCCAGCCGTCAGGTGGCCATCAAAGTCAGCAGGGGAACGCTCGACCTGCGCGCGGCGGCAAGATTCCGTTCCGAGGCGAACTTCATGGGCAAGATCTCATCACACCCTTACATTCTTTCGGTGTATGAAAGCGGAGTCACCACCACAGGCAACGGCTATACCGTGTTCGAATACGCTCCGGGAGGCAATTACAAGACCTTCCTGGAATCCAACCGTCTCAGCGCAGACCAGATGCTCACCGTCGGCATCAATCTGGCAAGCGCCCTTTCCACGGCGCACCGCGAAGGCATCATCCACCACGACATCAAGCCCAGCAATATTCTTATCAACGCGCATGGCATGCCCATGCTTTCCGATTTCGGCATCGCGGGAACGATTTACGGGCGCCCTGGCATCGGCTACACCATCGCGTGGGCTCCGCCGGAAGTGCTTGCGAAGAACGGCGGAGGCAACGAATCCTCCGACATTTATTCTCTGGGGGCGACGCTGTTCGCCATGCTGACGGGCCAGTCGCCGTACGAATACGGCTATTCCGAAGCTCTTGGCGCAACCCGAGGCAAAGAACGCGGCACTCTACTGAGGAACATCATTCTCACCAATCCGCTACCCAAGCTCAACAGTCCGGATGTTCCTCCACAAGTGGAGCGGATCCTGCGCAAGGCGTTGAACGAAACGCCAGAGGACCGATATTATTCCGCATACGATTTCGCACGTGATATGCAGCGTGCGCAGCAGGAATTGTATGGCCATGCCACGCCGACCACAGTTGAGGGGGAACCGCCGTTCCCGCAGAACCTGTACACGCAGGCGCAGACGAACGTTCAGGTTTCGCCGACTGCCCCAAAGCAGCGCAGCACTTGGGCCAAGCCTCTTGCGATCGTTGTTTCGGTGGTCGTCGCGATTGCAGCCGTCGCGCTGGTGTTCACGTATGCGATCATGCCGAATATGGATTCCGTCTCAGACAACAGCAGCGTGCAGATCAAGAATCCGGAAACGTATGATCAGGAGAACGATTCGCCTGATTCGACCATCACTACCGGCAGTGTGCCCAGTGTCGAGAATCTGACAGGGTCATATTCCGCCGATGGCGGCAGTGTACAGTTCACTTGGGCGAATCCCGACCCGCAGAACGGGGATTCATACGCATGGTCGATGGTCGGCGATGCCGGTGTTAATCCGAATACCCAGGGAACCACCACCACCGACACGCATATCAGCATCGAACCCGCCGATGGCTCGCAGACCTGCATTCAGGTGAGCCTCATCCGAGCCGACCGTCAGATGTCACAGAATCCTGCGATCGCGTGTGCAGCCAAACCATAAGCATCACAGCACTTCGCAACAGGGTCGGCCGACGGCATTTTCCAATCGCAGGCGATGTCCGGAACGAACACAACGACCATCGGAACACTCAAGGAAGAACCGAAAAATGGGCAAACGCAAGAACGCAGCCAATCAGTCGGCACAATCGCACGAACGACAATTGCGCTTCGGACCGATGATGCGCAAACTGCTGTTGCCGTCGAGAAGCAGACGGTGGATCACACCAATCGTCATGCTGCTTTTGCTGCTGGGCATCATCGCAGGCGCGTTCATCGTCAGTTCGGTAACACAACAGCATGTACAACTTGACGACGGCACCGTGTGGATCACTTCGCTGAAGGACTGCAAGGCCGCACGATTCAATGCGAAAAACAAGGACGTGGACGCTGGAGTCTCGTCCACAGCCTCCCGTTTCGACGTGGCCCAACATAATGGCAGCACCGTGATTTCCGAAGGTACGAAAGCCAGCAACATCGCGGCTTCCACAATCAGCGAAACCGGCAGCACCACCATCAAAACGGATATCGAAACCATTGTCGGAGGCGATACCGCAGCGTTCATCAACGTCAAAACCGGCAATGTGTGGGTGGGATCCGCTTCCGATGTGAAATCCGTCAATCCAACCACCGACAAGCCGAAAATGAAACTGGGATCCGGTGGAAAAATCACGGTGACGCATAACGGAACCGTATACGGATATCGTGCTTCCGATGGCGCGGTGATGAGCATCGACAAGTCGCAAGGCGCGTGCGAGCAAGTTGGCACGATAGGAGGCGCACCGCATGCCGAATCGTTCACCGTCATCGGCGGAACTCCGGTCGTGGCGGCGAAAGGCACCGTGTATTGGCCGCAGGGAAGCGCAGCCATCAATCTGCAGGGCAGCATGACCTTGCAGGCCCCTTCCACGGACGGCAAACAAAACGGATGGGTGGCCGTGGCGACACCACGCGAGCTCGCAACGGTGAACCTCAGCACCAAGAAAACCTCTGAAACACCGAATTCCAGCAAGGGCGAGCCCGCCCAGCCGGTATCCACAGGCGGATGCGTATTCGCCGCGTGGGCGCAGAAGGCCAACAATTACGCCAAAGTATGCTCCGCCGACGGTTCGGACATGGCATTCGACACCCTGACCAACATCAACGCCACTTCGGAACTGATATTCCGCACCAACCATCGTCTGGTCATACTCAACGACGTGGTCAACGGCAACGTCTGGAATCCGCAGGAATCCACCAAAGTCATCAAAATCCAATGGAACAAGGTGGAAACCAAACAGTCGAAGCAACAGGAACAGAACAACGACAGTGCCAACAACCAGCATAATTTCAGCAAAACCTGCTCGTCGCAATCCGGGCAGATCAAAGCGGAAGACGATTCGTTCGGCGCGAGAACAGGATCGCAGCAGATCCTCGACGTGCTTCGCAACGACGAGCAGACCGACTGTTCCGTGCTGCGCATCACCTCGGTAAGCGCCCCGGACGGAGCCAACATCAGTGTCTCGCCCGTATACGACGGACGATATCTGCAGCTCGACGCATCAGCGGCAGCCGAAGGATCGGCATCGTTCAGCTATGAGATTTCCGACGGACGCGGGCAGACGTCCAACGCCAACGTGAACCTCGCCTTGGTCGGAGGTGACGACAACGCGCCCCAGCAAACCGATACGCCACCGGAAATCGACGTGGAGCAAGGAGCCACCTACACCACTAACGCATTGGGCAGCTTCTCCGACCCCGACGGCGATCCGCTCACGCTCGTATCCGCAACCCCGCAGAACACCGACCAGGTGACCGTCTCCACGCGAGCCGACGGGCAGCTCGTATTCAACGCGGGATCCATGTCTTCCGGACGCGCCGGCATCGAAGTAACCGTTTCCGACAGCCAGCAGACCGGCACCGGCATGGTGTATTTCTCAGTGAAACCACCCAACACGTTGGCCGCGGTAATCGATCCGGTAGTCAAGCAGACCACATCAGACACGCGCACCACCGTTTCGCTCAAACAATACGTGCACGGCACCTCGTCCGAGCCCGCGCAGCTGACCGCCGTGGAAACCCCATCCGGCGCATCCACCACCATGAACGCCGCCGACATGTCGTTCACCTTCAGCGCACCCAACCCCGGCACCTACTATGTGCCCTACACCATCACGCAAGGATCCATTCCCGCGACCGGCCTGGCTCGCATTGAAGTGCAGACCGTGGCCGGAGACTCCGCCAAGCCCATCGCCGCCAACGACGTGGCGCTGCTCGGCGCCGACAACACCGCGATCGTGGAACCCCTGGCCAACGACGTCGACCCGATGGGCGGCGTATTGTCCGTGACCAACGTGACCGCCGACGCGGCAAACGGCATCAAAACCGGCGTCGTGAGCAACAAGCGCGTCTACATCACCGCACGGCAGGTACCGACCGAACCCGTGCAAATCAAATACGGCGTAGCCAACGCGGCAGGCACGTCGACCGGCGTGATCATACTGCAACCGCCGGCGTTGACCACCTCCAGCTCCGTGCCGAAAGCCGACAACATCACCACGCAGGTACGCACCGACGGCATCGTCTCCATCGACGTGCTCGACCACGTTACCTACGCCGACGGCACCACGGTAAGTCTGCAAAACGACCTGCAATACGACAAGAACACGTTCAAAGGACTCGTATTCGTATCAGGCAACACCGTACGATACCAAGCATCCGACCAAACCGGATCCTTCCCCGTAACGTACACGGTCAAAGACAATCTCGGCAACGCGGCATCCGCCACAATCACCATCAACGTGCATCAAAAAGACGCCGAAAACAAGGCGGCGCCAACACCATCCGACGTTGAGGCACAGGTTGCGGCAGGGCAGAAAGTCCAAATCCCGATCACCTTGACCGGCATCGACGCCGACGGCGACGACGTGCAGCTGCTCGGTCTCGGCAACAAGGCTCCGACGCTCGGACGCATCAGCGAAGTCGGAGCCACCTACCTGGTATACGAGGCATATGCCGACTCCGCAGGAACCGACACCTTCTCATACGCCGTCGAAGACTGGACCGGCCAACGATCCCAAGCGCAGATCCGCGTGGGCGTGTTCAAATCCGGCACCGACTCGGGCGTGTACGCGCGCGACGACGAAATCACATTGCGTCCCAACACCGCGGCAACCGTACCCGTGGCGCAAAACGACATTTCCGGAGACAACACCGACCTGACCGTCAGCAAAGACGTCGAATCGCAAGACATCAGCAATGTGAACGTAGTGGATAATGCGCTCGCCTTCACCACGCCTCAGCAGGCGGGCACCTATTACGTGGTGTATACGGTCAAAGACAAGGCAGGATTGTCAGACACAGCAACGCTGACGGTGAACGTCGATGGCAACGCCACCATCGAACCGCCGACCGCATACGACTACCGTGTGCCTTCTTCGGCGACGATCGACAAGAAATCGGTCGACGTGGACGTTTCGCAATGGATTGCGAACCCTTCCGGCAGCGCCGACGAACTGCACGTGGCCGTTGATGATTCGGCCACCGACCATGCGCATGTCAAAGGCGGAGACAAGTCCACGACCATTACCGTGGAATTGACGGACGAGGCGCGAGCCGTGCCATACACCGTGACCAACACGACGTATGACATCACGTCCACGGCGTTCATCCAAGTGCCCGCATACGGCGTATTTCCGCCGGCCCTTCGGCCGAAAGCGCCGGCTTTGAAGGTGAACGCGCGAGAGACGATCACCATCAATATCGCCGATTACGTGCGTGTGGGCGCAGGCAAGACCGCGTATGTGGACGGCGCCGATTCGGTAAGCGCCACGAAAGCCGCGGACGGCGACCTGTATGTGAACGACCAGACGTTGAAGTTCACCGCGCCGAAGGACTACTCCGGCCCTGCATCCATCACTTTCACCGCGGTGGATGGCAAGCGCGACAAGAACGACAAGGTGAAAATCATCAATTCGGCGGTGTTGACGTTGCCGATCACCGTGATCGGGCGCGACGTGCCCGCGCCGACGTTCTCTTCGCCCACCATCGACGTGGTCGCCGGCGAGAGCGCCACCACCATCGACCTGACCGCGTTGACCCATTCGGCGTCCGACCTATACGACGACGAAAAACAGTACACGTATTCGGGTGGCGCTGATTCCGACCAGGTGAGCGCCAAGGTGAGTTCTAACGGCAAACTGACCGTGTCCGCCGACAAAACCACGTCGCCGGGAACCACGGTGAGCGTGCCCATTTCAATCCAATATTCGAAGGGCACGGTGAACGCGGGCGTCACGGTTCGCGTGACGACCTCCAACAGGCCTTTGGCACGCATCAACGCGAAAACCGTGAAGGTCAAGGCGGGAAGCAGCGAGGAAGTGAACCTGCTTGCCGACGCGTACAATCCGTTCCCCGATTCCGCATTGACCGTGACCGGATGTACGTCCGACGGCGCGTCGAAGCTGACCGTGGACTGTCCGTCAAACGGTGTGGTGTCGATCAGCGCAGCTTCCGACATCGGCGCGAGCACCAACAAGGTGATCGTCAACGTGCGTGATGCCACCAATACGAAGGAACGTGAGATAACAGGCACCATCAACGTTTCGGTAATGGACAGGCCGGATGCGCCTCTGCTCTCCCCCATCGCGGGAGACCCGCAGGATGGCGCGGTGAATCTGAGTTGGACGGCCGGTTCTTCGAACGGCAGCCCGATCAGCGAATACAAGGTGACGTGGAACGGCGACGGTTCCGGCGAGAAATCGTGCGGTTCCGTGACCTCCTGCCAGATTACCGGCTTGAAGAACGGCAAGACGTACTCGTTCAAGGTGCAGGCCAAGAATGAGGTCGGCTGGTCGAAGGAGTCGAACAGCGTGGAAGGCACACCTGACAAGCTTCCGGACGCGCCGACCGATGTGAAGGCCGAAGCCGGCAGGAACACCGTCGTTGTCACATGGAAAGCTCCGGAAGGCAATTTCTCCGCCGTCGACGGCTATGAGGTGACGTTAAATGGATCCAATATAGCGAATCCGACGCAAAAGGTTGAAGGTACAAGCTTCACGTTCAAATTCGACGACAATGCGATTACCAATGGCGCATCCTATACCGCCACGGTCAAGGCGCATAACAAAATGAACTGGAGTCAGCCATCCGCCGTGTCCAATGCCGTTTCGCCTTGGAGTAAGCCTGACAAACCAACCATCTCCGCAGTGCAGAATGGCGACAAGATTGTGGTGAGCGGGCGGATCAATGACGCCCGTAACTCGAAATACCAGTCGATTACGGTAAGTATCAGAGACGAAGACAGATCCGTAGAGACCAATGCCACGGACTATTCCGTCGAATTCGACATCAAGAACGAGTGGTATTACAAAGAGATTAAGCCAACGATTACCGTGGTCACGGAACGCAGTGGTTCGTCGAGCAGCGAAACATCCGTTTCGCCCTTCACAGCAGTCGACCCTCCAACCAATGTGAAGCTGGAACTCAGCAACAATACATGTGTGGCGACCTGGTCCAAAAAAGGGCGCGTCACAGGCTTTGTTGTAAGGGCCAAGGATTATTACAATGCTGATCTTCACGAGAACAGAGCAGAATGGCCGCTTTCCGGTAACTGGAGCACCTGCGATACGGTAAATGTTCAGCAATACTTCATTGACACGTCACATATCAGCACCCCTGAAACTGCCAACAGCAATACCGTCGGCAACAAAATTAAAGCGGAAATCACTACCATGCCGACCCTTTCCTGGGATGCCAATGACACGAATCTCATCAAGGTCGCCGGCGGATCGGTGAAAACATGGAATCAAATTGGCAGCTACTCTTTCGTATTCACCGGAGGTGGCAAAACATACGAAATCCCTTGGGCCCAAGGTACCAGTCAGTTGAACGCCGAAAAGCTACCAACGGGGGTTGACTACACATGGAAGTTTAAAGTCACCGGTCCAGACCCGGCACTCAACAACGAGGCAGACGGATCAACGATCAAAGACTCCGACCGCTATAACGAACCGACCCCCGATCCTAAGCCTGATTCCAATCCGGACCAGTCGGGATCAGGGCAAAGTGACGCCCCTACGGCTTCATCCGTAGCTCTTTCCACCATCGATGGAAAAAGCAAGCCGTGGGTGAGAGGCCTGGCCTATTACGCCAATCGCTAGCCGGTATGGCAATCTCGACGAACAATCCAATATCGACAACCAATCATCAATACGACCAATAGAAGCAAGCAAGGAGCACCCATGAGCAACGAAAACGATGACGACGCCACCCAGCTGGGTTCCATCGGGCACCATATGAACAAGCCGCAACAGCCTGGCAATCCGCAGATGCGCCCCGCATTCCAAGTTCCAAGCCTGCCGACGCATCGGCAGAAGCAAAGCGGCGACGATGAAGACACCGTGCTCAGCGCATACAACGCAACGCCCTCCAGGCCTGCAATGCCTACGGTTCCAACAACGCACCCCATGAAGGCGCAACCGGCACAGCCGGTGCAGATGCAACAACCGTTGCCGCAATCGCAGCCAATTCCGGCAGCGGCACCACGCCAATTCCCGCAGGCCACAACATCGCAAGCCAAGCCCGCGCAGCCAGCCGCAACCTCGTCCATGATGTCCGCACCACAGGCCGACATCACCGAATTCCACAACCAGTTCGCCAAACTGGTCGACAGCGTCTCCCAGGTCGTGGTCGGCAAGGAACAACCGATCCGCCAATGCGCCACCGCCATGATTGTCGGCGGCCACATTCTGCTTGAAGACAACCCCGGAACAGGCAAGACGCAGCTGGCCCGAGGCCTCGCCAACTCCATCGACATGTCGTTCAAGCGCATCCAGTTCACTCCGGATCTACTGCCTTCCGACGTGGTCGGCGTAACCTACTACGACCAAAAAAACGGCGAATTCGAATACCGCGAAGGCCCGATTTTCGCATCCATCGTGCTTGCCGACGAAATCAACCGAGCCTCGCCGAAAACACAGTCCGCGCTGCTCGAGGTCATGGAAGAGCAGAAAGTCACCGTCGACGGCGAAACCCACGCGGTACCGCAGCCTTTCATGGTCATCGCCACCCAGAACCCCATCGAACAGCTCGGCACCTACAAACTACCGGAAGCGCAGATGGATCGTTTCCTCATCAAAACAACCATCGGCTATCCGAGCCATGACGTGAGCGTAAGCATTCTCAAGCAGGTCAACGTCACCGACCGTGCATCCACTGTGCATGCGGTGCTCACCGGCAACGACGTGCTACGCATGCGTGCCATCAGCGAAACCGTTCATCTTGACGACGCGATCCTCGAATACATCGTGCGCTTGGTGGAAGCGACGCGCCACAACGAACGCATCCAAGTCGGATCGTCCATGCGAGGCGCACTCGCGCTGACCCGATGCGCCCGCGTGTGGGCGGCGTCCAACAATCGCGGATATGCGGTACCCGACGATGTGAAGCAGCTGGCGGTCGCCGTGCTCGCGCACCGCATCACGCTCACCGCAGAGGCCACGTTCGCCGGATACACCCCCGAACAGATGATCGAACAGATCCTCGAAAACGTACCTGCACCGACCGTAGGCGCCACCGTCTGAAACGTATACCCGACACAGCTGCACGCGCAGCACGACAGAAGCGCACAACCGCACGAAACGTTCACAAACCCCCGAAAGGTCAAGTATGCGACAATCCAAAACCATGCAACGCAGGAGAACCATGCAACGATCCCTGCGACGCATCAAGCATCGCATCAAACGACTGGTCACCTCATATGTGTCACCACTCGGATGGGCAGTGGCCGGACTCACCATCGCCTCGCTCATAGCGTTCACGATCCTCGGATGGCATGAACTGCTGGCCATGGCGATCATATTCGTCTGCATGATGGTCGCCGCCATCATGCTGTCGCTCGGCAACACGTCGTTCACTGCCACCATAGACGTGTCCAGAAGGCGAGTCACCGTGTCAGACACCGTGAAAGTCGACGTGTGCGTCGACAATCCGGGACACACGCCAACCACATCCGCACGAGGCGACCTGTCCATCGGCGACAATCACGAACGATTCTCCATCCCCATGCTCACCGCTGGCCAATCACACCAAACAACCGTGGAATTCACCGCCGTCTCCCGCGCGATGTTGCCGGTCGGACCGCTTTCCATACGCAAAGGCGACCCATTCGGACTCGTACGGCACGAAAAGAAACTCGCCGACCAAATCAACGTGTTCATCCACCCGCAAACCGTCATGCTGAACACACTCAACGCCGGAATTCCGCGAGACTTCGAAGGTCAGCCCAGCGGCGAAATCGTCGACGACGACCTCGACTTCTACGGACTGCGCGAATACGAGCCGGGCGACGACGTGCGCAACGTGCACTGGCTCAGCTCCGCAAAAACGGGAGCACTGATGATCCGCCAATACGAAGCAACCCGACGTACCAACACCGCATTGACCATCAGCGTGAACCCAGACGACTACCTCAGCTCCGACGAATTCGAACTGGCGGTATCCGTCCACGCATCCATCGGCGTGCAATGCCTGCTCCAAAACCGCCCGGTAACCTCCCATGCGGGAAACGAACACGCCACGCCATGCAACTCCACGGAATTCCTCGACGGATGCAGCGCCATTACCCCCGACATCAACGACAATCCGAACCTCGCACAAACCACCCTCACCCACACCCCCGACTCATCGTTCTACTACAACACCGTCGGCAGGCTCAAAAGCATCGACGAGATCAAACACATAGCGCTCGCGCTCCCCCGATCAGCAACCTGCGTGGTACTGCAAACCGCCATCGGGCAACCACGCGCCATCAAACAATACGCCGACTTCACCCTGGCGACCGTAGGAAACCTAGACGATCTTCCAATGATCATGAGGGTACTGGCATGAGCACCGCAGGATTCAGCAAACACAGCATCAACGCCAATACCGGCGAAACCCGCGCCGACCACACCACCGGATTCGGCAACACCTTCACCGAATCATCCACCGGCACCTTCACGGAAACAGGCACCGGAACAGGCTCATGGGCCGACTCCACACACTCCGCCATCTGGATGTCACGAGACGGCAAATCGCAAGTCCTTCCCTACTTACACCGACCACGCGCCTCGCAATACGCAAGCTTGCTCGTAGCAGCCCTGCTCACCCTCGCCGCAGCCAGCAACCTCATCGACGTCTACGGATCAGCCGCATCCTGGGCCCTCGCCGCCATTCCAGCCACCATCATCGGATCACTCGTGGCGCTCGCAGGCACGGTTCCCGCGCTCCGCCTCTGGTGGCAGATACTGTTCACGGCCGTCGCGCAACTGGTTGTCGGCCCGGTTCTGTTCCTCAACGACACCACCATCACACACTTCATCCCAACCCTGCGTACGCTTACGCAAGGTTGGATGCAGATGCTTGGCTCCTTCAAATTCATTCTGTCGGTCGAGCCTCCAACCGGTACCGCGGACGGCTGTCCGCTTGCCGTATGGACCATCTGCCTGTGGTTCGCGCTGCTCACCGGTATTTTCGCAGTGACGGAAGATGGCAGATTCACCATGATCGCCATCGTTCCCGTCATCGCCAATCTTGCGATCTGCGCATTGCTTGGCTCATCTTCCGGCTATTACCGCATATTCGTCGGCATCGCAATGGCGCTTGTGCTCGTGATTTGGATCAGTGCACGTTGGAAATTACTGGAATTGGGACGTTGGATCAGTTCCGTGGTAATCGTGGTTATTTCCATCGCATTGGCGATCGGAGGATGCCTTGCCGTCGGCCAGGACCGCACCATTCTGCGCGACCATTACGATCCGCCGCTCAGCCCGTACGATTACACAAGCCCGTTGAGCGGCATGCGTTCGTACATCAAAAACAGCAAGGACGATGTGCTCCTCACCGTCGAAAACCTGCCCGCAGGTTCGAGCGTGCGGCTAGCGGTCATGGACCGTTTCGATGGCAACGTATGGAACCTGTCCGATTCCACCATGTCGTCGGACTCCTCCAATTACCATCGCGTCGGCACCTCCATCACCAACAACGCCGAAGGCAAGAAATTCACCGCAACATTCACCGTGAACAAAGGCCTGAGCGACTACTGGCTGCCCATGGCCGGAGCCGCATCGAGCGTGACCTTCGACAACAGCGAAAACGCCGACTCGTTCTATTACAACAGCGACACCATGTCGGCCATCTATCCCTCACGCACCTCCGAAGGCCTCACCTACACGGAAACCGGCATCATGCCAGCAGTTCCCACCGACAAGCAAATCGCCAAAGCCAACGCAGCCTCCATCAGCCAGCCTAAAGCCGAAGACGTGCCCGACTGTGTGGACAAACTCGCCACAGCCATAGCCGGCGGCCAATCCAAAGGCGGCGAAGCAGCCCAGGCCATCGCCGAAAAACTCAAGGAATCAGGCTGGTTCTCGCACGGCTTGAGCGGCGATTACCCGTCTACCGCCGGCCACGGCAACTACCGTATCGACCAGCTGCTCGCCGGAACGGCCATGGTCGGAGACAGCGAACAATACGCCTCCGCAATGGCACTCATGGCACGCAGCCTGGGACTTCCAAGCCGAGTGGTGCTTGGATTCCTACCAAAAGACGATGAAGGCGACATCAGCGAAAACCGCACCGAAAAACAAGGGAAAAACACCGTCATCGAATTCACCGGCAACGACGTGACCGCATGGGTGGAAATCAAACTGGACGGCTACGGCTGGGTGGCGTTCTACCCGACGCCAAAGGAAACCAAAGTCCCCGACGAAAACCAGAACCTCACCCCACCGAACCCGCAGAATCTGGTGCGCCAGCCCCCAGTACCCCTCACCGACCCGCTGCGCGACGATAACCAAGCCAAAGGCAGGTCCTCAATCGGCGGAAGCATGGCTGACGAAACGTCAACCAACCTCTTCTGGCAGCATTTCGGCAGAATCGCAAGAAAAGTATCCATCTACGGAAGTCCACTGTGGACGCTGCTCATCGTATGCGGCCTCCTGCTCGCCATCAAAGCGATCGCATTGGCACGGTCAAGAAAACACGGCAGCGCGCAACAGCGAGTGGCAGCAGGATGGCAATCCGTGGCGGCGCTCGCCCGGCAAAGCGGACTTGACATTCAAGGCACGCGCAGCGAACAGGCGGTCTCCATCGCAAGCCAGATGGATATTTCCAGTGAAACGTTGCTTGCCTTGGGCACACAAGCCGATTACGCAACCTTCTCCGGTAATACCGTCAACGAGGAGCATGTGCAGCAGTATTGGCGCGATATTGAGCAGGAACGCCAGTACATGCTCAAGTCATTGCCGACATTGCGCAGATGGCGCGCCAAACTTTCGCTTGCCGACGTTTTCCATTTTCGAGGCAAACGCGGCGCGAGCGACGATTCAGCGAATAACGCAGCCGATACGGCAACAAATACTACGGTTGACATCGATTGGCACGTCAGCAAAATCGGAGATCATGAGGATATCGTCGATTTGCAGGAAGGCACATTGCAGACGTTGCGAACCGTTCAATAACGCGCATGTTCCCGCAATGGCAAGCGTCGATGATTAGATTGCCGCTTTGTTCTCAGCGCATTCAATACAATATTTACAGATCACGAGATAAGGAGACCATGATGGTCGATTTCGATACCGCGGCCGCAGCTGTGCAGGATCCGAACGCAGATCCCGTGCTCTTGGCGAAAATCGCTTACGAAAATCCAGAATTCGGCGCGAATGTGGTTGCCAATCCGCGTGCGTACCCTGGTCTGAAACGTTGGGTCGCCCAATTCGGCGATGAACGCGCACGCCAGCAGCTGGTCGCATTGGGGTGGCCGGTTCCGCAGGAAGGCGTTATGCAGAGGAATGCCGAAACCGTTCCGGAACAGGCACAGCAATCCCAAACGCAAGCGCAGTATCAGCAGCCGCGGCAATCGTCGGACGTGCAGCATCAGATGCAATACCAGACGCCGGCAACCGTCCAACACCAGCCTGAATCGTTCATGGAAGCGTCGGCATCGAATATGGCGAACGACGTTTCGACGGAATACGTCGAACCGTACACCAATCCAGCGGATTTGTCGGAAGTGGCCGATTATTCTTCGGCCCAGCCGCAATATGACGCACAGCCGTACGCGGACAACGCCCAGCACGCCATGCAGCCGCAGGAACCGGCCGCGTCGAATAGCGGTTTTACCGCGGAATTGGCCATGACCACGCAAGACAAGATGCTGATGGCCCAGATCGCGAGCGAGGCTCCGGAGCTGCACCCCTTCCTCGCACGCAATCCGAATATCTACCCGGATCTGCTTGACTGGCTTGCCAATCTCAATGATTCCGCCGTCAACGCGGCCATCCGCCTACGCCAGTAGCAAATAGCCGGTCAGCAAGTGCCAGTTGGCAGGTAGCGAATCGCAATAGTCAGGAAGGGCTGTATGCGCATCCTCACGCGTACAGCCCTTCTTCTACTCTCGACATCGTTCATTGTCGCGCCGTCATTTCAGTCATCCCAAACCTTGCGGTTTGACGGCATACTTGGTGATGCGCAAAACAACGTTTCAATCAGCGCTGCTCGAACGTGAAGAACTGGTCTCCGATACGAACCGTGCAAGGTGCCTCAAACTTCATCGGCTTGTGCTCGACCTTGGTCTCCTCATTGCCTCGAATAAGGTACGTGCCATTAAGCGATCCGTAATCCTCAATCCATAACGTGCCATCCTGATCGAAGCTGATCGCCGCATGATTGCGTGAAATCGTACGCGTCGGATCCTCCAATTTCACGGATTTAGCACCTTCCGGCACTTCAACGGACGGTTTGCGTCCCAGCAGCACGCCCATGTCGATAATCACTTCCTGACCGGTCTGCTCATTGTAAAGCGTGTATTCCAGCTTCGGCTGCTTCATGGTGAATGCCGAAGACAGCACCGTGCCATCCCAATCGATATCATCATCGTTAGCCGGTTCGTCGTTGACCGACTCGTCATTGGTTGGTTCCAGCGAAACGGAAACCTGTTCCATCAGCTGAGATTGCGCCATTCCCGGCATTGCAGAATCGGCGAAGGAAGACATTACGGTGGCGTCATCGTCGTACCAGCCTGGTTCGGGCGGCGGCGGATATGGAAGGAAGCTCATGCCCTTATTGTAATTTGACGTTTGATTTTGCGATGTTGATATTCGTTCTGCAATACAGGCAGTTTCGTAATATGCCGACTGTTGGCATCATAATCGCAACAATCGTCTTTTTTGTATTAAAAATGGGGATCAGCTGCTTGAAGCCAATCCCCATTTTTATGTCTATCGGATGATTTCAGACGTTATGTCGTTCCATCATCGCCTTTCGGATCACAGGGTGTCGCCCAAATCCATCTGACCACCATTGTCGTCCAGGAAGTCATCCGGATTGAAGTCGTCGCCAAGCTTCAGATCGCCGAAATCGATGTTGGAGAAGTCGACTTCGGACAGATCCGCATCGCCGAAGGCAGCATCGGACTCGTCGCCACCCAAACCGAAGTTCGGGTAGATGGTGTCGCGAATGGCCTTGTCGGGCTCGACCACGGCGTTACGGTAACGGGCAAGACCGGTACCGGCCGGAATGAGCTTACCGATGATGACGTTCTCCTTGAGACCCTTCAGGTCGTCGACCTTCTGGCTCAGGGCGGCTTCGGTGAGCACGCGGGTGGTCTCCTGGAAGGAAGCCGCGGACAGCCAGGAATCGGTTGCCAGCGAAGCCTTGGTGATGCCCATCAGCTCCGGACGACCGGCGGCAGGCTTGCCACCTTCCTTCACGGCCTTCATATTGGCGGCCTTGAAGCGGGCCTGATCCACCAGTTCACCCGGAAGCAGGTCGGTATCGCCGGAATCGATCACCGTGATACGACGCAGCATCTGGTGCACGATGACCTCGATGTGCTTGTCGTGAATATCCACGCCCTGGGAGCGGTACACGGTGTGCACTTCCTCCACAATGTTCACCTGGGCGGCACGAGGGCCGAGGATGCGCAGGATCTTCTTAGGATCGACGGAGCCTTCGATCAGCTGGGTGCCAGCTTCGACATGCTCGCCGTCCTTGACCAGCATCGGGGCGCGACGGGTCACCGGGTAGACGATCGGTTCGACGGATTCGTCATCCGGCTTCAGCATGACCTGACGGCCACGCTCGGTGTCTTCCACCTTGACCACGCCTGCGAACTCCGCGATCGGAGCCTCGCCCTTCGGGGTACGAGCTTCGAAAAGCTCGGTAACACGAGGGAGACCCTGGGTGATATCGGATGCGGAAGCGACGCCGCCGGAGTGGAAGGAACGCAGTGTCAGCTGGGTACCAGGCTCGCCGATGGACTGTGCCGCCACGATGCCAACGGCCTCGCCGACGTCCACCAGCTTGTTGGTGGCCAGAGACCAGCCATAGCACTTGGCGCACACACCGCGCTTGGAATCGCAGGTGAGCACGGAACGGGCCTTGACTTCTTCCACATCGTGGGCGACGAGATCGTTGAGCACGTCCATGGACAGTGCGTCGCCGGCCTTGTACAGCACGGTTTCGCCGTCGGCTGGATCGATCACGTCAGCTGCGAGCAGGCGGGAGTACGGACCACCGTCGGCAGCCTTGACGAGATGCAGGTTGCCTTCAGCGTCACGCTCGCCGACCTTCATCGTCAGGCCGCGCTTGGTGCCGCAATCCTCTTCGCGCACGATCACGTCCTGGGAGACGTCCACCAGACGACGGGTCAGGTAACCAGATTCTGCGGTACGCAGTGCGGTATCGGCCAGACCCTTACGCGCGCCGTGCTGGGAGATGAAGTATTCCAGCACGGACAGGCCGTCGCGGTAGTTGGACTTCACAGGTCGAGGAATGATTTCGCCCTTCGGGTTGGCCACGAGGCCTCGCATACCTGCGATCTGGTTGATCTGCATCATGTTTCCTCGTGCACCGGACTGCACGATGATAGCCAGATTGTTCTTGGAGTCGAAGTGTTTCTCGACAGCCTCGGAAACCTCACTGGTGCACTTGGTCCACAGGTCGATGAGTTCCTGGCGGCGCTCCTCTTCGGTAAGCATACCGATTTCGTAGTTCTCGTTGACCTTGTCGGCTTCGGCTTCGTACTTCTCGATGAACTCGTCGCGCTCGGACGGCTGGATAACGTCGGAGAACGCGAAGGACACACCGGACCACGGTGCGCGGGTGAAGCCCATATCCTTCAGAGCGTCCAGCGTTGCAGCCACCTGTGCAGTGGAGTAACGGGTTGCGATGTCGTCGACGATCTTGCTCAGACGCTTCTTCGGAGCCTGATCGTTCACGAACGGGTAGTCGACCGGCAGCGTGCTGTTGAACAGGATGCGGCCGTAGGAGGTTGCGAAAAGCACGGAACCATCGTGGAAGCGCTCTTCCTTCACCACCGCCGGGCTGCCCGGTTCAGGATCGATGACTTCGATTTCGCTCGGTTCCCAACCCTTCGGAAGCACGAAGTCTTTCGGAAGGCGGATAAGCACCTTGGCCTGCATGTCGATCTCGTGCTTGTCGAGCGCCATTTCGGCCTCTT